>Ga0265334_10000588_pt1 | contig 18437 bp, 10 predicted proteins | sample 42023metaG_FD_192442 | JGI IMG/M metagenome (GOLD analysis project Ga0265334, IMG submission 192442) | Rhizosphere microbial communities from Carex aquatilis grown in University of Washington, Seatle, WA, United States - 4-20-23 metaG | ecosystem: Host-associated > Plants > Roots > Rhizosphere... | reverse complement strand
ATGCTCGCGATCGTCTCGTCGAAGATCTCGACGAAGGGCGCGTCGGCACGGAAGCGGAACTCGTGCTTGAACAGGCGCGATAGCTTCTGGACGCGATCACGCACCACGTCGCGGGGCAGGGGCGCCACGGGCGTGGCAAGCAGGGCCACCGAGACGAGGCTCCGCTCGACGAAGAAGTGCAAGATCATGTTCTTCGAGGTGTCGAGCTCGAGCCGCTTCGAGTCCGGGATCGTGTAGATCGTCTCGGGGCCGATCACGTCGGGGTCCTGGGGTTCCCCGTCGGCTTCCGCCGGCGCGTGCGCCTCGATGAGGGCCGCGTCGGTGAAGAGCTGCGCGGCTTCCCGGATGGCCTCGGGGCGGAGCCCGCCGCCCGGGGTCGTGGTGCTCGGCGTGGTGCGGGCGCCCGATTCGCGGAGCACCGTGAGGAGCCGCGAACACCGCTCGACCAGCTCGTCATGGGGCAGACCACGATAGCCGTGCGACAGGAGCGCGAGCGCGGCAAGCGACCCCGGCGTGACGGCCGTGACGCGGTTGATCTCGTCCATGACGCGGTTGCCGAGCCGCGTGACCAGCGCTCGCCGCTGGGGCGGGCTGAGGTCCGCGCCGTGGCGGAGCTTCAGATCGTCGCGGATGTCGTCGAGCGTCAGGGATGCTCCGAATTGCAGGCTGATGCGGCCGTACCGGTGCCTTAGCACTTCCCGCGTTCGAAGCAGCCCGGCCGCGTCTTCCTTCACTTTTTCGCCGCCCGAGAGCTCGCGCTCGTAAGCGCCGGTCTCGACGATGCGTTCGTAGCCGATGCTGACGGGTACGAAATAGGCGACCCGCTGCGGGACCGTGAGTGCGCTCTCCACGATCATGCCGAGCAGCCCGAACTTCGGTGGCAAAAGCTTGCCGGTCCGGCTCCGGGCACCCTCGACGAAGAGCTCCAGCGGGTAGCCGTCGCGGATGAGCCGCCTCACGTACGTGTGCACGACCGACGAATAGAGGCGGTCCCCCTTGAACGAGCGTCGAATGAAGAACGCACCCGCGCGCCGGAAGATGGGCCCGAGCGGAAAGAAGGAGAGGTTGTCGCCGGCGGCGATGAGCGGAAGCTGGATGTTCTCGTCGTTGAAGACGTAGCTCAGCACGAGATAGTCGATGTGACTCTTGTGGCTCGGAAGAAGGACGACGCACCCCTCCTTGGTCGCCTCCCGTACTCGCTCGAGGCCCTCGCGATCGATGTCGATTCCGGCGTAGATCCTGTGAAACACCCGATCCAGGAACACGGCGAGCGCGCCGATGGTCGCGCTGTCGGGCGCGGCCTGGAGCTTCTTCAGCATGCTCGCGGCCTTCTCCGTGACGACGCGAAGATCCTCCTGCTTCGTCGCGGAAAACGCGCGCATGGTGCCCTGCAGCTTGGGGCTGCGGAGGAGCTCCTCCCGCACGCGATCGGGGGGCTTCTCGGCTGGGCCGGTGACGCTGCGCCGCTCGCGTTCCAGCCTTCGCAGGATGGCGTAGACGACCCTTCGAACGTGCGATTCGTCGGACGAAGGGCCCGCCGTCTCCAGGTACGCTCGCAGATCGAGCGGCTCGCCCGCCTTCAGCTGAACGTGGCGGTAGTTGCCGAGGAGCTGCCACATCGCACGAACAGAGCTTGGCCATTCCCGGGGCCCGACGAGGAAGTCGAACGCACGCGTGCCGCGCGTATCGGGGCGCTTCGTCCAAACGAAGACCTGAGGAACGAGGAGGATCGGCCTGGACAGGTTCTTGCGCTGCACCTCGAAGAGCGTGCGGATCAGCTCGTCGCCCTCCTTCAGGCCGCGACCGCCGCTGGCCCCGGCCGCGAGATCGAGCACGCCGGGGGGCCGCTTCAGGAAGAGCGCGGCGGAGCCGCCCTCCTCGACAGCGGCCCTGAGCTGCTCGGCAGGGCTGCGCGCGTGACCCGGCGTGAGCGCCTGCAGCAGGCCGTCGCCGAGAGGATTCAGGATCCAGAGCCCGAGGTCGTTGGCGAAGCGGACCTGCGGCAGGCCGAAGCGCTTCGTGAGGTGGTCGAGCGCCAGGAAGTCGACGAAGTTCAGGTTTCGGAGGACGTAGACGACCGTCCCCTTCGCGGCCATATCGCGGACCGAACGGATCCAGGAGGGATCGACCGCGATGGAGTCGAAGAATTTCCGGTAAACTGCCCGGAGCGCAACGTTGGGCTGATAGGTTTTTGCGGTCGAACGCTCGTGCATGAGAAGCGGCAGGCCTACACTATCAGAGCTCGCTCGCGTGGTGGAAAAGCGGGACGACCGAGCGTACTTGACGCCCGCGGCACATTCCGGCGACACACTCGTCCGTGCCCTCTCGCCGCGGCGTGGGGGCAGGCCCATAGGCCATGAATTCAACTGAACTTCGGTCGCGCGGTCCGCACCCGTCGGTGAAGGCCCGGAGTGCGTTACGCTCCGCGCGCGCGGCGGCGGTGGTCGCCGTTTGCGCCGTCGCGATCCCGGTGTGCTCGGGCTGTAAACGACGTGCACAGTCGCCTGCGCCGGCGGCGAGCGGTTCGGCCGCCGCGAGCGCGAGCGCCGTGACGAGCGCGGCCCCGCCGTCCGCGGGCGCCACGCGGTGTCAGCCCCTCACGGGCGACGGTGCGCACCTGTTGCTCGGGCCAGGTGCCCCTGCCGCGTCGGAGGACGACGAGGCCATCGACCTGCCGTTCGCGCCGGAGATCGGCGGCGCGACGGCTCTCGAGGCGGCGTTCGCCGTCGGCGTGCTCGAGCCGCGCGGCAAGTCCACGAATGCCGCGGTGCTCCTGGTGGGCGGTTCGCTCTCCGTGGGGAAGAAGGTCGAGCTCGGCGCGGTGCACGGCGACGTGCTCGCGCCCTACGCCGCGGCCAGCGGCGACGCCGTGCTGGTCGCGGTCCCCGACGGCGCGCCCCACGGGACCTTGCTTCGCCTCGCGCGCATCGACGAGCCTCTCGGCGGCGCGCGCGTCTCCTGGGGAGCGGAGCTCATGGAAGGCAACGACGACTCGGACGCCTTCGCCCTGGAGACGGGCCAAAAATCGACGCTCGTTGCGTGGGACGACTGGGACGCGAAGGCTGGTCACGGGGTGATTCACGCCGTCGTGCTGCCCGCGGGGGAGATCGCCAAACCCTCGCCGGTGTTCGTCCTCTCCGGCGAGCACGACGACGCGGAGGCGCCAGCGATCGCCAAGCGTCCCGGCGGCTTCTGGGTCGCGTGGATCGCCAACGCCAAGCGCGCCCCCGACCACAAGGAGCGCCGGGAGCCGCAGGACCCCGCGGAGACTTCCGAGCTCGAGATGGGGCCGCGCTACGTCGTGCTGTCGCCCTTCGACGACGCGGGCAAGCCCGCGGGCGCGCCGGCCGCGGCGACGCCGAAGGACGGGCACGTCATGGGTTTCGATCTCGGCGCCGCACGCGACGGCGGTGCGCTCCTGACGTGGCGGGACGACCGCGCCTCGCCGGGGACCGCCGGTGGCATCGTGCGGCTCGCGCTGGTACGTCCCGACGGCTCGATCGAGCCGCGAGTCGTCACGGACGATGACGTCGGTCCGGGCGCCCCGTCGCTCGTCGTCGACGCGGCGCCGCCCTCGGACACGCACGGGTGGCTCACCATCGCCAACGACGCCGACGCGCTCCGCGTCGTCGCGCTCGACCCGGACGGGCGCGCGCTCGACGAGCTCGCCGTCGAGCCGAGCCTGGGCGTCGCGACGGCACTCGCCGCGCGCGGGGGCAGGGTGCTCTTCTCGCGCCCGGCGGGGAAAGGACTCGAGCTTTCGGTGTTCGCCTGCGAGAAGGGGCGGAGCCTGGATACGGCGCCGCCGCCGCGCTGATCACTCCGACGTGTCCACGATGGCGACGTCGCCGGGGAGGGACGGCGGCGTGGCTCCCACGGCGGCGGCCACGGCGTTGGCCTGCTTGCTCCCGATGAGCTCGGCGACGATGCGGAGCGCCCCATCGACGGCGCCGCTCGCCGTCGCGGCCGTCACGAGCCTTCCGTCCTGGCGAAAGCGCGCCTGCGTGTCCGCGCGGGCCTCGGGGGCGATCTCGCGCAGGAGCTCTGCCGCGTCCGCCGTCACCGACACCTGGGCGTCGCCGAGAAGGCCCGCGCGCCCGAGGAGCAGCACGCCGTTGCCGACCGCGAGAAGATGGGCGGCCGTTGCGGCAGCGCGCGACAGGTAGCCGACCACCGCCGGGTCCGAGAGGGCACGACGCGCCCCGTAGCCGCCCGGCACGAGCAGGAGCTCCGGCGCCGGCAGCTCTTCGAACGACGCCTTCGCGGTGAGCTCGAGCTGGCTGCGAGTCTTCACCTGTCCCCGCGCGGCGGCCACGAGGTGGACCTTGAAGAGACGGAAGTTCCAGGTGCGGCCGGCGGTGGTGAGCACCTCCAGTGGACCCGCCACGTCCAGCAACGCGACCTCGTCGAAGAGGACGACGGCAAGGGAACGAGAGCTCGTACGCATTCGCCGCCGATCACGGAGAGCATAGCGCGAGAACCCACAAAAGCACCACGCCGCCGGGGTGAAGCCCGGCGGCGTGATGGGAGGAACGAGGTCCCCTCCTCGGTTTCTCCGCGTTCACCCGAGGGGTTTACGCGGAGTGATCGACCCGAGCCCTCATCGGGCTACGGGAAGGGCGATGCCTTGACGGGCGCGATCCGCTGCCGCTGCAGGAGCCGGTCGATGTAGCCGCTGAGGGCGACGGTGCCGCCACCGCTCGTCGTGATCTGGATCGAATTGGTGCCGCTCACGTTCCAGCGCTCTGCGAACGTGTCGAACTTGTAAGTGGAGAACGGGACGATGTTGCGCGTGAGCACGTCCGTGTGCCCGATGTTCGCGAACTGCACGTCGAACGCGAAGTTGCTCTGGTTCGTGACCGTGAGCACGACGCGGAGGGTGCCGCTCAGGTAGGGGATGCGATACGAGCCGCCCTGGAACACGCTGCCGCCGGCCGAGTAGATCGCGCCCCCGTACTCCACGTAGGTCTGGAAGACGTTCAGCGGGTCGGAGCCGATCGCGTCGAGGAAGATGGCGCCGTAGCCGTTGTTGAACGCGGAGTTGCTCAGGTTCACGTTGTGGCGCCCGGTCTGGTCTGTGTCGAGGCTGATGGTATCGACGAGCACCGGCGCGGCCGCGGTTCGTCCGGTGTCGGTCGTCTTGTCCCCCGAGTAGAAGATCTGCACGGTGATCGGCATCCCGTCGGCGGTGATGGCGATCGTCGTCGCGCCGGGGTCGACAAGATTCAGGAGCGTCGCGTCGGCGAACTGCGCCTTCTGCTGCACCTGTGCCGTCGCCTTCGGCGCGTCCGTCCCTCCGCCTCCGACCTCCCCGGAAGTCCACTCCCCGCTACTCGAGCAACCTGCAAGCATCAGTAGCCCAGCCACCAAGCCGATTGATCTCATGAGTTCCTCCTTCTGTTGCCGAGGTGTGACTCGGCCAACATCAACAATCGGTGAAGAGGAATGAATGTCAAAGCACAATCGTGAGAGTCGCTTTCGTTCGCTCAGCACGGTAACGGGTGCATGCGTTTCGGTTCGTATCGCGATCGTGATTCCAGCATGAATCATGCTGGAATATCGCTGTTATATGCGCGCAATCTGAGACACTCACCCACACGTCGTGCGGTGGTTTCCGTTCGTCGCTTTCCTGTTGTGAAATGTGCGCTGCAGTACGAGCGCGCGAAGATCACACGTGCGGATTGAAGCACGCGACGCGATGCCCGCTCCGCGGCGGAAGCTCGCGGAGCTCCGGCACCTCGGTGTCGCAGGTGCCGCGGAGCGCGCGCGGGCAGCGCGGATGAAACGAGCACCCGCTCGGCGGCGACAGTGGGCTCGCGGGTTCGCCTTCCAGCACGACGCGGAGGCTGCGCCGCGTGGGATCCGGCACCGGGACGGCGCTCACCAGCGCGCGCGTGTACGGATGGAGCCTTCGCTCGAAGAGCGACGCAGTGGCCGCCACTTCCACGATGCGGCCGAGGTACATCACCATCACGCGCTGGCTGACGTACTCGACGACCTTCAGGTCGTGTGAAACGAACAGATACGACAGGCGATACGTCTCCTGCAGCTCGAGCAGCAGGTTCACGATCTGCGCCTGGATGGACACGTCGAGGGCGCTCACCGGTTCGTCGCAGACGATGAACTTGGGCTCGGTGGCGAGTGCTCGAGCGATGCCGACGCGCTGGCGTTGCCCGCCGCTGAGCTCGTAAGGCAGGCGGTGCATGAAGTCCGGTCGCAGACCGACTCTCTCGAGGAGGTCCGCGACCTTCGCCTCGATCTCCGACGCGCTCCGGAGCAGCTCATGGATGTGGATCGGCTCGGCCAGCGTATCGCCGATCGTCATCCTCGGATCGAGCGAGGCGTAAGGGTCCTGGAACGTGAGCTGCATCTTCTTGCGCAGCGGCCGGAGCGCGCGCTCGGAGAGGTGCGTGATCTCGACGCCGTCGAAGACGATGCGACCCACCGTGGGCTCGATCAGCCGCAGGATGGTACGGCCGAGGGTCGTCTTGCCGGAGCCGCTCTCGCCGACGAGACCGACCGTCTCCCCCTCCCGCACGTAGAGCGAGACGTCGTCGACCGCTCGCAAGAGCTTGCTCGGCGCGAACAGCGAGCCGCCCGCGCGGTAGACCTTCGAGAGGCGCTCGACGCGCATGAGCGGCGCCGAGCGGTCTCCCTCTCCGGCGCCGCGCGCGTCGAGGCTCGGCCTCCCGTCGGCGCTCGGACGGCCGGCGCCCGGCCCGCGCGAGACCGTCATGGCAACGCCTCGCCGTAGTAGCAACGCACGCGCCGGCCGTCGGACAGCGCGACGAGCGGCGGCTCCTCGACCGTGCAGCGCTCGTACCCCGGCGGTCGGGATCTGCGGAGCGCGCACCGCTCCGCGAAGCGGCAGCCCGGGGGGAGTGCCGCGAGGTCCGGGACGATGCCGTCGATGGCGTCGAGGCGGCGCGGCCGATCGAGGCGCCGCGAGGAGTCGAGCGGCGGTGCGCTCGCGAGCAGCGCGCGCGTGTAGGGGTGCCGGGGGTCGGCGAAGAGCGACGTGACGGTCGCCGTCTCCACGATACGCCCGGCATAGAGCACGACGACCTCGTCAGCGATCTCCGCGACGACCCCGAGATCGTGGGTGATGAACAGCATGCTCATCCCCGTCGCTTCCTTCCGCCGCGCGAGCAACTCGAGGATCTGCGCCTGCACGGAGACGTCGAGCGCGGTGGTGGGCTCGTCGGCGATGAGCAACCTCGGCCCGCACGCGAGGGCCATCGCGATTAGGACGCGCTGCCGCATGCCGCCGGACATCTCGTGTGGGTACGCGTCAGCGCGCTCCTCGGGGGAGGGGATCCCGACGAGCCCGAGGAGCTCGACCGCGCGTCGCCTCGCTTCCCCCCGGCCTGTCTTCTCGTGGAGCCGGATGACCTCGGAGATCTGCGCGCCCGCGGTGTAGACGGGGTTCAGGGATGTCATCGGCTCCTGGAAGATCATCGAGATCTGGCCACCGCGGATGGCACGGAGGTCTCGCTCCGCCAGCGTCAGCAGGTCGCGGCCACCGAACAGCACCTTGCCTGACTCGATGGTGCCGGGGGGCGACGCGATGAGCCGGAGGATGGCGAGGGCGGTGACGCTCTTGCCGGAACCACTCTCGCCAACGAGCGCGACGGTCTTGCCCCCCGGGACGTCGAACGAGACGTCGTCTACGGCGTAAAGAGGGCCTCGCTCGGCATCGAAACGGACCCGCAGCTCCCGTACGCTGAGCAAGGCCTCGGCCATCGGGGCGACGTTACCACGCGGTCCTCTTGCGCCGAGTCTGTGACTCGGCGGAGAACTGAAACGAGTTGGCGAGTCAGATGCGTGCATGCCGGAAATTCAGCGGCGCTCGCCCAACCGCGCCGCTGAATTTCCCCAGCGAACCACGGACTCTCCACACCAGCCCGTCGGTGCGTCAGTTCCGCGCGAGGTACACCTCGAGCCGCGGCGCGCCGGCGGCGGCGGTCACGAGGGTCACGCCGCGGCCGTGCGAGCCCCCGGCGACGACCGCGATGCCTTGATCGCCGGGGCTCTGGGCGAACTGCTGCACGATGGAGGTGACGTCCACGCGAACCGGCAGGGCGGGGCTCGTGCGCGCGATGCCGCGGGCCATCGGCCGGGAGAAACCTGGACGCGCGCCTCGGGCTATCGAATTCGCGGACCAATCCGCGGCGAGCGTCCACACCTCGAGCGGCACGTCGTCGGTCGGTTCCGTCCCCGGCGAGACGGTGAGGAGCAGGAAGGCGGCCGCGACGCCGGCGCGTCCCTTGTAGCTCGAGCCGAAGCGCGCGTAGACGAACGAGTCGCCACCGTGCGCGCTCCCGAGCGTCACCTCCGGCGTGGAGGGTTCGTGGTCGGCGGTCGCGACGGCGAGCTCGATCGGCGACAGCACCAGGCGCTCCGAATCGCGCGGAACCGGGACGCCGCCGGCGAGCGCACAGCGATTGGCGAGACACTCGTAGCCCGTGCCGCAAGTCGGGCCGGCGCAAGGTGCGCCTCCCGCCGAGCACGCCGCGCTCGCGACGCCGAACGCGACGGCGAGAAGAAGCGAGACCGCGCGGGGCACCGTCATGGGTCCTGGCCGTCTTGCCCCGGCCTGGAGCCGATCACAAGCTCCCTCAGCTGCTGCAGGGCAGCACGCGCACGATCTTGATCTTCGTAGCGCTCGAACCCGGCGCGGGATAGGCGACGCTGCCGTCCGGGTAGTCCCTGAAATCCTGGAACTGGTTGCTCGGAACGTCGATCGTCACCTGGGAACCGATGGACGCGCCGGTCCCGGCGTCGAGGACCTGGCCCACCATGTTCGTGTCCGACGCGGGCATCCACGCGGCGAACAGGTGGCTCCCGTACTTTGCCAGGTGCGGCTTGTTTCCCGTGCCGAGGCTGACGTCAGCGGCGGTCCCCCCTGCCGAGGTGAACCGGAAGAGATGCTGCGTGCCGGAGTCGCTCGCCAGCACCCAGTAGCTGCTGGTCGTCGAGCTCAGCACGATGTTGCTCACGGCGGAGGTCGTGGCGCTGATGCCGAAGACCAGATTCGACGCGTTCACGATGAGGCCGACGTGCGGGAAGTCGTCCGAGCGGCACACCATCTCGAAGCGCGCAGCCATGGGGTCCCACACGATCTTCTCGAAGCCGCTGTGGCTGCAGCCCCAGATGAAGGAATTGTGTCCGGTGAGCATGGTCCCCGTGGGGCCGACGACGCGCATCTCATCGCCCTGGTGGATGTTGATCGCCGTGTTTCCGCCGGTCGTGCACGCCTGCGACACGCTGGTCGCGGCTCCGTAGTACGCCGCGAAGTTCGTGCCGTCGAAGGCGAGCCGCCCGTGATGCGCGTACCACCAGATGAAATACGTCTGCGCTCCGGTCGGGCCGGTCGAGTAAGGCGGCAGGGTTGCGCTCGCCGTCGTGAGCTTCGTGGCCCACGTCTCGGTCTTCCCGTCGAAGCGAACCATGTACATGTCGTAACAGGCGATGGGTGGGCTCGGTGGCGTGCCGCACAGGTTCGTCGGGTTGCCGCAATTGAGCGTCCCGCCGCCCTGCGCGTCGCGGGTCAAGAGGAGCACGCCGCCCTTGTCGTCGGCGTACACGTCCCCGTAGTCCTTTCCCGGCAGCGTGAATCCGTCCACGACGTGGTCGTCGCAGTCGAGCGTGGTCACGTGCACGTTCGCGTCGTTGCTCAGCCACGCGACACGCGAGCCGCCCGAAGGGATCGGCGAGATCGACAGGATCTTCAGTGCTGCGTCATCCTCGTTGACGACGACGGGCGCGCCCACGTCGATCTCCGTGATGCGCACCTGGGGCGCCGTGCACGCCGCGGGCGTCGCGGGTGCGCAGGTGCTCGTGCCCGCGGCGCCGACCTGGCCGGCGGTGCCGCTGCCGCCCTGAGCGGTGCTGCCTCCTGGGCCGGTCGCCGCGCCGCCAGCGGATACACCGCCCGCGCCGGGCGCGCCGCCCACTCCGACAACCCCGCCGGCCGCACCGAGCTGGCCTCCGGCGCCGGCAGTGGTTCCAACGGCGCCGCCGCCAGCACGGCCGGCAGAACCGCCGCTTCCCGAGGTGGCGCCGCCGATCTGCGACAGGGCCCCCGCAGTGCCGCCTGCTTGCGGCGACGGGGCACCGGACGAGGACGAGCTGCATCCTGCGGCCGCTGCACAGCACGACGCGAAAAGTATGAACAACGCGGACGACTGACCGTGCGTCATGACGAATGGATGTCGAGTCGCGCGGGTCGACTCAGGCAGAGATTGCGTCTCATCGATGGCAATCGCCGCAAGATCGACGTTGGTGGCATGACCCTGACGTTTCCGATATGGCCTCTCGAGCGTGTCGAGAGGACCTCTTCGGCTAGCCGCACTGCGCATGAATTGTCCGGCGCGCGCAGAGCGGGACATTGGACCCCTATTGATTGCAGAAGAGCATTTGAATTTCGGCTGGACACGTGAAACCTATGCCGAACGGAGGCATGCTGCGATGACGATGAGCGCTCGAGGATATGGTGCGTGTTTGCTGGTGACGAGCGTGTCAATCGCGCTGGTCGCTTGCGGCGGTGATCATTCGTCCCAAACCGGCACGCCAGGGCTGCCACCTGCCGGGACGGTTCCGACCTTGCCGGGGCAGATGCAGCCGACCGCGCCCGGTGCGTCGCCGACGGGCGCGCCCACGACACCCGGGGGGACGACGCCCGTTGGCACCGTGCCGCCGACGTCGGGGACGTCCGGGGTTCCGGGCACCATGCCGACGACGTTGCCGACGGGCATGAATCCCGTGGGCATGCCGACCACCGTGCCGACGACGGTGCCCACCACCGTGCCAACGACGGCGCCGACCGGTATGCCCACTACGCCGACGGTCGTGTGTGGCAACACACATGGTCAGTTCGCCGGGGACGAGTATTGCATCTTGCCGCCCCCCGCCGGCCAGGGCTTCCAGCTGCACTATGGCCCCGCAAATTACGACGACCCGGCCGAGCTCGCGAAGTACACGATCATGCCGGGCGGTGAGGACAACATCTTCGTCCCCGAGACTTCGGGCAACACGACCGACGTCTACTACTACAAGCGCCAGTACCGCATGCGCCCTGGCTCGCATCATCTCATCGTCTCGGAGGGGAGCACTTCGAACCCGTTCGCCGGTGGGCGCCGCCTCGGCGGCAGCCAGAACGAGTCGCGCGACAATCCGCAAGGGACGCCGCCGCCAGAGAACCAGGGCATCGGGATCAAGATGCAAGCGAACGACCCGATCACCTTGAACCTCCACCACTTCAACCCAGGAGATCAGCCGGCCCTCAAGGAAGCCTGGGTGAACTTCTGGTACGTCGATCCAGCCACGGTCACACAGACGGCCAACGAGCTCTACCTGTTCGCGCCGGGCTCGAGCGTTGCTCCGGGTGGGCACGCCCTCTTCAGCGGAAAGAAGACGGTGACGGCGGCCGGCCGCATCCTGTCGATGTACGGGCACCGTCACGCCAGCACGGTGCGTTTCAGTGCTTATCGCACGCGCGGGTCCGACAAGAAGCTCGTCTACCAGGACTTCAACTGGGAGGAGCCCGCGGTGTACGAGTTCAACAGCACGACCACGAACCCAGCTCCCGATCCGAACACGAAGGTCGCCGGTGGCTTCAGCGGCGACCTCGACCTCGCGGTCGGCGACGTGCTCGAGTGGGAATGCGAGGTCCAGAACACCCAGAGCATCACCATCAGCTACGGCTCGAACGAGGCGCTAAACAGCGAGATGTGCATCCTCATCGGCGATCTCATCGGACCGGCGATCATCGGCTTCTTCACGACGACTTAGTCGCGACCGAAATAGCGTCGTCACGAAATCGGGCCGCCGTCAGCGACGCCGGCGGCGGCGCGAGAGCAGGAGCTCGGCGGTTGTCGGCGGAGCCGCGGGAGCGCCGGAGTCCTCCGGATGCCCCGCGGGCGTCGCTCCGGTGTCCGGAGGTTCTTCCGTGTTCGCCGGCTCGAGCGGTTCGCCTCCATCGCCGGCTCGTGTCTCCGGAATCACGAGTACCGCCGGGTTTCTGCCGGTGACATGCGGCACGGCGTGACCGCCGGACGCCGGCGTGGAAGCGACGCGCGCGGGAAGGCGTAGCGCGGGCAGTCGCCGTGCTGCGGCTGCGAGCAGCATGGCGAGCGCGGCGAGCGACGAGAGCCACGCGGCGAGGGGGCGAAAGCCCTGCCGCGACGTGGAACGATCTCCGAACACGCCGTCGAGCGTGGTGCGCACACGCCCGCCGGTGAGCGCGGCGATTCGCGCGAGCAAGGCGCCATCGGTTCCCGTCGGCTCGAGCTCGTCGCCCGCCGAGAGCCGCGCGCCCGTGGTACCGACGCTCTTGCCCGTTGCTTCGTCGCGTACGTCGGCGACGTAAGTGCCCGCGTGTCCGAGCGGGACCAGCGCCTCGTACGACCCCGGGCTCGTGGGCTCGAGGCGCGTCGCTCGAACGAAGCCGTCGGGACCGACCACGGACGCGGTGAAGCTCTGCTTCGCGCCCCGGGCGAGATCCTCGGCGACTGCGGTCGCCGTGATCCTGAAAGTGCCATTCGACGTCGTGGCGTCGAGCGTGACGCTGCCGTCGTCGCCGCCGCGGGCGAGCCCGCGCGCCAGCTGCGCGAACAGGCGCGACGCCTCGGACCAGCCGCGCCATTCCGTGCCCCAGGGCCCTGCGTAGTCGCTCGTGAAGGCGCCCGCATGGCCGGTGCCCGCCGCCCACACCGCGAGCAGCGGATCGTCGTCCACGCCGAGCAGCGCCACCTCCGCGCGGGCCTTCGCGCGGGTCACCGTGTAGCCGCCGAGCACGGGTGCGCGGCTGAAGTCGATCCCCCGCGTCGCCGCGATCGGCGCGCCGACCCGCGCGCGAAAGGGCTCGTCGTGCACCGCGCTGCCGGCGGCGATGGTCGTCTCCTCGGCGAAGACGGCCGGCAAGCGGGTCGCGTCCTCGATCAGATAGAAGCGACCCTGTCCCTCACGCGAGAGCTGCTCGAGCCCGCCGACGTCCTGGCCTCGCCCGAGCGCGACGACGCTGGTGGTGATGTTGCGCTGGTGCGCGGCACGGGCGAGGGAAGGCGCGGCTCGTCTCTCCTCGGCGTCGTCGCCGTCGGCAAACAGCAGCACGTGCTTCTGCTCGACGTCCGCTCGATCGAGCGCTGCGTAGGCGACCTCGAGGGCGCGATCGACGTAGATGCCACCGCCTCCCGGGCCCACGGCGCGAATCTTCCGCGCGACGTCGGCCTTGTCGCCGAGCGGCCCGAGCGGCACGGTCCAGGTCGCCGTCGTGTTCACGTGCAGTACCCCGAGCCGGTCGAGCGCGCCGAGCAGCTCGCCGGAGCGCGCCGCAGCTTCGTTCGCGAGCTCCAGCTTGGTGTGGCTCCCCGCCGCCATCGCCATCGAGCCGGAGTAGTCGATGGCGATCACCTCGGCAAGGCGGGCACGGCGCCGCTCGTTCCGGAGCTCGAACGAGACGGGGCTCACCTTCTCGACCGCCGTGCCGGCGTAGCCGCCGGGCCCCATCGTCCTCTTGCCGCCGAAGAGGAGCATCCCCCCGCCCAGGTGCTCGACGTATGAAGAGATCTGCTCGAGCTGATCGGGCGATAGATCGCGCGCCGGCACGTCGCCGAGCACCAGGAGGTCGCTCTGCAGGAGCTCGGGCGCGCTCGCGGGGGCACGAGTGGCGCTCACTACCTTCACGTCGAAGGCGGCGGCCTCCAGCGCTCCCTGGATGGGCCGGGCGCGGTTCGCGTCGGTCTCGATGACGACGGCACGGGCGTGCCCTTCGACGCGCACGAACGCGGCCTGCGAGTCATCCTCGGCGATGGCGTTCGACGCGGGATCGCGTGGAGTGACCCGCACCGCGTATTCGTGAAGGCCCGGAGCGTCGGCCTTCGCACGGAGGAACAGGACGTCTTCGCCCGCGTGGAGCTTCACGGCGCCATTTTGCTGCGGCTCGCCGTCGACCAGCACGAAGAGCTCGCCCTCGGTGTCCGTTGTGGAGCGCACCACGACGCGGAGGTCCATGGTCTCTCCGACGGTCGCGCGGGGCACCGCGTGCACGGACTCGACGCGTACGTTGGCCCGTGGTGCCTGCAAGAGGGGGAGCACGTCCACGGGGACTCCCGCGAGCGCCGCGGCGGCCGCGGCCGCCATCGTGTCGCCGCGCGTCGCGACACCGTCGCTCACGAGCACGATGCGCGCCGTGGAGCCCCCGGGCGTCTCGCCGAGTGCCCGGCGGATGGCGGCCGCCACGTCGGTGCCGTCGCGCTGGAGAGCTGCATGCTCGGGCGATCGCGGTTCGGTCGCCGTGCGCAGCGGCTCCTCGAGCACCGCATCCGAGGCGAACGCCACGACGCCGAGCTGATCCTTCCCCTTCATTCCCCGGGCCGCGCGGGCGAGGGCGCCGTCCACCAGTGCGGTCGCGTTCGGCACCAGGTCGATGCTGCGACTGCGGTCGACGGCGACCACCACGGCCAGGTGGTCACTGCCGAGCCGGAGCGCGGGCTCCGACGCGGCGAGCGCGGCCGAAAGCCCGGCCAGGCCGAGCAACGTCGTCGCGAGAGCGCGCACCTTCGCGCCGCGGAAGACGAGCGCATATGAGCCGCCGAGCGTCGCGACACCGACGAGGAGCCAGGCTGGTCGCTCGAACGACACGGGACTCGCCGTCACGTGCGGAGCGACGGCGAGCGCGTATCCCGCGATCGCCGCCTCCGCGAGCAGCAGCCCCGCGAGGCCAGGGTGGCGCTTCCTGGTACGCGCGGCGCGTGGCGCGTGCGTCTGCCGCGAGAGCCATGCTACCTCGGCGAGCATCGCCGCAAGGGCGAGCGCCGCGAAGAGGGGCGACGCGGAGTCGAGCGCCGGGGGCAGGGAGCGCGGGTCGCTCGCACCCGCTGCCCCGGGGTTCGCGTCGGGGGTGGCGCGCAGATCGCTCTCGCCCGCGTCGGCCATGTTCACCGCGACGGTCGTCGTCTGCTTGGCGCCAGACACGAGATCGTAGAACCCGGGGACCGAAGGCGCCTCCGCGAGGACCAGGCCGTTCGCGAGTCGTGCGGGCAATTCGCCACTCGGCCCTCTCACCGACGCGCGAGCGCCGTCGATGGGAGCCGCGACGCGGAGCGGTTCGCCCGTGTGTGCGCTGACGGCAAGGGTCCGCGCGCGATCCGAGCGCGCGAGCTCCGTGATGTTTCGCACGAAGAGGACGAAGGACGCACGAAGCGGCCACTGGCTCCTCCCCCAGTCGAACGAGACGAGCGTCCCGGTGCGACCGAACAGCCCCAGATCGGCGACCACCGTCGTGTCGCCTGCCCGGACGAGCGACGCAGCGCGTGGCACGTCGACCGCGCGCGCCTCGAGGAGCCCGATATCGTCGAGCGACACGAAGCGAAGACGCGCGTCGCGATCGGACCACGACGTCACGAGCGGCGCCTTGACGACGGCGCCCACGCGCGCGCCGAGGCAATCGCCCGCGGGCGGCGCCACCACGAGCACGTCGCCGCCTGTCGGGGAATCCACGCAGGCACCGACGACGACCAGCAGGGCGCCCTTCGGCACTGCGCCGTCGGGCAGGGGCAGGGGAGCCCTTGCGAGCTCGACGTCCGGATCGGCTGCGAGCGCGCGTACGATCCACGGCTCTTCCTGTGCTGCCGCCGCCACCACGACGGGCAGGCGCGCACCCGGCGGCACGACGGCGAAGGCGCGGTCGTCCAGGTCGAGCGAGTCGCCTGGTGTGAGCTCCGCGACGACGCCGCTGCCCGTGTCGGCGTCGCTCGCGTCGAAGGAAAGCGTCAACGTCGCGCGTTCGCGCGGTCCGAGCAGCACCTTGCGCGATGCGAGCGGCACGCCGCCGTCGCGGTGCGACAGCGTGACGAACCGCTCCGTCGCACGCTCCGCGAAGCTTCGTACGACGACGAGGGCCTCCACGCGATTCTGCGCCGGTTCCCGGGCGGACGGCCTGCGCAGCTCGAAGCGGGTCAGCGCGGCGTTGTCCGCCGGCGCGCCGACGCGAACGACCTCGAGTGGCAGCCGGCTGCGGGGCGGCACCGCGCCGTTCACGTCCGTGACGAGCACGACCCGGTGCGTCCCCGGCAGCCGCGCGAGCCGCTCCTCGGCGAGCACCAGCGCCGCAGGAAGGTCCCCCGGCTCGGCTCGCACCGACAGCGCGTCGACTATCCTGCCGAGTCGCTCGGGGTCGCGCTCGATACCCGACGCCGTGTGGGGCTCCTTCGCCGCCTCCACGACGAGCGTGCTGTGCGCACCCATGGCGTGAAACAGCGCCTTGGTCTTTTCCTTGGCTCGGCCGAGGCGGGTGCGCGCGCCGTCGGACGCCCCCATGGACGCGCTCGTGTCGATGACCACCGCGACGGCGTCGGCGGCCGACAGCGAACCATGCCGCGCTGGCTCCGCTGCCGCCACGGCGAGCGCGGCCACTGCAAGGGACTCGAGGAGCAGGGGGACCACCAGGGCGAGCCGGCGAAATCGCCTCGCAGCCTGGAGATCACGCTCCGCTTGCCGCCAGAGCCACACCGACGAAACGAGCCGGCGTGGTCGCTCGGCGCGCAGGACGTACAGCGCGACGAGCGGCCCGAGCAGGCCGAGGACGAGGAGCCCGACGGGATTGGTGAACGTCACGGCCGCCGGCACGCTAGCGCATTACAGCGTCTTTCCGGGACGTGCAGCACTCGAAAACGAGGGCTCGGATCGCGGGGGCGTCGTTTTCGAGCGCAAGCGGAGCGGGCCGGATCCGCTATAGTCGCGCGCGTGCGTCCAAAGCGCCGTCCCTCGACGAACAGACCCGGATCCGACCCCTCTCCCTTTGCTTCCCGGCGACGCAATCCGCTTCACGCGGCCGCCATCGTGGCGGCGGTATGTGCGCTGCTGCCCGCCCGTCCGGCGCGCGCGGACGGGACCGTGGACATCAAGGGTGTGGAAGCCCCCCCATCGAAGGTGCGGCCCGAATTCGGCTACTGGAGCGAGGGCGAGCCACGGTGGTTCCTCGCATCGAAGAGCGATCTAGGGACCTTTTACGGGAAGCCCTACCTCTCGGGGGGTTACGGTCTGCCGCACTGGATCTGGGCGGGCGCGGACGTGAACGCCATCTCGACGCTCGAGTTCGGCCAGGTCTACGGGGGCGTGCGAGCGTCGTCTCCGCTGCTCGATCTCGCCTTCGGTGTTCGCGACACCTTCTCGTACCAGAAGCCGTTCCTCGTCCCGCGCGCTTCGTTTCGCGACGAGGACGTGCTGAGCGGTCCCGGACCGAAGGCCCGATACTGGGCGTGGGAAGCCGAGGCAGTCGGGATCGTGCCGCTGCCGTACTCCGCCATCCTCGTCGACTACATCGCCGTGAGGACCCTCGACGTGCCGCGGGGCAATTTCGTCTACGACGAGTCGTATCGCGCGGTCGTCGGAAAGCCGTTCTTCCAGGTGCTGCGGGTCGCCGCCGTGGCGCGCTTCCTGCGGGAGAGCGCGCTCAAGGTCGGCGTCCTCACGGAACTGATGTTCTCCGACGGGCGCGGCAAGGACGTCTTCCGGATGGGCCCCGCTGCGGCGCTCCAGCTCACCGATCACCTGGAGGCGCTCGCGACGCTCAGCATCGCCGTGACGAGCCCGGATTCCCTCGGGCTCGCGCTCGGCGCCTACGGAATCGCGGGCGTGCGCTACCGCTGGGCGACGGGCGAGCCTGCGCCGAAGCTACCGTGGCAAGGCCCGTACATTCCCTGAGCCGTACGTCGCGTCGCGATCCTCGAAGATCGCGGCGAAGCGCCGCTCCACCGCGTCCACGCCCAGGCGCCCGATGGTGCGGTGATTGCTGCGTGCGATGCGCTCGCGCAGCGGCAGCGTGTCGTCTCGCGTCCAGTCGAGTGTCATCAGCACCTTGACATCGATGAACTGCGTCCCTTCGTTGAATCCTTCGCGTACGCGCTCGAGCGCCTCGTAACGAACGAGCTGTATCGTCGGGTCGGGCGTCCTTCGCAAGAACGGGATGGTGCGCTCCGGGTCCGAGAGATCGGCGCGCCCCCCGGGGTGGAACGCCGCCATGGCGAACGGCGCCGTACCGAGCTCGCGGCGCTCGGCGTCCCGCGTCACCAGACTCGACACGAACCGCTCGAACTCCTCGGAGCCGACGGAGAGCCTCGGAAAGAGGAGCAGGCCGATGTCCACGGAGTCGTCGTTCGCGAGCGCGGCGATGGCCGCGAGGACGGGCTCCGCATCCAGGGTGGCCGTGAGGAGCACGTGCTCGCGGACGCGGCCATCCTCCCTGGCCCGCTCCGCCCAGGGACAGAGCTTCAGAGCCTCGACGATCTCCGTCTGGTAGCGGCGGTAGAGGCGAATGGCTTCGCGACGGAGCGCGGCGTCGTCCATTTCGTGGCTGGCCAGGATACGCGAAACGCCGTCGCGGCGCACGCCCTCAGCCCGCCACCACCCTTCGCACGACCCCGAGGAGCGGCACC
>Ga0265334_10000587_pt1 | contig 18447 bp, 20 predicted proteins | sample 42023metaG_FD_192442 | JGI IMG/M metagenome (GOLD analysis project Ga0265334, IMG submission 192442) | Rhizosphere microbial communities from Carex aquatilis grown in University of Washington, Seatle, WA, United States - 4-20-23 metaG | ecosystem: Host-associated > Plants > Roots > Rhizosphere... | reverse complement strand
GAAAAAGTCCCTTGAGCCTGGCCAGCCTCGAATACACCTTCCAACCCTACGGGATCAGCCGGGTCCGGGCGGGCGTGGAGCGGGCCCTGGCGCCGTCCCTTTTCCTCCGGGTGGGCTACCAACTCCCGATCCAGGACGACCGGATCGCGGGCTTCCAGGACTTGACCGCGGGGTTCGGGTGGGATCGGGCCAATTGGAGGCTCGACTACGCGTACCAGGCCCAGGGCGAGTTCGGGTCCTCGCACCGCGTGAGTTTCCGGGTGGCCCTGGCGGCCCCCGCCCCGATCCCGACCGCCACGCCCACCCCAACGGCCACCGCCACCTTGACCGCCACAACGACCCCCACCCCGACCCCGTCACCCTCCCCCACTCCGACCGCCACGTCATCCGGTGCCGCTTCCGTTACGCCGGACAGGCCCGCGCAAACCCCGGTGGCCGTCCCCAAGGACCGGTTGAAGCTATACTTCGATTTCCAGGATGAAAGCCCTTCCCCGACGCCCGGCTTGAAAAAGGCCCCGGCTCCCAAAGGATCCCCGCGGAAGGAAATGACGCCGTCGGTGAAATAAAACCGCCCCCGGACCAACTAACCTTAAGAGGGAAGATAAGACCCACCCATGAACCACGACGAGGAACAAAAACTGATCCGGGAAGTCCTGGCCGGTGACGCGGGCGCCCAGGACCGGCTGTACCGGGAGTACCGGCCCCAGCTGTACCGGGTCGCGGTGCATTGCCTGGGCTACCGGGACTCGGAGCTGGAGGACGCGCTCCAGGAGACCTTCCTGGCGGCGTACCAGGGACTCGCCCGGTTCGAGGGCCGCAGTTCGCTCTACACCTGGCTCTCGCACATCTGCGCCAACCAGTGTTTCCTGAGGCTGAGGCACCGCAAGAAATCCCTCGCCACCCAGCAGGAAGACCTGGAACGGGCCCTGGCGCCCCGGGCCGAGGCCGAGGCGCGGCGGCTCCAACAGGAGGACCGGAACGGCGCGTTGATGGGGATCCTCCGGGAAAAGATGGGTCAATTGAGCGCCCCTTGCCGGGAGATCATGGTTTTACGCGACCTGGAGGGGACGGATTACGTGACGATCGGCCGAAGGCTCAAGCTTCCGTTGGGGACCGTGATGTCGAGGCTGGCCAGATGCCGCGAGGCCCTGAGGACGCTGGTGTCGGCGACGGGCGGGGAGACGAGGCTGTGAGCGACCTGGCGAGGCAATACTTCGAGCGTGAACTGACGGAGGCCGAGGAGGAACGGCTCGCCGGTGAGATGGCTTCGTCCCCGGAGTCGGCCCAGGAATTCCTGGACTGCGCCGCGTCGTCGTACCTCGCCACGGGACTACCCGAGCCGGTGGACCCGCGGATCCCGAAGGCGCCCGGGGGATCCGGGGCCGGGACTTGGTTCAAAATGGGAATCCTGACGGCGGTCGTAGGGGCGGGAGCCTGGTGGTGGCGGATGGACCGGACCGCGCCGACCGGGTCGCCGGCCCCGGCCGTTCCCGTCCAAGCCATCCAACCCAAGATTGTTCTTCCGGCCCCCGCGGCGGCCGTCCCGAAACCGTCCCCTGAAAGACCCCGGTATGAGGGGTTGGGGGTGGTGATCCGAATGCCCCAACCGGGGTTGGTGGAAGTCCGGGTCTTGGACGACCAGGACCGGGCGGTGAAGGTGATCTACCGGGGGGAAGTCCAGGCGGGCGAGAGGGAATTCACCTGGGACCGGACCCTGGAAGACGGGCGGGAAGCGGCGCCCGGGACCTACCGCATCGAGGTCCAAAGCGGGGACAAGTCCATGAGGAAGACCGTCCGCCTCGCGCCCTGATCCTCAACGGGTCCTGATTATAAAAAAGCCCCGGGGGTTCTCCCGGGGCTTTTTCTTTTATGACCTGAAGGATGGTTTAAAGTTTGCCGGTGAGGAAGGCGTCGTAGGCGGTCATGTCCATCAGGCCGTGGCCCGAGAGGTTGAACACGATCACGCGCTTCTTGCCTTCCTTCTTGGCGGCCTTCGCCTCCTCAATGACGTGGGCGATGGCGTGGGACGACTCGGGCGCCGGCACCAGCCCCTCGCTGCGCGCGAAGGTGATGGCGGCCTCGAAGACCTGCTTCTGCTCGTAGGCCACGGCCTCCAGCAGTCCCAGCTTCAGGCCGTGGGACACCGAGGGCGCCATGCCGTGGTACCGCAGGCCCCCCGCGTGGATCGAGGGCGGCATGAAGTCCTTGCCCAGGGTGTGCATCATCATGAGCGGCGTGGTGCCGGCCGTGTCGCCGAAGTCGTAGCGCAGTTCGCCCTTGGTGAGGGACGGGCAGGACGAGGGTTCCACCGCCACGACGCGGGTCTTCAGCTTCTCGTTGATCTTCTTCTCGAGGAAGGGGAAGGCGATGCCGGCGAAGTTCGATCCGCCGCCCGCGCAGCCCACCACCACGTCGGGGTACTCCCCGGCCAGCGCCATCTGCTTGAGGGCCTCCTGGCCGATGACGGTTTGGTGCATGCAGACGTGGTTCAGGACGCTCCCCAGGGAATACTTGGTGTTGGGGCGTTTCATCGTGTCCTCGATGGCCTCCGAAATGGCGATGCCGAGGGACCCGGGGCAGTTCGGGTCCTCCTTCAGCATCTTGCGGCCGAACTCGGTCTCCGTGCTCGGGCTGGCGAAGACGTCCGCGCCGTAGGTCTGCATGAGGAACTTGCGGTAGGGTTTCTGCTCGTAGGACACCCTCACCATGTAGACCCGGCAGTCCAGGCCGAAGAGGCGGCAGGCCATGGCCAGGGACGAGCCCCATTGGCCCGCGCCGGTCTCGGTGGCGATGTGTTTCGTGCCGGCCTGCTTGTTGTAATAGACCTGGGGCACGGCGGTGTTGGGCTTGTGGCTCCCCGCGGGGCTGGCGCCCTCGTACTTGTAGTAGATGTGGGCCGGGGTATCGAGGGCCTTCTCGAAGCGGATCGCGCGCAACAGGGGCGTGGGGCGCCAGAGGGAGTAGATGTCCCGCACTTCCTCCGGGATGTCGATGCGCTTCTCGGGGCTCATTTCCTGCATGACCAGGTTTTCGGGGAAGATCGCGGTCATGAGGTCCGGCGTGACGGGCTGCTTGGTGCCGGGGTGCAGGGGCGGCGGCATGGGCTCGGGATAGGACGGCGGCAGGTTGACCCACTGCGTGGGGATGTCCTTGGCGATGAGGTCGAAACGGTAGGATTCAGCCGGCATATCGGTTCCCTCCGAGGTTGAAGTGGCGGTCATTAAACCATCGGACAACGGCCCCTGCCATGACCTGGGTCATGGGCGTCCGGAGGTCGGTGGGTTCAGTGGGCGGTGGAGGGGCTGTCGAACTCGGCGGGGGACGGGGTCGGGTTGGGCGCGGAAGCCGCGGGGGCTTCCGCCTTGGGTTTTTCGGCGGCCGAGGCGACGGGGGTTGCCGTGGGAAGCGCCGACTCGGCCGGGGCGGTGACAGGCGTCCCTGGGACCAGGGTGGTGGAGGGGTTGACGGTGGCGACCGGCGAGCCGGTCGGGGTGTGGGTCGGGAACGTTGAAGGCAGGTGCACCGAGGGCGGGGTCGGGGCGTCCGCAGGGACCCAACGGGAAAGGAAGAAGCCCAAGACCAGGCCCACCAGGGCAAAGACGATGGTAATAGGGGAAACGGTCGGCCTTTTTTTCTCGGTTTTGGGGGGCTCTTCGATGGCGCCGTGAACTTCCTTAAACCGCTCGAAAATCAGCCCACAGGCCGGGCATTCCGCGACGTCCGCGGCGACTTCCGTATCGCATTCGGGGCATTTCATAACTTCATTCTACATTAGGAAATGGATTTTCACGAGTAAAGCGGGGGGGTCAGGCTGGATACGATAGGGTGCCGGGCTACCTATCCATCTCCGGTTAGGGGTTTGCCATGGAGGACAACCGTATGAAAATCCCTATCAGGAACACAAAAAAGCCGACCGAGGCGAAGATGATCATCCACCTGAGGAATAACTCCTCGGGGGTCTTGGGCTTTCGGACGGCTCCCCAACCCGGGAAAAAAGGCTCGGATGAGGCGGGGGCTTTTGTGGGCGGCTTCGCTGGTGATTGGGGGGTATCCGGTTGGGTTGCCGTCGATGGATGTTTCCGCCGGTATTTGGAGAAGATCAACCCGCAGGAGGGGCATACCAACGCATCCTCCGGGGACTCTCGACCGCAGTTCGGGCATTTCATGGGAGGATTCTACCAAACGAAGACCCGTGAAGTGGGGGTCCGGGCGGATCCTCCCTAGAGCGGGCCCGCCGGCGTCGCCGGGGCCGGCGTGGGTGGGAACGGGACCCAGGGGGTTGGGGTTATTTGGGGCGCTTCGGGAACCGCCTGGCGTCGAAAAGCGTCCAAAAGCCACCCCCTGCGGCTGGTGTCGGGGTTGCCCCGGGACGGGTCGGGGTCTTATGATGCCCGGGTTCTCAAACCGCCGGACCGAATAACAGGATGATGAAAAAGTTGAACCGAAGAGACTTTTTCGTGTTGTACTCGCGAATCATCCACCCAAAAACCGGGGGATTTACGGCGATTCGCTCGAACCACGTGGCTGTTGACAGGGTGCAAAAGCACTTTATCAACACCCTGATAAAGCATAAATTGATCCTTTCGGGAGGATGTTTCCATGTTCCTTGATTTCCTGTTTCGAAATACCTGGCCCTGGTGGGCCGCCGGTCTCGGGTTGGGCCTGACCGCCGTGGGCTTGGCCTGGTTCACGGGCCGCCGCCTGGGGATCACCTCGGGCTTTTCCGACGCTTGTTCCTGGGTCTCGGAGGGCGGGACCTTCAGCTGGAAGATGCTTTTCCTCATCGGTCTCCCCCTGGGGGCCTTCTTGGCCACCGCCAAGGGGTGGAACTGGACCCTCTTATATGGAAGGTTGGACGCCCTGACCTCGGGCGGTTTCGCCCTCAAGGCCATCCTCCTGTTCATCGCCGGATCCTTCATTGGGTTCGGGGCCCGTTGGGCCGGGGGCTGCACCAGCGGCCACTCGATCCTGGGCGTGAGCCTGGGGAACAAGATGTCCATCGCGGCCACCGTGGTGTTCTTTTTAGCCGGGGCGCTGTTCGCCCGACTCCTGCTCAGGGGGATGTGAACCATGGCCATTACGCGCAAATCTCCCGTCAAGTCCAAGGCGAAGTCCCTTTCGCTTCCCGGCTGGACCTTCACGCTGTTCGGCCTTTCCTTCGGCTACTTCCTCTCGAAGGGGCGGGCCACAGATTACGACTCCATCCTGAACATGTTCTTGTTCCGCGAGTTCCAACTGTTCGGGCTCATCGCCACTGCCATCCTGGTCACCGCCTTGGGGATTTTCCTCCTGAAGAAAAAAGGCGGCAAGTCGGTCGCCGGCGAGAAGATCGAGTGGAACCAGGTGGAGTTCCGCAAGGACCGCCTGATCGGCGCCGCGTTGTTCGGCGTGGGTTGGGCCCTGTCGGGCGCCTGCCCCGGCACCGCCGTCGCCCAGCTGGGCGAGGGCAAGATCTCGGCGGTCTTCACGGTGGTGGGGATCCTCGTGGGGGTCTGGGCCTACCGGCTTTGGATGGGCGACGAAAGCGGCAACTGAGGCGTGTTCTGCAGGAAGTGTAGGGTCAAGATGCGCGAGGAGCGCCACCTCGCGCACGGCAAGCGAAAGTTCACCTGCCCGAAGTGCGGCGGCCACCGCATGAAGGCTGGGGGCGAGAAGCCCCGGGATCGGCGTAAGGTCTCCAAGCACTGGGAATGAACCGTAGATAAAAAGGGCGGCCCGATCGGGCCGCCCTTTTTTATTTGAACGCTATGAGCTTCACGGCTTCTCGGGGTCCAGGCGGTCGAGCTCCGATTTGACCTCGGCCACCAAAGGACGGATGGTGTCGGCGCTGAAGTCGAATTTGATCCCCGCCGAGGTGAAGATCTCCGGCAGGGTCTTGCTCCCGCCCACCGCCAGGCCGTTCTTGTACCCCGCCACGCCGGTTTTCAGGTTTTTCCGGGCGTTGCGCCAGACCTGCAGGGCCCCCAACTGGGCGATGCCGTACTCGATGTAATAGAAGGGAAGCTCGAAGATGTGGAGCTGGCGGTGCCACCCATAGGCCAGGGCATCCTCCAGGCCGGTCCAGTCCTCGATGCCGCCGAACCGGCGCCGCAGGGCCGTCCAATGGGCCTTGCGCTCCCCGCGGGTATGCTTCGGGTTCAGGTAGATCCAATGCTGGAAGGCGTCCACCGTGGCGATCCAAGGCAACAGCACCACGACGTTCTCCAGGTGGGACACGATGGAACGGGCGGCGTCCGCCGGATCCCCGTAGAACGCCCCGAGGTGCGGGTCGCCCAAGAGCTCCATCGACATGGAGGCCACCTCACAGAACTCCATGGGCGCGTGGCGCTCGGGGGCGAAGGCCCGGTCCCGGGCCAAAAAGGCGTGGAGGGCGTGGCCACCCTCGTGCAACAGGGTGCGGACGTCGCCGTCCTGGCCCACGGAGTTCATGAAGATGAAGGGGAGCCGCGCCTCCGACAGGGTGGACTGGTACCCGCCCGGGGCCTTGCCCTTGCGGCTGTCCAGGTCCAGGAGCCCCAGGTCCTTCATGCGGCCGAACAGCTTCCCGAATTCGGGGTCCACGGCCCCCAGGATCCGGTGGACGCCCGAAACCAGGTCCTCGGCGTGGGCGAAGGGACGAAGGGGCCCCCGGCCCTCCGGGTCGCAGGAAAGGTCCCAGGGCTTGAGCTTGTCCAAGCCGAGGCGCTTGCGGCGCCGGTCCTGGATCTCGCGCACCAGCGGCACCACGTGTTTTTCCACCGCGAGGTGGAAGGACTCGCAATCGGCCGGGCCGTAGTCGAACCGCTCCTTCCGTTTGAACATGTAGTCGCGGAAGTTGCCGAAGCCCGCCTGGGCCGAGATGCGCCCCCGGATCTCCAGCATTTGGTCGAACAGGTCCTCGAACCGCTCCTTGTCCCTCAGCCGCCGCTCGGAGATGCGGTGCCAGGCGTCCTGCCGCCGGTCGCGGTCGGACTCCTCGAGGGTGCGGCCCATCTGCTGGAGTGTGCGTTCCTGCCCTTCGTACTCCACCGTGAGGGCGCCCGAGAGCTTCTGGAACTTTTGGGACAGCTTGTCGACCTCGGTCTCGAGGGCCACGTTCTCGGGGCGGTACAGGTCGGCCCGACTGCGGGCGGAGCGGTCAAAGAGGGCGCCGGGGCCCTTCGCGAAGGCGCCGCGGGCGGGGGCGGCGAGGTATTTCTTCACCAGGGCGAAGTCGCGGGGCTTGGACGGCTCGGCGACGCCCTCCAGGAAGTCCAAGTAGGCCTTCTCGTGGCCCGGGTTGTCCGTGGCGCAGGTCATGGCCACGTAGCGCAGGCTCCCGGCCTCGTCCACCGCGCCGTCGAGTTCCATCCAGTCGTCGAGCCAGCGCTTCAGGGCCCCGGCGTCCGGGAGGCTCCGCGCCTCCAACTCGTCGTACCGGGCCTTCACGTGGGCCCATTGGGCGCCGTCGAAGGCGGCGTCCAGGTAACGGCGGGGGTAGTCGTGGGGCAGCTGCTCGGGGGTGATCAAGGGCGACCTCGGGGTGGGTTTACGCAACAGGATAACGGATTTAAAGCTGTAGGCAAAACCTCAAGAAAACATTATCACCACAATGGACCCGATGGACACCATGGCCTCAATGAATCACGGCTTACCTATGGGAGAAGTTACAGGAATTTGGTCTACGATAAAACCTCAAGAAAACATTATCGCAACAATGGACCCGATGGACACCACGGCCTCAATCATTCAACTTGCTGTAAAGGGGTTCGACGGTTTGGGCGTTTTCCAGTGGGTCCACTGTGACCATTGTGGTGAAAAGCTTGGCCTTGCTTTGCGGTGTTACTTCTCGGGGTGCAGCACCAACAGCGTCACCTCGCTGGGGACGCCCCAGCGGTTCGGCGGGCCCCAGTAACCGGTGCCGGGGGTCACGTAGAGGGCGAGGTTGCCCCGGCGGTACAGGCCCTTCACGTAGGGTTGGACCAGGTGGATCACCAGGCTCCAGGGGAACCACTGCCCCCCGTGTGTGTGGCCGGACAGCATGAGGCCCCCGCGGATCGGCTCGGCCTCGATCGCCGCCGTGGGTTGGTGGGCCAGCCAGAGCGCGGGGGCGCCCTCGGGCGCGCCTTCCAGGGCCTTGCGGAAGTTCGGCGCCTGGTCGGGCTGAACGCGGAAGGCCGTGGGGTCGGTCACGCCCGCCACGATGAGCTTCGCGCCCCCCTTTTCCAGCACCACGTTCGAGTTGAGCAGGGGTTTCCAGCCCAGGCGGGCCATCTCGACGACCCAGGCCTGGGCGTTCCAGTAGTACTCGTGGTTGCCCGTGGCGTACAGGAGCCCGTCCTTGGCGCGGACCTCCGCCAGGGGAGCGGTGTCCAACGTGAGGTCCGACGGCACACCGTCGGCCACGTCGCCCGGCAAGACCGCGAGGTCCGCGTCCAGGCCGTTCACCTCACGCACGACCCGCTCCACGAAGCCCCGCTTGATGGTGGGCCCGATGTGCAGGTCGCTGATGAGGGCGACCTTGTAGCCGTCGAAGGGCGCGGCCAACCCCGGCACGGACACGTCCACCCGGTGGATCCGGGGCGTCCGGTTGGCCTGGAAGAGCCCCCAGAGGGTGAGGGCGATGGCGGCCAGGATGAGGGCCTGCGAGACGCCGGCGGACTCCAACCCCGAGGCCCAGGGCGACGCCGCCGGGACGAACCGGGCCGTGAGCCTGCCCGCCAGGAGCGCCAAGTCCCGGACCACGATCACCGTGAGGAGGACGCTCATGAAGGACATGGAGAGGTAAACCACCCAGAACACCCAGTCCGGGGTCTCATGGTGGGGGTTGCGGTGCCGCAGGTAGAACAGGACCGGCATGAGGACCATTAAAACGAGGGGAAGGGCGAGGAACAGCCAACCCGTGGTCCGGTTCTGGGGCCAGCCGAATGAAAACAACCGCTTTCCCATATAGGCGTAGAAGAGGCCCATGAGGGTGAGGAAGACCCCCACGAACGAGACGAAACTTGCGCGCATGAACTTTCCTTATAATGACGTTCGGCCGGGCTTTGAACTTACACAGTTTCGGGCTCGGGCGCATCCAAAGCAACCCCGATCGGGGTAGAAGGGGGAAACCACTTGGCAAGGAAAGTCTGGATCCCGGTGGCCCTCCTCCTGGTGGCCCTCTATTTCCTGGCGCCCACCTGCCGAATCACGGATCGGGGCTTGGCCAAGCTGGAGGTCGAGGAGGAACTGCGGCTGGGGATGCCCCTCAACGAGGTGAAGGCCCGGTGGTACCAGTACTCCAAAAAGCCCCTGGTCTTCGACAGGGCCATGAGCGACGAGAAGGTGATCGCCTACCGGGGCATGAACCGGGACGAGAGCGTCAACAGCTTCTACCTGCGATTCGACCTCAAGCGCAACCTGCGGGAGGTGGAGTGGCGGTACCGGCCCAGCATGACCAGCGAGAAGGAGCAACAGCTCCTCGAACTCTGGACCCAGAGGCTTTGGAAGCCCAGCCGCCGCATCGGGTTCGAGGGGACCACGTTCTATTGGGCCGACCGGAAGGCCGTGCTGGAACTGTACGTCTCGAGCGGCATCTGCAACCTGATCCACCGGTTGCAGTAAGGCCGGACGAAGCTTAAGGCTCGGGTTAGCCCACGACGGGGACCCGACGCGGACAAATGAAAGATAATAAATGACGGTGTCAAATTAGAGATTGGGAGGATGTTAAATGCCGTCGCTTCCAATGTATCTTGAAAAAAATGATCTGCCCTTAGTCCAAGGATGGCTTAATGAGGATTTAGAGATCGCCTACTTGGTATCTGATGGTCCTAAACGTTGGCGGGCTTCAAAAACGGTTGAGAAATTAACTGATGGGGTTTATACACTTTGGCACATTCCAACGGGCCCACTTATTCTTCTCCCGCCAAAAGACGAAAAGTTCAATGGAGTTATTTCGGACCCTTGGAAGGGTTGGAACGAATTACGAACCGGGGCTGACCCGACTAAACCTTATTTTGGCCCCGGTTATGTGGGGGTCCTCGACTTAGATATCCGGACGAATTCCAAAGTGGAACCCGAAAAAATAGGTATCTCGTCCTTTGGGTGGATCGGGAATTACTTCAGCGTTTTAGGTAATAAGGCTGACCCGGCGACAAAACTGTGGTGGGAAAAATTGAAAAAATGGGCGAAGAAAAACGCAACAAAAATTCCCCGGATAGGGCCGGTAGACGGACCGAAAGCAGAAATTTGGGCTTTTCCACATGCGTTGAAAGCGATCCAAACAGGCAAGCCGAGACGCGATAACCCGTTTTGAATGTTTAAATGTATTGCGAGTTTTTAGCTGTCCACGATTGGGACCCGGGTTGGACAAGTGGAGAAGTGTTGATTTAACATCAAGGGGAAAGGGCGGATTTAAACCTCATTTTGCGTAGACAAGACCGGTTCCGGGGGGATCCATCTGATGAGGGGCGGTTTAACCCATCGGGGGTGTTCTCAATGGCCTTGGACGATTTCTTGGATCCCCAAAAACACCCGGTAAAAACCGTCGGTGGGATCCCATCTTTTGTCGAAGGGATGTCGGGGGAAGACGAGAAGTGGAACCGCGTTTATGAGCGCCTGGCCCCCTATTATGGTTTCGTCGAGAGGTCCTTCGGCCGACTCGTCATGGGCTTGGATGTGGCGGCGGAATGGAAAAAAACCGCCTCCATGGCCGGGTTCACCGCGGGAAGCTCCCTCCTGGAAGTTTCCCCCGGTTCTGGGGTCTATCAGCCCTTTCTCCGGGATCAAATCGGCCCATCGGGAACCTTGGTTTCGCTGGATTTATCCATGGGGATGCTCCGGGCCTGCAGGGGACAGGGGGATTTCCTGCGTTTAAACCCGCTATTGGTCCATGGGAATGGGTCCAATCTCCCGTTTCGGGACGGCGTCTTTGACGGGCTCTTCAATGTCGGCAGCATCAACCTGTTTTCCGAGCCCGAAAAGGCCCTACTGGAATTCGCCCGGGTGGTGAAGAAGGGGGGGAAGGTCGTCATCGGGGACGAGGGGTTCCCATCGGGCAAGCCGGAGGGCTTCCGGCAAAGAATGCTCGCGAAAATGAACCCCGGTTTCTTAAAATGCAAGGTCCCGACATTGCCGGATCCGCTGGTACTGAAAAGTGTCCAGTGGCTTTTCAACGGTTGCCTTTACCTTCTTGTGGCTGAACGAAAGTAGGGCGCCATCACCGGAAAGCCATCACCTTCCGGGGCGGCTAATGGGATTCGCATCCCTGGGACCCGTTGTGCTGACCTCAAGATTGAAATCGGGTTGATCCTCAAAGGGGGTATTTCAGGTGGGCAAGGTCAACAAGGAGTGGCATGGAAAAAACGTGATGCCGAAAAATCCGACGGTTGAACAACGCCTGAGTTGGCACGTCAAGCATGCGAGGTGTTGCGGGTGCAGGCCCATGCCCGCGTCCTTGAAGGCGCGGTTGAAAATCAGATAAAGGACAGGTTCTCCAATTTGTCCACGAAAGGGAGCTCGGTTGGACAAAAAAGAGGGTTCGTGACCGTCCTAAGGGGAATGAATGGAAACCACCGGGAACACGATCCTGATCACTGGGGGAGGGTCCGGCATAGGCCGGGGCTTGGCCGAGGCCTTTCATGCCTCCGGAAACAAGGTCATCATCGCGGGCAGGCGGGAAGGCGCGCTACAGGAGACGGTTCAGAAAAGCCCGGGCATGGAATACCTGGTATTCGACCAGGCTGATCCCGGTCAACTGGGTGATTTCGCGGCTGGATTGAAAAGGCGATTCCCGAACCTGAACGTTCTCATCAACAACGCCGGAATCCAGCGGGTTGAGGACCTGACGTCCGGTGAGGTCGCCGACGCCGAGGCGACCCTCCAGACCAACCTGCTGGGTCCGATCCGAATCACGGCCGCGCTGGTCCGGCAACTCATGAGCCGACCCCAGGGCGCGATCCTGAACATCTCTTCGACCCTCGCGATGGTGCCCGCGGCCTTGTTGCCGTCCTACTGCGCGAGCAAGGCGGCGATCCACTCCTACACCCAATCCCTGCGCTATCAACTCAGGGATTCAACGGTCCAGGTCATCGAGATCATGCCGCCCTGGGTGCAGACCGAATTGCAGGGGAACCGCGGCATGAACCCCAAGGCCATGCCGCTCAACGACTATATCTCCGAAACGATGGCCGTATTAAGACATCACCCGGGGGTCATGGAGATCGTGAGCGATCGCGCGAAGCCGATGCGTTACGCGGAACGGGGCGATTACGACTCGTTCTTCAGCAAATACAACGAAGGGTGGGCCGCATCGCAGGAACGATGAACCCACGGGATCGTTTTACCGATTTCAAAAGGATTGGAGACGTCCGCCCCGGGGGCGCGGTTTGGCCCGTGGGAAACAACTCGATCAAGTCGCGCTAAAAAGGAAGCCTCATGGGCATGTTCTCCGGTTCCATCCATCTTAAGGGGTCCGATGCCAGTTCGGTGGTCGCGGTCCTGGAGAAAATCCACAAGGTCCACGGCGCCAAGTTCATGGTCGAGGACGCGCCGGGGGGCTGGTGCAGCGTCTTCCCGAACAACAGCGGGCAAGACAGTGAACTGGCCCGGGAAATCATGAAATCCTTCCACCACAAGTCCATCTACCTGGTGGTGCACGATTCGGACATCCTTTCCATCGATATCCACGACGGGGAATCACGGTTCCAAACCTACAACAACCGGCCCGATTATTTCGGGGAGAAGCTCCCCCCGGATCAAGTCCGGGCGCTGACGGCCTTCCCCGAAAACCTTTCCTTCTTCACCGCTCCGGGGAAGATGCCGAAGCTTCAGGGGCTCTTCTCCCCCTTGGGCGAGGTGGTTTTCGTGGACGACACCCTCCGGTCCATCGCCAAGATCCTGGGCGTCCCCCAGGCCGCCTTCAGTTACGAAACCATCGAGATGGGGGAGTACATCTCCCAGGCCCGCCTGAAAAAACTGGTCCCCGTGCCGGCCAAGGGGACGGACCAGGCGGCCCTGGCGGTGGTCAAGGAAGCCATCCAAACGCTCAAAAAGTCCCAATGGCTCCTTTTCGAGAAGAAAGGGGGGCCTCACCATGGGGGTTTTCCATTCCGTTGGGGGAAGGACCCCGAAACGGGCCATGTGGGGATCACCTATCACAAGACGGGCTTGGGGGAGGGAAAACTCGTTTGGTCCTCCGGGGAAGTCCATTTGAAACCGGTGGAAAAAAGGTGGGATCTACAACCGTTCGGGGACGTGGGCCTTCATTTGGCTTGGGACAAGGACCGGCGAACCCATCGGGTGGAGGACAATGAGGGTCGCGTGGTTTGCGAACTGCCCCCCGGCCTGGAGGCGAGAAACGCCCAGTTCACGCCGGACCAAAGCCTGATGGTCTGGGGCGATGAGCGGCTGGTGTATTGGTTCGACCTGAAAACCCACCAAGAGGGGCGGGTGGACCTGTCGGTACTGCCCGAGACGAAGCTTCCGGTGCCCCAGGTGCCGTTGCCGGAAGCCTTCAAGCGCGCCTTCGACCGCCCCTATCCCCCCAGGGTCACCGTGGGTCCGGGGCCTTACCTGACCGTCTCCCAGGGGCCCCATTTCCTTCTCTGGGACTGGATCCAACGCCAGGTGGCCGGTTACGGCCGGCCCCAGTTCCCTTTTTACACCCAGGAACTGTTGGCCGAGGGCCTTTGGCGCAAGGAATCGCCGGAGCTTTGGGAGCCCACCGAAAACTTCATCCTGCGGTTTAAGAACAATCCCGATCGAGTCACCCAGTTGAGGCAGTTTTTCGACCCGGCTTCGAACTATGTATTCTTGGGCGACGGGCATTTCTTGGCCAAATTCGACATGAAAGGACTGCTGGCGGGCCGAGGGGGGCCGATCCTGGCCGAGTGGGCCTTGTTTTATACGGCTTGTCCCGCGGGACGGTTCCAGGAATTCGGCAATTCGGGTGGATGCCGGTTTCCCATGCTTTTTGACGCGGTTTCGGGGTTGTGGATTTTCGGGGACATGATGGGGGTCTTGCGGGCCTTGGACCCGGCCACCCACCGGCTTTACCGCCTGGTGGAGATGCCGAGGCGGGTGGAGGCCTTCCGGTTTGAATCCGAGGAGGGCGGGAAGTGCTTCATCGCATTGGGCCTCATCCACAAGGAACTTTATAAGTACGACAGCGCCCTGCAGGTTTACGACCTTCGGAAGCTTTTGGACCAAAAAACCGAGGACGGCTCGGGATTCAAAATCCTCAAGCCGAATCCACCGGAAGGCTGAGGGGGAAAACCCGATCCCCGGAACAATCCGGCCTAAACACTTGAGGCCGATTCCGTCCGCGCGCCGACGCCCCACTTGACCCACCCGAATCGCCACCCCAAATTAAGCTTGACTAACGTTACACCTTATGGTGTAATAAAGGCATGGATCAACTGACGGATGTGCTGACGGCCCTTTCCCATCCGACCCGCAGGGCGATCATCGAGCGACTCGCCAAAGGGCCGGCCCGCTTCCTGGACGTGGCGGAGCCCTTCGACACGGCGCTGAACTCGGTGACCAAGCACCTGAAGATCCTGGAAAGGGCCGGGCTGATCGAGCGCCGTAAACAGGGCCGGGAGGTCCTCATTTCCCTGAGGGGGGAACCCCTTCAGGGGGTGGCGGGCTGGGTGCATGGATACGAACGTTTCTGGAACCGCAAACTGGATGCGTTCGAGGGCCATTTCAGGGCCAAAAAAACGAAAAAGGAGAGGGAAAAATGAAGAAGGGCGACAAGACGATCACGTTGGAATTCGAAAGGGTCATCCCGGCCCCGCCGGGCGAGGTGTTCAAGGGTTGGCTGGACCCCAAGACCCCTGGTACCCCATGGAACGAGAACGACAAGCTGATCCTGAACCCCAAGGTGAATGGGTTCTTTTACTGGCTCATCCGGGGGACGGCCCATTACGGGCGGTTCACCCAGATCCAGCGCCCGGCAAAAATCCAGCATACCTGGGTTTCCCGGTATACCTCCGGGGAAGAATCGCTGGTCACCGTGACCTTCAAGAAGAAGGGGAAGGACACCCTGATGAAGCTGGTGCACTCGGGCCTGCCCAACAACGAGGCGTCGAAGGCCCACAAGGATGGGTGGAACTACTTCCTCGATAAGTTGGCCAAGACCTACGGGAGCCGGGCGCGTCGGGGGAAGTGACCTTCCGGCCGGGACGATGTTGAAACCAGCATCCGTAAGGATGGGATAACCGGGTAAGCGAAACAGCGAGGGAAATGACATGCCGGACATACTGCATCGGGTCGGGATCGACGCTTCACCCGAGAAGGTCTATGGGATCCTCACCAGCCTGGAGGGGAACCGGGGTTGGTTGGACCAGGAGGCCACCGGGGACGCCCAAAAAGGGGGGATGGTCACCTTTTTTAAGGGCGGCTTGGACGCGAAGGTCACTGAGGCGAAGCCCAACGAACTCGTGGTTTGGGATTGCGTCAAGGGCCCGGCCGAGTGGGTGGGCACCAAGATCAACTTCAAGCTGGAGCGTAAACAGGACCAGACCTTCGTCCTGTTCTCGCATGTGGATTGGAAGGAACCCGTGGAATTCATGTACCACTGCAGCATGAAGTGGGCCGTCTTCCTCCTGAGCCTGAAGGCGTTGGCAGAAACGGGGAAGGGCCGCCCCACCCCCGACGATGTCTGGGTCTACGTGGGTGAGGGGAAGAATTACCAAAAACGGTGATTCGGATATTCGCGAGGTGGGTTGGTAACCTGTCCACGGTGGGACCCGCCGTGGACGGGTGGCCAGCGATGATTGAACGTCTTAGGATTGGGCGGCCAGAGCTGAAGCCCGTGGGCCCGGTGATCCTCGGCCTCATGCTTTGGCTGGGGAAACCGGTTCCCCCAAGCCCATGGGAAGCATCGCGGCGCCGTTCCGCAGCGCGGGATGACAAGATGTCGAATGGTTCATTGATTAAGCGCAAATAATCCGACATCCCGGGCCTGATAGGCAGTCCAATCCGTAGATCGGGAATCCGCGGACAAAGGTGGCCCCATGGGTTTGGCGCGCTGTTACCTCCTCATCGCCTTGGTGACCGCCGGTTTCCTCACGGCCTGTGGGGTCCTGGCCGGGACGGTCGAGACCTGCGACCAGTACAAACCCGTGACCGTCGGGTCCTATATCGTCCAGACCGATTATTGGAACAAGGCCAACTGCCCCGGGGAGCAATGCCTCAGCGTCGACGACCGGACCGGGGCCTTCACCGTGACGAAGGGGTCCTACGGGTGCAACAACCCCTACATCGTGGCGACTTATCCGTCCATCGTTTATGGATACGCCTTTGGGACCCGCACCCCCAAGTGCGACCTTCCGGCCCAGATCGCCACTTTGAAACATGTTTTCACCAGTTGGGACTTCCAACCCACGCACACGGGTCGATGGGACGCCGCTTACGATATCTGGCTTTGTCCCGGCGACCATTGCGGGCCGGACGGTTTCAGCGGCGGCCTGGAGGTGATGGTCTGGCTCGATTACTCGGACACGAACGGGTGGAAAACCGACTTGGGCCCCGTGACCCTCGGGGGGAAGGCTTGGGAGACCTGGTACTGCGGGAGCGGCGAGAGCGGGAGCAAATGGGGTTACGTGGCGTACCTCGCGAAGGAGAAGGTGAAGTCCGTCAAGGACCTTGACCTCAAGGCTTTCCTGGATGATTGCGCGGTGCGGGGCTACTCCAAACCCTCCTGGTACCTCTCTGCCGTGGAGGCGGGGAACGAGATCCATTCGGGGGGTGTCCCGTTCACCAGCAAAAGTTTCTCGGTCTCGGTGGTCCGGATGGACGGAACCGCCGCGGCCCAAACGCCGGATGGGAAGGGTCCGGCTAAAGGGGAAGAAGTCCGGGTCCTCCCCGGGGGCAAGGTGGGACTGTAACCTGTCCACTCCGGGGACCTGTCGTGGACGGGTGGCCAGCGATGATTGAACGTCTTAGGAGTGGGCGTCCAGAGCCGAAGCCCGTGGGCCCGGCAGGAGCGCTGAGTGGTGAACATAGGAAATAAAAAAAGGTGGGCGACGGTGATGCTCCTGCCATTCGGCGTGATCCTCATTTTGGTCCAGGTGGTCCTCGGCCTCATGCTTTGGCTGGGGAAGCCGATTCCCCCCAAGCCGGTAGGTAAGCGCCTTTCCAGCGTCTTGTTTCGAACACCCCTATTCACCCCCTAACGCCACTCATTGATTCCCGTCATATACAAACCCCGTCAAACGCCCGCTAATACCCAACATTAGCAAGTATCCCTAGCGGGGGGACGAATGAAGCACGCCTCTAAATGGATCGGGATGTCGGTTCTTTTGACGGTATTAGTCGTGGGGCAGTCGTGCAAAAAATCCTCCACATCCCCCACTCCGGCCGTCCCCACCGCGACCTTTACACCGGTGCCGCCTTGCGTGAACGCAAGCAATACGCCTTGTACGTCGACCTATACGGTGACATCAACCTCGACGAGAACCGCCACCCCGACCATTACCCCGAACCCCTGGGCATGCCCGGCGAGCGGAATTCTGGGTTACCCCCCGTATACCCAGGTGGGTGGTAGTTCCACCTACACCAGTATTGTGCGGGTTTATTTCCCAACTAGCGTGCGCGTGACCAGCATCATAAGCCCCGGTCACACTTCAGGGGTCAGTTGCATCGTCGGCATGTACGACGACAATGGATCCGGCCCCACCACCCTTATGGCAAACACAAGTCAAACGATTGTGGATGGGGGCCCCCAAACGGTGCTCATGAATGCCGGTAACGGCGTGTCGGTCACCACGGGCTATAAGTGGCTGGCTCAAAGCACCGCATTGAGCGGGACCATCCTTTATGGTTGGGAGTCATTGGCCCCGGTGCCGTACGATCCAGATTATTCAGGCGGAACCATATCCGGTTTGATGCCCTCCGATGCGACTGCGTTGAGCAGCACAAGCACGAGTGGTGTTGGGATCGCTCTGTCCGCGGGCTGGTCCTGTCCGTAACAGGAACAATTAGGCTGTATTCCGGCGGCTTAAAACCCCATCCCGCGATATGTGGGGATGGGGTTTTTGTCTTAAGGGGTCGCCTGAAATCATCCCATTTCTTTGAACATCGATAGGTGCGTGGACTTTTAGTCCTAATAGAACCGGATTTAGCCGTCCACGGCGGGGACTCGGAGTGGACAAATGGCCATCATTATTAAGCCGGATAAACTTGCCAACCTTGGTCTTGAAAGCTGAAATTAGATGAAAATCGTGGAAGAGGACATTATTAAACGACAACATTCTGGGATATTCCGGCTAATTTATGAAAATATGGCTGCACTATTATTGGGGTAGTGTATCAATAGGATGAGGTGTGATATGACCGACTACAGGAAACTCCTCTTGGTGGGGTTTGGGCTGCTTGCCCTCGTGGTAGGCGTCATTTCGTGTCGCCAAAAGGTCACGACGAACCCGGCCCAGCCAAGTGCAGCCCCGACCTTCACCGCGACCCAAGATCCCACCCTGACCCCCACCCCGTCCAACTCCAACA
>Ga0265334_10000582_pt1 | contig 18592 bp, 11 predicted proteins | sample 42023metaG_FD_192442 | JGI IMG/M metagenome (GOLD analysis project Ga0265334, IMG submission 192442) | Rhizosphere microbial communities from Carex aquatilis grown in University of Washington, Seatle, WA, United States - 4-20-23 metaG | ecosystem: Host-associated > Plants > Roots > Rhizosphere... | reverse complement strand
GGGCGAGATGGGCGGCCAGCGCGTGCTGCTCCATGTGTTTCCCGTCACGCGTGATCTGCGTCAGGCCCTCGTCGGCATGCGCGGCGTGCTGTTCATCCAGCCGCGCGAGGACGTCTTCCATATCGAGGCAAACTTCCAGATCCTGAACATCGGCACGCAAGCGTGGGTGCCGACCGGGGTGCGCATCACGCTGCCGGCGGGGGCCAAGGCATTCCGTCCCAGCGACTCCGCGAGCGACACCCGCGTCGATCGCGGCGCGTCGGGTGCGGTGGAGCTCCTCGGTACGTACTCGCCCGGCCAGCGCGAGGTCGGTTATCAGTTCCAGCTCGACAACGAGCACGAGCTGCGTCGAAAGTTCCAGATCGCACTGCCGCCGCACGTGGCCGAGCTTCGCATCGTCGCCGAGGGCGCACGTGGCATGGTGCTCAGCGCAGACGGCTTCCCCGACGCCGAGCCGATGCAAGGCCAGGATGGGAGCCGCTTGCTCGTCACGGGACGGCGCCTCGCACGCGGCGATTCGGCGCTCGATTTTGTCGAGGTCACGCTCGACAATCTGCCCGTGCCGAGCCCGGGTCGCTGGTACGCCGTCGTCGTCGCCTGCGGGCTCGCAGGGCTCGGGCTGACCGCCGCGTTCCGGCGAAAAGGGCCGGGACAGCTACGCTCGAAGACGGTCGACGCGGCCGAGGTCGAGGAGGCCGAGGAGCTCGTTCTGGGGGAGCTGGTGGCCCTCGAGAAGCTCCGCCGTGAAGAGCGCATCGGGCCTCGGACGTACGAGGAGACGCGCCTCGAATTGCTGGATGCTCTGGCACGTCTCGAGCTCCACCGAACCATTGCCTGAGCGGCTCCCCAGCATGGCCAGGGCGTCCGTCCCGCCAGCCGATTCGCCAGTTTTCCTTCTCCACAGTCTGTGGATAACCTCCGGAGAAGCCTGGCGATAAACAGTCACGATTTTGCCGGCAGTGTGGCACCTACATTTCCTCCCCAGGTTGCCGTACTGCGTCACCCTGGAGAAATCCCCAGGCGGACCGACAAATTAACCTTACCGATCCACCGGTTACAGCACTCTCCCCAGAATCCACAATGCCTACGGAGACCACTTCTTCTTTAATCTCAAATAGATCAGAAGAGAGTCGGACCGGATGAGCGGGATCCGGAGCCGACAAGCGCGAGCCACGTCTCCGCGCTGGAAGCGCCAAGCCCCCAAGACTAGAGCTCAACGGCCATGCAAGTCGCCGTCGCGAAGAAGGACCTGCTCCGGGTGGTCGCTCGTTGCCAGGGAGTGGCCGACAAGAAGAGCACCATGCCCGTGCTGGGCAATGTGCTGCTCGACGTCAGCGGACCAGGTTCGTTGCGACTCGCCGCGACGGATCTGAATCTCGCCGTGACAGGTCAGATCAACGCCGAGGTTCAGAAGGGCGGTTCGATCGCAGTCGGCGCGCGCGATCTCTTCGAGCGCGTGAAGATGATGCCCGAGGGGCTCCTGACGATCGCGACCAGCGAGGGATCGGGCGCGACGATCCGCGCCGCGAGCTCGGCGCGAAGGTACACGCTGCACGGCATCCCAGGCGACGAGTTCCCGTCGATCCCCGAGCCCGACGCGACGGCGCCGACGTTCTCGCTCGGAGTCGATGCGCTCTCGACACTCATCGCGCGCACACACTTCTCGATCTCGACGGACGACACGCGCCTGCACCTGAACAGCGCGCTCTTCGAGTGGGACGGCAACCGCGTGCGTATGGTGACGACGGACGGCCACCGGCTGTCGAAGATGGAGGTCACGGTCCCCGGCAAGCAGGCGACGGCGACGATGCTGATCTCGCTGAAGGGCATCCAGGAACTCCGGCGCCTCGCCGACGAGGCACGCACGGAGACGAAGAGCGATGCCGACGGTTTGTCGATCGAGCTCATCCAGAGCGGCGCCAATGCGTTCTTCCGGCTTCCGGGGCTGCAGTTCAGCGTGAAGCTCGTGGATGCGCAGTTTCCGCCCTACCAGCAGGTAATTCCGCGCAACGTGGAGCGTACCGTGGTCGCTCCGCGAGCCTCGCTGACGGACGCGCTGCGCGCCGTTTCCATCGCCGCGAGCGATCGCACCGGCGGTGTGAAGCTCACCCTCTCGCGCGGTACCATGCGCTTCTCGAGCGAGAGCCCGGACAGCGGCGAGGGCTTCGACGAGGTGCCCGTCGACTACGACGGCAACGACGTCACCATCGGCTTCAACGCGCGCTACTTCCTCGACGTTCTCGGCGGCCTCGACGAAGAGCGCGTCGAGATCGGTATCGGTGGCGAGCTCGATCCCGTCGTGGTTCGACCGAGCGGCTCGGCCGACTACCTCGCCGTGATCATGCCGATGCGGATTTGACGAGTCGCATCGTCTTCGAGAGGGTCAGGGTCGGCGACTTCCGCAACATCGTTGCACTCGACTTCGAGCCGTCGCCCGGGATCAACGTGATCACGGGCGACAACGGACAGGGGAAGACGAGCGTCCTCGAGGCGCTGTACTTCGTGGCCACGACGCGGAGCTTCCGCGCCGAGCGGCCGCGCGAGATGCTCCGCGAAGGCGCGGAGATGCTGTCGGTCCGGGCGCGCATCGTGGAGAGCAGCATCGCGCGCGAGCAGCGCGTCACGCTCGGCGCGCGGACCCGCTCCGTGCAGATCGACGGCAAGAAGCCGGAGACCCTCGGTCGCTACGCGACGCGCACCCCGGTGGTCGTCTTCCATCCCGGCGACCTGACGATCCTCACTGGAGCGGCGAGCGAGCGGCGGACGCTGCTCGACCGCGTCGCGCTCTTCATGGGCCCCGAGAGCGCCGATCACCGGCAGCGCTATACGCGCGCCGCCAGGGCCCGCAAGACGGTGCTGGAGGAGCGCGGCACCATGGCACCGGACCTGTCGCCGCTCGAGCAGCTGATGGCGCTCCACGGCAGCGCGCTCAGCCGCGCGCGGCTCGCGGCTGCCGAACGGCTCATCGACGCGCTTGGCCCGCTCGTCGGCGAGATGGCTGCGCCCGACATCTCGGTGACAGCGCACTTCGTCCCCGGCGGTTCGCTCGACCGGGGGGAACTCGAGGCGGAGCTCGGGCGAAGGAGAGACCAGGACCTGCGTCAGCGCAGCGTCGGATATGGACCGCAGCGTGACGACCTGGACGTCCGCCTGAACGGCCGCAGTGTGCGCCGACACGCTTCCCAGGGGCAGCAGCGGATCTTGACACTGGCCCTCAAGGCCGCCGAGCTCGCCTGCGTGCGAGAGGCGCGCGGGGCCGAGCCCGTTCTTTTGCTCGACGACGTCTCCAGCGAGCTCGATCCTGCGCGGACTGGAGCCGTCTTCGAGTTCCTGCACGGGACCTCGAGTCAGGTTTTCGTCACCACGACCCGACCCGAGCTATTCGCGACGCCGCGCCTCACGAGCGGCGCACGAGTCGATTTCCGGCTCGTCGCGGGCGCGTTCGCATGAGCCCTTGCGGGCCTTGCATACGACGCCTCGAATGGCCATCTAGGAGTGTTGGCGGAGGTTGTCTCCTGGTGCGCCGAGCGCAGCGGAAAAGCCCGCAGAAATGTTGTCGTTTGGCGTGCTTCCGGGAGCCCTCCGGACCCTTGCCCGAAGGGGCCTTCAGAGGTATATCCACAGGGGTTTTTTGGAGTGTGCCGCTTCCTCGATTCAGTGTTGTCTCTGGGTGGCCACTCCGCATGAACCCGACCAGCGGGAACAGTCGCGCGCCAGACTTCCGGCGCCCCTCTCGCTGAAGCAACACCCACTCTACGCGAGGTTCTGATCGTGACCACGGAGGCGATCCAGAAAGATCCGGCGGCGGTGCCGTCGAAAGCCGGCGAGTACGGCGCGAACAGCATCACGGTGCTGGAAGGGCTCGAGGCCGTTCGCAAGCGACCCGGTATGTACATCGGCGACGTCCATGACGGGTCGGCGCTGCATCACCTGGTGTGGGAAGCGGTCGACAACGCGGTCGACGAGCACCTGGCGGGTCACTGCAAGATCATCCGGGTGACCGTGCACTTCGACGGGTCGATCACGGTGGAGGACGACGGGCGCGGTATCCCGGTCGGGATCATGCCCGACCGTGGCGTCAGCGCGGCCGAGGTCGTGATGACCGTCCTCCACGCGGGCGGTAAGTTCGATCATTCGAGCTACAAGGTGAGCGCGGGGCTCCACGGCGTCGGCGTCAGCGCGGTGAACGCCGTGTCGGAGTACCTGCGGCTGGAGATCAAGCGCGAGGGCAAGGTTTGGTTCCAGGAGTACTGCCGGGGCGTCCCGCAGGCCTCCATCGCCGCCATCGGGGAGAGCTCCGCGACGGGGACGAAGCTCACCTTCAAGCCCGATACGCAGATCTTCTCGATGGTCGAGTACAACTACGGCATGCTCGCCAATCGCCTGCGCGAGCTCGCCTTCCTGAACTCGGGCCTCGTCATCGAGCTGGAGGACGAGCGAGAGAACGGTCAGCGCGAGCGCCTCGAGTACAAGGGCGGGATCAAGGAGTTCATCGCGCTCCTCAGCCAGACGAAGGACCCGGTCCACGAGGACGTCATCGCCTTCGACGCCGAGACGCCGAGCGAGGCCGGCGGCAACGTGAACATCATGCTCGACGTCGCGATGCAGTGGACGGGCAGCTACACCGAGCAGATCTTCTGTTACACGAACAACGTCTTCAACAAGGACGGCGGCACCCACCTCACGGGTTTGCGCTCGGCGCTTACGCGCACCCTGAACACCTACGGTCAGGCGCAGAACCTCTTCAAGGAGGTGAAAAACGGCCTCACCGGTGACGACACGCGGGAGGGGCTCATCTGCGTGGTGCACGTGAAGCATCCGGACGCCTCGTTCGATTCCCAGACGAAGTCGAAGCTCGTCTCGAGCGAGGTGAAGGGCGCCGTGGAGACGATCGTCTCGGAGCAACTCGGCCGCTTCTTCGAGGAGCACCCCCAGACGGCCAGGAAGATCCTCGACAAGGCCATCGTCGCCGCGAAAGCGCGAGAAGCCGCCCGCAAGGCGCGGGAAGTGGTGCGCAAGGGTGTCCTCGATACGACGTCGCTCTCCGGAAAGCTCGCGGACTGCCAGAGCAAGGACCCGGCCCAGTGCGAGATCTACATCGTCGAAGGGGAGAGCGCCGGTGGCAGCGCGAAGCAGGGGCGTGACCGCCATTTCCAGGCGATCCTCCCGCTGAAGGGGAAGATCCTGAACGTCGAGCGCGCCCGCCTCGACCGCATGCTCGCATCGCAGGAAGTCGCGACGCTCATCAGCGCACTCGGGTGCGGCATCGGCGACACCGGCGGGTTCGATCTGTCGAAGCTGCGCTACCACAAGATCATCCTGATGACGGACGCCGACGTGGACGGCAGCCACATCCGGACGCTCCTTCTGACGTTCTTCTACCGGCAGATGATGGAGCTCATTCAGAAGGGCTACCTCTACATCGCGCAGCCGCCGCTCTTCCGGGTACGGAAGGGCAAGAAGGACCTCTACATGAAGGACCAGGCCGCCCTCGATAACCACCTCGTCGAGCACGGCATCGAGGGCGTTTCTGTGCAGGCATCCCGTGGGCCGGCACTGTCCGGCAAGCCGCTCTTCAATCTGGCCCAGCGTCTGCGCACCTTCCGCGCCATCCTCGCGAAAATCGATCGGCGCTGCGATGCGCGAGTCGTCGCCGCGTGGCTCCGTTCGAGCGACATGAATCTCTCGGATTTCCGCGACACCGCGCGGGTGGAAGAGGCCGCCGTGTCGCTGCGGGCGCGTCTCGAGCAGCGCTATCCGGATCTCTGTCCGCTGGAAGTGAACGTCGAGTGGGAGAAGGAGCACAACTCCGGCCGCATCGTCGTGCGCTTCCGACCGGGCGCGTCCCCCAGGCCAGCCGTTCTCGACTGGCAGCTGGCAGAGAGCGCGGAGTATCAGGAGCTCCGCTCGCTGGAGGAGGACGTCCGCTCCATCGGGCCGGCGCCCTACGTCGCGACGCCCGAAGGCGGCGAGCCCATCAAGCTCGAGGACGCGGAGGCGCTGGACGCCTTCATCGAGGAGCGCGGCAGGAAGGGCATCATGATCTCCCGGTACAAGGGCCTCGGCGAAATGAACGCCGAGGAGCTCTGGGAGACCACCATGAACCCCGACGCACGAACGCTCCTGCAGGTGCGCATCGACGACCCCATCCGGGCCGACGAGCTCTTCAGCGTGCTCATGGGCGACCAGGTCGAACCGCGGCGGAACTTCATCGAGCAGAACGCGCTGAACGTGCGAAACCTCGACATCTAAAGCGGCGAGAGCCAGGCCCCTGGGGGTGCGCACGGCAGCGGCGGCCCCGGCCGCGTCGACGGCGCAAGAACTGCGGCTTGCCCGAGTTCGCCCGGACCGCCGGCGGACCTTGATTCCCCTTCGGCCGGTCTTACTTTGGATTGGCTGCTCGGCCCCGAGGTGGGGGCGAAGCGCGTCGAGCGCGAGGTTTTGTCATGAAGATGGATCGACTCACAACGAAGAGCCAAGAGGTAATCCGTGCCGCAGTGGATCGGGCGATCCGCAGCGGAAATCCCGAGCTGACGCCGGAGCACATCCTGGTCGCGGTGCTCGAGCAGCGCGACAGCATCGGCGCCCCGCTCGTGGAGCGCGCGGGCGCGGCGCCGGGTGCGGTGCGCAGGGATCTCGAGCAGCGGCTCGAGTCGCTCCCGAAGGTGAGCGGCGGCTCCGAGCCGGGACTCGGCCGTCGTGCAAACGCCTTGCTGCAGAAGGCCGAGGACGAGGCGAAGGCGCTGAAGGACGACTTCGTCTCGGTGGAGCACTTCCTGCTGGCTGCCGCGAAATCGGACAAAGACGTCCAGGCGATTTTCGATCGCTACGGGCTCTCCTACGAGAAGCTGCTCGCGGCGATGACGCAGATCCGCGGCGCGCACCGTGTCGCCGATCAGGACCCGGAAGGGAAGTTCCAGGCACTCGAGAAGTACACGCGTGATCTGACGGAGGCCGCCCGGCGCGGCAAGATCGACCCCGTCATCGGTCGTGACGAGGAGATCCGGCGCGTGATGCAGGTGCTCTCGCGCCGCACGAAGAACAACCCCGTGCTGATCGGCGAGCCAGGCGTGGGCAAGACGGCAATCGCCGAGGGCATCGCCCAGCGGATCGTGAAGGGCGACGTCCCCGAGTCGCTGAAGGACAAGCGGCTCGTCGCGCTGGATCTCTCGGCGATGGTCGCGGGGTCGAAGTACCGCGGTGAGTTCGAGGACCGGCTGAAGGCCGTCCTGAAGGAGATCGAGGCGGCACAGGGGGGCATCATCCTCTTCATCGACGAGCTGCACACGCTGGTGGGCGCCGGCGCGGCAGAGGGCGCGATGGACGCGGCCAACATGCTGAAGCCCGCGCTCGCGCGGGGTGAGCTCCGTGCCATCGGCGCGACCACGCTCGACGAGTACCGTAAGCATATCGAGAAGGACGCGGCGCTCGAGCGAAGGTTCCAGCCGGTGATCGTCAACCAGCCGACCGTCGAGGACACCATCGCGATCCTCCGCGGGTTGAAGGAGCGCTACGAGGTGCACCACGGTATCCAAATCCAGGACGCCGCACTGGTCGCATCCGCGGTGCTGTCGAACCGGTACATCACCGAGCGTTTCCTGCCGGACAAGGCCATCGATCTGGTCGACGAGGCCGCCAGCAAGATCAAGATGGAAATCGACAGCATGCCATTCGAGATCGATCAGCTCGAGCGACGCATCCTGCAGCTCCGGATCGAAGATCAGGCGCTGAAGCGTGAGCGAGACAAGGCCTCGAAGGCGCGGCTCGACGAGCTGCATCGGGAGGTCGCCGAGCTCAGCAGCAAGCGCGACGCGGCCCGGGCGCAGTGGCTCCGCGAGAAGGAGATCATCAACGAGGTCCGCGGCAAGCAGAAGCAGCTCGAGGAGCTCCGTCGGGAAGAGGAGCGCGTGCGCCGCCTGGGCGATCTCGGAAAGGCCGCGGAGTACCAGTACGGCAAGATCCCGACTGCCGAGAAGGAGATCGAGAAGTTTCGCGGAGATCTCGCAGCCGTCCAGAAGAACGGCTCTTACCTGAAGGAAGAGGTTACCGAGGAGGACATCGCGAGTGTCGTCTCGAAGTGGACCGGCATCCCCGTGTCGAAGATGCTCGAAGGCGAGATGAAGAAGCTCCTCTCCATGGAGGACAACCTTCGCAAGCGCGTCATCGGGCAGGACGCCGCACTGGTCGCGGTCGCGAACGCGGTACGCCGCTCGCGCGCCGGGCTCGCCGACGACCGGCGACCAATCGGGTCGTTCCTCTTCCTTGGCCCCACGGGCGTCGGGAAGACGGAGACGGCGCGCGCGCTCGCCGAGTTCCTGTTCGACGACGAGAAGTCGATGATCCGCGTCGACATGAGCGAGTACATGGAGAAGCACACCGTCTCGCGCCTCCTCGGCGCTCCTCCGGGCTACGTCGGCTACGAAGAGGGCGGCCAGCTTACCGAACCGGTACGGCGGCGCCCTTATAGCGTGATCCTCTTCGACGAGGTCGAGAAGGCACACCCGGATGTCTTCAACACGCTCCTGCAGCTGCTCGACGACGGGCGTCTCACCGATGGGCAGGGTCGCACGGTGGATTTCAAGAACACCGTCGTGATCCTTACGAGCAACGTCGCCACGACGGAGCTGAACCTGCTCGAAGAGCGGCGTGATCTGGACGACACCGCGAAGAACGAGCTGATGCGCGAGGCGGCGATGGAGTCGCTCCGAGGTGTCTTCCGTCCGGAGTTCCTGAACCGGCTCGACGAGATCGTGGTGTACCGGCGGCTCGGACGCGAGCAGATCCGGAGCATCGTGGACATCCAGCTCCAGTACCTGTCGCACCGCCTGGCGCGGCGCGACCTCGCCCTGGAGATCACGAACGCCGCAAAGGATTACCTCGGTGACGTCGGATGGGATCCGCAGTTCGGTGCGCGTCCCCTGAAGCGTGCCATCCAGAAGAACCTGGAGGACGAGCTTGCACGCCGCGTCCTGCACGGCGAGTTCTCACCCGGCGACACCGTCATCGTCGACCGCAACGAAAAAGGCCTGAGCTTCTCGACGAGACACGGAAGCGGGGCCGCGCCGCGGCCGGCTGCCGCTGCACAGTGAAGTGGTTTGATTTTCCACCGCGCCTTCGAGAATCGCCACGCGACTGTCCCGCGCTGAAAACAGCCCGAAGTGGTCTCGATACTACTGATCCCCCCCGTGCCCGTGCAGCACGACGCGGCGGACCAGTGATAGCCCTGCGTATGCGGCCAGAAATCGGACCTGGCTGCGGGAACCCGGGAAGCTGAGCTGACGATCGGTCGTACCGTCGGCGGTGGCGACTGCAAGGTGCACATCGCCGATGGCCTTCGCCGTGGTTGCTCCTCCTGGCCCGGCGAGGCCCGTCACGGCGAGAGCGACGTCAACGCCGAGGGCTCGCCGCGCGCCCTCGGCCATGGCGCGGGCGACCTCGGTGCTGACGGCGCCGCGGGTGGTCACGAGCGCGGGGGGGACGCCGAGGACGGCGGTCTTCACCGAGTCGTCGTAGGCGACGATGCCGCCCCGGAAGAACTCGCTCGCGCCAGGATGATCGGTGACGAGCTGGGCTACGAGCCCGCCCGTGCAGGATTCGGCGATGGCCAGCGTCAGCGAGCGTTCGCGGAACAGGGTGCCGACGGACTCGGCGAAGTCTACGCTTCCCTCACCGTAGACGACGTCGCCGAGACGGCTCTTCACTTCTTCCGCCGCCGCCATGGAGATGCGCTTCGCCTCCGCGCCGGTGTGCGCCCGGGCAAGCACCTTCACCTCGATCTCCGGAAAGTGAGCGCGATACCCGATGGTCACCCCGTGAGCGGCCTCGATGCCGGCGAGCCTGTCGTTCACGGCCGACTCGGGCATGCCGAAGGTCCGCAGGCGGACCTGGTAAGCCCCGCCCGTCACCAGCGTACGCAGGTCCGGCGCCACGTGGTTGGCGAACATGGGCTTCATCTCGCTGGGGACGCCCGGCATGAAGAACGCGCGACAGTGGCCGATGCTCACCGCGAAACCGGGCGCGGTGCCATTCGGGTTTGGCAGGATGGTCGCGCCGCGCGGAAAGTCCGCTTGCTTTGCGTTCGAAGGCGTCACCGTGCGGCCGAACTTCGCCATCCGGACGCGGATCGCCTCGAGCGAAGGGGCGTGGCATTCGAGCGGCACGCCGAGCACCGCGGCGACGCATTCGCTCGTGATGTCGTCCGTCGTCGGACCGAGGCCGCCGGTGGAGACGATTACGGAGTGTGCAGCGGCGAGGCGCGTGAGTGAGCCCTTGATGTCGGCGCGGTCGTCCGGCACGACGGCGGCCTCTGTCACCTCGTGGCCGATCAGCGTCAGCTCTTCGCACAGCCACGTCGCGTTGGTGTTCGCGATCTCACCGCGCGTGAGCTCGGTGCCGATGGAGAGAACGACGGACGTCATCTGTGCCTCATCGTAGTACCGAGCGCCGTGGACCGTCAGTGATGATGCTGCTCACCGCCGGATCCCCCCGGGGTGTGGCGCCTCAGTGACGGCCCGGTCGCGAGCAGCCGCGGCCTTCAGGGGCTGGTCGAGCTCACTGCCGTGAGGTCGTAGGCGCAGCGAAAACCGATGTGGCGCGCGGCTTTCGGCGCGGCCTCGGCCGACCAGCTCTTGAGGTCGACGGCGGCCATCGACTTGTAGGAACCCCCCCGAGCGACATGGGTACCGTCGCGCTCCGTGGTCCACTCCGCAACGTTGCCGACAAGATCGAAAGCGCCGTCGGGCGTCGCGCCGTCCGGGCGTGTCCCGGCGAGCTCCACGCCGCCGCCGCTCGCACACGGACCCTCCACCAGTCCGAAGGCGACGCGACGGCAGACGAGGCCGGTGGCGCCCCACGGGAAGCGTCTTCCCTCCACGCCCATCGCGGCGAAGAGCCACTCGTCCCCGCTCGGAAGTCGACCGTTGTCGAGACGGCAGAAGCGCTCCGCTTCCTTCGGATCCACGGAGGTCACCGGCAACCCGGGCTCTGCATCGCCCACGGCGCGACATGCGCCCGCGCGCACGCAATGTTCCCAGCGCTCGACGGTCACCTCGTTCGCGTCGAGCGCGAACGGTGCGATGAGCGCCGTGCGCGGCTGCACGACTCCCTCCGTCTGCCAGTCGTCGGCGGCGATGGAGAGCGTGCCGCCGACGTACTTCAGCCGCCGCTCGTCGGCAGCGCAGCCGCGACGCGACGCCGTCGCGTGAAACCCAGCGGGGCACGAGATCGCGCGTCCAGTGCAGCGGCCACGCGCGCTCTTCTGCCCTTGTGGACAGCAGCGCCCCTCCGAAGGTGAGAAGCCCGGACCGCAGCGAGCCGGATCACTGCGCTCGCGCTCCGCCAGCCGCACCACGGCGGTCACGGCCCCGATCGCCACGAGAGCGCAGGCGACCGCGGTACCGGCCGCGACGAGTGGTTTCAAGGTTCACTCCTCGCGAGCGACACGGAACGCGAGATCGCCAATGTCCGCGATGGCGATCTCTATCCGATCGCCGGGCGCGAGCGGTCCGACTCCTTCCGGAGTGCCGGTGGCGATCAGATCTCCCGGTGAGAGCGTCGCGAAGCTCGAGATGAACGAGACGAGCTGCGCGACGTCGAAGACCATGTCCGCGGTGGAACCGCTCTGCCGCAGCTCGCCGTTCTGGCGGAGCGAGAGGGCAAGGGCGCTGGCGTCGATGCCGCGCACGACGGCGGGCCCCACCGGACAAAACGTGTCCGAACCCTTTGCGCGCGTCCACTGGCCGTCGTTCTTCTGGAAGTCGCGCGCCGTCACGTCGCACAGCGCCGTGTAGCCGAAGACGAAGTCGAGGGCCTGCGTGACGGAGACGCGCCGGCACGTCGTGCCGATGACCACACCGAGCTCCGCCTCGAAATCGACGCGCGAGCTCGACTTCGGCAAGATCACCGTGCCGTCCGGCGAGACAAGGCTCGTGACGAGCTTCGTGAACACCATGGGCTCGGTCGGCACCGACCCCTTCATCTCGGCAGCGTGCGCGCGGTAATTCCGCCCGATGCCGAAGATGGTCGTCGGCGCGACGGGACACACGAGCGACGTGGACGCGAGCGGAACGGTCTCGCCGGTCGGCTGCCCGCCGCTCCAGGGTGCGGAAGAGAGCAGCGTCGCGCGATCGCCGTCGAGGCGTGCCCAGCGTTCGCCGCCCGTGACCTTCACGCGACCGTAGCGAACGGCGGGAGCCATGACGCCCGATGATACAGCGACCGCCCGGAGGCGAAAGGCGGATTTCCTCGGGCTGACCCGACCGTCATCGGCGGCGACGGCGTCCGAGGGCGAGGACGACGCCGACCGCGGCGAGGAGCCCCTCGGCCGGGCCGGTACCCGTGCGCGACCCGACGCTGCAGCCGCCGCTCGTCTGGGTGCTCGGCGGGAGCTTCGTGCTGCCGATGCTCGGGAGCCGCGGCAGCGGCGGGATCGGCCCGGGGACGGGCTGGCACGTCACCTTCGGGGACGACGCACCCGTGTTCGAGTCGTACGCATAGGCGAACACCGCGGCGTAGCCGCCCTCGCACTGACAAGTCGGGTTGCCGTTCATCGGTACGCAGGCCCCGTGGGAACCACAGTCGAACCCGTCGCAGGCGGACTGCACCGCGACGCCCTGGCTCCCCGCGTCCGCAGGCGAGGCGAAGTTCATCGCCACGGGTTCGCAGTACATCGCTCCGCCGGACTGCCCGGTGGTCGTCACCCGTGCGATGGCGTCGTTTGCACAGGCGCACCCGGCCGTCGCATACGCGTTCGCGCCGCTCTGGGCGGGCACCATGGCCGAGACGCACACGCCGCGCCGGCCGCAATAGTTGAACGTGCAGGGGTCGACGGGCGGCGGGTTGCTCGGGCAGCTCGGGTAGAGCTTCGAGAGATCGTGGATGTTGTCGACGTCGGCGGTCGCGCTCGAGACCATGAACGTCGGATCAGCGGTCATCTCCTCCGCGCTCATCCGCCCGTAGAGCCGCGTGATGTAGGGAAACTGCTGCAGCACGCCGAGCAGGGCGTCTCGCGCAGTCTGGGCATCTGGCGTCGGCACGGGTTGCGTCTGGATCTGCTGGACGATGTCGCTCGTCGGCTTGGCGTACTCGGTCACGAAGGCCTGACCACCCACCTTGTCCGTTTCGGAGGAGACGAGTGTCAGATAGTTGTTCTGGCTGCCGTACTGGTCGAACTTGACCAGCTTGTCCGGGATCTTCAGGTCGATGTAGTTTTCCGGCGCCCACCTTCGGTTCGAGAGGATCCACGTGATGATGCCCATCTCGGGCTGGGCGGCGATCGCGGTGAGCCGGATGGGGATCATCGGCTTGTTCGCGTCGTAGGTCATGCCGAGCGGCGTGATGTCGCTGACGGCCTTGTTTGCCATGAGACGCAGCGCGACGAAGTTCATGCCGCCCTCGATGTAAGGCTCGAGGAGTGGGATCATCTTGTCGGTGATGCGGTAGTCGTGGTCCTGTAGCCACTTCACGAGCACGCCCGAGTCCGTCGCCTGGACGGTCGTCGTCTCGTAAGGGCCCACGGCCTGCGTGGCGAGGACGGTCACGCTAGAGCCGTTGTCGCTCGACGCCGCGCCCGCCGTAGGACCGCTACCGACGCTCAAGGTGCGGCCGCAGCCCGGCCCGATGTACTTCGGATCCGTCGCGAGGCTGAGCGACCGCATCGCGAGATCCGGGAAGTCGGTCTTGAGCTTCGGAATGCCAGGCGCCGGCACGACCCAGGCGAACGCGTCGCGGTCGCCCGAGTACTGGATCTGCACGTACGCGGTGATCGTCTGATCGTCGTTGACCGTGAAGAGGATATGCTCCGCGGTCTGATCCACGGGCGACGCGGAGCAGAAGAAGCCGCCGCAAGCGCTCGCGTCCGGCGATGCGGCGGAGACGGCCAGCGCGGTGCCGGCAGCAGTCAGGAAAGCGCCCAGGCGAGTCGTTCGGCGGAAGTTCATGTTGATCTCCGAGGGGCAGGCGTAGTGGCAGGGGCGTGCCCGCGTCACCACTAGCTTCGGCGAAGGTGACCCCTCCAGCAAAGCAACCGACGTGCCCCTCGTAACCCTGTGACTTCGCCCCTTCTCGGGGACATCGTCCCGCGGCTGGCACACGTTGGCACATGGGATCCGGCGCCGACCCCGCTCGTGAGCGTGCTTGCCTGCCGTCAGCCCTCCAGTACTTCGCCGGCCAAAAGCCTCTTCAGCGCCTCCTCGTCGATGACCTTCGTTCCGTGCTTCTTCGCGAGATCGAGCTTGCTCTTGCCCACCTTCTCGCCGGCGACGAGATACGTCGTTCCCTTCTTCACGGCGTCGTGAACGGAGCCGCCCGCGGCGCGGATCGCGGCGTGCACGTCCTCTCGCTTCTGCGAGAGCACGCCCGTCACGCAGAACGACATGCCGGAGAGCGGTCCGCTCTCCGCCGAGGAGTGGACGGGCTCGGGACGCGACACGCCTCGATCGCGCAGCTTCTCGAGCAGGTTGCGCTGCTCGGGATCCGTCAGGAAGAGAGCGACGCTATCGGCCATCTTGGGCCCGAAGCCGGCGATGCCGTCGACGATCTCGTGCACCTTGTCGGGCTCCCAGGCGAGGAGCCCGTCGAGGGAGCCCGCCGTCTGCGCGAGCTGAACGGCGGCGACCTGTCCCACGTGCTCGATGCCGACACCGGTGAGGAGCCGCCCGAGCGTGCGCTCCTTCGACGCGAGGATGCCCGCGACCACGTTCTCCGCGCTCTTCTTCCCCATGCGCTCGAGCTCGGCGAGCTTTTCAGCGGTGAGATCGTAGAGGTCCGCGACATCGCGGACCAGCCCGCGCTCGACGAGCTGATCCACCAGCGACTCGCCGAGCTGGTCGATATCCATGGCGAAGCGCCGCGAGTAGTGCAGCACGGCACCCGTCACGATCGCCGGGCAGCGGCGGTTCGGGCAGCGCCGCGCGACCTCGTCTTGCCGGCGCTCCACGGGCGTCCCGCACACCGGGCAGTTCACCGGCATCACGAAGGCGCGCTCGGCGCCGGTGCGCGCTTCCTTGTCGACGGAGACCACCTGCGGGATGATTTCCCCCGCCTTCTGGACGGTCACGATGTCGCCGATCCGCACGTCCAGGCCCTCGATGATGTCGCTGTTGTGCAGCGAAGCGCGCGACACGGTGGTGCCGGCGAGCGGGACCGGCGAGAGGATCGCGACGGGCGTCAGCGCCCCGGTGCGCCCGACCTGGACGACGATGTCGAGGAGCCGCGTGTTCGCTTGCTCGGCGCCGTATTTGAACGCGATGGCCCAGCGCGGAAACTTCGCGGTGGAGCCGAGGACGTCCTGATCGTCGAAGGAGTCCACCTTCACGACCACGCCGTCGATCTCGTACGGGTATTCCGCGCGATGCCGCTCGACGTCGCCGATGGCGGCGAAGATCTCCTCTGCCGTCCTGCAGACGACCTGGCGCCGGTGCGTGGGCAGCCCGAGCTCCGCCAGCCGCTCGAGCGTCGCGGAGTGGCGCGGCGCGAATTTCTTTCCTTCCACGACGCCGTACATCAGCGCGCGCAGCGGCCTTTCGGCGACGACACGGGGGTCGATCATGCGCAGGCTTCCTGCCGCGGCATTCCGGGGGTTCGCGAAGGGGGGATCTCCCGCTGCGACGCGGGCAAGGTTGATCTTCGCAAGGTCGCGACGGTAGATGACGACCTCGCCGCGGAGCGTGAGTGGTCCGTCGTAGGCGATCGTCAGCGGGAGTGAACGGATCGTGCGCAGGTTCTCGGTGATGTCCTCGCCGTACTCGCCGTCGCCGCGAGTCGAGCCCTCCGTGAGCCTTCCGTCGCGGTAGAGCACCTCGATGCTCGCTCCGTCGAGCTTCGGCTCGACGCAGAACGAAACCTCGGTGCCCGCTCGGAGCCCGTCCTTGACGCGCCGCAGGAACTCCGAGAGCTCCGACTCCGAGTATGTGTTGTCGAGCGACATCATTCGCTCGACGTGCTTCACGCTGCGCAGGTCGCTTCGCAGCGCGCCGCTCACCCGGTTCGTCGGCGAGTCCTTGGTGCGGAGCGAGGGTTCGCGCTCCTCCAGCGCCTTGAGCTCCGCGAGGAGCGCGTCGTACTGCCGATCGGTGACCGCCGGATCGTCGAGCACGTAGTACCGGTAGTCGTGCGCGTGAATTTCGCGCACGAGCTGTGCGTGCCGCGCGGCGGGGTTGCTCTCGGCGGTCATGAGTCGCTCCCGTCTTCCCCGGCGCGGCCACGAAAATCAAGTCGGGACGTCGTTTTGAGCGCGCCGGCCAGATGCTAAGGTCCCCGGAGTCGATGGCCACCCATCCCGAGCAGCCCCTGCCCGCGTCGGAGCGAGCTCCGTTGTCGGAGCAGGAGGCGGAGTCGACGGCGCACCCTCCGAGGGACACGCTGTGGTGGCGCTTCGGCGGCCTGGTGAAGACGATCCGTCCGCACCAGTGGGTGAAGAACGTCTTCGTGCTCGCGCCGGTGTTCTTCGCGAAGGATCTCTTCGAGCCGCGGCTCGCGCTGCGCGCGGCCGGGTCCTTCGGCGTGTTCTGCCTCCTTGCGGGAGCCGTCTACACCATCAACGACATCGCCGACGCCGCGGCCGATCGCCTCCACCCGGTGAAGCGATTCCGTCCGATCGCCTCCGGCCGGGTGACGGTCAAGTCGGCGCGCATCCTGGCCGCAGCGTTGATCGTGCTCGGTCTCGCAGGGGCGCTGTACGGTCCGCTGCCCTTCTTCGGCGTGGCCGCGTTGTACTTCCTGCAAAACCTCGCGTACTCGTTCAAGCTGAAGGAGTACGCGTACGTCGACGTCGTGCTCATCGCGGCGGGTTTCGTGCTGCGCGTCGTGGGCGGTGGCTACGGCACGCACGTCCACATCTCCACGTACCTGCTCGTGTGCACGGCGCTCCTCGCGCTCTTCCTCGGCTTCGGCAAGCGGCGTCACGAGCTCACCGCGTCAGCAAAGCGGGCCAAGAAGCAGCGGGCCGCGCTGTCGCGCTACAGCACCCAGGGTCTCGACGTCGCGATGCTGGTCACCGGCGTCGCGACGATCGGCACGTACTTCGCGTACACGGTGGACTCCACCACCAAGATGTACTTCGGCTCGGACAAGCTCTGGCTCACGACGGTCTTCGTCGTTCTCGCCGTCCTCCGGTTCCTGTACCTCGTGCGCTCCAGGCCGAAGTCCGAGAGCCCCACGCAGGAGATGCTCCGCGACGGGCCGTTCGTCGCGCTGGTGCTGCTGTGGGTCGCGGTCGTGATCTGGATTCTCTATCAGCTGAAGCCGGGCTGACGGGAGCGCCCCCTCGCAATGGCTTCCGCTCCCGAAATCCAGCCCGGAGCCACGAGCCCGAGCGATCCCTGGTCCGACCTCGTGCTGACGCTGCCGATGTTCATCGGCTACCACCTCGGCGTCATCTTCCTTCCCATCCGCAATGCCGCGGACATCGTGACGCGCGAGCTCGTCGCGCTCGCCGGGCACGATCGCGCAGCGTATGGCGGGCTCACTCTCGCGATAGGGCTCGCCTACGTGGTCGTACTCGGGCTCGCCGGGCGCGGGCACGCGCTCCGCTGGCAGCGCTTCGTGCTGATCGCCTTCGAGGGCATCGCGTACGCCGTGGTCGTCCGATTAGTGGCAAGCTATGTTGTCGGACGCGTGTTCCTCGGTCCGGAGCCCTTGGGGTCGAGCGAGATGGGGCCGTTCTCCGGTGTGGTCATGTCGCTCGGAGCGGGTTTCTACGAGGAGCTCCTGTTTCGCGTCGCGCTGTTCGGCGGCGGCCTCCGCGTCGTCACGCTCTTCTATCCGCTCACCACGGCGGTCGGCCGCGCCGTCGTTCCCATCGGCTGGGCGCTCGCGACGTCCGCGGCGTTCAGCGCGTGGCACTACCTCGGGCCGCTGGGTGACCCCTTCGAGGCGCAGTCGTTCATCTTCCGCTGGGTCTGCGGCCTCGTGTTCGTCGCGATCTACGCGCTGCGCGGGTTTGCGCCCGTCGTGTGGACGCACGCCGTCTACGATCTGTGGGTGCTGGTGTTCTGAGGGGCGTCGTTCGTCGCCTGGCGCGCGTACACGAACCTCTCGACGTTGCCGCGCGGACCGGGGAGCACGCTGTCGCTCTCCGCCACGATGACGAAGCTTCGCTCGACGAGGGCGACGCGCACGCTTTCTATCGCGTGCTCGCGAAGTGTTGCATCGCGCACGACGCCCCGCGTCCGGCGTGCCGCTTCCGGGCCCACCTCGAACTGCGGCTTGACCAGCGCGACGAGCCGCCCGCCGGGCCGCAAGAGCCGCGCGATCGCGTCGAGCAGCTTCTCTAGGCCGATGAACGACGCGTCCACCAGCACGACGTCGATCGGGTCGTCGAAGTCGCCTGCGCCGAGCGTCCGGGCGTTCGTCTGCTCGCGCACGACGACGCGCGGATCGCCGCGCAGCAGCGGGTGCAGCTGGTCGCGTCCGACGTCGACCGCGTACACCTTGCGCGCGCCGCGACGGAGCGCGACGTCGGTGAAGCCGCCCGTCGAGGCGCCGATATCGACGACCACCGCACCGTCGAGGTCGACGCCGAACGCGTCGAGCGCGCCCGTGAGCTTCTCGCCTCCGCGGGAGACGAATCCGTCATCGTTCGTCACCTCGAGCG
>Ga0265334_10000579_pt1 | contig 18630 bp, 21 predicted proteins | sample 42023metaG_FD_192442 | JGI IMG/M metagenome (GOLD analysis project Ga0265334, IMG submission 192442) | Rhizosphere microbial communities from Carex aquatilis grown in University of Washington, Seatle, WA, United States - 4-20-23 metaG | ecosystem: Host-associated > Plants > Roots > Rhizosphere... | reverse complement strand
GGGATAGCGCTCTACGTGCGCGGCCCGGTCCAGCTGTACGACCTCGAGACGGAGCAGACCGTGGACGACGCCGACCGCGTCCGGGTCGTGATGGTCGGGGACGATCGCGAGCACGTCGTCTTCCGCAACGACCTGCGAGCAATCGACGACCTCGACTACTGCTTGCAGTGCGGGCAGATCGGCTGCGCCCACGACGGCCGCGACCGCGATGCCTTCTGATCCCTGGGGCGCGCGGCCGTCCCTAGTCTCTGAACGCGCGGCGTCGCTCGCTGAACTTGCCGACGAGGAACAGCAACGGCACGGCGAGCAGCAACGGCCCGACAACGAACACGATCGTCGCGGAGTCCACGCCCAGCGCCGCGAGCAGCACCCATGCCAGCATCGCGACCGCCGCGGCGACGGCCGCCAGCGTCGAGGCCCGCGGCGCGTCCATCTGCCGCGTGCGCACGGCGGCCACGGTCGCGGCGAGACCCACGACGACGAACATGCCTGCGATGCCTGCGTCCATCCCCGCCGGATCGTAGACCGCGTTCCGGCGCCGCACGCGCCGCCCGCTTGACCCGAAGGCCCCGTCGCCGCCTGGCCCCGCGGCCGGCGCCACCCATGCTGCCAACACAAGGAGCTTCACCATGAAGACCATCGAGCGCGTGCGCGCGCTGCTCCCGGTCGGCGCCACCATCGTGTGCGTCGAGAACACCTACATCCCCCGTCACAATGGCACCACCCGCCGACTGACCGCCGGCGGCGTCGGATGGCGCGAGTGCGAAATCCTGACCGGCCAAGATGCCGGCAAGCGCGGCTTTCGGATGAACCTGCCGACCCGGGCGCGCGATGTGCTGGCGATCGGCGACCGCTCGGTCACCTATCGGATCGCCCCCGGCAGAGACGAGACGGTGACGCTGGAGGTCCTCTCGCGCGGCGCCGCGGACCCGGCCACCGACAAGGTCGCGGCCGCGGCAGGTACGGCGTGAGCGCGAGGACGCCCGGAGGTGCTGGCGGCGACCCGGTCACCTTCACCCAGCCCGACCGTCGGTTCAAGGGTTCTGCCTACCGCTACGTGCGAGCCGCCGATCGCCTGCCCACACTCGAGCAGCTCGGAGACGACCCGGACGCGCTGTGTCGCGTGAAACTGTTCGTGCCGTCCGGGTCGTGGACCTACTACATCGGCGCGGTCACGCGCTACGGCGAGGAGACCGTGATGACCGGCGTGGGCGTGCTCGGCCCGGGCAACTTCTCCTGGGGCGACACGTCGTTGGACGAGATCGCCGCCTTGCGCGTCATGGGCTTGCCGCCCGAGCGCGACCTGAGCTTCAAGCCGATGCGCCGCTCGGAGATCGGGCGCCTGCTCGAAGCCAGCACCACGCCCTGAAGCGCAGCATGGCCAGCGTCGCCGTGCGTGTGGCGTCTGCGCGCGACAGGACCGTGCGCTTCGGCGCCACCCCTACGTCCACTCAACCGAAGGGAGCCTCGACATGAGGACGATCGAGCGCGTTCGCGCGCTCTTTCCGGTCGGCGCCACCGTCAGGTGGGTCGAGAACACCTACGCCCCGATCTACAACGGCGATACGCGACGGATCGTCGCCGCCGGGGTCGGATGGCGCGACTGCGTGACGCTCGCCGGGCCGCGCGCCGGGGAGTCGTTCCACCTTCAGTTGCCCGACCTCGCCAGCGACGTGCTCGCCCTCACCCGCCGCGTCGTGACGTGGAGACTCTGGCGAGACGCCGACCACACGGTCACTTTGGAGGTGCTCTCCGATGAGCTGGGGGCGCCAGCGGCCTGTGACGGTTTCTGCGGGCGGATCGGCATGGGTGCGCCAGCTCGAGCCTGCCCGCACGCGCGGACGCAGTCGGCACTCGCCGCGAACGATCCGCAGACACGGGTCGGGGTCCTGCGACCGCACCGCGAGATGGTGCCGTACGACGTGGTCGTGCTCTCGGGGTGGGCGCGCTGCCTCGACTGCGGCCTGCACGTCATGGTCGAAGCCGACGGCATCTGCTCAGAGTGCCGCACCGAGATCCCGGGCGAGCCGGAGAACGAGGTGTGCGCCACCTGCTCGGAGTTGCCCGAGCCGTGACGCTTCACAGGCGTCTTGCCGACGCGATCGGCTGCGCGCCCGGCTGGCCGCGCCCGCGCTGTACCTACCAGACCGAGCTCGGCACGTTCACGCTCCCGCGCCCGTGGATTCTCGCCCGCGGTAGACGTGACGCGGCTCCGCAATGGGCCGAGTTCGACCGCGCGCGTGCGAAGGCCGCGCACGAACGACGCCTCTGCCAAGTGTGCGGCGACCCACTCCAACAGATCATCGTGCTGGGCCTGGTCCAGTGCAGCGACGACGAGACGAGCGGACCGGGATGTCACCCCCGGTGCGCGGCGCTCATGGCCCAGCACTGCCCGCACTTCGCCCGCGCAACCCGGTCACCGGCAGCGACCGTCGCGTTCCGCTACGAGGGCGAGGGCTGCGGCTACGAGCTGCCCGTCGGCTACGACCCCGAGCTGCCGTTCGCCACGGTGAACCCCGTGTTGATCGACCCGGAGGCCGAGCCGATGACGCGCGACGACTTGCGCGTGCTCGCTGCCCACGACCCGCTGGGGCTGGGACAAGCTGAGCCCGCACCGGCCGCGGAGTAGCCGCCGCCGACTGCGAACTGCGACGCGACACGCGCCGCCACCCTCACCGCCGTACTCATTCGGAGGTTCAACGATGGCATCCCCATCGAACGACACCGCCGCGCCTGCCCGCACCGACGCGGCGCTGGCGCACCTGCTGGACACCGCGAGAACCGAAGCACGCGACGCCGCGAGCGCGCTCTTGCGGGCTGCGCAGCTGGAGCAGGCCGCGCAACCGCACGCCACCTGCTGCATCCCCTGGGGCGTGCTGCGCTTCGTGGCGCGCACCGTCTCCGACCCGAGCGACATCCCGACGCCTGACGCGTGCATGGTCGACCAGATCGACGCGGACACCAGCGCGTCTCCCACCGTGGTCCCGCTCGCGTGCGCAACTCGCGCAGGCGAGGAGGTCGAGCGCGCGATCGATGCACTCGCCAAGGCCGCGGCCGCGCTCGAGGAGGCGGCACGCAGTGGGAGCGTGCCGCAGACGCGCGTGCACATGCTGTGGTTCTTCGCGCGCGCGCTGGACGCGCAGTTCGGGCGCCCCGACACCTTCGGCGCGCGCGCGTGGCATGCACGCCAGTCGATCGCTCGGATGGTCAGTCGCGACCAGGAGAGCGAGGAGCGATGAGCGCGCGACGTCCCTCGCCGCTCGTGCCGCTCACGATCGCGGTCGGCGTGCAAGAGCAGTTCGGCTGGCTCGTGGACCCGTCGGGGTCCGATCGCCGCCGGCTGTGCGAGCTGGTCCGCATCAGCAGGACCGAGGCCGTGCTGACGTGCCTCGACGACGGCGCGAAACTGATCGCGCCCGCGGACGGCAGCCGGCACTGGCAGCAGCTTCGACCCGACGTCGCCTGCGCACTCGTCGGCATGTCCCCACCTCCGCGTCATAACCAATGGCGCCTGGACCCGTTCTGGGTCGAGCGTCACCGCTCCGCCGAGTGGCGCGCGATCGTGGAGATCGTCGTCGAGCGGGCGCTGCCCGTTCACTACGCGGCGGTGATGTTCGCCCGCGGCCAGTGGGACCCCGCGCTGTGGGACGGTCCCTGCAGCGACAGCGCGGCGATCTTCGCCAGCGGCGTGCTGGAGACGATGGCGCGCGGACTGGACCTGCGCTCGGCCGTCGCGGCCCGCCTCGACGCCGACCACGAGCTCGACGTCACGAGGGACCCGATGCGCCGCGCGCGGCTGCTGCTCGACAGCGGCTGGTACGAGGCGCTCCCCGAGCTGCCCGCGCGGATCGCGGCGCACCGCACGATCCTCGCGCCCGGCGGCCGTCGACCCGAGCCCGGCGTGTCGGTGCCCACCGCAGGCCCCGCGGCCGCGTCGGACGTACTGCAACTGCCGGGACTGCAGCCGTGAGCAGGCTCGACCGCGACGAGTCGGGCTACCGCACCCAGGACCCGACTCCGATCGCACGCCTCAACCGCGACGCGTTGATGGTGTGCCCGGTCTGCGCGCACGTGCTCGGCGGCTACGACGGCACCTGCGACTACTGCGGGACGCTCATCGACGCGCCGCTTGAGGTCGAAGACGACGACTTCGACGAGAACGACGCCGCGCTCATCGAGCTGTGCCGCCGTGCCGACGCCGCGGGCGCGCTGCGCTACGCCGGCGTGTGCCCGCACGCCTGGACCCAGCCGGCCGCTGGCGCAAACGACCCGGCGAGACGAGACGCGGTCCTGCGGCCCGTCGAGGACATGCCGCCGTTCAGCGCGCCAGTGCCCGCGGACATGGTGCGCTGCCTGGAGTGCGGCAGCCATGTCCCGGTCGCGCCCGGCGCCAACCCGATGCTGGAATCGACGGAGGTCACGATCATGGAACACGAGGAGATCGAGACGCCGGGCTACTACGTCGTCGCCGCCGACCGCCCCGGTCGCGACCGGCGCCAGCTCGACGTCGTGCAGCTCGTCGAGGTCAAGCAGGTGCGCACACGTCCCGGCCCCGGATCGCACGAGGCGCGGTTTGTGCGCAGCGGCGTGGTGGAGCGCGCCGAGGGCACAATCCCGGTCGAGCAGGTGTTGCGCCGCATCAGTGACCCGCGCGAGATCGAGACGCTCACGGCGGCTCGGTCCCTCGCCGCGACCTGGGCGGACGGCTACACCATGAGCGCCGAGAGATGGAAGCGCCTCGGAACCGCGATGGAAACGCTGTGGGAGCGCGGAGGCGTCGCCGAGCCGATCGAGCACGTCTACGGAGTCACGCTCGCGCCGGCGGATGCGCGTGCCGAAGGCGAGCGCTCGCGCGCGCGCCTGGCCGCGATCGAGAGCGGACGAGAGCCCTCGACGCCCGGCGTCCTGCTCGCGCGCCTGGCGCTGCGCGCGGCCGAGCTGCGCGTGCAGCGGCGCGCGACCGGCCGGCGTGCGGAAGCCTGCGAGATCGCGTCCGGGTTCGTGCAGGCGCAGCGCCGCGACGGCGATGGCTCCCACGACGACGCATGGGCCGAGGCCGCGGCTCGCGCCGAGCAGCTGTCCGACGAGCCGCTGCGGCTCGACCTGCCGGACGGCTCCCTGCTCGCCGTCGATCTCCTCACCGCGCACGACGTCCTGGTCGCTTGGTCTGACCTGCCCGGCGCGCCGTACGCCCACCTCGCGTACTACATCTGCGCCTTCGAGTTCATGCACGGGTCCGACGCACTCGAGGCGCCCGCGGGCGATGCCGGAAACGACCCGAGCGCCGACTCGCCGGCCGGGAGCTGAGGGCAGGCCGCGCACCCGACTCGCCTCGTCGGCCGTGGCGCTGCCCGCGCACTCCAGCCGCGCGCCGGCTGATGGCGCGCTGAGCGCCCGCGCATAGTCGCGGCCGGCTAGAGACGACGCGCAGTCGGCGTGCCGGCGCAGCCCCCGTCGCGGGGCCACCCCTTCCGCCGAGCCGAAAGGGGGCCGAGCCATGCCCGCCTGCATCGCCGACGGCGCCGCGTGCGCACCCGCCCGTCGTGCCGCGAGCGCTCCGAGGACGCGCTGATGGCAAACCCGTACCACCACGCGCTCTCCTCCGTGAAGAAGTGGGGCGGCCGTGTCGGCGACTACCTGCCGATCCACGAATGGTTCGATGCCAGCAAGGAGCTGCACGGCGACTTCCGCCACCGCGCGCTGCGTCATCACACCCACGGAATCTTCGAGGCCCAGCGGATCTTCGGAGACACGATCACGCTGGCCGGCGGCCGCGTGATCCCCGTCCGCTGGGTCGGCGAGCAGCACGTCATCGAGGACCTGGGCTTCCTGCCCACCCTCTCCGATTGGGTCGCCCGGATCGAGCCGGCGCCCTGGATGAACCGGTCACGGCCGCTCTCACGCGAGCTGGCGACCACGAGCAAAGGAGCATGACCATGTCACTGACCAATGCTGCTGTCTTCGCGCGCCTGCGCGCCCGCGGCGCCACACGCGTCGAGATCCAGTTCTCCGGCGGAAACGACGAGGGCGGCGCTGACGCGATCCGGCTGTACGCCGGCGAGAAGCAGATCGGCGACCTTCCGGCCTGGAGCGAACACGGTGCCACCGACCGGGACTCCGTCCTCGTCGCGGCACTCACCGAGCCGATCTACGAGCGGTGGGGCGGCTTCGGCGGGGACTTCTGGGTCCATGGGACGCTGACCTGGGACGTCACGACCGCGACGACGTCGATCTCCGGCGAGCAGTCGGCGATGGAGTCCTTCGACGAGTAGGGCATGAGGTGGCGCTCTCACGCCGTCTCGCGCGGCTCGCGACGTTGCGCGTTCGCCGCCGACCGAGGCGCGCCGCCCACACACACCCGAACATGGAGAGGCGATGGCGCAGACGAGAACGCCCGAACCTGACGGCCGGCGAGCCCAGCTCGAGGACACGCCGCTTCACAATCCGCTGTCTGGCGCGGTACGCGATCGCGCCGCGCACGCGTTCGAGCAGACCGCGGCCGCGGTCGCCGCGGGGCTCGACGGAGGACCCAACCCCGACGAGCTCGCCGATCTGGAGTTGGACGTGCCCGACCTGCGCCAGCTCGCCGCACAGGTCGCGAACGACATCGTCCCCTTCAGCGCGGCGAGGAAGATGCAGGCGCTGCTCAGCCACGCCGACGACCACGCACTGCGGGGCGCAGGCGCGGCGCTCGACGCAATGCTCAGCGACGCGCTGCCCCAACGCCGTCGCGCCCTTGCGCGCGAGATGGAGCGCCTGGCCGCCGAGCAAGGCTTTGCGATCCAGACCGTCCCCGGCCGCGAGGAACCGTTGCCGCTGCCACATTTCGCCTACACCCGAGGGCTCGGCGCGAACGCGTCGCATCCGGAGCTGGTGATCGTCGGCATGCCGGTGAGCGTGGCGAGGTGGGTGCTGCGCGACCTCAGCATGTCGATCGTTGGCGGCCAGCGGACCCTGAGAGCGGGGGACGAGGTGGACGGCGTGCTGAGACCCGGCTTCACCACGGCGCCTGACGGGGTGCTGCAGGTCCTCCTTCCGGACGAGGCCGGGCGGCTGCCCGGTGACCCGGGCCTGGACCCGCGCTACGCGCGCGCGCAGCGCTACCCCAGCCACCCTGCCTGAAAAACCGCGAACCGAGCGCCCGTCCGGTTCTCCCCGGCCGCGTCTGCACGGTCGGGACTAGGCGCCGCGGTCGACGTGATCGGCGCCGCGATCACCCGACGGTTGCCGTCAGGCTGCTCGTGCGTCCTCGTTTGAGGATTCAACGAGCGCTCGAACGTGGCGGCTGACCGCCGTCTCGGAGATTCCGAGCCGGCGTGCGACCTCCGCCTGGGGAATGTCCTTGGCGAGCAGTTGCGCGATCGACGCTCGTCGGCTAGGCGTGCCCGTCCCGCGGCGGTATTGGACATCGCGTCCCGCGCGGCGCAGGCGCGCGACGGCCGAGCCGACCCCGGCGGCGGTGATCCCCACCGCGTCGGCAACCGCCTCATAGGTCGTACCGTCGGCGACAAGCTCCTCGATGCGGTCGCTGCGCGGGGTGCCTCGCGGCGCCCGCGGTCGGCGCACCGCCACATCGACACCGCGCTCGCGCAAGGTCCGCACCCGCGAGTAGAGCGTGCCCGGCTTCATCCCGAGATCGGACGCGATCTCGGGACCCGAGGCATCGGTGGCCCACAGCTCGGCGATGCGTGCGTCGCGCCGTTGGATCTCCTCGGCTGAGACGCCGGCGCGCGCGTCGACCTCCCAGCCAAGCGTTCGCATCCGGCGCACGTCGCGGGCGACCGCGTCGCGGGTGGTTCTCAGCCGGCGCGCGATCTCGCCGTTGGTGTGGCCGGCCCTGCGCAACTGCTGGACGCGACGTCGACGTCTGCGCACGGTCGCGGCGATCGCAACGCGCGTCGCACCAGCGTGCCGTCCTTCCCCTGCTCCGGCGTCGTGTGCTCTTGCCACCGCGGCAGCGTAGCGAGCCGGGCACCCGAATCTAGCGCGCCGCCCCTGGGTCGCTGCCGCCCGACCACCGACCGCCGCGACACGCAACCGCGCGCTGCGCCCCGCGACGCGCGCCACCCGGACACCATCGAATGAGGAAGCCGTATGTCCGACACAAGAACGCCGGAACCCGACCGGCACGAGGACCGGATCGCGAAGCCGCAAGACGCCTGCGGCCCGATCCAGCTTGAAGACACTCCGCTTGCCAACCCCCTGACGCCTGCTCAGCGTCGTCGCCTCGCGCGATGGGCGAGAGCCGGTTCCCTCGACCTTGCCGCGCGACTCGCCGCCGGGCCGGCCCCTGCCGCACTCGCCGCGGAGCAGTGGGACCCAGCCGATTGGATGCAGACCCTCCGCGAGCTGATGCGCGACCTGGACCGCTTCGCGGAGACGATCCAGAGAGACGAGGTGCCCTACAGCGTCGCCGCCAAGGTGCGCAACCTGTTGATCAAGGATGCCGTCGACCACGACCTGAGAGCCGCTGGCGCCGCGCTGGATGCCGTGCTCACTGCTGCGTTGCCCCAGCGTCGAGCGGCGTACTTCCGCGAGGTGCATCGGCGAAGCGTCGAGCGTGGCTTCGTCATCCAGTTCGTTGGCGGCCGCGGCGAACCGCTGGCGCTGCCGAGCTTCGCGTACAGCCGAGGGCTCGGGGCGACCGCTTCACATCCGGAGCTCGTGATGGTCGGCATGGCGCCCGAAGTCGTCTCGTTCGTACTCAACGAACTGTGCTCGCAGATCGTGGCCGGTGCACGCGTCGTGCGCCCCGGAGACGAGATCGACGGCGTGCTCGCCGAGCCCTACACGCTTCGCGTGCGCGAGTGCCCCGAGCACCTCGTCGCGGAGACCTACCAGGACCGCGAGAACCCCGCCGGCGCGCTGCAAGTCCTGCTCCCCGACAAGGCGGGTCGCTTCCCCGGCGACCCGGACGTCGACCCGGACCTCGAGCGCGAGCAGACCTATCCGACCCATCCGGCCTGAGCGCCGGACCCCGCGCTCGTCGCTCCGCATGCGCAGAGCCAGTCGGCTCGCGTTCAGGCACCGCCGTACCGGTGCGGGCGCTCCACCCGCAGGGACCACACCGAAAGGGGAACAAGGCAATGGCTGCCCGGTGGCGCGTCATTACACCCGCAGCTCGCAACGCGCTGGACGCCGCGGCCGTCTGCGAGGGCCCGGTCGTCACGATCACGCAACAGCTCGGCCCCGGTCTCTGGCGAGACGTAAAGGCCGTTCTGGAGACGCTTGGCGCGGTCTACGTACACGGCTCCTCCGCGTTCGAGTTCGCTCCAAACCGCAGTGCCGAGACTGTCGTGCGGGAGGCACTCAGCGTCGGCAAGGTCATGCACGACAAGGGTCGGGCTGGTTTCGTGCCGACGCCGGCCGCGCTCGCCGAGCACCTCGTCCGCTGGCACGCCGAGTTTCCGAGTCGCCCCGTCGTCGCTCGGGTACTGGAGCCCTCCGCGGGCACCGGGCGCCTCGTGGACGCGGTCGTCGAGTTCGTCGGACGCGAATGGGTTCACGTGACCGCCGTCGAGGTCGACCCGCGACGCGCGCGCCAAATCCAGACCGGGGCCCACGTGAGCGTTCATCACGCGCGCTTCGAGGACTTCGCGACAAAGGCGGTGGCAGCAGGTGACCGCTTCGACGCCGTCGTGATGAACCCACCGTTCGCGGTGCCTGACAAGCCGACGCTGTGGGCCGACCACGTGTTGCTCGCGTGGCAGCTGCTGGCTCCGGGTGGGCGTCTGGTCGCGATCGTGCCAGCGTCGGTGCTCGACTCGCGCCAGCGCACCAGGCGCGTCGCAGAGGCGCGCGATCTGGTGCGCGTCAACGGCGGGGCGCTGCGACTCGAAGACGACGAGTTCGCCGAGTCCAGAGTCACCGTGGCGACCGCCGTCGTTTGGCTCGATCGTCCGCCGGTCGAGGCACTGTTGCCACTGCCCACCGTCCGCCACCCGGCACTGTTTCGCGGGTACACGGGGGAGGAGTCCAGCGTGCCCGTCCACCGGCCATTCCTCAGCCGCGCTTCCGCGCGGTCGATGCCGGTCCAGGCGTGGTACGACTCGTGGCGCGGCGAGCTCCGCACGTTCCGCTACCGCGCCGATTGCGCGGAGTGCGAGCGGCCGCTGTGGACGTTCGACGACGGTCAGAACGACCCGCGCGGCGTGCTCGGCAGCAGCAGCGGCTGCTACGCCATCGACGCGCTCGACGAGCAGGACACCGCCGGCCCGCCGGTCGGATTGTGCCCGCCGTGCGCCGAGACGGCGGAGACCCACACACGCGTTCGAGCGCTCGCACGCCGCCTGTGGGCCGAGCAAACGGCTGCGCCGGAGGCAACGGCATCGCGGTCGACCCCCGGAGCGGCAGACCAGGCGCCCGCGCCGCTGGTGCTGTTCGACGCGGACGCCCTGGGGGGACTCCCGCCGGCCCGGGTCCGGGCGGCGGCGGGCCGATCCGCGCCGTAGTCGGTCATCGACCGGCACGCCAGCGCCGCGCGGCACGCAGGTCCCTCGCCGCCCAGCGCGACGCGCGGCCCGCGCCACACGTTGCCGCGCCGCCACGCGCACCAAGCGAGCGCCTGCGCGTCGCCCGGCCACCCCTGTCTTCACCACCTCAGAGAAGGAACGATCTGTATGCCTAGAAGTGACCCGACGCCCACCGTCAGAACGGTCACCGTCAAGAACTACCAGCCCGTGCCGTCGCTCTCAGAGGAGAGCGAGGCGTTCAGTGCGACCGTCTACCTCGACGGCAAACGCGCCGGGCGAGTCACCAACCACGGCAACGGCGGCTGCAACCTCTACGACTTCGACAGTCGAGAGCAGCGCGACACGTTCATGGCCTACGCCCGCGCGTGGGGAGCGGACAACGACGCATCGGTCGAGCCCGAGGACGCGCTCATCCAGCAATTGTGCGAGGACGACGAGTGCCGAAAGCGCGGACGCCGGGCTCTGGCCGCAGGCGCCGTCGGACTCGTCGTCGTCTACCAGAAGCCCGTGTGGTTCACCGACGCGCCGAGAACGGGCAAGCCGGCGTTCTACGACGAGCTCATTCTCGTCCCCGTCCTCAAGGGCGAGAAGCCGGAGGACGCCGCAGCTCGATACGACGCGGAGGTCTGGCGGGTCGTGCCGACCGAGGGAGTCTGATGGTGGACGACCCGCCGGCATCGACCGTCGTCTCGCCCTGCCAGCACACCGGCTGGCCCACGCGCAGACCGAAGCTGCACGTCCACGAAGGGATCACGGTCGAGATCTGCTGCGGCCCGCCCGAGATCGCCATCAACCACGGCGGGCGGCGGTGCGCGGACCACGAGACCCTGGCCGCGACCATCGCCGAACTGATGGGGTCGCTGACACCGCTGGCCCCCGTTGCGGTCTTCCTTTCAGAGGCGTGGACGCCCCCGTCCCGGATCGCCGACGCGATCTGGCGGGCCGACTGCCTCGGCGACGATCGGCCACACGGCGTCCCGGCAGACGCCCGTCTGGTCGACCTTCCCTGGAGCGAGGTGCTGGCCACGATTTTCGATGACGGGCTTGCGCCGTTCATCGCGCAGGCGCTGACCGATCGCGCGACGGATCTGAAGGTCGGCCCGGACCGCTCCTCCGTGATCGGCACCCCCGACACCGTCTACCTGGCAGAGGAGCAGGTCGGCGAGTACCGCACCGTCGAGCGCCCCGTCTACTGCTAGCCACCGCTGGCACCCGATCGCAGCCGCAGCGGTCCGTGCCCACCCCCGACTCGCGCGGGTCGCGCGGCGCCGCACGAGCACGGCATGGCCTGCCATTGCAGCGCCGGTAGCGCATCACAGCCCGCCCGGCACCCACCACCCGATCTCGACGGGAGACAGACACGTGACGAAGGCAACAGACAAATCATCCATCGCCGACAAGGAACCGAACACCAGCCATTCTGCGGCTGCGCTTCCGCTGCGGCGACGCTGGATCGCGCCGACGTACCAGCTCAGCGGAGAACCACGCCGCCTGCTCGAGGCGGCGATCGCGAGCCCCGTGTGGCTTGCCCTGAGATCAGACGTTGATCTGCCGGCACACGCGGGCCAGCGTCGAATCCTCGACCGGGTGGTGGCGCAGTACAAGCTCTCGGGCCTCACACACATCGCCGACTGCGGCGAGGTGGCGATCCGCTACCGCTCGTGGGACCGCGGCCTGACCGACACCACGATCTACCGCGCCTACGGGTTCGAGTTCCGGCTCGTGGCCGAGCCGCGACGACTTTTTGTGCTCGATGAACTTGGCGACTTCCTGTTCCCGGTTGCGGTGGATGAGCCCGACCCGGAAGGTCTGCGAGCCGAGCACTTCCTTCCTGGCGGCCTGTTCGAGCTCGTGCGCCAGCACCCCGCATACGTCTTCGGAGCGGTCTTGACCGACGAGGACCTCGAGAACTCGTCGGGGTTCCCGACCGCCGAGGACATCAACGCACACGACTGGTCGCACGCCGAAGCGCGGCTGCAGTCGGAGGCGCAAGACCTCGCCTACGAGGCCGGCGTCGCGCGTCACATCGCGCGCGCGGTCTAGCTGACGCTCGACAGCACCCGCGTCTCACCGCGCCGCGCGTCGCGCAGTCGGGGCTCCTTGCCCTGGCCGCGGTGGTCGCGCCACCCCTCATCCGATTGGAGGCAGATGACCACCACATGACCGCAACAGAGATCTACCGCGACACAAGCCTTGAAGGCGTCCTGTCCTGGGCGGACCCCGCCAGCGTCAGAGACACCGGTCTGGAGGCGATCGACAAGTACGCCGGCGCCGGCGGGATGTCGACGGCCGCCGAGGCGGCCGGCATCCGAATCCACACCGGCATGAATCACTGGTCGGAGGCGATTCGCGTCTACGGCGACAACCACCCCGGCGCGAACGTCGAGCTGACCGACATCACGCGCCTGGATCCGCGCTCGTTTCCACGCGGGTTCGTCCAAGCGATGTTCTGCGCCCCCGAGTGCACCACCTTCTCGCTCGCGCGCAACCAAAGCGAGGCGCTCTCCGGGTTTGGCGAGTGGGACCCGCAGAAGGGGATCGAGCGCTCCCGCTGCTGCATGTGGACCCCGCTGGTATGGGCGGCCTACCACCAGTTCCTGTTCGTGATCGTCGAGAACGTCGTCGAGGTCGGCGCGAAGTTCAACCGATGGAACGAGTGGGTTCAGGAGTGGGAGAAGATCGGCTACCGCAGCCAGACGCTCTACCTCAACAGCGCGTTCTTCGGCTCCCCACAGTCGCGCGACCGCCTCTACCACGTCGCCGTCCGCGCGGACCTGCCGTTCCCAGACTTCGACTTCGAGTACCTCTCCTGGTGCTTCGACTGCCAGCAGGTCGTCCGCGCGCGGCAGCGGTGGAAGAAGAAGGTCGGCGGCAAGTACGGGCCCAGACACGCCCAATACTTCATGGCCTGCCCGCACTGCCAGGGGCAGGCGACCCCGTTCGTCCCACCGGCCTGGACGGCGATCGACCGCAGCCTGCCCGCTGAGCGAATCGGCGACCGCGAGAAGCCGCTCGCCGAGAAGACCCTCGCCCGCATCCGCCTTGGGATCGAGCGAGAGGCACGCAACCCCTTCACGTTCTCCTTCAGCTACCTCGCGAATCCGACCTCCAAGCGCGAGCGGCCAATGTGGCTGCCCGCCCCGACGCTCACCGGTCGCTCCGACACGGGCTTGGTGAACACCGACATGTTGCAGTTGGCGCTGCGCCAGCACGCCCAGGCAAGAAGCACCGAGGAGCCGTGGGCGACGCTCGCGGCCAGCGGCAACCACCTCGCGCTCGTTGGCGCCAACAACGAGAACAACGTGCCGCGCGCCGCCGGCGCGGCCCCCACACCTACCGTCACGACGGGCGGCCGCCTGTTTCACGTCGGCCAGGTCGGCGAGCAGATCGCCCAGGTTGCCGGCAACACGTTCGAGCGACCGGGCAGAGCGCGCGTGCGCTCAACGCGAAGCGAGCCGGCGGTCACCACCACGACGACGCTGAGCCACGCGCTCGTCGGTCCGCCGCCGCAGCCCGGTGACGAGTTCATCGTCGGCTGCTACTCGCCCGGCTGGGTGCGCGACAGCACCCGCGAGCCGCTGGGCACGCTCACCACCGGCGGCGTGCAGGGCATGCCCCAGCAGGCGGTCGCGGGCACACCGCCGGTGAGAACGCTGGTCGTCAGCGGCCAGAGCGCCGGCCGCAGCCGCAACGCACAGCTCGAGCCTTTCCCGACCACGCTGCCCGGCGGGGACGCCTCGGTCGCCCCGGTCAGCGTCGTCAACGCGCCCGACCCGACCCTGCTCATCGACAGCTTCTACGGTCGCACGAGCCACGACCGCTCCAGCGAGGAGCCGATGGCAACGATCACCGGCAAGGACCACCACGCCGTGATCGAGCCGCCCGACGGCATGATGGTCCCCGCCGGCGGCACCCGCCAGGACCGCGCGACGAACCTGCACGAGCCGAGCCCGACGCGCCTCACCCGCGACAGCCACGCGGTCGTGATGACGCCGGCCGGGCCGGTCGACATCAACGACTGCACGTTCCGCATGCTCTCGCCCGGCGAGGCGCAGGCGACGATGTCGCTGACTACGCACTACGGCGGCGAGCCCTACCGCATCACCGGGCCCAACGCCGTTCGCGTCAAGCTCTGTGGCAACGCCGTCACGCCCCCGACCGTCGCCGCGATCATGCGCCGCTGCGTCGCCGCCGTGTGCGACGGCGTCGGCACGCCTCCCCGCGCCCGCACTCGCGTCCCGTGTGCGGCATGAGCGCCGAGCGCATGAACGCCGAGGACCTCCTCACGGCGACCGGCGAGGAGATCCGCGCCGCGGCGCTCGAGTGGAATTGCGGCTACGAGGAGGACTGCGCCGACATCCTGCGCGACGGCCAGCCCGTGATCGACGTCGCGGTCTGCGGCGGCGCGCACCGGCTGCGCGTGATCGTCACGCCCGCCCTGCGCACCGACCGCGGAGTGGTCCACGCCTGCGATCCCGTTGTGAAGTGGCTGCGCGTCTCCGATCGCCGCCAACCCCCGATCGCGACCGCACGCAGCGCCGCAACCTACCTCGGCGTCGCCGACGCGCGCGTCGCCGTCCACTACCGCGCACCGGGGATCTCATGACGGTCACGCCTTCGCTGAGGCGAGAGCCGCCCCTCGCTCGGCCACCCTTCCCTCCCCCCGGGACCGGGAGCAGCATATGACAACACGACTCCGCCACGCACGGCGCCATCTTGGCGCCAAGGCCGCCGCACTCGCCTACCGCCTGCAGGACCACCCCGACCGCGCGCCGCGATCGGTCACGTCGCTCTCGTCGTGGCGACTCGCGCCGTCGCTGCAGAGCCAGATCGAGATCCTTGCTTGCCTGGCGCGCGTCTTGCGCGGCGAGGACGGCCCGGCCTTCCGATACCTCGACCTGTCGGTGGCGCACCTCGCAGAGGACGAGCGTGACGTGATCCTGGCCACGCCGGACGACGATCCTCACCGGCTCGCCGCTCATCCACCGCGTCTGCCGCGAGTCGTCCCGCATCGCTATGGAGCGTGGGTTCACGTCTCCTACGAGATCCACGACGACCACGACGAATTGCGTCGCCTGCAGTCCGTCGGCTACCCGAGCTTCGCCGCGGTCCTCGCGTTCGCGTCGAGGCGGGGCTGCCAGTGGATCAACTTCGACGCGGACGCCGAGGACATCCCCGAGCTTCCGCTCTACGACGAGCGCCCAGTGCCCGTCGACACGACGTTCAGGTCGCGACGACGTCGGCTCGGCTCCCACCACCTCCCGTCGCGCGACATCGCGCTGCTTGGGCTCCGTCGCTTGCGCCTCGCGATCTCGCAGCGCTGAGTCCGTGCCTTGCGCTGTGATCGCGCGACGCGCCACCCCTCCCGGCATCAACGGAGTTGCACATGACCGACTTCCCTTCCGGACGCCTCTCGGCGCCGCCGCTCAAACGACCGACGCCAGACGACCGTCGTGTCCTCGACGCGGTGTCTCGCGCACGCCTCGGTAATCTCGCCGCCGCATGACGCTCCTCGTGGCATGTAAGCACCCGAGGCCCCAGGATCCCGCGTGGCCCAGTCCCTTTCGAGCCTTCGAGCCGAAGCGGTGGCAGCACGGAAGGCGCCGCGGTCGCCTCCCCGTCCCGTGGACGCTCGGCACGGACGTTTGCGATCTCGCACGTCGAAACCCAATCGGCGAATGCGGGTTGCTGTGACGTTGGTCGTTTCAGGCCGAGAGGAATGCGTTCGCGATCGCGACGGCTGCTGGCACGTAGCGGCAGGTCCGTCGACCGATGACGCGTGGAGCCGGCCGATCGTATGCGGGGGCGTGATCGTGCTGCCCGGCAATCCACGGTGGCGCGTGCCGAACTGCCCGCAGTGCCTCCGGCTGCTCGCCGACCGCGAGCCACATCGTCCGTGCGCGCTCCGCACGCCGTGTCCGTCGTGTCCGTGGCGAACCGATCAGGCGGCGAGCGACATCCCGCGCTACCGCACCGGTCTCGCCGAGGCGCTGGCGGTCACGAGCCCCAACGAACGAGGCGTCGGCCCCGACCTCGATGCCCCGCAGTTCGCCTGCCATCAGTCGCTCGAGGGCGAGGAGTTTGCCTGCGCGGGCTGGCTGGCCACGCAGGGACATCGCCATCCGGCGGTCCGGCTCGCCGTCACCCAGGGTCGCATCCCGCCCGAGGCGCTCGCGCCGGGTGAGGACTGGCCTGAGCTGCACGCGACGTTCGGCGAGATGCTCGCGAAGCTGCGCGCGTCGCACCGCGTCGACGCCTAGCTCCCGAGGCGCGCAAGAGCGGCCGCGCGCCGTCGTTCGCCCCATGAGACGGCGGTCGCCTTCTCGACGCGATGCGTCGAGCACCCCAGGTCGATCCCTCTTGCCAAAGGAGACCCATATGGTTTGCTACCCCGCGAGGTTCGCGCCTCCCGGCCCGCGCTGGAGAGCGTGCTTCGTACGTGCTTGCGAGTGCGAAGCGCCAGGTTTCCCCGGCCGATGAACGTCGTGTTGTCCTACGGGCTGGGCGTCGATTCGACAGCCCTGCTCCTGCGCTGGCTGCACGAGCCAGACTCCCGCGACTTCGACCTCTCCGACCTGCTCGTCGTCACCTCGATGACCGGCGGGGAGTGGCCGCGCACCATCACCCTGGTGCAGGACCACGTCCTGCCGCAGCTTCGTGCCGCAGGGGTCCGCTTCGCCCAGGTAGCGCGAGCCGGCCCGAGGGAGGCCGACGGCATCAGAGTCCTCGACGACTCGACCTGCCCGACCGTCCTGTACGGCCACGGCGCGCACAAGCTCGAGGACGAGCTGACGTCCGCGGGCACCGTCCCGCAGGCCGGCGGCAACCGCATCTGCAGCATGAAGTTCAAGGGCTGGGTCATCGACGAGTACCTGCGCCTGTTCAGTCCGGAAGCGACGCGACACGCGTTCGGCTACGAGGTCGGCGAGCAGCGCCGCGCCGACGACTGCGAGCGCCACATGCACGGTCGTCTCGCGCTCGGCTTCGAGGTCGGCGAGCTCGGTCGCGCACGCCGCGCGACCGAGTACGACACCCCGAGTCGAATCGCCGAGTTTCCGCTGATCGAGTGGGGGTGGGACCGCGAGCGCTGCGAGCGCTACATCGAGTCACACACGGGCGTGCCCGACTGGCCCAAGAGCGCCTGCGACTTCTGCCCGTTCGCGCTGACCAGCAGAGCGGGCCGCGTCGCGACACTGCGCCGCTACGACGATGGCCCGGAGTCGCTGATGCGCACACTGCTGCTGGAGCGTCGTTCGGTATGCCTGAACCCGCGCGGCGGACTGATCGCTGGCAGACGCCTGGACCTGCTCGTCGCCGAGCGCCTGCCGCACATGATCGTGCCGTTCGAGGAGCGCATGACGTGGACGCGCCACGCGGTCTTCGAGGTCAGACGCCTGTGGAGACCGCGGCGCGACGATCCGACGAGAGTCGGCACTGTCGGCCGCGCGCTTCGCATCCTCACCGCGGGGTCGCGGCGCCGCTGCGAGAGCTACGTGCGCAGCCTCGGAGACGTCGATCTGCAGGACGGGATCGCGCGCGTGTACCTGCTGCGCAGAGGCGAGGACCTTCCGACGCGCGAGCACTTCTTCGTCGCCGCCCCCGCCGGTGCTGAGGAGAAGCAGCGAGCCTCCTTCGGCACCTGGTGGGAGGAGCTGGAGCACACACAGCTCGACCTGCTCGCGGCGGTCGCGTGACGGACGCACCCGGCTCACCCAGCAACGAGGACGTCGTCGTCGACATCGCGATCAACGTACTGCTCGGGAAGGGCTCGATCGACCCCGAATACGTAGACGACGAGCTGATCGCAACGCTGCGGCGGCTCTACCGCGAGAACGAGATCTGCCAGACGAAGGTCGTCTTCACCGACGACCCGTGGCGCAACATGCACGCCGCGCGGCCGGGGGAGTACCTCGCGGCCGCGCTGCATGCTGCGTGGCAGCAGGAGTGGGAGCGTTCGCTGCCTGTCTGGACGTGCACGTGCGGCTCGGCGTTCAAGGTCGCGGACCACTGGCCGCCCAGGAAGCACTTGCATCGCATCGACGACGACATGCTCGGCGATCTCGTCGGGACCGTCGATGGCCGCGGCCACGGCGCCGAACGCAACCGCGACTGCCCCGATTGCGGTCGCCAGTTCGCCGCGACGATGGCCCGCCAGGCC
>Ga0265334_10000578_pt1 | contig 18630 bp, 26 predicted proteins | sample 42023metaG_FD_192442 | JGI IMG/M metagenome (GOLD analysis project Ga0265334, IMG submission 192442) | Rhizosphere microbial communities from Carex aquatilis grown in University of Washington, Seatle, WA, United States - 4-20-23 metaG | ecosystem: Host-associated > Plants > Roots > Rhizosphere... | reverse complement strand
GATCGCTCACAACACACAACACAATTCGACGACGATGTCGGTCGACGTTCCCGTGTGTTTCGTGTGCTACGAAGACAAGCCGGACGGTTCGGGCGACAAGCCCATGCGCATCTGCGCGTGCCGGTTCAAGTACGCACACCTCGCGTGCCTCGAAAGGTGGCGCGACAAGTGCGTGAACCCGAACAAGTGCGAGCTGTGCCGGTGCACGTACGCGACGAGCATCGAGTACAAGCTCGTTCCGCGCGCGGCGTGCGCGTCCATCGCGCACCAAACGCGCAACCTCGTCGATTCCAAGACCGTCACGGCGGCCGCGCTGTGCGTGTTGATCGCGTACGTCTCGCTCTTTCCGATGCGTTTCTTTGCACTCTACTCGCAGAGCACGAGCGACGGCGCTGGCGTTCTGAATTGCGCTCTGCGCGCGCACGGCGACATTCTGATGGACTGCCTCGTCGTCGCCACCGACTTGTTCACGTCCAACTCGTTCGGATACATGTGCGCGGAGCTTCCAGGCGCGCTCGCGGTCAACATGCCGACGAAGATTTGCGTCGAGGTCGTGTGCGTCGCCGCGTTCTTTTACTGGGCGAAAATAGCCGCGAACGCGGTCGAGACCGACAACACGTGCGACGAGAACGAACAGGTGCACGCCGTCGTCGTGCACGTGATGCTGGCGGTGTACACGCGCCTCGCCGTGGCCATCGCACGCGCGGGCGGCGAATTTGGCGCGAGGATTCAACGCGTCCAGCCGCGCCCGATTCCGATTGCAAACGCGCGTGAATAATCACAATCACACCGAAACGTCGTCGAGACCAGAGCGATGAACGACGCTCCACCCACAACGCCTCGAGCCGACCCGGTTCGTCCGTTGATGCGCAGCGGCGGCGCGAACGGCTCCGATTCCGAGTGGGCCGAGTGCGCCGCGCGCGAGGGGTTCCCGGTGCATCAAATCGTGTTCGAGGGACACCCAGCAGCAGGGCGAACGAATCACAAGGTCGCGACGCGCGCCGAGCTCGACGCGGTTCGGCCGGTTCTCGCGCGCGTGGCGCGGCGCGTCAACAAAAAGGTCCCTCGGCCCGGGTCGTACGCGTACGACCTGCTCGCGCGCAATGCGCTCGTCGTGGCGGGCGCGCACGCCGTGTACGCTGTCGGAACTCGCTCGACACCGGCGACTCCTGGCGCGCTCGGCGTCGACGGCGGTACGGGATGGGCGTGCGAGCTGTACGTCGAGCAGTGCGAACACCCAAACTTGTTTCTGTTCGACCAGAGCGCGCACGTGAACGCGTGGTTCGTGTGGCTCGACGGACTCTGGATGCGGTGCAAAGCGCCGATGTGGCCGGGCGCGATTCCTGTCCGATCGACGTGGGTCGGTATTGGGTCGCGCGACGTGACGGCGCAAGGACGACAAGCGATTGTGGCGTGCGTCCGCCGCCCCGAACGCCCAACACCAGGAACACCGAACGAGTAAACCGACAATCACAACTCAACTCCGGCGGACACAATCGTCGATGAGCTCGTCCTTGTGGTGGTCGATGACGACGGAGCAGGCGAACGACATCTTCAATGCGCCGAGCACGCTCGCCGAGGCTGAGCGCCGTCTCGACACCGCCAAGACCGAGTTGTTGCGTGCACCTGCCCCTGTTCGTCCATCCGAGTGGGGCAGCCCCGAGGGCGTGCAGTACGTGGACTTTTCGACGGGACACGTGCACACTCGCCCGCAGTACAGTGCGCGCATGCGCGCGGAAGACGAGGAGCGCCACGCAAAGGCTGTCGAGCATGTGCGCGTGTGTCAGCGGTGGGTCGACGTGTACCGCTCGGTGGAGAGCAACCCCGACGCTTCGCGCCTGATGCACACGCGCGCGGAGATGGCCGAGACGCGCCGTCAAATCGAAGAGTTGAAGGCTCGACAGAAGGCGCTGGCGCACGCGGCGTTTGAGGACATGAAGAACCTCGGACTCGCGCGTCGCGAGGTTCCGAGCAGCAACAACTACGCGTACCTCTGCTAGTGAGTGACGTGTGAAGTCAAGACGCTTTGCTCGTCCACGCCAACGTCCGTACGTTCGTTCCACCTCGGCGCGCAACGACGAGGGCGCGGTGGGCGTTGACCGCCGCGAGCAGCGTCATCGCGACCACCAGCAACAGAGTCGTGACGACGATGCCCGTGCACATGTCCGCGACTGTGCCAGCGCACATGCCGCTCGCCGCGCCAATGACCGGGACGCAAAACGTGAGAAGTACAAAAGCCGCGGCAACGGCGGCCGAGTCGCGCGCCCGACGCACCGCTCCGCGGAGCGACCGCGGGAAACACCGCGCGTGCGCGCGACGCAACACGCGCATTCGCGTGTGTTTTCGCCTCACACTCGAATTGAATCACAGACAGGACCGATGTCGGCGTCGCACCACCACCCGCTCACGGGCGAGCAAATCTCGCTGATGCAGAGCGCGACCGATCACGAGAAGGAGTACCTCATGTTTTTGAACATGTTGCGCGCGCTGCGAAATGTGGACGAGGAACGCATCAAGGACGCCATTCGATTGCTTGAACTCGCGACGATGCAGGCGCGTCGGGCCGTGAGCGAGGGCAACTTTGCCCCCGCGCCTGCGTCTGCGCCTGTGCCTGCGCCCGACGAGTCGCAGACCATCGAGCAGTGAGCGAGCGCAACGAGGCGAGAGAGGCGTGACGTTCTGTCGTGGTGGTTGCGACCGAGCCGATTCTTTCTCACTCCACCCTCGCGCGCTTCGTCTCTTGCCCCTCGCTCTTGTACGCGAGTTTCGCGCGCACGCGCATGAGCGCCTTGCCGAGAAGATTCTTTCCGCGCCACTGCGCCGGATCTTGCGCTCGCGGGTCCGCGGCCGCCAGTCCGATTCCCCACTGTCGGTCGACCGGGCTCGCTTCCGCGATCAGCGCGTCGCCTGTATCGAGCAGAGCGCCGCGAAGAACGTGGCTCGACGTGAACTTTGCGAACAAAACGTCCTCCATGTACTGCTCGCGCACATCGTCCCACTCCTTCGCGTCAAACGGCTTGACCTTGCGCCCGAGCGTTCGCGCCGTGTACGGCGTTTTAGACGCCACGATGTCGTCCATCGTGCGCGAGTCCAAAAAGTGCTTGGCCTTCTCCCACACGAACGCTTGCTCCGAGCTCAACATGAGCACGCCGTGGTACGAGAACTTGCACGGATAAAAGTTGGAGAATACGCTCGCTTTGGTGTAAAACAGGACGATGCGCGGATTGGACGCAACAGCGTCCGCGACCGGGACGGCGGCAGCAGCAGCGGCAGGAGCGGCGGAGATCTCGCTCGACATTCCTCGTCGTGTCTTGTGTTGTGTTTTTCGTACGCGTCGGTTGACCAGCACGCGCCGCGCTCGCACGCACACACACGCACACACACACCTACTGCTGCGTGGCCATCAACGACAACGCAAACGTCATGAACGCTTCCGATGCCTTGAAGAGGAGCTTCGCGCGATCATCTGGAACCGCGCACTTTCGCGCGTCTTCGTCCAGCTTCATGCTGTACTCGTACGCCTCCTTCGCAGTCTTGAAATTGTTGTTGCAAGCGAACGCCGCACGTATCGGATCATGGACGGCGTTCGCGACTGACCGCGGATGCGCGCGTTGCTTGAGCTTGTCGAGGTCCGTGAGCACCTTCTTCATCGACGGACCACCGTCGGCGTGTCCGTCGTAGACGGGACCGGTCTCTGCGACCGCGGCCTCTGGCGTCGGCGCCGGCTTCTCATCCGACGCGGGCGACGCTGGCACGACCCGCGTTCCATGGTACGTCAACGGAGAGAACGAGCTGGAGGACGCGACCTGTACCGGGACATCTGCAGCGGCGGGAACGGCGGGAGTCGACATTCGAGTCGCGTCGCGTTGAATTGTGTTGTGTTGTGTTACAACTCAACGACGATGCCGCCTCACCCGCGCGACGAGCCGCTGAACATATCGATCGCCTTGGTGATGTTGTCCGCGTTCGACACGTTTGCGGTGACGAACGACACGATTCCGGAAAAGTCCATGTGTTTCTGGTGGCGCACAACGTACGTCATGATGTTCATCGCGTGGATCGTCTCATACAATTGCATCGACCACGACGCGCGGCGAGCGACGTTTGCATGCGCGGCGCAAGACCGCGAACGCGAACGCGAACAAAGCGAACGCGAACGTCGTGAAGCCGTTCTTGGTCACGAGCCATAATTGAAATCATTCATCGATGGTCAACGTGCGCTCGCGCCCCGAACGGCGCTTCTTGCGCGCGCGGGCGCGCGGGGCGGCGCGAGCCGTTCTCGGCGGCCAAGAGTATGTCGTTGAGTTCAGCGGTGTTTTGCAGCAACATCACTGGGGGATGCGCGCGCTGGAGTTCGTGCGCACGGCGGCGGTCGCCTTCGCCGACGTCACGATTGTGGGGTTCGTGATCCTCGCTGTGTGGTACCCGCACAGAGTCGATTGGAGTACCTTGCTGTACAAGTATCTCATCCTGTGCGTTACGTTGCTGATCTGGCAGGCCGTTTACATTGCCGATTGGTGCAACGCGGTCACCGCAACGCTCGTGCATCCGAGTACGATCTCGGACGACACAAGCGATTGACGCTCGCGCTCGTGCGTCGTCGCTCATGCCGTTCGCTCTAGTCGAGGCATTCTGCTTCATGTCTCCGTTATTTGCTTTTCTTCTCGTTGTTAACGTGAGACCAGTTGGACGTCGCGGACAATTGACGCTGTGGGTCGCGTTGGTGAGCTTCACGACGTTCGTCACGTGCGTCTCGATCTGGTCGTTCGTCGCCGATGCGAGACGAGACGCAGAGACGTTGCGCGTCGCAGCAACTCAATCGCCGTTCGTCGCCAGAACCATTGCGGCAGAGTTTCGTTGGCGACACTCGGGGGATTTCGAGTGGATGCGCGTTGGCGCCAAATTTCATACCGCGAACGACGTACAGAACTGGTGCGACGACTTGAGCCAGATGTCGCTTGGGACGACGGTTGCAGAAACGACGTGCGTGCGACTCTGAACCACCGCCTCGCTTCACACACACGCACACGCACTCGTCTAGACGGTGAGCTCGAGCGAGCGCTGGTGGAGCGTGCGCATGACCCACGCCGCGCGCAGCGCAATGGCCGCGGCGTCGTCGGCCGCGTCGTGCGTGTGCGTGAACTCGAACATCGGCTCGACCTCGACGCCGAGCGCGCGGAGCGACGCGGCCTTGGCCGACGCCTCGGGGTCGCACTCGCCCGCGAGGCCGAGGTACCAGCTCCCCACGTCGAGCACGTCCGTGCGCACGGGCTGGCCGTCGCGCTCAAAGATGTAAAAGTGCGAACGGTCGCCGAGCAGCCAATCGAGCCACGCGAGGTCGAACCCCGCCGTGTCGGTGACGAGGCGCGTGTCGCCGCCGGCCGGGACGCGCGCGCGCACCCACGCCAACAAGTTGCTCGCCACCTGATCCGCAGAAGGAGCGGCAGCGACGCCCGCCTTGGCCTTGTCAAAGAGCTCGGGGTGCTTGCTCCAGAACTCGTCGACGCAGCGCTTCTCCCAAACGGTTCCGGGCGGCTGCGCGACGTACGACGAGAAGCGCGCGAGAACAGCGCCGCTTTGGACCTCGACGAGCGCGAGCCCGACCTGGATCAAAAAGTTCGAGCGCAATCCCTGGCCCGACGCCTCGACGTCGAGCGCCAACAAGTAACGCGGAACACCGCTCATCGACTCGTGCGTGCTCGAATTGAGATGTGTTGGCCGATGCTAACACGTGACACCGCGTCGATCCTTTCGGATCATGTCCACCCACAACCACACGGAGAGCGTCCAGAGAAGAGCTTGAAACGGGAACGTGAACGACTCTGCAAACTGAACCCACGCCGTCGTGTCGGCGCTGGTCCTGATCTCGCAATCGGTCATGTCGCGTCGCGTCCGCGTCGCGTTGCGTTGTGTCACACCGACGTGTTCAACGAAACACCCAAAGGATGACCGACGCCGTACGACGACGTGGCGACCACGTGGTGGGCGTAATACCCGTTGTGCGAGTTGCACGCGACGAGCGACACGGGCGGTCCGTCGGCAAAGTGAAGCGTGACGGTCACCGCGTAATCGTTGTCGCCCACGACGTCCGCGTCTTGGTCTATGTCGAAGCGAACAACCACGCGACCGCGCATCTCGACGAGCTCGGTTTTGTCGACGATGAGCCGCGCGTTCTCGCAACAATCTTGTCTCATGTCGAGCACCATCTCGAAATCTTCTCCGTCGGTGAACGTCACGAGCACCGACGCTTCGTCGCTCGTTTGTTCGTCGTACGAGTACACGGCGCTCGCAACGACGCCGCACGCGTGCGCGCTCATATCACACACTTCAACGTTGGAGAAATATGTTGTGCGACCTTTGCGCCGAGTTCGACGAGGAGAGCCGCGCGTGGTCGGTGATCGGATCCGTCGCTCGCTGCGTCGTGACGCCGACCATCCGCGAATGGTTCGTGCGCTATCCGCGAACCGTCGTCACGTTGATGGTGGTTGACGCGTGTTCGTTGTTCTTTTTCACGTTGTTGCCCGACAAGCCTTTCGCCAATCATACATGGAACAAGTTCGTCGTCGCGGGGAACATCGCGTTTTTGTTTCTCTTCATGGTCGTGCACGTCGATCGGTTCAACAGACGCGCGACGCACTGGCGCGACCGCGCCAAACAGTCTGAGAGCGCGCACAGCCGCGCCCGGACGGACCTCGCGCATGCGGGCGCGGTGCGGTGGTAGCGCTGCGCCGAGGCACACGTCAATTTGACAAACGATCATGTTCGAGCGCGTCGCGCTCGGTGTTCTCCTTTTTGCCGGTTACAACCACGTTCTCTGGCGCGTCCAGGTTCCGCCCGCTCAAGACGACGAGTTCGCACGCCGCGCACGCGAGCGACGCGCGCGTGTTCCGTCGTTGCGCGTGCTCGACGCGCTCGGTGTGTTGCCGCTCGACTCGATGCACTACGGTCGTCCTCCCAAGTGGCCCGAGGGCGCGTTTGAAGTGCTGGCGGTGCCGTGGGCAGCGACGCTGCTTCCGTTCACCGTCGCACTCAGCGTCGCGCTCGACCCGCGCGTGCGACGTGACGACGAGTAAGACAACACACTCGAATACCATGAGCGACGCATCCTCGCAAACGCGCGGCAGTGATCGCGGCCGTCTCGTGGTGGTCGAAGGGTGCGACTGCGCCGGAAAGACGACGCTCGCAAAGTGGCTCGCGAGCGAGCACAAGTTCGTGTACGTCAAGCGCCCCGAGCGTTCGGCCGAACTCTCGCGCACCGGGCCGCTCCTGAACGCGTTCATCCGCGGCGAACAGAGATTCAGCTGCAACGAACGAGACAACGAGCGCGCCGCGCAGTGCGTGTTCGCCGCGAACAACCACGAAGGCGCCGAGGAGATCCGCGCCCATTTGCTCGCGGGCACCGACGTCGTCATGGACCGCTACGTCGACAGCGGCGTCGTGTACCACGCGCAGGCCACCTGCGACGCGTCTCTCGGCGAGACGAGCGCGTTCATCGAGGCGCTCAACCACGGCATGCCGCGCCCCGACCTCGTGCTGTTCTTGCGCGTCGATTCGGAGACCGTCCAGCAACGACTGCGCGAACGCGGCGGGCCGGTCGAGCGCAACGACGACGTCGCGATCCAAAAGGCCGTCGCTCAAGGGTTCGAGCTGCGCTTTGTGAATCGCATCGGCACCGACGTCGTCGTGATCGACGCGGCTCTGCCGGCCGCCGACGTCGCGGCCGAGGCCATCCGTCGCATCAACGACACGATCGCGCGACCGCACACCAAGGCGTTGCGAACGTACCGCGCGTTCAAGATGCCGCGGTCGTGCGCGTTTGCCGCGGCGCTCGTTTTGTCGGTTTTGGTCGAGACTCTCGCGCGTCTCGCGCACGGGATGTTTTTGCTCATCGTGTTTCTCTGGGTGGAACCGCTCGTGTGGACAGCGCGAGGCGCGTGGAACATGGCCAAACAAGTTTGGACGGACACCGAAACAGCCATAAGCGACATTCTCGCGAACGCGGCGATGATGGCGCAGTTCTTCAACGACCTCGCGCGCCACCGCGTCCCGCATCAAGAGTAGAGTGGATCGGAGTGAGAGTCGAAGTTCGTTCATCACACACGCGCTCACACCTCGGCGGCCCATTCCTCAGAAGAAGCCGGAACGGGAGGAGGATGGTGTCAAATCGCCTCGAGGCGATCCCAGCGTTGGCCGTTCGCGTTCAAAACCGTCGCGCCACGGCTTTGCAAATTGGCGAGTTCCACGTCCGTCAGCTTCACGTTCTCGTCCGTTCGAAGTGAGTGCGAGACCTTGAACACCATTTTGTGAGCCATCGTTTTATCGGTGTTGAGCTTCAGCATGTGCTCGACAATGATGCACGGCGGGCTGAACGGAGTCCCAGTCCACGGCACGACACGCCCGCTGAATCCATCTGCCGGAATTCCGATGCGCCCGGTCAACCTTTTGATGCCGGTGGTACTTGTGATGTGCGAGAATTTGCCGTCGCTTTTGTCGTACACCATCCACAAGGCCGACGACGCCAACGTCGTGAGCGACGTCGAGAGCGAGCGGCGCCGAAAAGCCGCGTGGAATGCCGTTCGTTTGAATCGTTGAATTCACACCGCTTCTCATCGGCGAACGCGAACCGTCGAGTCTTTCTGCTCTCACTCTCTCGCAAGCCCGTCCCGGTCGAGGACACCAATGAGCAAACGCGCGCGCGCCGATGTGGTCGACGACGTCGACGTCGACGTCGACGACGAGCACGCTCTGCCGCAAAGCGTGCTCGACGACACGCTCGCGGCCGTCGCCGCCATGCCAGTCGCACCGGCGCCGGCGTCTCACGTCGAAAGTGAGAGCGAGGGCGACGACGACGTCGACGGCGACGACGTGAGCGGGTCCGACGACGACGATGTCGATGTCGAGACGGAGCTCAGGTCGAGCGAGGCCCCGGCGCGCGGCGAAATGGCCGGCATGCTCTTGCGCGCGTCGTTCTCGAGGTACCGCTTCTCGCCGTGGCCTCCGACGGGCGAGGAGGTCGTGGCTCGTCTCCACCACATGCTCAAGTGCAAGAACGACGCGTGCGTCACGCTCAAATGCCGCCACGCGCGCGTTGTGCGCGCGCACTTTCGCAAGAACGGGTGCGACAAAGTTCGGTGCCCCGACTGCATCTTCGTGCGCGCCGCGCTCGTGCGCGGCTCGCCGCTCATGGAGGAGAGCGCGCTGAACAAGTGCTGCGATGTGGTCGGCAGGATGCAACAGCTCGAGTCGTTGTTCCGCCAAACGACGCGCGAGCTCGCGTTCGACCCGCTCAACGACGAGCTCAAAATCGCGCGCGACGATCTGGCCGGGGCGATTGGCGCGCTCGACCGGAGCTTTGAGAAAGCGTACTGCGACATCAACAGTGTGTACCGCATCGAGTTCATGCGCCGCGAAGCCGTGCTCGCGGCCAGGCGCAAAAAGGCCAAGACCGAGACAGAGGCTGTGGCGGAGTAAGCGTATCTTCGTGTGAGAGCGCACAATTGAAAAGAAAAGAACGGAATGGACTCGATCAACCGACAAGCGTTTCACGACGCCCTGCGCCGATTCGTCCCGGACGAGGCCTCGTCGATCATCGCGGTCGACCCCGATGTTCGACGACGTCTCGTCAACGCCGACACCGGCGTCGTGCGTCTGAAGCTCCGAACATCTGGCTCCGGCTCCAGTCCCGACGACGAGAGTCTGCGCCGTCTCGCCGACGACATCCTCGTCGTGTTGAATCAGAACCAGTTCGGCGATCAGAGCGCGACGCGTGTCGAGTGGGTTCGGCCGGACGAGACCATCGCGCAGGTGCTCGCGCGGCGCAAGGCCGAGTCTCTGAAACGCAAGGCAGAAGGGTTGCGCGCGGCCGAGGCCGCACGCGTGGCCGAGCGCGACAAGGCGCGGTTGCGCGCGCTCGACGACGTCAAAGAACGCGTCGGCGAGGACGCGCTCAACAACATTCCGCCCGCCGTTCTCTCGACGCTCAAGACGTACCAGCTCGAGACGTTTGTGCGTTGGCGCGCCGCCAACTACAAGCTCATGGTGGCCGACGAGCCCGGAATGGGAAAGACGCGCACGGCCGTCACGTGCATCGCGGCGCTCGGCGTCGGGCACGGCCAAACGCGCCTCGCGCTCGTCGTGTGTCCTTTGGCCGCCCTCAAGGCGTGGCGCGAGGAGTCCGAGCTCGCTGGGTTTGTGTTCCGCCACATCACGAACCAAAACGTCGCGCGAGACGTTGCCGCGCACAGCATCAGGGCAAACAAGGACACCAACAAGCGCACGGTGTGCGTCGTGACGTACGGGTCGGCCGTCAAGGAGGACCAGGTGTTGTTCACGCTGTTGCGCGAGACGCAATGGGACGTCGCCGTCGCGGATGAGAGCCACATGCTCATGGAAACCGACACGTTGCGCGTTGGGTCTCTCGTTGGTACTACGAGCAGCCCTGGCGTGCTTCGGCTCGTTCCGAAACTCATCTTGACGACGGGCACGCCGATGCGCGAGCGTCCGCGCGAAATGTGGGTGCAGTTCTCGCTCCTGATCAACGGGTTCATGTCGTACGAAGACTACGTGACGCGCTTCTGCGACGGAAAGACCGCGGGCGGGATGATCGACTCGCGCGGGAGCTCGAACGAGGCCGAGCTCAACTCGATTCTCAAGAGGGTGTGCGTGCGGCGCACAAAGGTCGACGTGCTCGACCTTCCGCCCAAGAAGCGCACGCTCACCGAGATCAAGCTTCCGTTGACCGAGCCAGAGGTCAAGGAGTGGACCGACGCGTTCAAGGAGCTGCAAGTTGCGAAGCAAAAGTTCGCGGCCGCCGCCGCGGCTCCTGGCCCAGCGTACCAGACCGCGTTGCACCGCTTGCAGCACGCGAAAGGTCAAGAGTGGGTCAAGAGCGGGACGGCCAAAATGTGCCGCGCGGCGCGGCGCTCGTTGCTCGCGCGCGTTCCCGCCAACCCGAGCGACAAGGTCATTTTCTTCGTGCAGCACCTGAACGTGGCGACGTGGATGCAACGCGTGCTGACCGAGAATGGGCATCACCCCGTGCGCATCGACGGCGGGACGAACCCATCTGAGCGCGCGCGAATCGTGAGCGCGATCGCCGACCCGGGCAACACGAGCGTGCGCATCGGCGTGTTCTCGCTCAAGGCGTGCGGCGTCGCGGCGACGTGTTCACCTGGCGTGACGAGCGTCGTGTTCTGGGAGGTGCCGTGGTTGCTCGGCGACGTCGAACAAGGCGAGGACCGCGTGCACCGCATGAACACGACGCGCGAGATCAGCATCGAGTTCGTGTGCTTGTCTGGCTCTTCGGACATTGAAATCGCGCGCGAGTACGAAGAGACGCGGCTCAAGAAGAGCGAGGTGCTGAGCTTCGGGCCCCCTCCGCCGTCGGACGCGTTCTACTCGCGCGAGCAAGAAGAGGTCGTGACGATCGTCGACTCCAAGTCGAGTCGCACCGTCACCGAGCTCGACCTCGGGACGATCAAGGTCGGGCGCGGCAAGGCCGCGTCGATTCCCGCCATCGACCCCGCGCCGCTTGCGGTGATGCCCGCGGCGCTCCGGCGCGCACAGGCGAGACCTGGCCCGTCGAGCGCTGCGCCAGCGCCTGCGCTTCCGCCTCGCACGCGTTTGCCGCACGCGCCACCTGTACTTGGACCGCTCACAACGCTCGGGTCACGCCCGGCCGCATCTCCGCCACGACCAGCACCAGCGCTCGCAGCGGCAGCAGCGGCGGCGGCCGCTGCTGTTGCGAGCTGGCAACCACCTGCGTGGTTGGGCGCCGACGCACGCGCATCCGCGTACGGAGTGCGGCCGCTCGGACAGACGATCGATTTGACCGGAGGAAGCGAGAGCGAGAGCGAGAGTGAATAATCACACTTTAATTCTGTCGGAGACACACATTGATCCAATCTGACGGACGTCACCGCGACTGCGCCAACGTTGAAAAGCGAGGTAGCCGAGAACTTTTTGCAGACGGAGGAAGGAGCACGTGCCTTTGCACGCGCGATTCGGCAAGAAGAGTTGCTCAAGGAGATGGCGGCTGCTCTCGCACGCAAGGACGGTGTGGAGCCGAGGGTCGAACATCTCCTCTCTGCTCTGAACGCCATGGCCGACGCGATCGACAGAGCACGCGACGAACACGCCGCGACGACGCAGACGGACGACGAGACGGAGAGCGTGCCCACGGGTGTTGCGTCGGAGGACGTTGATGATTGAATTCGTTCTCGTCGCGCGCTCAAACGCAAATTACATAAACACACTTTAATTCTGTTGGAGACACATTGATCCGATGGAGGCTGCAGCTGCATCCGAATCAGTCGCTGATGCAGTCGGTTCAGAACAGATTCGGATGCTCCCTGAAATGCCACCACCGCCCGAGATGACGTCGTTCCAAGATGTCACAGCCTATCTCAACGTCGTTCGCGATCACCTGAACGAGATGAGCAAGAGCCTCGGCGCGATGCGCAAGATCGACACGAACGTTGGTGTGAAAGAGAGCCTGAGCTTTGCGTACAACGGGTACGACAACGGTGTGCGCGTGACGTTTTTCACGCGACACGAGATGCCCGACGACATCAACAAGAGGTGGAAAGCGGCCAATTACGACGTGTCTCGCGACGTCACGCTTCGCATGTGGTTCGAGACGAACAAGCCGCACGCACCTCAACCGTGCTGAACTGGTGGTGGTGACGGTGTGCCGAGACGATTCAAATCGCACGAGCTCACTCTGCGTCGTCCGCGTGTCACGTGCGCTCCTCACCGTCAAGCCTTTACGAGCATAGGCTGCCGCGACGGTCGGACCACGCCGCCGTTGGTCGTCGTCTTTGGTTCAGGAGCGCTCATGTCCAACACGCGTTTTGGCGCGGGGGTAGGTGCAGCCGCGAGCGGGTCGTTGACGAAATCGTGAGGATCGGCCGCGTTCTCACACTGGCCGGGGAACGGGCTCGGTGTGCACGGCTCGGCGTTGACGATACCGAGTCGACCAAGCACAACAACGATGAGAACGAGAACAAAAACGACGAACATCGTCGTCGTCGTCGTCAATGCGGGCGCGCGATTGCGTTGTGTCGAATCATGTCGGCAACCTCCAACTTGATCGCGCGTGCAACGTCGTTGTTCGCGTCGACGACGAGGTGCGCCGTCTTCGTCTCCGTGGTGTCGTCGCTCTTCACGAACGACACACTCAGCGGTGTCCGTTCGTCGCTCGCAGCAACGCTCGCGACATCCACGTAGAACACGCACGTTTCGACGAATGAGACACCAAACCACGCGTACAAATACACGCCTCGTCTCTTTGTGACGACGGTCGTCGTGCACTGCGACGCATCAGGTTCTTTGGTTCCAGCGCACACGCACACCTTAAACGTCACCTCGTCCTCCATTTGACGTGTGCCTACAACGGAAGCAACGCCGAGTGGGTCCCGTCGAGTTTGTGATCGACATCGACGTCCGGAACGTGCGCGACGACGAGACGTTCGAGCGCGGCGCGCGCCTCGCGGCACTTGCGCGCCGCAAACTTCACCGCGTGCATCATCGCGAGGCACGTGCTCAAAACAAAGCACCCCACGAGATAAAAAAGAAATATCGCACCATCCGGATTGCACGGAAAGCGCTGGTACCAAGGTCGGTCGTCCATGTTTGTTTTTATTTGTAGAACGCACACGTACATAGAAACACATCTCATCTCATCTCATCCGTCCAAACGAGACACATGTCGTCTGCCGCAGCCTCCGATGTCTCCGCCGCCGCACCCGTCCCGGTCGCGGACGCAGTCGACAGCGATGCGGCGGCCGCGGCCGTCGCGGCCGACGTCGCGCAGCAAGTTCAGTCAACGGGGGTCGCGGTCGTCGGTCTTCCCATGAGCATCTTTGAGATGAAGTTCTCGCTCGAGGACCGCGAGCGTCTGTACGAGTTTCTCGACAAGCTGTGCTCGGACCCGGCGAGCTTCACGCTCGACGACCTCGTCAAGGTCGAGCCCGCGCTCGAAGTCATGCAGGCGTGCTACCGCCGCATCGGAGCGTGCGGCGCCAAGCGCAATACTGCGCTCGACATCTTCTGGGGCATGGCCGACAAAAGCGGCATGATCGACCGATTCTGCGATCGCATGCCGAAGATGAAGAACGTTCCGTCGTTTGTGCAGACCTACGTGCGAGAGGAACGTCCTGAGAAGCGCGCGGCGCAGCTCGTGCGCGTCGACAAGAAGCGCAAGCGCGACGCCAAGGCTGAGACGGAGACGGAGTCGGCGGACACGTAAGAACGAGAGACATCACACGTTGTCCGACACTCGTGCACTGCTCGTCGGAACTGTCTCAACGAGCCGCTCTGTCTCGCGCGCGTCGTCGGTGCGTGTTTGCGCTGGGCTCGTCGAGACAAACGCATCCAAAAAGAGAACAAAGCACGTCACAAAGATGATCACCGACGCGACGATCATCACGCCGCACACGACGACGAGGCGAAACGTGAACACGAGGGGCGAGTACGCTTGTTGATTTCCGTAGACGATGTTTTGAACGGCGTAGAACGCGACGAACACCGAAAAGAACGGCCCGGCGTACGCGCTCGCGAGCGCCTGTCCGACTCGCGCGTGCGAGCGCAAAACGCACCGCACCCACACCGTGAACATGATGGCCGATGGAAACACGCACGCGACGGCGACTTGGGAAACGGCGATTGTGGTCGTCACGTTCGGCGCGGCGTACGGCTCCCAGTCCACTCCGTCGCTTCGCCCAAGGTACGGAACGAACATCTTCGAGTCCTTTACGCGAACGACGCACGCGTTTGTGCGCGCGCACATGCGGTCGCGGTTGCGGTCGTCCACTGCGGACGGAAACGTGCGCGCGAGCTCGGCGCTCGGCAGCGCCGTGGCAACGACGCACACGGTCCACGCGACCGTCGCGGCGACCATGACGACGAACGCGACGACCTTGGCGAGCTCGCAGCACATTTCGGCGCGCGACGCCGACGCACACCACGCGCGCCATTTGCGCGCGTCGCGCTCGGTTTTATCCATATCGGATGTGTCTCGTCGTGTCTCTCGTTGTTTCGCACACACACACACGCTCGACGCTCAACGCTCGACGCGTCTACGCCTCGACCTTGGTCTCGGCATCGGTCGCAGTCGCGGTCGCGGACGCGGTCTTGGCACGCTTCGCGCCGCGCTTCTTGCCCTTGGGTCCGGCCTGCTCCGTAGCAGCGTCGCCGCTCTGCGTGTGCTTGTCGTCGTCCTCGCTCCCGGCCTCGGCCTCGGCCTCAGCCTCGGCCTTCTCCTCGGCCGCAACAGCAGCGGCGGCCTTGGCGGCATCCGCGGCCGCGATCTCCGCGATCTTTTGCGCCGCGTCGGCCACCGACTTGGCGAGCTCGAGCTTCGTGATCTCGAACACACCGCCCTCGTCGCCCTCCTTCTCATCGCTCGCAACAGCAGCGGCGGCCTTGGCGGCCTTGGCGGCCTTGGCAGTCGCAATCTCCGCGATCTTTTGATCCATGTCGAGCTCGAACTTCGCGCTCTCGAACACACCGCCCTCGTCGCCCTCATCGTCCTTCTTCTCGCTCGCGGCCGTCGCCTCGGCCTCGGCCTTGGGCTCGACCGCAGCAGCAACAGCAGCAGGAGCAGCCTCGAGCGCGACGACCGCAGGAGCGGGGGCCTCGACCGGGACGTCAACGGGCGGAATCGCGTTGGCCTCCATGATCGAGAGCGAGAGCGAGACTGAAAAGAGTTGTGGGATCGAGTCGAGATGAGTTGTGATTCACCGCGCCATGAGTTCGACGTCGCGCTCGCACGCACGGAACATCTCGACCAAGTCGTCGTGCGACGCATCGGGCTTTGCCGCGATGAAGCGAAGAACGTGCACGTACGACGCAAAGTTCTGCACGACGATCATCGTGCTGCGCGCGAGCACAAACGACCCCGCGTCCGTCGTGAGCCGCACCGCGTCGCGCGCCGCGACGACGCGACCCGTCGCGCGGCACACGACCCCGAACGATTCGTCGTCGTCGTCGACGCGCGCGCACGCAAACGTCTCGCTCGACAGCACGCTCGCGAGCACAAGCGCGAGGCCTTCGTTCTTCGCGGCGTGCGCCGCCGCGACGGCGGCGTGTCCGCCCGCGTGCGTGCGCGCGACGAGGCGCGACACAGCGAGCACCACGCACGCCGCGTCAGCGTCGCCGTCGCGCGTCGCGCGTTCGTACACGTCGTCTTCGCTCGACGTCGACCTCACAAACGCGACCGCGTGCGCAAAGTCCGCCACAGTCGTGTCGCTCGGTTGTTCGTCGGGCGCGCGCTCGTCGTCGCTCTGCATATGTCTGTGCTCGATCGCGCGCTGCGCACGGGCGATCTCGCGGCGTGCGCCGCGTTGCTCGACGTCGTGCTGTCGTCGATTGAGGGTACGTACGGCGAGAACGACGCGACGCGCGCGCTGCGCCGCCAAGCCGCCGTCGTCACGCGCGGCAACGACGAAAGCAACTTCTGTCTCGATGCGCCAGTCGACGGCGCGCCGCTCCTTCTCGCGTGCGCGCTGCTTTTGTTGTGCGCCGAGCACACCGCGCTGCCTCCTCACGCGATGCTGCGCTCGTCCGAGTCGGTTCTCGACGACGAGTTCGTCGACGAGTTCGCGCGCACGATTCGACCGCGAACGCTCGACGTCGGTAAGGGCCTCGCGACGCGCCACGTCGGGGCGCGCGCGGCTCTGCGCGAGTTCGCGTGCGACGCGCGCGCGACGTACATCGTCGGCCCGCCGCTGTGCGCCCCGACCGACGCGCAGCGTGAAGACGAGGCCGCCGAGCGCCGGCGCGCGCGCCCCGTGCTCAAACGCGAGCCGTGGCCGGGCGTCGTCGACGCGAGCAAGCCACCTGTTGGGTCGCACCCGCACACGTTGTACATCTACAACTTCGTCGCGACGTTTGATTTCGGGTGCACGCTCAGCGTCGCCGACATGATCCACTCGTTCCCGATGTTGTGTCCGCGCACGCTGCAAGGTCAAATGATGCGGTTCGGCGACCCTCAAGCGACGGTGCTCGCGTTCACGCCCGGGAGCGGCGTGGTCGTGGGCGCGCGCATCGAGCCGCACGCGCTGCTCGGCGCGTGGCGCGCCGTCGCTCTGTTGCGCTCGCTCGGGTATCCCTCCGCGACGGTGTCTCACTTCCGCGTGCGCAACATCGGCGCGACGTTCGCTCTGCGCGGCGAGTTCGACCTCGTGCGCTACGCGAAGGAGCACGACGAAGACAACACGATTGTGAAGCTCAACTTGGGGTTGTTCCCCGGGTGCAAGATCAAGTGTCCAGAGGAGCGGACGACTTTGAACGGGTTCGGGCGCGGCACGTTCACGATCATGGGCGCGCGCAACGTGTGGAGCGTGCTCGCGACGCAACGAACGATGCTTCCGCGGTTGTTGCCGTACGAGTGTCGCGACATCGAGTCAAGACGCGCGGCGCTCGAGAGCGAGCGCGCGGCACGCGTCGTTCGCCCCGAGGGTCCAACCGCCAAGAAGAAGCGCAAGAACAAAGCAGACGCCGCACCGATTGTGACCGACGCGTGGTAGACACAAACCAATTGCTCGACGATGTCGCTCTTCCAGCTCGACCTCGTCTTGTTTCCTGTCTCGGAAGATGGCGCTCCCGATCCGAACCTGTTGTTCATTTACAAGCCTCCGAGCACGCGCCGACGCACGATGCGCGAGTTGGCGCTCGACGCGCTCGGGATGAACGGCGTCGAGCACAAGGCGCGCATCTCGGTGTCGAACCGCGTCGAGCTGATCGAGAAGTTTTACCGCCAGGTGTGGCCTCAACGCGAAACGAACGAGCGCGCAAACGAGGCGTGCATCGCGGCGGCGAGCGCGTTTGGACGTATTCGCGTGGCGCGGCAGCTCGGGAGGCCGTACATCCAAATCGTGCGCATGTACAACCCCGCTCTCGACGAGGCGATTGATTTGCTCGACTCGGCCACCAGCGAGCACACAATAGGCGCGAATGTGCAACGCAACGAGGCGGTGGCGGCTGCGGTCGAGGCCGAGGCGCCAGTCCTCGCGGCAGGACGCCGACGAGTTCAGTTTGCGTCGTCGTGTCCGATCTGCCTGTGCGATTTCGAGACCGTGCAACCCGTCGCGTTTGAGTGCGATGCGGGCCATCTCGGGTGCGAAGGATGCGCCGCAAAGTGGTTGCGCGGATGCCCCGTGTGCCGCGGAACGTGACGTGACGTGACGCGTAACGGTCGTGCACACACACACACACACACGCACCACCACCCGTCGACCGTTATTTTTTACCGGACGACCGTTTCGTACCGGACGACCGTTTCGCACCCGTCGACCGTTTCGCACCGGTCGACCGTTTTTTACCGGACGACCGTTTCTCAACGGTCGGAATTATCCGGTCCAGTTTCGCACGCCGACCAAACCTGCGACCAGGCGATGCATGGTTTGCGTACGCCCAGACCTGGCGCTGGAGGGTGTCAGTCCGCCCTGGTCAGGAAGTCACGCGACACAATTGGTCGCCAGCGCCAGGTCTGGGCGTACGCAAACCATGCATCGTCTGGTCACTGTTTTGGTCGGTGTGCCGACGCACTAATTGCTCTAATAATTATGTTTACATTTACAATTAAAGCAAATTAAGACAATTAGCAAAACGCACCCATACCAAAATGGT
>Ga0265334_10000577_pt1 | contig 18650 bp, 15 predicted proteins | sample 42023metaG_FD_192442 | JGI IMG/M metagenome (GOLD analysis project Ga0265334, IMG submission 192442) | Rhizosphere microbial communities from Carex aquatilis grown in University of Washington, Seatle, WA, United States - 4-20-23 metaG | ecosystem: Host-associated > Plants > Roots > Rhizosphere... | reverse complement strand
GTCCGGATCGACGAGCGGTCGGCGGCGTTCACCGCGCTCGGCCTCGCCAAGGCGTCCGGCCGCCCGGTCGCGGTGCTGTGCACGTCGGGCACCGCGGCGGCGAACTTCCACCCCGCGGTCGTCGAGGCGGACGAGTCCGCCGTCCCGCTGCTCGTGCTCACCGCGGACCGGCCGCCCGAACTGCGCGGCACCGGGGCCAGTCAGACGATCGACCAGGTCAAGCTGTACGGGTCCGCGGTCCGCTGGTACGCCGAGTCGGGCGTGCCGGAGCGCCGCCCCGGCCTGGCCGGCTACTGGCGCTCGCTGGCCTGCCGCGCCTGGGCGCACGCGGCCGGCGAGCCGGGTACGCTGCCAGGCCCGGTCCACCTCAATCTCCCGTTGCGCGACCCCTTGGTCCCGGTCGCGGACGACGACTGGCCGGACTCGCTGACGGGACGGCCCGGCGGGGAACCGTGGACCCGGGTCGCCGCCGGGGCGCCAGCCGCCGCGCCGCTTGAGCTGGACTGGGCCGAGCGGGGCGTCGTGGTGTGCGGTGACGGCGACTACGACGCGGCCGCGCTCGTCGACCTCGCCGAGCGGGCCGGGTGGCCGGTCCTCGCCGAGCCGTCATCCGGGGCGCGGCGCGGGCCGAACGCGCTGACCGGGTACCAGTACCTGCTCGCCTCGCCCCGGTTCATGGCGGAGCACCGGCCCGAGGTCATCGTCTCGGCCGGGCGCCCCGGGCTGACCCGGCCGCAGTCCGCGCTGCTCGGCCTGGCGGGCGCCGCGGGAACGCCGGCCGTCCGGCACGTCGTCATCGCCTCCGGGCCTGGCCGGTGGGCCGACCCGCAGCGCGCCGCGACCGACGTCGCGACGGCGGTCGGGCTCACCGGGACACCCGCCGGGCCGTCCGGCCGCTGGCTCAGCGCCTGGCGGCGCGCGGACGCGGCGGCGGCCCAGGCCGCGGGCGCGCTGCTCAACGCCTGGCCCGCTGGCCAGGCCGGGGACGAGGCCGGCCCGGCGGGCAGCGACCAGGCCGGACCGGACGGGGGCGCCCTTCCCGGGCCGCCTGCCGCACGGCCCGGGGCCGGCGCTGCGGGTGGCGCGCTGTCGGAGCCGGACGTCGCCCGCGAGCTGGTCGCGGGGCTTCCGGAGAACGCGCTGCTGTGGTGCGGGAACTCGCTGTCCGTTCGCGATATCGACCTGCTGCTGCCGCCGCGGACGGACATCCGCGTGATCGCGAGCCGGGGGGCGAGCGGTATCGACGGCACCTTCTCCACGGCCGCGGGCGCGGCGCTCGCGCACGCCGCGCGGTGCCCGGGCGCGGTCGCGTTCGCGCTGATCGGGGACCTGTCGCTGCTGCACGACGCGCCCGGGCTGGCGATCGGGCCCGGCGAGCCCCGGCCTGACCTGTGCGTGGTGGTGGTGAACAACGACGGGGGCGGGATCTTCGCGGGCCTGGAGCCTGCCGCGTTCGCCGGGCCGTTCGAGCGGGTCTTCGGTACCCCGCACGGGGCCTCCATCGAGCACCTGGCGGCGGCGTTCGGCCTCCCGTACACGCTCGCCGAGCGGCCGGGCGACCTCGCGAAGGCGCTCGCGACGGCGGTGCCGGGCGCCGGGCCGCAGGTCATTGAGGCGCGGACCGCGCGGGCCGGCAACGCGGAGCTGCGCGCGGCGATGCGCGCCGCCGGCGTCCGCGCCGTGGACGAAACGATCGCGCCCGGCTAGCCGGGCTCAGGCCGGGCTGACCTTCCAGCCGAACGTTGCCGTCGCCGTCGCGCCCGCGGCGTTCTTCACCGAGAGCGTCACCCGGTACGTCACCGGGGCCTTCGGCGCCGCGGTCGCCGCGATGGTCCCGGTGATCGTGCCGCCCCGGCTGACGGTGAGGCCGGGCGGCAGGCCGGTGGCCGAGTACGTGAGCGCCTCGCCGGCCAGGGCCCCGAGCGAGGCGACCGCGAGCGACACGCGTGACCCGCAGGTGCCGGCCTGGCTGCCCGGGCTGATCAGGCCGACCATGGCCGGGCTGAACGTGTCGAGGTCGGTGGAGCCGGCGGTGGCCACCCCGGGCACCGTGCCTGAGCTGGTGTACTGCCAGAACGTCCACGTCTTCCAGCCGGGGGGCATCGGCGGGCTGGCGAACCCGTACGCCGCGATCCACATCGGGTCGGCGCCGAACGCCGCGGACCTTCCGGTGCAGGTGTCCCACCAGTTCGCCGTGGTGTAGATCACCGGGTACTGGCCGGTCAGCGCCCGCACGGTGGTGACGAACGCGCTAAGCCACGCCGTCATCCGCGCCGCCGACAGGCCGTAGCACATGTTGGCGTGGTCGATCGAGTTATACGGGTCGTACTCGATGTCGAGCATCAGCGGCAGCACGCGCGGGCCCGGGGCGTACCCGGAGTACTCCACGGCGAACTGCGCCTGCGCCGCGCCGCCGCTGGCGTTCGGTATGGCGAAGTGGTACGGGGCGGCGTCAAGCCCGGCCGCCTTCGCCGACTTCAGGTCGCCCGCCGCGTACGGGTTCACGTAGTAGTCGCCCTCGGTCGCCTTCACCGCGGCGTACTTGTACCCGGCCCTGGCGATCGTCTTCCAGTAGATCAACGCGCCACCGGGGTGCGCCGAGCTGACCGGATGCTGGAAGGCGGCCACGTCAAGGCCGGGCAGCCGCCGTGGCGGCTTCGGCGGGCTGGCGGTGGGCTTCGGCCGGGTGGCGGGGGAGGAGGTGCCGGGCGTCGTCGGGGTGCCGGTACCGGGCGTCGTCGGGGTCACCGTGGCGGGCGTCGTTGGCGTGCCGGTGTCCGGGGTCGTTGGGGTGCCGGTGGCCGGGGTGGTCGGGGTGCCGGTGCCGGGCGTCGTTGGCGTGCCACTGTCCGGCGTCGTTGGCGTACTGGTGTCCGGGGTCGTTGGCGCGCCCGTGCCTGGCGTCCCGGTGCCTGGCGTGCCCGCGCTCAGCGGGGCGGCCGCCGCGGCCATCGCCGCCTGGGACGGGGAGGCGCCGCTTGCCCCGGCCGGGCCGGCGAGTTGCGCGAGCAGCTGCGGCGAGTGCGGCAGGGCGGTGAGCGCCGCGCGGGCCGCGGCCTGGGCCTGGATCGTCGCGCTCGCGCCGGGCACCGCGCCGTCGGCGGGCAGTGCCCCGGCGGCCAGCGGCCCCGGGGCCCCCTGGCCGGCCGAGCGGGCCAGCGGCGCGATCGCGGCGCCGCCGGACCCCGCCCCCGGTGCCTGCTGGCCGCCCGGCGCCGTGGCGCCGGCCACCCCGGCGCCCTCCGCGCTGCCAGGGCCGCGCGGCACGCTTGCCGTCGCCGCGGGCCCGGCGAGCGACGGCATGGCGGACGGCGACACGACCGAGTTGGACGGCGACATGGCCCGGAGCACCGCGACGGACCCGCTCGCGGCCGCGACCGCGAGCGCGGACGCGGCGAGCGCCCGCCTTGACTTGGATAGCACGGGCGAAAGGCTAGAGGGGACCGAATGCCGGCTATGCAGGTTTTGCTGTCGATTAGCCCGCGAGAACTACCCGCTAGTCACGATGAGCCAGCCGGATTCGGGGCAGGGGAGATAAGGAAAGCAACAGGAGGCAGCCGGAGTAATTGCGTTCGGCGTGATCCGCGGGGTGCCCGGCACGTAATGGGCGCACGGGACAGCGTGCCGCCCTCGCCGTGGACATTGCGGCGAGGGCGGCACGCGTCGCGCGCCAGCCCGGGAAACATGCCCGCGGCCCGGGCCGGGCCGGTCAGGATTGCGAGAGGACCTTAGCCTTCTCCTGGTCGAATTCCTCCGCGGAAAGCACGCCGCGCTGCCGCAGGTCGGCCAGCCGGGAAAGCTGGTCAGCGGAAGTGGGCGGCTGCGGTTGGCGCGGCTGCGGTGCGGTCATGTGCTCGCTGATGACCTGCTGCTCGCGGATCCGCCTGGCCCGCACCTCCTCGGTGCGTTCCCGCATGGAGCGGCCTCGGGCGATCAGGTAGCAGAGGATGCCGAGCACCGGGATGAACACGATGAACAGCAGCCACGCGGCCTTGGCCCAGCCGGACAGGTCATCACTTCGGAAGATATCCGTGGCCAGCGTGAACACCAGGAAGATGAAGATCACGAAGGCGAAGAATTCCAGCATGGTCCAGAAAACCGCGAGTAGCGGATAATCTGCGGCAACCGCAAGCACCATGGCTCCCCCAGCCCGCCGCTAGGCCCCCCGCCTGCGGCAGTGCGCTCATTCCCGTTCCCGCGCGGCCAAAAACTCAGGGATACGGTAGTGAGGGGAATGTCATGGAAAGCTAACTGGGGCAAATGGGGATCTCCGTGACCGCGGCCGCGTCAGCGCGCGGGCCCGCTGACCGGGCCGCCGCTGACCGGGCCGCCGCTGCCGGACGGTGCCTGCCGGGCGGCGGGCTGTGGCCGGATGCCGCGCGCCGCGTCCCCGGCGCGCGGGTCGAGCCGCAGCGCCTCGGCCGCGCAGCCCGCCGCGATCAGGGCGAGCAGGCAGAACGCCACCGTGTACGCCGCCTGCCCGCCGCTGGCGACCGCGGCGCCCGCGCGCAGCGCGATGGTGGCCGCCGCCACGGCTAGGCCCGCCCCCAGCTGCATCGACGTCGCGGCGAGCGTGTTAGCGTCCCGCATCAGCTCGGCGGGCATGTCAGCGAGCCCGACGGTGCTGTACACGGTGAAGCCGGTCGAGCGGGTGATGCCGCTGGCGAGCGCGAGCGCGGCGACCAGCGCGACTGGCGTGGACGCGGTGGTGAAGCCGAGCGCGGCGATGATGACGGCGGTGCCGGCGGTGGACGCGACGAGCAGCGGGCGAAACCCGAAGCGGCGGATCAGCGGCGTGGTGGCCGGCTTGATCCCGACGTTCCCAGCGAAGACGAACGCGGTGACGGCGCCGGATTTCACCGGTGACCAGCCGAACTGCACCTGGAACATCAGCGGCAGCAGGAACGGCATCGCGCCGACCACGAGGAAGTACATCGTCATGCCGAGCTGCGACTGCCGGAAGGTCCGCAGGCCCAGCGTCCGCAGGTTGAGCAGCGGGTGCGCGGTCCGGCGCAGGTGCCGCACCGCCAGGGCGAGCAGCGCCGCGGACACCGCCAAGGCGGCGCCCGTCTCGGCGGCGGGCGGGGCGGGCAGCGACACGAGGTGCGCGGCGTACGTGAGCCCGCCGAGGCCGGCGCAGGTCAGCACCATCCCCGTCCAGTCGAGCGGCGGCGGCGGGCCGGCCGCGGCCGCCCCGTCCCGGCCGGTGACCAGCCGCCAGGCCAGCGCGAACGCGGCCACGCCGAGCGGCACGTTGATAAGGAACAGCCAGTGCCAGCTGGCGTAGGTGGTGATCAGGCCGCCGGCCAGCGGGGCGATGACCGGGGCGAGTAGCCCGGGCCAGACCACGTAGGAGGTGAGCCGAAGGATGTCCTCCTTGGCCGCGGGCGACAGCACCATGGTGCGGCCGACCGGTACCATCATCGCCGCGCCCGCGCCCTGCACCACCCGCATCCCGACCAGCATCCCGAGGTTCACGCTCGCCGCACAGCCCACCGACGCGACGGTGAACAGCGCGATCGCGGTCAGGAACACCACCCGGTTCCCGTACCGCCGGGTGAGCCAGCCGGACAACGGGATCAGCACGGCCAGGCTCAGCAGGTACACGGTGATAACCAGGCCGACTTCGGTGGCGGGCGCGCGCAGCGCCCGGCCGATCTGCGGCGCCGCGGTGCTGGTTATGGTCCCGTCCAGCATCTCCATGAAGTAGCAGCCCGCGACGAGCAGGGCGACATGGCGGTGCCGCGCGGTGATCACCTCAGCCCCAACAACGCCCGCGTGCCTGTTATGTCCCAGTCTGCGGCGAGGTTTGGCCCAGGCGGCCCGGCGCCAAGACTCCGGCCAGACTGGTCAGCGCCGAGAGTTAAGCACCAATACGGTGTCAAACTCTCGGCGCTGACCGGGAAATCGGATAACAGCAAGAAGCGCGAAGCGCCAAATGCGGTGGGGGCGGGTCAGGGGCCGATCATCGGCATGACGTTGAACCGGCTGCGCAGCAGCCCGAACTGGTACATCACGTCGGCGACGCGCTGGATGCGTACCGAGTCGATGGCGGTGGGGTAGATGTTGACCGCCATCACCGAGGCGACCAGCGGCGCGATCTGCCCGTCCTTCGGGCCGCCGGTGATGCTCTCCATGGCCTGCTCGACCGCGGACCGGCTAGTGTCAGCGATCTCCTGGCCCTGCGCCAGCGCTGTGATGAAGGCCTTGAGCGTGCCGGGGTTCTGCGCGGCCCAGGACTTGGTCACGACGTACCCCTGGATGGGGAACTGCTCCGTCGCGCCCTGGTTCAGGTCGGCAAGCTCGACCGCCCCGTACTGCTGCTCGGCGGCGGTGGCGAACGGCTCGGGCATCGCCGCCGCGTCGATCTTCCCCGCGGCGAGTTCCTGCGCCATGATCGGGAACGGAATCGGAGCGGAGGGGAAGCGCACCTGGGTCAGTGCGATGCCATTCTCGGTGAGCACGGAGGCGGCGAGCAGGTAGTTAATATTGAGGGGTGCGTTGATGCCAAGCAGATGCCCTTTCAGCTCCGTGAGCGTCTTGATCTTCGAGTTCGGCATCGTGTAGATGGCTTGCGTCCCCTGCTGCATTACCGATCCCTCGGCAATGATCTCCAGCGGCTGGTGATCCCGGACGTAATGCTGGATGTAGGAGACGTAGTTCCCGCCGGTAATGTCGAACTGCCCGGCGAGCTGCCCCTTGATCGACACGTCGCTGCTCACGGAGGGGGAGTAGTTGATGGTCAGGCCCTGCTGCTTGAACAGGCCCTCGTGCAGCGCGACGAAAAAGCCGGCGGAATCGACCGCCGGAACGACGGCCACGTTAAGCGTGGTTTTCTGTAGCCCGTTCGGGCTAGTACTTCCGGCATTGGCGGCTAGTCCGCCGCAGCCCGAAAGTGCTAGCAAGGCAATTGCGAGGGGTGGCGCGAGAATGCGCGTGCGGATACGGAACAAGGTATTCCTCCTGATGTGCGGCCAACAGGGCGGTGTTTGGATCGTAAAGCAGGAGGAATTCATTACTTTGCCATTTAAGGGAAATAGTGGCATCTCCCGCGTAGAGTTTCCCGGTTTGATTCCCGGGGCGGAACGCGGCAGGACTGGCAGCAGTAGATAGTTGTGACTCGAGGGAACGGAGTGGTAGCCGCGGCGCGTGGCCCGGCACATCCCCTGGGCCGGATGCGCCCGAAGGCGTTGCATGGTCATGCAGTGGTATGCATATAATTGCAGTCATGACCAAGGTGCTCGCCTCCCTCCCTGTCGGTGAACGTGTCGGGATCGCCTTCTCCGGCGGCCTGGACACCTCGGTGGCTGTCGCGTGGATGCGCGAGAAGGGGGCGGTGCCCTACACCTACACCGCCGACCTCGGCCAGTACGACGAGCCGGACGTGGCGTCGGTGCCCGGCCGGGCCGGCGCCTACGGCGCTGCGGGCGCCCGGCTCGTCGACTGCAAGGCGGCACTGGTGGAGGAGGGGCTTGCGGCCCTCACCTGCGGCGCGTTCCACATCAGGTCGGGCGGCCGCGCCTACTTCAACACCACGCCGCTCGGCCGCGCGGTGACCGGCACGCTGCTGGTGCGGGCCATGCTGGAAGACGACGTGCAGATCTGGGGCGACGGCTCCACGTACAAGGGCAACGACATCGAGCGGTTCTACCGCTACGGCCTGCTCGCCAACCCGTCGCTGCGCGTCTACAAGCCCTGGCTGGACGCCGCGTTCGTGGGCGAGCTCGGTGGCCGGGCGGAGATGTCCCAGTGGCTCGCCGACCGCGGGCTGCCCTACCGGGCGAGCAAGGAGAAGGCCTACTCCACCGACGCGAACATCTGGGGCGCCACCCACGAGGCCAAGCAGCTGGAGCAGCTCGACGCGAGCGTCGAGCTCGTCGAGCCGATCATGGGCGTGCGGTTCTGGGACCTGGACGTGGAGATCCCGTCGGAGGACGTGACGGTCACCTTCGAACGGGGGCGGCCCGTCGCCATCAACGGCAAGGAGTTCGCCACTCCCGTGGACCTGGTGCTCGAGGCGAACGCGATCGGCGGCAGGCACGGGCTCGGCATGTCCGACCAGATCGAGAACCGGATCATCGAGGCGAAGTCGCGCGGCATCTACGAGGCGCCCGGCATGGCGCTGCTGCACGCCGGCTACGAGCGCCTCGTCTGCGCGATCCACAACGAGGACTCCCTGGCCGCTTACCACAACGAGGGCCGCAAGCTCGGCAGGCTGCTGTACGAGGGCCGCTGGCTCGACCCGCAGGCGCTGATGATCCGCGAGTCACTGCAGCGCTGGGTCGGTACCGCGGTCACCGGCAGCGTCACGCTGCGGCTGCGCCGCGGCGAGGACTACTCGGTCCTCGACACGTCAGGCCCGGCGTTCAGCTACCACCCCGACAAGCTGTCGATGGAGCGCGTGGAGGACGCGGCGTTCGGCCCGGCGGACCGGATCGGCCAGCTCACCATGCGCAACCTGGACATTGCCGACTCCCGCGCCAAGCTGGAGCAGTACGCCGGCCTGGGCATGTTCGGCGGCGGGCCCGCGGCGCTGGCCGGCGCGGGCACCTCCTCGCCCGCCGAGCTCATCGGCACGATGCCGCAAGGCGGCGCCGAGGCGATCGCCTCGGCCGGCCAGGTTCCCGACGACGAGTTCCTCGACCGCGTCGCCATGGAGTCCGGCCGGGACTGACGCTCCGGGCTAGCCGAGCGCCTGGTAGACGGCGCTGACGTACGCGGCCGCGTTGTCGGAGCCGATGATGCCCGGCTGCATCTTGTTCATCATGTAGGCGATCGTCAGGCGGCGGTCCAGGTCCATGATGATGACGGACCCGCCCCAGCCGCCCCAGAAGCAGATCTTCCCCTCGGGGATGTAGGGGATGCTGGCCGTCTCGGGCAGCGCGTAGCCGATGCCGAACCGGATCGGGGCGCCGAGGAACAGGTCGACCCCGTGCGCCTGCTCGCGGAACACGTGCTCGATCGTTTCCGGTGACAGCAGCCGCGTGCCGTCCACCGTGCCGCCGAGGGTCACCGCGGACAGCACCCGGGCCACGGAGCGGGCGTTGGCGTGGCCGTTGGCCGCGCCGATCTCCGCCTGGCGCCACCCCTCGGTGTTCGCCGCCGCCGCCTCCGCTGCCGGGCCAACCGCCGTCTTGAACAGGACACTGGCCGGGTCCATGGTCGCCATGTCGAACGGGAGCGGCGGCGGCGGGATGATCTCGGCGCACCTGGCCCAGTCGGACTTGCTCGCGCCGATCTGGAAGTCGGCACCTAGCGGCCCGGCGATCTCGGTGGCGACGAACTCGGTGAGGCTCTTACCGCTGACCCGGCGGACGATCTCGCCGAGCAGGTGACCGAAGTTGAGCGCGTGGTACCCGGACGCGGTCCCCGGCTCCCACCACGGCGCCTGGGCGGCGAGCAGGGCGGTGGACCGCTCCAGGTCGTACATGTCGGTGAGGGCGAACGGGGCGTCCCAGCCGGACACGCCCGAGGTATGCGACATGAGGTGCCTGACCAGGACCTGCGCCTTGCCGTTGGCCGCGAATTCCGGCCAGTACGCCGCGACCGGCGCGTCCAGGTCGACGAGCCCGCGGTCGGCGAGCATGAGCACGGCGAGGCTGGTCACGGTCTTGGTGGTGGACCAGACGTTCACGATCGTGTCGGGTTCCCACCGCCGGGTCCTAGCTTCGTCGGCGTAGCCGCCGTACACGTCTACCACCGTGTCCCCGTCGAGGTTCACCGTCACCGACAGGCCGCACTCGGCCCCCGATGCCAGGTGGGTCTCGAGAACATCCCTGAGGGGCTCGAACCGGGGCTCGACGTGCCCGTTGAGCATTCCGCTGGCCATGCAGCGCCTTCCTTCCCATCGCCGTTGACGCGAAGCCGCCGGCCAGTGCCATGCCGCGGATGCTGTGTGAAGAGCCCGGTGCCACATTAAGGCCGTCCTGCACTTCTACAATCAAGCGCAACCCCCGGTCAAGGCTGGCCTTCCCCGCCAACCGGGCCCGGCCTGGCCTGGACAGGCTCCGGAACTGCTTGAGCCGTAAACTATCTCGCGTGACAGGGCCGCCGGGGGAACGGGACGCGATCCCGGCGCGCGCCGGGCCGGGCGGGAAGGGCGGCGCGGGCGGGAAGGGCGGCGCGGGCGGGGAAGGGGCGGCCGGCGGCGAGCAGGCCGGGCGGCGGCTCGGGCTGGCGCTGTTCCTCGTTTCCGCGGCGCAGTTCACCCTCCAGCTCGACTTCTCGATCGTCAACGTGGCGCTGGCCACGATCCAGCGCGAGTTCGGCGTGTCCGCCGCGGACTTGCAATGGATCGTTACGGGGTATGCGCTCCCGTTCGGTGCGCTGCTGTTGCTCGGCGGGCGGATCGGCGACCTCACCGGGCACCGGCGGCTGCTCGTCTCCGGGCTCGCGCTGTTCGGGGTGACATCGCTCGCCGCGGGGCTGGCGCCGAGCGCGGGGGTGCTGATCGGCGCCAGGTTCGCGCAGGGCGCGAGCGCGGCGCTGGTCGCCCCGATGGCCCTGGCGACGATCGCCGACCTGTTTCCTGACGGTCCGGACCGGGCCCGCGCGCTCGGCATCTACCAGGGCGCGACCGCGGCCGGGGCGAGCGCCGGCATCGTGCTCGGCGGGATCCTGACGCAGTACGCGGGCTGGCGGGCGATCTTCCTGGTGAACCCGCCGGTCATCGTGGCGCTGGTCGCCGCCGTGTTGCGGCTGCTGCCGCCCGGCGGCCACGCTGCTGTAGGCCACGTCGCCAGCCCGCACGGTCGCGGCGGTGGAGTGCGCGGGCGGCTCGACCTGGCCGGGGCGGTGCTCGTCACCGTCAGCGCCGCCGCGCTGATCTTCGGGCTCAGCCAGGGGCAGCAGCAGGGCTTCGCCGCCCCGGTGACCCTGGGCGCGGTGACGGCCGCGGTGGTGCTCGGGGCCGCATTCGGCGCGGCCGAGCGGCGGGCGCCAGCGCCGATGATCCCGCTCGGCGTGCTCGCCGACCGGGCCAGGCGGGTCGCGCTCGCCGCGATGTTCGCGGTGGCCTCGGTGGTCGTCGGGTACGTGTACTTCGTCACGCTCTACATGCAGAAGGTCCTCGGCTTCTCACCGCTGCGCGCCGGGCTCGGGCTGCTCCCGGCGACGCTCACCGTGCTGGTGACGTCCACCTGGCTGGCCCGTCGGCTGGCCGCCCGTTTCGGTGCCCGGCTGGTGCTCGCCGCCGGCCTGGTGTCGATCGGCCTCGGCCAGGCGTGGCTGACCCAGCTGCCGGCGTCCGGTTCCTACCCGGTGAACGTGCTGCCCGGGCTTCTGCTCACCTCCTTCGGCATGGGCCTGCTGTTCCCCACGGCCGCCGTGCTCGCCACCGCCGGCGTCGCGCCGGGGGACCGGGGCCTGGCCGGGGGCCTGCTCGCCGCCTCGCAGCAGGTCGGCATGGCGGTCGGCCTCGCGGTCCTGGCCACGGTCGCCGCGTCGAGAACGCGCGCGTCGGCGGGCCCCGCCACGGCGGCGGCCCTGGTCAGCGGCTACCGCCTGTCCTATCTCGTGGCCGCCGCGGTCGTGGCGTGCACGTTGGCCGGCGTGCTGCTGCTGCTCCCGGCTGCCCGTGCGCCCAGGAGATGACAGCAAGGGAAGTCGAGATGCCGCCTTCTCTGGCCGGGCCGGGTTTACCGTGCGGGCACTGGCGACTTGGGGTGCACCAGGTCGGCCTCCTCAGGCGTGCGGCGCATGTGCAGGAAGCCGAGCACCGACAGCACCAGGAAGATGAACGCCCCGATGAACGAGGCGATGGCCGCCCACAGCGCGATCTGCCCGATCTGCCAGAAGGCGTAGGCGTTCAGCAGGAGGCCGCGCAGCGTGTTCCCTCGGAACACGGTGTCCACCTGGGCCTGGAGCTTGGCGTTGTTCGGCTGCGCGAGTGCCTCGGCTGACAGCTGCGAGTACGTCTTCCCGCCGCCGATCTCCGTGAGGTGCACCGCGATGAAGTGGTTGGCGTAGGTCTCGGCCTGCGTGCCGGTCGTCATCTGCTGGCCCGCGTACTGGCTCATAGCCGCGGCGTCGGAGGCGGGCAGGGCCTTGAGGGCCGCGCTCCCGGCGGCCGGGAAGGTGATCTGCTGCTCGGTGAGCTGCGTAGTCACCTGGTTGTTGGTGAACGAGTAGGCCCACATCAGCAGGCCACCCGCCACCAGGAGCAGCACGACGAGCAGGATGCCCACTGAGCTCGTGATCAGGTCGAACGTTCTTCGGCGCATGGAACCCCCTAAGCTGGTCCAGCACCCGGGGGGAGCCTTACCGCACTCGCCACCAGGCTAAACGCTGACTGGTTCGGTGACCGGGGCGGCGGATCCGGCGGAAGCGGTATAATTCTTCGCGTGCACCGGCTCTTTCCTATAACGCCCCCGCCGCGCTCCTAGCGGGGCGTTAGGCCGTTCCTTCCCATCGGGTAGCCAAGCCGGCGCCCCGCTTCCGCGACCTTTTCCTTCTCGTCGCAGGAGCGATTTTTCATGTCTGTGTCAACGTTTTGCCTTGTGCTGTCCGGCTTGCTGTGGGGCGCCGGCGGCCTGATCGGTACCTTGTTCGGCCGGGCCGCGGGGCTTACCGCGCTGTCGGTCGCCGCCTACCGGCTGCTGGCCGGCGGCGGGCTCATGGTCGGCTGCCTGATGCTGACGGGCCGCCGGTGGCCCGCCGGGCGGGGCGCCTGGGCGCGGATCGTGGTGAACGGCCTGCTTTCCGCGCTGTTCCAGGGCTGCTACTTCGCGGCCATCTCGCTGACCTCGGTCAGCCTGGCGACCCTGATCACGATCGGCGGCACGCCGGTCATCGTCGCCATTGTCGAGCAGGCGCGGGGCCGACGCGCCCTTGGCCGGGCGGGCGCGGTGACGCTGGCCATGGCGCTGGCCGGGCTCGGCCTGCTCGTCGGCCTGCCGGGCGGCGGGCTCAGTGAGACCGCGGTGCTCGAAGGCGCGGGCATGGCGCTGCTGTCCGCGGCTGGCTTCGCCGCGGTCACGCTGTTCGGCACGTCCCTGCTGACCGGGCTGGACTCGCTGATGCTGAACGGCTACGGCTTCAGCCTCGGCGGCCTGATGCTGGTCCCGCTCGCCGTGGCGTTCGGCGGCGGCCTGGGCTTCCGGCCGGCCCTGGCCTCGGCCGGGCTGCTCGCCGCGCTCGGCGCCGGCCCGACCGCCGCCGCCTACACGCTGTACTTCCGCGGCCTGCGGAACGCGTCGGCGAGCACCGCGGCCCTGGTGACGCTGATCGAGCCGCTCGCCGCCGCGGCGCTCGCGGCGGTGGTGCTCGGTGACCGGCTGGGCATGACCGGGATCGCCGGCGCGGCCCTGCTGCTCGCCGCCGTGGTCCGCGCCGTGCGGGCCGAACCCGGCTGATCGGCGCGAGGCACGCCCCGTCACAGGGCCAGCTGCATCATGGTGAGGTCGAGCCAGCGGCCGAACTTGGTGCCGACCTCGCGCGCGGTGCCGACAATCTGGAAGCCGAACCGCGCGTGCAGGGCGACCGAGCGGGCGTTAGACGCCTCGATGGACGCCATCATCATGTGCGCGCCCGATCCGCGCGCGCCGCTGATGAGCGTCGTGAGCAGCTCGGCCCCGAGGCCGTGCCCCTGGTGGCCCTCGACGACGTAGACGGAGTCCTCGACGGTGTGCCGGTAGCCGTCCTTCGGCCGCCAGGGCGCCCAGTTCGCGAAGCCGGCCACCTCGCCGCCGGCCTCAGCGACGTACGCCGAACGGCGCGCGATGTTCTCCGCAAGCCAGGCCTGCCCGTCGCCGGGTGACAGCGGCCGGGTGGTCCACATGGCCGTCGAGTGCGCGATCACGTCGTTGCGTATGACCCGGATCGGCTCGGCGTCGGCGGGATCGGCCAGCCTTATCTTATATAGTGGATTCATGTCTACTATAGTAGATTCAATGACGGAGTTCGGCCAACGGCTCCGCACGGCGCGCCGCACGCGGGGCTGGCCGATCGACCGGCTCGCGTCGGCATCGGGCGTGTCCCGGGCGATGATCAGCAAGATCGAGCGCGGGGAGAGCAGCCCGACCGCCGTCGTCCTCGGCAAGCTGTCGGCGGCCCTCGAGCTCAGCATCGCCGAGCTGCTCGCCGCGGCGCCCGCCACCAGAGCGGGGGCAGGGGTGCCGCCGCCCGGCCTGGCCCCGGCGGGCGGCCTGGTCCGGCGGGCCGCCGACACCCCCGAGTGGCGCGACCCGGATACCGGCTACCTGCGCCGGCAGCTCTCCACGCCCCAGTTCCCCGTCGCGGTCACCGAGGTCGTACTGCCGGCCGGCGCCCGGGTCCCGTACCCGGCGGGAGCGTACGCCTTCATCGCGCAGCTCGTCTGGGTGCAGTCCGGGCAGCTGACCCTCGCGGACGGCCCCGCCGTGCACGTCCTGTCCGCGGGCGACACGTTCGAGCTTGGCGAGCCGCGGCCCAGGGAGTTCCGCAACGAGTCGGCCGGCGACTGCCGGTACCTGGTCGTCGTCACCAGGAAGGCGGCGCCCTGACGAAGCGGCCCGGATACCCGGCGCGCCCGGGGGAACGGTTACCGGGGGAGGAGGCGATGCCGTGTCCAGGCCGAACGGGGGCGGGCCGCGCCGTCCGGGCAAGCCGCTGAGCCTGGGCACACGGGAACGGGCGTATCTCGTCCTGATGGGGGTCTGCGTGCTGCTGATCGTGCTCGCGTGGACCCTGATCTGGCGCTACTCGGTCGTCGCCGCGATAGCGATGTCGGCGGTCGCGCTCGTCATTCCGCCGGTGGCGGCGATCGTCGCGAACTCGGGGCCGGCCAACCGGCAGTGAGCCCGGTCGCCTGCCTCCGGTCAGGCCGGGAGCCGCAGCGGCGTGGGGCCGCCGGTGCCGATGTAGTCGAGCGCGGGGTTGCCGCTGGCGATCGCCCGGGCGGAAAGGGCCCGCCCGGCGGCGCGCCGCTCCGGGTCGTGCCCGAGCAGCCAGAGCAGTTCGAGCAGGAGCACCGGCAGCAACCGGGGCGATGCGACGATCTCGTCGACGGTGCCGAAGGCGGCCTGCGCGGTGAGCTGGCCGGCGCGGCGCGCCACGGTGCCCGGCCGGTGACGTTGGCCCGTCCGCCCGAGCAGGTACTCCGCCGGCGGCATCCAGTGCACCGAGCGGCTGACCCGGGGCGGCAGCGGCTCCAGGATGTGCGACCCGGCCTGCAGCGCGCCGCCGAGCAGCAGCCAGGCCCACGGCTGGGCCAGGAACGACGGCTCGGCCGCGCCGAGCCGCCCGAGCGCCAGCGCGAGCGGGCACAGCGCGGCGGCGAGGCCGGCAGCGCAGCCGCCCCACACCAGGTCGCGCTCCCTGGCCGCCCAGTACGCCCACCACGCCGCCAGCGCGACGGCGCCGGGCAGCGTGCCGTGCACCGGGTAGAGCAAGGCGAGCAGCGCGGTCACGACGACCGGCATGCACAGGGCGTGCCCCGCCTTGGCCAGCCGGGTGCGGTGGAAGACGTGGTTCAGGTACGACTGGTAGGGCAGGTTCAGCCCGGTCACGTTGGTGCTCGGCGTGACCGTGGCGATCGCCCACCAGCGGGCCACACCGCGGCCGGTCCCGCGGGCGGGAGCGAACAGCGCCGGGGCGCGGCGCAGCCAGAACAGCTGACCGCGGCTTGGCGGCACCCACAGCGCCGCGTCGAGCCCGGCGATGGGATGCAGGTACTGCCCGGCCGGGCCGTCGTCCATCTCGTCTCCCCCCGTCAGCACGGCTGGCCGCCGTGCCCGTTTCCTCCCGGTAACGCTACTCACGGCGATTGACCCGCGATTAACCGCCGGCCGCGGACCACGGCGCGTCCGGCGTTCCCGGCCAGCCGCCCGTCGGCGCGCACATGGGAGACTGGGGCATGGCCCATTCCTTCGCGGACCGGTTCGCCGTCGTCCGCGACACCTGCGGGCCCCTGGTCCTCGGCGCGGACCCCCATGGTGAGCTGCTCGGCCGCTGGGGCCTCGGCGATGACGCCGACGGGCTCGAGCGGTTCACCGACATCGTGCTCGCCGCCGCGACGGGAAGCGTCGGGCTGATCAAGCCGCAGTCCGCGTTCTACGAGCGGCACGGCTGGCGCGGCATCCGCGCGCTCACCCGGCTGACCGAAACCGCCCGCGCCCAGGGGCTGCTGGTGATCCTCGACGTCAAGCGCGGCGACGTTGGCTCAACCAACGACGCGTACGCCGCTGCGTACCTGGGCGACGGCGCGCCCGTCCAGGCGGACGCGATCACCGTCCACCCCTACCTGGGACTGGCGGCCATGGGGGAGTTCGTCGACCGCGCCAGCGGTTCTGGCGGCGGCCTGCTCGTCGTGGTGCGCTCCTCCAATCCCGAGGGCCGCGCCGTCCAGTCCGCCACGACGGGCGACGGCCTGACCGTTGACCAGCGGCTGCTCGCGGACATCGGCGCGCTCAACGCGCGGCTCGCCCCCGGCCGGATCGGCCCGGTCGGCGCCGTGGTCGGCCCCGCGGCCGTAGACCCGCCGCTCGACCTCGCCGCCGCGAACGGGCTGCTGCTCGCCCCCGGCGTCGGCGCGCAGGGCGCCGCGCCCGCCGACGTCGCCGCCACCTTCGCGGCCTGCCCCGACCGGGTCATGCCGTCCGCGTCCCGGTCCCTGCTCGCCGCCGGGCCCGGCGTCGCCGCGCTGCGGGACGCCGCCGCGCGGCTGAACGAGGAATTCCGCGCCCTGCTGTGACGGCCGTGCCGTGACGGCCCTGCCGTGACCGCTTACTCGCCGGTCCAGCGCAGCAGCAGCAGGGTGGCGTCGTCGCGCAGGTCGCCTTGCTGGTACTCAAGCAGCGCTTGCACCAGCAGGCGCAGCAGCTCCTCTGGCTCTCGCTCGCTGGCCGCCGCGCGCTCGAGCAGGTCGGCCAGCCGGCTGAGGCCGAACAGGTCGCCGTGCGGCGGGTGCGCGTCGGTCACGCCGTCGGTGTAGAAGAGGACGGCATCGTCGGGCTCCAGGTCGAACGTGTTCACCACGGGTGTGCCGCCGCCGAGCCCGAACGGGAGCGTGGCTGCGCACTCGAGCTCCTTGATCACCGTGCGGTCGCGCAGCAGCATCGGCAGCGGGTGCCCGGCGCAAGTCCAATCGAGCCGCCCGGTGCCCAGGTGAAGCGCGCCGAGGATGCCGGTCGCGAACGAGAGGTCGTCGTAGTCGCTGGCCAGGGCGTCGTCGATGGCGGCGTGCATGCCGGTGAGCGACTCGCCGCCGCGGCGCGCGTGCCGGTACGCGCCCACCGCCAGGCCGGCCAGCTGCGTCGAGCCGAGCCCGTGGCCCATCGCGTCGATGACCGCGAAGTGCAGCACGCCGTCGCCTGCCGCGTAGTCGAACGCGTCGCCCGCGATATCGTAGGCAGGCTCGAGTATCCCGGCCGCTTCCGCGCCCGGGACGCGCAGCGCCCACGGCGGCATCATGTCCCACTGCATCGAGGCGGGCAGCGACATCCGCCTGCCGTGCCGCAGCACCCGCGGGGCGTCGCTGACCTGGGTCAGCCCGGTCACGACCAGGCCGGCGAACACGCCGAGCAGCTCCGCCCGGCGCACCGCCTCCGGGCTCGGGTCGGGGACCGCGACCGCGAGGACGCCGATGCGGGCGGTCTGCTCGAGCACCGGCACCCACACCAGGGCCGTCCCGTCGCCCGCGGCGCCGACCGCCGGCTGGCCGGTGGTGAAGACCCGGCCCGCCAGTGTTCCCGTCACCGGCTCTTCCGGCACCCCGGCGGCCAGCGGCAGCAGCACCTGCCTGGCGAAGTCCACCAGGTACACCACCGGGTCCGGGCCGGTACCCGACGCCGCGGCAAGCAGGCGGCCGAGGTCCACCGAGGCGTGCCTGGAGAGGACCTCAAGCGCCCTGCCATAGCCGAACTCAGCCATCGCCGCTCCTCCCGCCGGTCGCCCGGGCTCCCCGTACTCGTTCAGACAGGCTACCCGCGCCCGTCACGCCGATTGGGGTCACGGGGGTGGGTGCGGGCAATCCACGCCTCCGTTCTGGCTGATGCCCTCCTGAATCCGGAACGGAGGCGGCTGATTGCCGCCGCCCGCGCTGAGCCTGCGCGGCGGGCAGTGCGGTCAGGCAGTGCGGTCAGGCGGGCCGGACGGGCACCGACTCGAAGCCGCGCAGCACGAGCAGCGGGCGGCGGACGGGCGTCCCCGCGAGGGTGAGCCCGGGGTAGCGGCTGGTGAGCTCCTCGACGGCGATGCGGCCCTCCAGGCGGGCGAGCGCGGCGCCGAGGCAGTGGTGGATGCCGAGGGAGAACGACAGGTGCCGCGCGGCGTTGGGCCGGTCGATGAGCAGCCGCCCGGGCTGGTCGAAGACCGCGGGGTCGCGGTTGGCGCCGCCGATCGCCACGATGACCGGGGTGCCCCGCCGGATGAGGGTGCCGCCGAGCTCCACGTCCTGCGTCGCGTTGCGCGAGGTCATCTGGACCGGGCTGTCGTAGCGGAGCAGTTCCTCGACCGCGGCGGGAACGAGCGCGGGCTCCTCCCGCAGCCGGTCCCACTGCTGCCTGCCGTCCGGCGCGGTGAGCAGCGCGACGGTGCCGTTGCCGATGAGGTTGACGGTGGTCTCGAAGCCGGCCACGAGCAGCAGCAGCGCGGTGCTGACCAGCTCGCCGTGGCTGAGCCTCATCCCGTCCTCTTCCGCCGCGATCAGGGCGGACAGGAGGCTGTCGTCGGGG
>Ga0265334_10000576_pt1 | contig 18705 bp, 25 predicted proteins | sample 42023metaG_FD_192442 | JGI IMG/M metagenome (GOLD analysis project Ga0265334, IMG submission 192442) | Rhizosphere microbial communities from Carex aquatilis grown in University of Washington, Seatle, WA, United States - 4-20-23 metaG | ecosystem: Host-associated > Plants > Roots > Rhizosphere... | reverse complement strand
CTAATCAGCGAATCATCGAAGCCTACCGCCGTGGGCAGCGGAGTAAGGAATAGCTCGTGCGGTGGCTGTAGGAGGGGTGAATGAAGATATTCGCAGCAATGCTGATGATGGGAATGGCGGTGGGTGGGTGGGGCCAGCAACCAATTACTTGCACTACCGCAGGCTCATCTTGGGTGGAGTCAGGCCCGACGTGTCATGGGGAGCCAACCCAAAGCGTTCAGCCCAAGCCGCTCAAGTGCGTCAAGTATCAGCATGTCGAACCCTCACGCTTAGGGTGCGCTGTGGGTGTTGATGTGGGATACTGCGACCGTATTATTCCTGCACAATGCGCCGACGACATGCACGAGGTCACTGAGCGCGAGTGGCAGGCGATGGTGGATTCAATTCGTATTCTTACCAAGTTGAACGACATTCACGAAGCTCGGCTGCGGACTCTTGAACAGCACCAGCAAGACACCAAAGAGTTCATACGAGGCGTGATCGATGGAGCCAGCAGGAAGGCTAAGCCATGACCCACGCAGTCGTCGCGCTGGCGAGGGAAGTTTGGAGGAGATTGTGAAGAAGCTAATCCTGAAAGCAACGCATCGCATCTGGAATCAGAGGATCAGTGCGCTATTGTGCCGAGCCTATGAGCGCGGCGTCATCGACAGCTATCAGCTCCACGTGCTGGCAGCTTTGTTTGATCCTACACAGAAGCACGAGGTTTACTAGCCCCGTCGTGCCTAAGCATGGCGATTGAGGGAAGGAGCAGGAGATGACGGCTGAGGAAGAAGTTAGGGCGGCGTGGGAAAGCGTCATCGATTCCGACTATGGTGTGGATATTGTGATCGGAACAGGAAGGCTCAGATTCAACGGATTGCTAAACCGTTGGATATTGGCCCTTGCCTTCACTGAGCAGCGATTACGGGAGATTGCCGAGGCGGAGGCATGCATTGCATGGTTAGAGGACACTCCCTGCTCAAACGGAAAAGAGAGAGACGCAATTCTCGCCCGCGAGCAGGCCCACCTTGAATCTCTAAAACGGGGCATGAAATGAAGCGCACAGGGGAAGCGGCGGTGCAGGGGGAAGAGGTGAAGCCAGTTCCGGTGATGATTCTTAGTGATTCTCCCTTGGGGCCAAGCGGATTGGGTCGCATCGCCCGCGAGTTGGCCACCCGTATGACCACCATCCCCGAAATCAGGGTCGGCTTCGCTGGCCTCGGTGGGACATGGGGTTCCGGCCTTCCCTTCCCCTTCTACCCCCTGCAAAAATCGCGCGGATACGTGATGGAGCAGTTACCAGAGGTGTGGCAGGATTTCGCCAAGGGCGAGCGCGGAGTGATCCTGACCATCTGGAATCACACCTGGTTGTATTGGTTGACTGATCCCCGCTGCGTGCCCCCTGAGATGAAGGAATGGGTGAAGGAGAAGCCGTTTGAGCTTTGGGGATATGTGCCGGTGGATTCGACACGGTTTGATGGCACCTTGCCCATGAAGGGATTGTTGGAGCAATTCGATCGATTGCTGGCGTACACAGATTTTGGCGCAGGAGCTATCGCAGAAACAATCGGCCATACTGTTCCCCATCTTCCCCACGGTACCGATTCCACCATCTTCCACCCCCAACCCCGCGACGCCTGCCGTCAATCCTTTGGCATCCCCCTCGACCAGCAAATCATCGGCGTTGTGGCGACAAACAGCGACAGGAAGGACTGGGGGTTGGCCTTCGAGATCGCCTCCCAGATGCGCGACAGCATCCTCTGGTGCCACACCAACCAAGCCACCGGGCCTGATGTTTACTGGGATCTGCCTGAGATGGCCAAAATCTACGGCCTCACCAACATCATCATCACAACTTTCAACTACACCGATGAGAGGATGAGTCAACTCTACGGCGCATGTGACATCACCCTTGGAATCGGTCACGAGGGCTGGGGATTGCCGTTATCGGAGTCACTTGCCTGCGGCACTCCAGTGGTCACAATGGACTGGGCGGGGCAGACGGAGTTCGTCCCGAAGCCAATGAGGATTCCCCCGGTTGGATTTTGTCAGACTGGCGCAGGGAGTTTCCTGAAGCCTGTTCATAACGCGCGGCAGTGGGCGAACGCAGTTGAGACGCTGATTCCCTTCAAGAGCGATCAGTCGCTGCTTGATAGGAAGTTTGAGTGGGGGAATTGTTGGCCGAGATGGCGGGAATGGATTGTGGAGGGATTGAAATGACTGACTATGATTTCTGGCTTTCGGTGTTTTTCAAGTTCTTGTACAAAGGACAAAACCCTGAAATGGCTGCGGCTATCGCTGACAAATCCTTGGAGCAGCTAAAGGCACGCTTCAAGGGGAATCCACCACAGAGAATCGTACAGAAGGGCGCAGAGAAGTGATCTCCCTCACCTCCGCCACCTTCTACCAACCCGACTGGGCGCGTTGCGTCGCCTCATGGCAGCATCCGATTTTGATCATTCCAGGGATGGACATCCTCCCCGCCTACCAACTCGCCTACAAGATGACCCACGGAGAGATCATCGGCCACACCCACGACGACACCATCTGCAACGATCCCAACTGGGTTGAGCGCGTGGAAGCCGAGTTCGCTGACCCCCAAGTCGCCCTCGTTGGCTTCGGCGGCGCTACCGGCCACGGAGAACTGGATATGTACACACGGGGGAAGTTTGAGATTCCATCCATGGTCCGCATCGACTTCCGCTCCAACCTCATCGACGCTGAGCGGCATGGGTTGAGGTTGACTGGATCGATGAACGCCGCTGTGCTGGATGGCTTCGCCTTCTTCGTTCGCCGGACCTTCCTTCACCTCATCGGAGGGTGGCCGCTGGGGACGCCTATTAGTTATTTTATGTACATGGAGTGGTTATCGTGCATGGCCCGCCGCCATCGGCGGAAGATTCGCGTTGTTGGAGTCGCCTGCGAACATCTCGGGGGGAAGACCAGTGGTAGGAACCCCAACCTCCATCTTGATTACGAAGGCGAACATCGCTGGCTGTACGAGAATTTCAGGGACGTGTTCCCGGCAAGGATTGAACCGTGACGAATGTAACTATGTTGTGTGCTAATCGCCCCCGCTTGCTGAAGCAAGCCCTCGATTCCATTGGTGATCTCTCCAATGCCACCGTGACTATTCGGGATGCGGGGATGAATAAGGAAGTGGATCGACTTGCGATTAGATGGTGCCAACTAGACGTAACGAGACGGGAACTATTTAGCTCTAGTCGGAAACTTGGTACTGGGCCTGCGCGAAATCAGGTTGTTGCTAGTTCGGCGGAGACATTTGGTCGCGGTGACTATCTCTACCTCAGTGACGATGACGTGTGCTGGACTGATCCGAACTGGCTTGCGAAGTTGATTGATGTGTACGAGAACATGTGGAGTACTGGGTATCGCGTTCTCGGCGCGTACTGTCATCCATTCAGCCAGCCCGTGACGTGGCATGGATCAGTGTACGAAGTGTATGCGCTAACGTCGCAATCCATGCTCATGCGCTGGAGCGTCTGGGACGAATTCGGCCCCTTCTGCGACACCCCTGCTGGAAAAGTTTGCCAGTCCGAGGACGTTGACTTCAGCAATCGCATCCGCGCCGCAGGATTCAAAGTCGGCGTCATCTCTCCCGCCTTGCTGGTCAACACCGGCATCACCAATTCATTCGGGGAGAAAATCCCCGGATGGGAACTAGTCAAATCCCAATGCCCTGAAAGTGTATGGTGCGAATAATGACCTTTGAAGAAGTCATGCTGAAAGTCCACCCAGTCTCCTCTGAAACCGCCCTCAGCGATGAGGAGGCGCAGTTGCTGTGGGAGTGCGTGTCCCAAATCCCATCCGGCTCAACCGCCCTCGAAATCGGTTGCCAACTGGGCCGATCCTCAGTCCTAATCGCCAACGTCGCCCACTCGCGCCAATTCCACACCATCCACATTGACCCCCATACCCAGCAGGAGGAATACGCCGCTGGCTGGATGAAGCACATGAAAACCTCCCTCCCTGAAGGTGCAGTGTTCACAGCCTTGGTGATGAGGACTGATCAGGCAGCGCTGATCCTCCAAAAACTCGGCCCCTACTCCTTCGCCTACATCGACGGCGATCACGAGTACCCCGGCGTGATGATCGACCTCCGCGTCGCCGCCAGCCGGGTCGTAATCGGCGGCACAATCTGCTGCCACGACTATGGCCGCGACTCGCTCCCCGGCGTGTGGCAGGCGGTGAATGAGTTTATGCAGAGTGGGGATTGGGAGTTGATCAGGGTGGCGGGGACCATGGGTGCTTGGAGGAGGGTGAGATGACGCTCGGAATTAATTGTGGCTCGGGGCAGCGACCTTTCTTATCTCAGCCCGGAATCATCACATGGGTCAATGTTGATTCTGTGGCGCGAGATGGTATGCCCATCCCCGACCTCGTGTGTGACGGTGCCCACCTTCCATTCCAAGACAGCTCAGTGGACTACTTCGTTCTCCATCACGTGCTGGAGCATTTTGGATGTGGGGAAGGAGAATCGCTCATTAAGGAAGCCCATCGGGTGTTGAAGCCGGGAGGGTCGCTATTAGTATTCGTCCCTGATCTAGAGGCATTGGCGATTCGCTGGCTTGACGGGGGGCTATCAACTCAAATCTACGTCACTAATCTCTACGGCGCTTACATGGGCGATGAGGCCGACAGACATCGCTGGGGATTTGATGAGCAGTCGCTGAGAGAATTTCTTAGCATGATGCGATGGGAAGTGAAGCCGTTCAACTGGCGTCACATCCCCGGCGCGGACATTGCCAAGGATTTTTGGATACTCGGCGCGGAGTGTGTGAAATGAACCCAGTCTTGATACTTACAAGGAACAACCTCGAATTGACGAAGCGATGCGTAGAGAGCGTGAACACAAAACAAGATATAGAGACAGTGGTTCTAGTCTCCGACAATGCATCAACAGATGGGACAATAGAGTGGCTAAAGTCAATTGCAGCCAACGGGCACCAAGAGAATGCTGGAAACAGCGTTTGGGGATTCGTTCGTCCTACTAATGACGGTGTTAGCCGAGGATGGAATCATGGCCTAGATTACTGGTTTAGGGTTTGCGATGCTGAATATGCCCTCGTTATCGGCAACGACACCATCCTCCCTCCCTACCTCTACTCCTCCCTTCTCTCCGTCGATGCTCCTTTTGTCACCGGAGTAGACATGGGCATGGACCCTCTCCCCGACAAACCTGACATTCTCCCACTGAGTCCGCATCCCGACTTCTCCTGCTTCCTCATCCGCCGCGAGTGTTGGGAGAAGGTTGGGCCATTTGATGAGAGGATGGTCAGCTACGCCGGGGACTGCGACTACCACGTCCGCGCCCACCGCCTCGGAGTTCCCCTCATGAAAGCCTGCGTGCCTTACAACCACGAACGCAGTTCGACAATGAAAAACGCCTCCATCGACGAGCGGGTGAAGCTGCATGAGCAGGCTCATCGGGATCGGGAGGTTTTCAAGTCTTTGTATGGATGCCTCCCCGGAACCCCGGCCTACGAGAAATTGTTTGAATAACCCCCACAAGGAGAGTTACCATCATGGGAATGAATTCCACCGACCTTGACCGCGTGTTCCGCTTCCACCCCAACACGCCCGATCAAGACGCAGATTTAACCGCTGTCTACCGCGAGGCCCGCCAGCTCGCCGAAACCATCTCCCGCTGCGTGGACGACAAATACGCCCAGCAGGCGATTGGGCAACTGGTAGCAGTCCTCTCGATGTGCAGGACGGCGATTGAGACTTCGCCGAGGCAGATGAAACCGTTGGTTTTGGTGTAAACATGGCTTGGATTGAAATGACGGAGCCAAATTCAAGTGATTGGAAGCGTATCGACCCCCCGCGCCCCCGGCCAGAGTGCGAACAATTTATTCTCTTAGCCGTAGCTCCGGCAGTGGAAGCGGGATGCCGATTCAGGATTGTTGAAGGAGATGAAGATGGCCAAGGATAACTCTCACTGGATGGAAGATGCCGCTGCGAAGATGAAAGCCAAGGGGACGGTTGGCAGCTTCGGCAAGGCAACCCCCAAGAAAATCGCCGCCGCAAAGAAAAAGGGCGGGAAGGTGGAGAAGAAGGCTTTGTTCGCTCAGGCTGCTAAGAAGGCTTCTCACAAGAGGTAATCCAATGCCCCTCATCAAATCTCCCTCCCCCGCTGCCGCCAAAGAGAACTTCGATGAGTTCCGGCACGGGCCGACCTTCAAGAAAACCGAGAAGAAGTTCGGCAAGAAACGGGCTGCGAAACAAATGGTCGCGGTGGTACTCTCCAATCAGCGGAAGTATGGAGGCAAAAAGAATGGACGTTCCTGATGAAATTAAGGATCTGATTCCTCCAGAGGGTGAACAGGTAGGGCCATTATTTTATGGGGCTACGCCTGAAAGTATACAAGTGATTACCAGAGTCGCTGTGGAGGCATTCAAGAGGGGAAAGGAAGTCAAAAATGGCCGTTAAACTCATCAAAACCGGTGGCACCAACGCCAACATCAACAAGGATTTCTTCCAGTACCGCAAGGGCAACCAGCCCCGCACCCCCATCGGCAAAGGCTCGATGCCCGCCCCAACCACCAAGAATGGGAAGTGCTGACATGGCCGAGGACACTGACATGAACGACGACGGATCTCCGCTGATCACAGACGCCAAGAATCTCTACAACCGCTTCTCAAGCGCAATGAAGGCGATCCCAGGCAAGGGCCTCCCCTCCCAGCCCGTTGACACCACTTGGCACGATCAACAAGTGGATGAGGCGAACAAGAGCTTCCAGAAACCAGCGCCGCAGAAATCCGACACTGAACCAACCACCACCACGCGGAAAATCATCCGCAAGGCTCCGATCAAGCGCTAATGAGGTTCCATGGCCTACAACTCGATCACTTTGGGTGATTTTCGCAATGAGTTGCTGCTGAGGTTGAACTCGAATGGGGCAGATTTCTGGCTCAACGCCGAGTTGAACGAATACATAAGTGAATCCCTCTCAGTTTGGAATACCCTCACCCAGTGGTGGCTGGCTGACCAGACCCTCATCCTGAACCCTCCCCTCACCTCAGACTGGATTCCGACCAATGGTGTCGGCACTCCTCGCGCCCAGACCCTGACTGAGAGTGATCTCTACTCCATCCTCTGCTACCACCTGATCGAACCGCAGCCCATCGCTGGAATCTGGCAGGGAACCACCCAATTCTCCATGCCCAACCTCCAGCAATCGGCCCAAAACATCCTGAACGAGATCATGATCAAGACCGCCGTGAATATGACGGTCAATACCTCCCTCTCGATCACTCCCAACACATCCCGAATCACCCTCCCTGACACCATTCTCGACCTCCGCCGCGTCCGCTACAGCGCCGTTGATGGGTCAAATGTCACCCTCACCCGTGGCGACTCCCAATCCTTCCTTCGTTTCTCCCCCAATTACCGCCAAACCAACGCTCCCCCCCGGCGATTTGACACAATCGGCTCCCCACCCCTGACTTTGACAGTAGACACCCTCGTAAATCAGCCCAACACCCTCGAATTGTTGGCAATGTCCTGCGCCAACACCCTCAACCCCGTCTCCCCCCAGCCCCTCCTGATCCCAAACGACTGGCTCTGGGTGCTGAAGTACGGCGTGATGGCTGACCTCCTCACAAACGAGCCCGAAGCCTCCGACACAGGCCGTGCCGCCTACTGTCAGCGCCGTTATGAGCAGGGCCTAGCCCTGATGACCTCCCAACCCTGGCTCATGAACGCCTTTATTGACGAGAAAGCCTGCGACACCCCTCCCGTCACCTCCAAGGACCGCAATTCCTACGAATGGCAGTCCAATCCCTCCGCATGGCTCGGTGTCGTCGTCGGAGGAATCGACCTGATCGCCCCCTCCCCCATCCCAACCGTCCAATCCTCGATCAAACTCACCGTTGTCGCCAACGCGCCCCAGCCCGCCACCGACGCCGACTTCATTCAAGCCCCCCGTGACATCCTCGATGTCCTTCTCGACTACTGCCAGCACATCGCAGTCCTCAAACAAGGGGAAGAAGGGTACATCAAATCCCTCCCTCTCCTCAAAGGCTTTTTGGCGTATGCTGAAGAGACGAACTCTCGACTCAGGGCGAGTGGAATCTTCTCATCCGACCTTCGCCCCTCAACCTCGCGGCAGGATCTTGCGGCACCTAGGACAGTAACGGTGAATCAGTAAAGGCGAATTCACCGTGAAATTTGTGGGCAGCTGCGCAATATGCCTTGTGGGCTTCTTCTGCGGTTGAGAATCTACCCAGATGCTTATTTTTGTTGTTTCCTATTCCGATGACGGCTATCCAGCGCTTCGATCGCCTTTCATCATTGCTCCAATAGACGCCTTTGTACCCAGATACGCTGCTGTTTTTTCTACGACTGTTCATGTGATTTTGGGAACAGGTTACGATTCTTAGATTCTCTCGTCGATTGTCGAGTTTGTTGTGGTTGATGTGATCGACTTGAAGAGGATTTCCAGCGCCTAACCCTAGTATTTGACGATGCATAGAAATTTCTGTTCGCTTTGGCTTGCGAACACTTCTCACGGCGTACCCATTGTGGCCGAAGCGCCATTTCGTCAAGGAAAGGTTGGCGTGATCTGACAGGGATACCAACGCAACTTTACTCCGCGTCAGGGGAATTTCGCGGTATGATGATTCAAATGAGGGTGTCATGAGCGCTACCTCCAGTAGCGTTTAGGGCTTGGCCGAGTGTTTCAAGCACTCGACACCCTCAGTATAGCAAAATTGAAAGGAGTTTAGGACTCCATGCGCTTGATCCAAGTTACAATGGGGGCCGGAGCACGCACCCAGATCACAACCGCCCAAATCTACTCCCCTTTTCTCACCATTCAAAACAACTCCACCAACAACGTGCGCGTGGGGGATAACACCGTCACCTCGACAAAGGGAATCCTTTTGACAAGCGGTTCCCCCGGTGGCTCCTACACCATCCAACGGAACGACAATCGGATTCCCCTCTTTCTCTACTACATCTCCGCCCCGGTTGGCACAGTAGTTGACATTCACTACGAGTGAGGAGAGACATGAAAAAGTTTATTTTCATCTCCATTCTTGTTCTCCTTGCTCTTCCTCAGACCAAAGGGCAGGTGAACAACCCAAACAACGGCACCAACACTGCCTGCACTGGTGGAGCTTGCCTCCCCCTCGCAGGACCGGGGCCAATGACCGGGCCTCTTTATACCGCCGCTGAATACAACGTAGGTACCTGCACGACAACTGCGACGATTGCAGCCCTAAATGGTAACCACCAGAAGGTCACGCTTACGAACGCTCAAGCCTGTGCCCTCACTTTTGCCCAGCCCTCTTCGGGCACGATCACCATCACCCTTAAGATCATCCAATCCTCAGCGGGCAGCTTTAACGGCACGATTACGGGCGGCAAGTGGCCTGGGGGAGTTGTACCGACCATTACAGCGACGAGCGCGGCGGTTGATTTTGTGACCTGCTATCTCGACGGAACAAACGCCTACTGCGTAGCGAGTCAGAACTTCCAATGAAAAAGCTGATTGCAAGCCTGTTGATCGCGCTGCTGTCGTCTCCCGCCTTCGCGACGACTTACTATGTGGCAAACGCAGGGTCCGATTCCAACAACGGCACCAGCACGAGTACGCCGTGGCAGACGATCAGCAAGGTGAATGCGGGTTCATTCTCGGCGGGCGATCAGATTCTGTTCAATCGCGGCGACCTTTGGCGTGAGCAGTTGACCAACGCAAATGGCGGAAGCGCGGGCAGTCATATCACGTATGGCGCCTATGGCACAGGCGCAAAGCCGTCGATTCGCGGGTCGAATCTCTACAACACCGCGGGCGGTTGGACGCAGGCAACATCATCGGGAACAGTGACGAACGCGACGCCTGCCACTGGAACAGACAACGGATACTACGGCATCGGAGATACCGGGTTCTCAAACACTGGAAACAATCTTGGAATGGGCGGATTTGATGGCTCGAACTCGCAAGATAGTCCATTCGCTCGGATTGTCTTAAATGTTCCGCAAGGGGCAACGATCAGTGGTGCCACCCTCACACTGCGCTCCAACAATGCGGGCAACGCCAGCCAGTTGAATATGGTTATTCGCGCTGAAGCCGCAGACAACCCCGCTGCGCCGACGAGTAATGCCGACGCAAAAGCACGAAGCCTGACCACAGCAAACGTGGCGTGGACCATCACCACCTGGACGAACGGGTCAGACTTTGCCTCGCCTGACATTTCTGCCGTGATTCAGGAAGTGGTGAATCGGGCGGGATGGGCCAGTGGGAATCATATCAACATCTTCGTGACCAGCATTAGCTCCCCCACGAATATCTACCGGTCTGCGGTTTCCTTTCAAAGCTCCACCACAAACTGTCCACGCCTGAACATGAGCTACTCTTCTTCGGGAGGTAATAACTGGTACGCGAGTAGCATCGCGAACGACCCCGGCGTCTTCGTGCACGATGGGACGCTGGGAAGCCGGAAGACGAGCCTTGGCGCTCTGGCTACCCAATGGGATTACTTCTGGGACACCGGGACATCGCGCCTATACGTCTATTCAGCAAGCAACCCGACAGGGTTAGCAACAAACCTTGAAATCGCTGTGCGGCAGAACTTCTGGAGTCAAAACGGTTCCGACTATGTAGATTTTCAAGACCTTGATTTAGAGCAGTTCTACGGCACTACATGGGTCGGCTTTGCTGCTGTGCACGTGAACTGGACGCGCGTCGATTGGGGCAAGACGGCAACCTACGGAATCCAGTATAGCAACGGCAGTCAAGGCGCGGTGACCAACTCTACTTTCACTGACTGGGGCGTAGTGAATGGGCAGCAGTATGCCGTGCAGGTTATCGGATTCAGCGGGACGGCGAGCGGGCCGGTGGATCTGATCGGGAACACCTTCACGATCAACCATTCCATGAACACGACCGAACTCGGCAACATGGGCGACGACAATGGATGGTTTCGCACGGTCACAGGAAACACCTGCGTCAACAATGGGAACTGGCCGGGGTCCTGCATCGGGCAATACTATCCACAAGCCGGAGCGACCTCGATCACGTTCAAGAACAACTCTGCCTATCGGATGGGTTCTGGGGGGTTTGGAGTCACAGACCTGAACCACTACGGCGCGACTCCGACGACGCAGTTGTCCTACAACTACATCGAAGCCGCCGATCAGAAAGACGTGGCCGACACGGAGGCGCTTCGCGTTCGCAACTTCAGCAGTTCTACTCCGGTGGTGGTCAGTTACAACGTCATCAAGGGCTGCGCGTCTGGGTCGAATCAACACGCCGGAATCTATCTCTACGGTGCCAACGCTGCCAAGATTTACGGGAATACGATCTCGGCCTGCGACACTGGACTCTTAGTCAAAACCGCATCAATCGGGAACGACATCCGAAACAACATCTCGACGGCCAATCGCGTCTACGGCATCGACGTGCAGGACACCTCGACGGTCACAACGTTCAACCACAATCTTTTCTACAACAACACGACCGCGAATTATCACGGCATCTCGGCGGGCACAGGGGATGTGACGACGAATCCCCTGTTGAACAGTAATCTGACGCTTCAGGCCGGGTCGCCTGCGATTGGCGCGGGCGCGAATCTAGGAAGCACCTACAGTCTCGGCCTGCTCCCGGCGTCGGTTTGGCCTAGCGGCGTGATTCTTGCGTCTCAGGCGCCAGCATGGAATATGGGCGCATACGTGACACCGGGTGGGATCGACCCATTCTGGTTTAGCATTCCATGAACTACATCGCAGCAGGGAGAGGATAGAAATTGCCCAACGGAATCCGCCTCGACATCGCCGGAGGAATCAACACTGCATCCTCGCCGGACCAGCTAGGCGGGGCATCGTGGCCATTTCTCCAGAACGTGCGAAGGATTCTGAAAACTCGCACCATCGCCCGCCCCCCAATCGGCCCCAATCTCCTCCCTGCCTCCCTCCCCTCTGGTCCAACCTCCCTCGTTCGCCTGAACGATCCCTATCTCCCCGGCTCGGCCCTTCTCTCCGGCTCCTCCGGCTCCCTGAACATCAACTCCACCTCCGTCGCAACTGGCCTCTCTGGTCTCCCTCTCTCCTACCTCCCCTACCGCCCCACAGGCACTCCACGCCCCTACTGCTACATCGGCGATGGTTCCCTCGCCGTGGGCATCCTGAACCCCTCCTACGCCGCCTACGGCCCCGTCGCGGGGATGCTCAAGGCACGCGCTGATGGAACCTGCTGGAAAACCGGCATCAAGGAACCCCAAACCGCCCCCGGCGTCACAACCTCCGGCGGAACCTCCCCGATCTGGGTTATCTACCGCTATCTCTATCGCGATTCGCGCACGCAAGCCATCTCCAACCCCTCCCCCGAATCCTTCCCCGCCGTCGTCCCCCAAGCCTCCTCCCAAGGCTCCATCGCTGGCTCTGCCTACGCAACCAACCTCACCTACAACTCTTCCCAATACGAATACTCCTCTGCCTTCCGCACCAAGGGCGGTGTCTCCCCCGGCACGACCACGGACTACATCATCGCTCACAACTTCGGCCTGTCAGTCCCCGCCGGAGTCACAATCAACGGCGTCCAAGTGACACTAAACTGGGCTGGGCAGTATGCTGGCACGGGCGTCCTCTCCGGCGTCGGTCTCTTCTACCAAGGCGCACTCCTTGGCCAGTCAAAATCCCCCGGCGTTCTGAACCAGCAATACTCTGGCTCCTCTGGCTTTACCGACATCGAAGGCGGGAACGCGGATAACTGGGGAACTGTTCTCACCCCCGACATCGTGAACGACGGCACCTTTGGCTTCGGCGTCCAAGTCACCACTCAGGAATCCGGCGGTTCCGACCGTTCCTTCTTCTACACCTTCACTATCACCGTCTACTACACCTCTCTCTCCGCCACCGGAGTCTGCGTCCCCTCGACTGACCCACAAGTAGACACAATCGATGTCTACCGCCAAGACCCCGGCCTGTCGAACTTCACCTATGTCCTCTCAGTTCCCAACTCCTCCCCCACCTTCACCGACACCCTCTCCGACATCGAAGTCAGTTCCAACCCGATCCTCCAATACGACAACTTTGAACCCTTCCCCTCCATCGATCTCCCGCGCTCGGGAACCTGCAATGTCACAGCAGTGAACCAAGAAGTTGTCTCCGTTGGCGTTGCGACCCCCGGTGTCGGCCAAACCGACGGCACCTACACCATTCCCTCTTCCGGTGGCGGGGGCACGGGCGCGACTGTTCAAATCGTCATCGCGGGCGGGATCATCACCACCGCCACAGTTCTCACCAATGGCTTGGGCTACACCTCCACCCCGACCTTCCCAGTTTCCGAGGGCGGCACCCCCGGCACCCTCGCCGCAGCCATCGGCCCGATCCTCCCCCTGACCGCCAACATCCAATGGGTCTCGGGCGACCTCTTCAACGTTCGCTGGCTCCCCGGCACCGTCATCCTCGTCAACGGGATCGCCTACCAACTCTACAATCGCCCCGCGACCAACTCCTCCCTCCTCGCCTATCGCATCACCACGACCACGAACGGCTACATCACCTTCGGCTACCCACCCGCCGCAACCGGCGTCACCTTCCAGCTCCCCAACCCTGAACTAGCCAACGAACCCTCCCCCGTCCTCTGGGGGCCAACTCCCGACAACGCAGGCTCCTTCTACTTCGGCCTCGATCCCAACAATCCCGGTGACCTCGTGTGGTCCAAGGGCAACAACTTCGACTCCGCCCCCGACACCAACCGGATGTACGTCACCTCGCCCTCCGAACCCTTGATGAACGGGACGATCACCTCGATGCTCTCGACAGTCTTCTCCACCGAGCGCTTCTGGCTGATCTACCCCAACTTCTCGGACGCCGTAGCCGCCGTCACCGGCACCCTCGGCCAGCAGTGGGTGCTGATCCAATCCGCCGCCGCCCGTGGCCTCTACATGCGCTACGCCATCGGCGCTCTCGGCAACCTCATCGCGTGGCGCGCGAAAGATTGCATCTGCATCTCCCAAGGTGGCGGCCCCGAGCAATCCATCACCGACATGATTTACAACCTCTTCCCCCACGGAGGCCAAGCCCCCTCCCCCGTCGTCATCGGCGCGAACACCATCTACCCGCCCGACGACACAAAGCCCAACGCCCAAATCATCACCGTTGTCCCCGATTACATCTTCTACGACTACCAGGACACCAACGGCAACCCGCGCACCCTCGTCTACGACATCGAGGCAAAGGGATGGTCGGTTGATTCCTACACCCCCGCCGCGAACTGTCATGCGTGGTCGGTTGGGAATCTCTATCAAATCCTCCTTGGCTGCATCGATGGCACGATCCGCGCCTTTGACTCGACCGCCACCGAAGCCCAGAACGCAGTCATCATGACCCGCTCTGAAAACCTCGGCTCAACTCGCGTGGTCAAGAGAATCTCCGGTGTCTTCCTCCGCGCCGTCGCTGAGGTCGCCGTCAACCTCGCCTTCTACGCCAATCGAATCCAGACCGCGATCACCGGCTACACCCCTGCCGCCACCGCAACCAGCGCGACAGAATCTGATTACTTCACCGATTTCACCGGCGCAACCAACACCGACCTCAAGGACTTAGCGTGCCAATTCACATGGCCCGTTGGCTCTTCCAACATCCTTTCTGAATGGCAACCTGATTGGACCCAACTCCCCCAGCCCATCATTGGCTGGCACACAGGTCTTCTCAGCTACGGCCAGCGTGGGTGGATGCATGTTGAGTATCTTGATTTCTCTTACTCCTCGACCGCTGCCGTAACCATCACGGCCACTCTCGACACAGGCCAGACATTCACCATCATTCTCCCTTCAACCGCAGGGGTTCAGGCAAAATCCTTCAACCTCCCCTCGGCCCTGAAATTCAAACTCATCGGATGGACAGTCAACTCTCCCGAACCCTTCACTTTCTTCTCCGAGGACTGCGAATGCCGCGTGGCTGTATGGGGGATCGGGACAATCACCATCAAGCCTTTCAGTGGAATGGGATTCGGCATCGGTGAGGCAACCACATGACCGCTCCCACTCCCACCTACCAAGGCCCGGCCATCGATCCATCGATTCCATGGGAGGTAAAAGTCCACCTCCAGCAGATTTACCAAAAACTCGGTAACCACGTTCAAGGTATCTCCCTCCTCTCGAACAAAGTCTCCGCCATCGTCACCGGGGCCACAACCATCACGGAGCAATTCTCTGGCTCTGGTTCCAGCGGCGGCGGTTCCTCCTCCTCCCCCATCGGCCAAGTCAACAACCTCACCGGCCTGACCTCCTACACAACCGTCGCAGGTGACAACGGCGCACTTATCATCCTCTCCGACGCCTCCTCCATCGCCCTCACTCTCGCCGCTGGTTCCGTCCCTTACTTCATCATGGTCGCGAACCTTGGCACGGGGAATGCAACTCTCACCCCAGCCGCGCCCCCAGTCGGCACCTCCACAATCTCCTACGCAGGCAATCTCGCCGCATCTTCAATGCCTCTTCTAGCTGGGTATGGAGCGATTGTTGGATTCGATGGGAATAATTGGTTTGCCCTCACTGAACCTATCGTTCCCATCAACACCCCCGCCGTCACTCACGAATGGCTAGCTTCCTACAACTCCTCCACCGGAGCCTTCACTCAAACTCAACCCGCCTTCGCCGACATCAGCGGTAACCTAGCAACTTCTCAGTTGCCAACAGCGGGCATAAGCGCAACAATAACCACAGCGCAATTAACTACTTTGGGCACGCAGGGATCGATGACCTTTCTAAACGGAATCCTAACGGCCCAAACCCCGGCGACATAGGAGACAAAAATGGGCGGATGGCTCTCTTCAATCTTCACCGGCTCCTCTCCCGGCAACTCAAATGCTCAGGGGAACGCAGGGAACACGGCGGGTTTTGCTACCTCCACAGGTGAAGGGGACACACGCTCCGCCTCCGACTTCCTCCACTCCATCGTCGGTGGCGACCCCGCCGCCATCTCCCGCCTCCTCGCCCCTCAAATTGGCCAGATGGCTGGGCAAGCGAATCAGAAGATTCAGACCCAGGGAGAATTCGCCAACCGCTCCGGTGGAACGAATGCAAGTAATGAATCCACTCTCGATGCCACGCGGGGGAATATCGACAATTCCATCGCTGGTCTCACTGGCGGCGCAGTGGGGCAACTTGGGCAGATGGGACAGAGCCTGTTGAACACGGGCCTTTCTGCTGATCAGATTCAAGCCCAACTCGCTCAACAGCAACTTCAGAATCAGCAACAGTCTCTCCTCGGCGGCGTTATCTCAAAAGGAGTCAGTGGCTATCTCGGCTCCATCACGGGTGGACTTGCATAAATGGCGACTCCGGCACAAACCGTTATTCAGCAAGGCGATTTGGCGCTGCAACGCGCTCATCAACTCCAAGATGAACAGCGTCAGCAGAATCTCCAAATGCACTGGGGAGTAATCAACAACCCCGACGCGACCCCCGAGCAAAAACAAGCGGCCCAGCAAGGAATCCAATCTCTCTATCCCGACCCTTCCCACGGCGTAAACATGCTGATGGATATGCTCCATCTGCGCCGGAAGGGTCAAGTCCCTCCGCATCCCAGCCAGATTTCCCCAATCTCCCAATCAACAACCGCCGCCGCTCCGAGTTCGGATGATTCTGCTGCCGCTGGTGCGCCTCCTGTCACCAACCCTGCCGCATCTCTCCAAGGAGCTGCGCCGCAGGTTGCGCCTCAAGCACCGCCTCAAGGTGGGGCTGCTCCTGCGCCCGCAGCACCCTCGGCATCTACGCCACCTTCTGCGCCCCCTGCTCCCCAAAACCCCGCCCTTGCCCAAGCACAACAAAAGGGGCAGTCGATTCTGTCCGGCTACGCTTCCCCACAGGACATCCAAAACCAATACGCTGTGAAAATGTCCAAACTTGGCCATGAGCAGGCCATGGAACTTTATGGATTACGTGGGCAGACCGCCATGGATGTCGCCCAAATCCGTGCTCAATACCAACTTCTCAGCACTCCCGAAAAGATGTACTTGGACAGTCAGGCGAAGGGAATGGGATTTGATCACTTCTTTGCAGTCCCTCCCCAACTCCAAGGGCAAATGCTTACCCAGTATCACAATGCTGCCACGCCTTCAGTTCAATCTGTCACCGTCCAAGACGCCAACTCTCCTACAGGGTTCTCACGAGCCACCTACAACGCCAATTCAGGCGAAACCTACGATGTCTACCAAGGCATTACCCCTCCGCGTGGCTTCGTCCCCACGCAGCGCGTAAGCGAGACACCCGGTCCAAATGGAATTGTTCGGACAGTCAGCAGCATTACCCCAGGACTCCCAACTGCCCAACCCTTTGTCGCGCCTCCGGCAAAAACAGGTAAGGAAAACAACGCAGGTGGGCCGCAAGGAAAAGTAACAGCACCCCCCGTCTCTCAGAACACGCCTGCTGGCCCGCTCCAAGGAACTTCTACTCCTCCCGATGGAGGAGCCGTAGGATCAACCGCTCCTCCCCCACAGGAATCAGGGGCTGCTCCTGTTTCTGCCAACACCCCTTCTGGGCCGCCTGCTGCTCCAGCAAATGCAGGCGCACGCCAGCCCGGAACCCAACCTGCCGGTGGGGCAGTCAAGAAACCCGTCATCCAAGCTGTTCCTGCGCAGCGCCCCGATTCTCACGGCGAGGAAATCCCCCCTCTCCGCCGTCCAGATCTCCCGCCCCTCAAGGGTGCGGACGAAGCTCGTATCGCCTCCATCACCGCTCCCGTCCACGCCGTCGAAGCACAAGTTGTCGGCAGAGGGCGCGACCCACTCTGGGAATTAGCAGACGTGCTCAAGAATCCAGAAATGCTCAAGCTGGTAAATTCGGCAATGCTGGCCCCGATGCTTCAAACCCCCGAAGGCACTCACAACATCTCCTTCTGGGGAACCGTCGCTACATCTCTTGGTCTTGCTTCTGCCGCACAACAGGCAACTTCGGATGTAATTACTCAAGCGAGAAATAAGGTCCAGCAGGAAGGCGGAGACCGCGCACTAAGACTCCTCGATCGCCTCGCGGAACTCAAGGGTAGCGTCCCTAATTTGCGTAAGGTGCAGGGAGGATCAAATGCGCTTGGTGCTATGGAGCCGCTTTATCAAGAGTTGCCGCTGTTGAACATTTCGTCTCCCGAAGATTTTCGATACCGTACTGCGAACATGATGAGAACTATGGCTGACTCCTTGAGTGAACAACCCGGCGTAAATCGGAAGCATATTGACTGGCTTTATGGGCAGGCGGATAAGGCGGAAAAGTCGGCAGGAATTACGACCCCGGCAGCAGGGGGAAAGAATCCCAAAGTCGATAACTTTCTGAGGAACTTCAAATGACCACCCCGGCGATTCCTCCTACGCCAAATGTTGCTGATCAGTGGCGAGGATTGAGTGATTCCGATCGCTCCGAGGCTCTCTCGCGCATGTCGGATGATCAGAAGCAGCAACTTGCTTCGTCCTTAGGGTTTCAGGGCCAATCCGCTCCAACCGCTACGATGTCAGCCGCTCCCTCAACCTTTTCGCCCGCTGGAATAAAAAGCAAAATCTACACAGCGCGAGACTGGGTTGTAAATAATCTTCCTCAAGCTGGAGGGCTTATTGGGGGGCTTATTGGAGGAACTGGGGGAGTGGAAACCGGCCCTGGCGTCATCGGCACTGCTGCGTTGGGAGCGGCGGCAGGAGGGGGGCTTGGAGAAGACGCTAAGCAAGCTCTCAATCAATATCTCCATCCCGAAGACGCAAAAATGA
>Ga0265334_10000573_pt1 | contig 18722 bp, 19 predicted proteins | sample 42023metaG_FD_192442 | JGI IMG/M metagenome (GOLD analysis project Ga0265334, IMG submission 192442) | Rhizosphere microbial communities from Carex aquatilis grown in University of Washington, Seatle, WA, United States - 4-20-23 metaG | ecosystem: Host-associated > Plants > Roots > Rhizosphere... | reverse complement strand
CGGAAAGACCTATGAGATTGACCTGCTCGATCGCACACTGGGCGCCGCCGATGACGAGCGTGACAGCGATCCGGCTCCTGCGTCGGGAATTGGCCGTTCCGGTACGCACTGAATTGCCGCGCCGGCACTCTGAGGGAACGGCGGACGTGCTGCAAAGGGCAAGACCAGTGCAGCGCGCCGTATCGTCGCCTGCGATAAAGCGGCAGCCTACGAACGGGGGTGCTGCACCCTTTGCGCACGTCCTCATGCCGTCCCCTCCCCCGAGTGCTGCGCAATTCGCGCGTACCGGAGTACACCAATGTCCCCCATGTCTCCAGACACCGCACCAGTCACCGATTACCGTCCGCTCAACGGCAAGATGCGGCAGCGCTACAACCCCGAGGTCAAATCCAGCGCCTTGATTCTGTGGCGGATGCGATTCGGTGGCCAGAGAAAGATATCGAAGGTCTTGAGCCGGCGGTTCGGCATCGATTTGAACGAGTGGACGGTGCATGAATGGATTCAGGGCGTTCAGCAGGACTTGGATCCGCTGGATTTCATCGCCGCACTGGTGAAACCGACGACGTAAGTCCGTTGGCGAACGTAGCTTCGGATTGGTCAGACCGATTTAGTGCTGACGTGCCAATTCCGGCCGGTCACGACCGTCAGCTTTCGGTTGGCTCTACGCCAGGCTCACCCGCGGCTCTGCCGACACGCCGAAGGCGCGGAGGCAGGGACGTCGGGTGTAGCCTGTTGCTGGGCGACCGGCCGCGAATCACATCTTAGGAGCACATACTTCAAATTCTACCGCCGGAGCATCGTTTTCTAAAACACACCTCACGTATATCCGGCGCTCGTCTTCATTCTTTCTAGACGGCGCACCGGGAAACGCGAAAGGAAAGTCACCTCCTAAGATCCATTTATTATCAAAGTCCAATTCGACGCCTGTGGGGAAACGTAGCGACGAAGGGGAAAGCGCACATAACTTAGAAACGGACATGCTACCTTGGGTAAATCGCATGTTGATCCCATAGGAGTCGTACCAAAACAGTTGCGGGCTAGGCTCTATAAGCCGTAGCTCAATGTCGCCATGGAGAAGGTCCGATTGGACACTCATTCGATCGTTGATTCCGAAGTCATTTGGAGAAACTAAGTGGACTGGATCGCGCGTCAACGATTCAGTTACCCGTAACGGCGCACATTCGCTCTCGACTGGACTAATGCTCAGTGTGTTCGGTGATTCTGTGATTAACCTGAACATCCGATTTCCCAACTGAAAAACAGACGAACCGCGTGAAAGGACAAATGTTTGCGAGTACGGGTCTACAGATAAAGCGCAATCGTCGGACCCCTTTTGCTTTACGAGACACTTTTCTGATCGTGGGGCAGTTGATTCATCATGAACACTCAGAAGGACCATATATGGTGGAGTGACAAATTCATTTGCTGATAAGCGTGCTATCCAGATGTTTCCTGAGATCAGGTCGTCACTTAAGTCATCAACCAAGGCTACGTTAAACTCATCTGGGCTACTGGGCGCTGGGGAGAACGGACGCCCGACGTAGGCTGCCACTACCGGAAGCGGGTCTCTTCGAACTAGCGGCCCGAAGTCAAATCCATGAACATCTGCAACCACGCTGTCACGGCCTTCCAATGAAGACCTTCGAGACTTGACGACAACATTAATCGTGAATTGGCCGGGAGAGAAGAAGGTGATTGGAATCTCCTCGGCCACTTCCGATTGGGTGTGGGAAAGCAATAGGCGGCCCGGCGTGACGGTCCCTTGGTAAACTGCGGCGAAGTAATCAGTCCTTCCTTCTGAGTCCCGAACGTGGACGTTGACTTCGGCGTCGTCCACCGTGGAATTCTCGCCCGCTTCCAGAAATAGCAAAAAATGCAGAGATAGTGGAACACCGGTTTGCACGTAAAGGTCTTTGTTTTTCGTGATAGCTACCCCAAGTCGACGATGATGGACAAATCCGCTCCAGAGCGTATTAAAGGATTGCAAGAATCCAATGGCAGCACCAACAACAATATAGGCGAGAACAATTCTTGCGATTCTCGGTCTGGAGAGCAGTGAATGAATTAGCTCCTGAAGCTTGTTCTCTTTGGAAGTCCCCATCGCCCTACCGGTCCCCGCAGCCCATACTCCCTTATGATAGGAGGTTTTGAGTCTCCACCTCCGCGGCTTTGCGGAGTTCATTCTGGCGCGAACCTCGGCCATGCATCTCAAGCCAGAGGTCGCCCAACGAATAGACGTTTATCCCGCGCGCCGGCGTCGGCGCCGCGGTGTCGACAAGGGGCGTGGGGAATAAAACGTCGTTGGACGAAACCGCAGGCACCGGCGGTTATGCCTATGGGGATTGCTTCGGGCCGCTGGGCGCGATGCGGCGCTGCACAGTCCCTGCGTCTGGAATCGGCGACGACCGCTCTCCTGGGCGTTGGGTTCGATGACAGCGACTTTGGTGGGCGTCCTTCGGAGCGTCAATTTACGGCCGCGGCGCGGCCGGACCGGCGAACGTCCGCTTCACTGCTTCTCGCTTCGGTGGCTCGATGTCGGGTCAGGGCTGGGAGCGACATTTGGGCAATTCAGCGGCGATCGCGATCAGTTTGCTTGACGACCGTCCTCACGTAAACCGAGCACCCGCAATCTAGTGAGCCCTCCTCCCTTGGGCGGACCGTGTCGTCGTCGCGATGCCATCGAGCCGCTGCGCGTCTCGCCCCTGCGGGCATAGCCACTGGGCCTGCCGCGATCCTCGCGGTGTTTCGTGAGTCGTGAATCGCTTCCCTGTCTCCGGCGGGGATCCCTGTGGCGGTGTGTCCGGGATCGTCGAGGCGGATTCGCAGCGTGGCGCTTGGGTTCGGGGCGCAGCGCGACGAACAAGTCCTTGCACAACGATGCCGTAGGCTCGCCGCCGGCGGTGCCGGTACTGAGGGGTGCGCGACCGAGCTGCAGGCGGTGGCCAGCGGGGCGCGGGGCGGCCGTGGTGCTGACGGGATCCTCGTTCTTTGTGTTTTGTTCCGGCCGGCGCTGCGCAGGGTGAGATTCGTCCGGTCGTGACACGCTCGATGAATGCACGCCAGGTCAAATGGCGGTGGCCTGAATGGAGGATTCGTCATGAATCCGGTTATCGACGTGCTTAGGATGCGAACACTACGGCCCGGCGCGTAGCCTCCAAGGGTGCGACGCTGCGCTTGCCTGAATCACTCGTTCCGCATCGACGGCCGCGATACGGCTGCGTCCGACGAGCGGGGACGAGTGCCCCTTTCCGGCTCCGCTGATTCCGGTCCGCTTTACGTGTCGCGCACGTCGCGCATAACCGGAGAAGCAAAATGTCGAACCTCTTCATCTTCATCGGCCGCCTGTCGGGTCCTGTCGAAATCACCAAGCACGGCGACACCACCGTCGGTAAATTCACCCTGCTGAGAAACGAATTTGCCGGACTGGACAAGAACGACAAGCGTAAAGAACGCGTCGTCAGCATCCAGTTCACGGTCTTCGGGTCACGCGCCGAAGCGCTGGCCGAATACACCGCCAAAGGCGATCAGCTCGTCGTGCAAGCGTCCCTCAGCAACAACAACTTCGAACGCAACGGCGAGACGGTCTACGGCTACAATTTCGTTGTGGATTCCTTCGAGTTCGGCGCGCCGGGTCCGGAGACCCGCAAGCGACTCGCAGAGCGCGAAGCCGCCTAGAGCGACCCGCTCCTTACACATACCACTTCATCAAGGCCCCGCGAGGGGCCTTTTTTGTGGGCGCTCACACGGTCGGTCGCTCCGCGGGCTCTGTTCTGTGCGTCACCGATCCACGTCGCCGCTGGCGACGACGATCGAAACGTGACGCTGCGGATACCTCGTATCAAAGCAATGACGTATCCCCGTCTGCCGATCACTGCGGCAGCCGGTGTGGTCCTGCGGGCGCGGTACCCGCTTTTTGAGTTCGCTGTGCAGCCGCAAGGGCTGCACTCGGCCAGCACCGGAAAAGCTTCGGTGCTGTTGATGGTCTGCATTCCGCTCCGTGTGCGCGCTTCAAGTGCCTTCGCCGATCGCTGAAGCGACCGGTCGGCTTGCGCTGCCGTTCGACGGCTGCATAGACGCCGCAGCCGACGAGCCGGTGCCGCCGAGCACTTGACCCGTGCGCCTACGCGACGGGCTCCAGAGGCGCCCTCCCCCCTTCGGGGGAATGGTCGCGCCCCACTTTCCACAACCCAACAGCCGCGGCGGGGATCAGGGGCGACGGCTAGTGCGGTCCTCGCTGTGGCGCTTTGGAGATTTCTTTGTGACCAGTACCCGTATCGATAAGCCGTTTCGCTGTGACCGTCACGCCGCGATTGCGCTCATCAAGCAGAACGGCAGCGAGACAGCCGTGGTGTTTGCCACGCGTAGCCAGATGAGGGCCGATCCGCAGCACAGCAACAGGACGGCAAGCACGCGGTCGCGCGTGGGCGCCGCCGCTTCATCCCGCTGATCTGCATCGCTTCATCGGTATCCACCATCACCTGTGTTCAAAAGCCATCCATCAATACAAGAGGAATATCGTCATGCCATCACTTGCTACCCGCTTCGGCCGTAACAGAGTTTCTTTCAGTTCGGATGCTCCGCTGTCCGATGACCAGATTCGACGCGTGGCGCCGTCAATCTTCGCTACCGAGCCCCATTTCAGCCGTTCGGCACGTTATGCGCAGATTCCCACCGCCAACGTACTGACGGCTTTGCGCAAGGAAGGGTTCGAACCTTTCAGCGTATGCCAGAGCCGTTCCCGGTTCGAGGACCGGCGCGCGTTTACCAAGCACATGCTGCGCCTGAGGCACGCTTCCCAGATCGTGAAGGAGGAAGCGCACGAAATATTGCTTATTAATTCATCTGACGGTAGCTCTTCCTATCAGATGATGTCAGGCATCCTGAGATTCGTCTGTGCCAATGGCCTGATCTGTGGCGACGAGCTGGCGGACATTCGCATTCCGCACATAGGAAACGTCACCGAGCGCGTGATCGAGGGTGCCTTTCAGGTGCTCGACGATGCGCCGCGCATCGCTTCGCAGGTTGACGAGATGAAGGCTATCGCGCTGAAGCCGGATGAACAGCAGGTATTTGCACGCACGGCCATCGAGTTGCGGTTCGACGTGAGCGATACGCAGCCGGCACCGATCACCGAGGACCAGGTGCTGCGCATCCGCCGCCGTGACGACATGGACGCGTCGTTATGGACGACCCTGAACAGGACCCAAGAATCGCTCGTTCGTGGCGGTCTGCAAGCACGCAACGCACAGGGACGCAGGACGACAACGCGCGCCGTCGAGGGCATCGACAGCAATACCAAACTTAACCGTTCGCTGTGGACTCTGGCCGAGCGCATGAAACAGCTCAAGGCGTGATGGCCGTCGGGGCGGAGGATTTTCGTAAATGAAAGCCCCCGCCCCGCTTTTTGGCCCACGCATGGCGCGGCAATACCGCTGCCGGATATCTCATTTAATTTCTTTGATGGAGTCGTCATGTCATGAAATACATTCTGGTCATCGTTGAACCGTCGTATGTCCCGCAGGAAGGTACTGCTTTCGATGCAGTCTTCGGCGCGCTGGATTTCTGCGAAATTCCGGCACGGATCAAACAGATCGATGCCGATACGCTTCCGACCTACGGAATCGACAAGAGCGAAAAGGTGCTGACCGAAGAACAGCGTGAGCCGCTGATTCAGCACCTCATCGAGGTAATCGCCGAAACGGACAGCGAGCATGAGATGTTCGCGGACGCGGTCGAGTTCGGCCGGGTCGGCGTGCGCCAGATGTGCGACGCGAGTCTCATCGAGACGGCGGACTTCTGGTCGATCGATCTCCTTCCCTTCGGGATCGATGAGGAGACGCTGGCCCGATTGCGTTCCGCCGTCGAGCTGAAGGTCGTTCCGGAGTCAGTACCGGCAGTGTGATCAGCAAACCGCCCGCGCTGCGTAGCCATCGAGAGCTACGCAGCGCGGTTGAAGGTGTACTGGCGGACTTCGCCACGCCTGTGGACAGCAAGGTGTGTGGGCTCCCGCTGTTTGCCTACAGACATCAGCACCGTGCTCGGACCGTCAATGGCGCAACAGCGCGCACGCCGCTGCGCAGCGTGTCGCCTTGCGCTCCGTTCGCCGCCTGCAACAAAGCCGCAGCCGACGAGCCGGTGCCGGCGACCATTGACGGTCCTGCGACTCGATGCTGACAAAAAACGGCAAACAGCGCTCGCCTCAGAGCTCTGTATCTCTCGAAGGAGCTTAATCATGAATCTCGCCGTCAACGACAATATCGACCGTTCCGTTCTCAGCACGCAGGCCGCCATTCTGGCCGGCGATCCGGATGCGCGTCGTCACTGGCTCAGCATTCCGGAGGATGTGATGGCCGGGATCTTCGAGGAGATCCAGGAGTTGCTTGAAGAAGGCAGCGCCGACACTCACTGGGCATGGGAGTTCGTTGCACCTGCCCTGGCGGTTCATTGAGGGAGGTGCGCCATGACGAACACGAACAACATCGAACGCGCCGTGCAGCTGAACAGGCTGCTCAAGGCGGGAGACCTGGCGGGAGTCTATCGGCTGCTGAAAGCGGTGCCGGCAGTTGATGCCAACGACATTACCCTGCACGCGGGATTTCCCTGCATCGGCCACAAAGACAAGTCGTTCTGGGCGTATACGCAAGGGATGTTGGTTCGGGCATGCAATGCGCGTCAGACCGGTTACGAGTACCGCGATCCCGACGTGCGAGCGGCATAGTTTTAGTTTGCGAAGGACGCCTAGTGTTTAACTGGGCGTCCTTCACAAAACAGATTTTCCTCGTTATGCCCGTATCGATGCGGCTCAATCGCGTAATAAAGCATCATCGTCACCAAACAGAAAGCGACGCGTTTGTTTAAGAACCATTTCCCGTGGTGGCTTTTCGCCGATGGGCACAGGCGTTGGAATCGCACGGTGAGTAACGTTTGGGCGTTGCAGTTGACCGAGACTGTTCTCAAGAATTCTATTTCGATCCGTGACGCTCAAATCCGGGTGGCGCTCCTGTAACTCAAATACGAATGCGAGCGTCGATTCCAATCTATCGAAGTAAGCGGCGTAACTCGGGTTTGTCGCGCGATTGAACTGCTCCCGCTGCTTGTCGAGGTCACGCAGACGCTGCAGCTCGACTTCGCTGATCGCGCCGAGTCGATCCAGCAGGGATTGATGTTCATGCTCAAGCGCTCCGTCCCAGGTCACTTGCTCGATAGCCGTTTGCGGCCACGTTCGATGCGTGACACGCGATGCCTTCACCTTACCGGCTGAGCGAAGACCACTTTTCCATGCTTGAACGGTGTGCACGGAAATTCCAGCGTCATCCAGGATTGCGCCTTTCTCGCTGTTCGTGCGAGCCGCATCCCATCCTTCGATGATTCGCAGTTTTTCATCGGGCGATCGCGCAGACTTGGAACGCACCAGTCCTTCAATCGCCGAGCTTTGCATTCCGCACCAGGTACTCACCAACCCTCTCGTCAGCCGGTGCTCGCGCAGGATTGCATTCTTCCCTTCGACATCCGCAAGTTCCATCTGCTGCACGATTGAGCGTTTGAAGTCGTCGGTGAAGACTCGATTCCTCATGCCACAACTCCGAACCCGGCAATATCGACCAGACGTTTGATCTGATCTTCGTCGATGCCATCTCTTTTAATGGCGTCGGCCAGCGCGGCGCTGAACACCAGCCCACGCCGGCCGCGCTCGATGCCGGCAGGAGCCAGTCGGTCCACTGCACAGAAGACTGCTTCGGCCACTGTCAGCATGTCACCCGATCTTCGCGGCGCTTGCTCCGCACCATCCCATAGCCAATTCACATCAATCCGGTGATTCCGAAGCAATGCGATCATTACGCGGGCCGGAAGCTCGCGTTTACCCTGCTCATAGTTTTGATAGCTTCGTTTGACGATTCCGAGTTCCGAGGCCATGTCTTCCTGTGAGTGGCCCAGCAATCGCCGCACTGCCTTGAGACGCTGTCCCACTGCCCGACGAGCTTGAATGCCGGAATCAATGTCGACGTGCGTCTTATTCATGTAGCCGACACGACGTTGTGCGTTCCCACGTTGTTCAAGTTGCTCGGCTCATCACCGTTTAAGCACGCGCGAGCAAGTTGAGCTCGGCGTTGCCCGCTTCGATGGCTTCGCTCAGTGATTGCTCGATAACACGTGCGCGATTGAACGCGAGCTTGCCGCCCATCGACGCCAGACGCTGTTCGAGTGCTTCGAGTTTCGCGAAAACTTCTGGGCAGATTTTCACCGTGATCGGTTTTCGATCCACGGTGGTTTGCTCAAACATCGAGTTCTTACCAGGCTTGGCCATGCTGATAACTCCTCATCGTGTATTCGCAATGCGTAGTTCGCAGTTGTGTCCGCAACATTAGGATTGCAAGTCAGCCGGCATTGATCAAGACCCGGTGAAAATAAATGGTTCACTTTCCTGATCCATTTATTTTGTAAGGCATGGTGACAGTCGATAAGCCGTGCGTTCGACACTCATTAAACACGTGTTCAATATAACGATCATGTATGCACGGACACGATCAATGACGTGATCAAATAGAGTTCGGATTGAACGATTCCAAAACATGTCTGTGACATTCGCGGCGACAACGTTTCAATCGACAAAGCATCCACAACCAACACTTCAAAAGCAACATCGGGTGGAGTCCTCAGGCACCAGAGAAAAGACCCCCCACGCCCTGCGTGGGTCCCCGTTTATTTACACACACCTGATGCCCGGCCGGGCTGTCCAACATCTCCACTAAATCCAACGCGTTAGCGCGGCACAGTTGTAGGCCGCCCCTGCCTGACTGGCCTACAAATGGACCACACTGTAAGGGCGACTCCAAATAGTTCAATGACTTACAAATCCGGCTCTAATTCGGACTGAGGCAAGGCTTTACAAGCGCAAACGCCTAGTGCATGTTATCTCTCGTAGTGCTTTTTATCGCAGGAGTGCGGGCTCCGGCGAGGCGAGAACTACGGCCATTTCTAACAGGATTTGGTCATTTGTCCGCAGCGCTGTTGCGCACGGATCGCCGAGAATTAAAATGCCCGTCATCCGCGTTCGCGTCTCCGAAGGCGTCATCGAATCCATCCGTCAGTACGCTCGCTCCCAAAAGATTCCTCACCTTTCAACCGCGCTCAAGAAGCTGGTCGATCTCAGCCTTGAGGCCGAGGCTACCCGGCAGGACATCGACACCGTTATCCGCCGCCAGCAGGGCCTTGCCTACCTGCTCAGTGAGGTCCTGGTGATCAATCGGCTGATCCTCGACGGACGCACGCGCGAGAGTCATCTGCGCGTCAAAGAGCTGACCGGCGAGGTCTTCCAACAGCTGCTGAAGCAGAGCTGAGGCGCGTGCCATGAAAGGCCTACAAAACTCCGCGATCGGCGATTTCACACGGGGCGGACAGACGGTTTTGATGTTTGTCCGCATGATCGGCGAGGTGCTGCAGCAGTTCACGCGCTACGTCGTTCTGGTCTATTTCCTAACGACGTTTTCGTTATTTTGGATGCGAACGAAGCCCTACGACCGCTATCTGGCGGTGCAGTATGTCCGGGCCACGGTGGCCACCGCCGTCTTCGATAACGGCGCCAGCGTGACGACCATCCAAGACCCCTGGGATCGCACGGTGCCGGTGCGCCTGGACGATCTCTACGCCGCTCCGTTTATGAAGCAGACCGTGGTCAGTCTGCTACGGACCTGGATTGCCTGCATGATCGTTTCGGTCACGATCGCACTGTCGATCCTTGTTTTTTTGTTTGGCGGCATGTGGCGGTTTGGCCGTTCCCAGCGGCGCGAGCAACTGCTGCGCGGAAGCGTGATCGCCGAGACTAAAGACGTGCGTGAGGCTTTGTGCAGCGCCGGGATGGCCAGCGACCTGACACTGGCCGGCGTACCCCTGGTTAAGGGCAGCGAGACCCAGCATATCCTGATCACCGGCTCCCCCGGAACCGGCAAGACGACCGTCCTTTATGAACTGCTGCGGTTGATCCGGCAGCGCGGCGATCGCGTCATCTGTTACAGCCCGTCTGGCGATTTCATCAGCACCTTTTATCGCGAAAAAAAGGATCTGCTTCTGAACCCATTCGATTCGCGCTGCCCATCCTGGGACCCGTGGCTGGAATGTCCACGTGACTACCACTTCGACATGCTCGCCGGCGCCCTGGTCCCCAATGGCCGAGCCACCGATCCCCTGTGGGAAAAGGCGGCCCGCGTCGTTATTTCAAGTCTGCTCAAGCGCGTCGGGACTTACGATAAACGAAGCATCGGGCACTTCCTTCATTTGCTCTCGGAAGTCGATTTGCCGGTGCTCGCTCAGTTTCTCGAAGGCACTCCCGCCTATGCCTTGATGAGTCCGGCGGCGGCACGGACCGCGCAGGGTATCCGCATTACGGCGACCGCGGCGGCACAGGGATTGAGGCACCTGCCGGAGCAAGGCCCACCGTTCAACTTGCGCGAATGGGTGCTCAAGGAGAGCCGCGACCAGTGGGTGTTTTTGAACGCCACCGCCGACCAACGCGATGCGGCGCGACCGCTCCTGTCGGCCTGGTTGGAAGTGTTTACGAATAGCATCCTGAGCCTGCCGGAAGATCGCCAGCGGCGAATCTGGCTGATTATCGACGAGTTGCCGTCGCTGCACCGCATCCCTTCCCTGCCCGCCTTTCTGGCCGAAAGCCGCAAGTTTGGCGGCTGCGGAGTGATCGCGTTCCAGATGATTTCACAGCTGCGTGAGATCTACGACAAGGAAGGCGCCGACACCCTGACTGGGCTCTGCGCAACCTGGGTTTGTATGCGGCAAAACGATCCGCCCACCGCCGAATGGACCTCAAAAAGCTTCGGCGAGGCGGAGATTCTCGAACACGCCGAGAACCTCAGCTACGGCTCGCATGAGATGCGCGACGGCGTTTCGCTGCAGCAGAATCGGAAGATGCGAGCCCTGCTGCTGGCCTCGGAAGTGCGCAATCTCGACGATCTCGAAGGCTACGTCCGGCTGCGTGGAAAGATCGACGGCGGGTCCCTGCCGGTGGCTCATTTCAAGATCGACCGACCGGCGATTCGGAAAGTGGCCGACACGTTCAAACCCGCGCCAATCGCAGCACGAAAGTCTCCGCTGATTCCGCTCACCGCCGATCGGCCCGCAATTCCGAACGAACAGGGCGTCATCGAAATCGCTCATGAAACTCCCGCCGGGAGCGTTGCGCCGGGCGGCTATCAGACGGTGGTTACTGTCACCTTTCCGCCGGTGGAACACACCGATTCCGCCAAGGTCACTGTTGACTCTACTAATAAGGACACTGACACCGAAGACGGTTTCGATCGCGTCGGACAAATCGAGATTCCGACCATCCCGCGTACGCGAGCGTAGCCGGAGATATCCCGAATGCTCAGCATCAGCAAGGTGAAGTCCTCGGCACAGGCCGTCAGTTACTACGAAAAGGACGATTACTATCGCGGCGAGGACGGTGCCGTCTCCGGCCAGGGTCAGTGGTTCGGGCGCGGTGCCGAGCGGCTGGAACTGAGCGGCAGCGTCGATCACGACACGTTCAAGGACCTGCTGGAAGGGCGTCTTCCGAACGGCCAGGAACTCGGGTCCCACCAAGACGGTCAGCGCGTCCATACGCCGGGCTGGGACATGACATTTTCGGCACCCAAGAGCGTGTCGATCCTCATTGAAGCTGGCGGCGACGAACGCCTGGAAACGGCGCATCGTGAAGCGGCCAGGACCGCAATGCGCTGGGTCGAAGACAACCTCGCGACCTACCGGCAACGGGAATTTCTCGGCCGTTCGCTGAACAAATCGCACAATCTGGTGACTGCGGAATTCAATCATCACACGTCCCGTGAGCAGGATCCGCAGCGGCATACGCACTATGTCGTTCTGAACATGACCACGCGTGAGGACGGATACTGGGTTTCGCTACATTCAAAGCCGCTGTACGAATACAAGATGGCGGCCGGCAATATCTATCGCGCCGAGCTGGCAGCACAAATTCAAACCCTGGGCTACGAGATCAAGCGGCTCGATTCAAGTGGATTGTTTGAGATCAATGCGGTACCAGACACGGTACGCGAGGCGTTCCAGACCCGCCGCGAGCAGATTAAGGAGGCGATGAAAGAGCGCGGGCTGGAAACGGCTGAGGACGCAGCCGTGGCCGCGATCATGACGCGCAAAAGCAAACGCAGCGTGGACCTTGATGCGCTGCGCGACGAGTGGAAAGACAAAGGACAGAGGCTTGGACTGGATGTTGATGACACGGTCAAGACGGCCCGAACGGCGGGCGACCAAACGCCGACCGCGCCCTTCCGTCTGGATCGCGCGATTCATAAAGCGGTGGATCGTTTGTCGGAAGCCGAGGCGGTGTTTTCGCATGCCGAACTGCTGCGCTGGTCGCTGGCGGCGGGCATGGGCCGCGCCCGCGTAACGGAGATCACCGCCGAGATCGAGCGCTGGCAAAATCGAAACGATCTGCAGGCCGCGCGGCTGCCGAATGGCCAGAAAGCGTGGACGACGATGCGCGCCAAGGAACAGGAGCGGCGAATCTTCGAGCAGCTCGATAACGGCAAAGGCGACGTGAAAGCGATCTATCGCAGCAAGGACCCTGCCTTGCAATTGGAATCAAGCGGACTGACCCAGGGGCAGCAGGCGGCCGTGCATCTGATCGCCACGACTAAAGATCGGTTCGTCGGTGTCCAGGGACGCGCCGGTACCGGCAAGACCACCATGCTCAAGACCACGCGTGAGCTGCTCGATGCGCGCGGATACCAGCTCGTCGGCATGGCGCAAAACAGTGACGCTGCACGCAAGATGCAGGAGGCCAGCGGGATCCCGTCGAGTACCCTGCAGAAACATCTGGGCCGTGTTCGGCGCGATCTGAATGCGATACGCGACGCCGGCGCCTGGAAGGCAAGTTTGATCCAGGCCAAGTACGAAAAGCAGGTCTGGATCGTGGACGAAGCCAGCCAGAACGGTGTGTCTGAACTGCGTTCCCTAAGCTTTGCGGCCGGCCGGCTGGGCGCGCGCGTAGTCCTGGTCGGCGACACCCAGCAGACCGCGGCCATCGGTGCCGGCAAGCCGTTTGGACTCATGCTCGATCATGGCATGGCGCACGTATACATGACCGAGAATCTGCGTCAGAAAGATGCGACGCAGCGCCTGGCAGTCCAGCAAACCTATGACCGCAATATCGATGGGGCTATGACAACGCTCAACGACCGCATCCGGGTGATCCCAGAGGCGGACGCACGGCTTTATACAATCATTTCGGAATGGAAGAAGCTGGGCCCGGAACGTGAGAACAGCTATGTATTGACCGCGCGCAATCGCGAAAAAACTCAACTGAACGAGGGCATGCGGCGGGTCCTGCGCGCGGAAGGAAAGCTCGCCGACGAAGTCATGTTGCCACGTTTGATGCGGGTATTCAGCCGTCACGTCGACCGATCTGACGCGGGCTTTTATCAGCTCGACGATCACGTTCGGTTTCCACGTGAGCTGTCGTCTCTCGGGGTCGAAGCCGGGCAGTATTGGCGGGTCACCTCCGTCGATAAGAAGCAGAACGTCGTGACCCTTGCCACGACGCTGAAAGAAGGCGTCGTATCGATCCAGTGGAATCCGGAAAAGATCGCCGGGAAAGGGGTTCGGGCGGTGGAATTATTCCGGCCGCGGCCGGAAACCCTGGCGCCCGGCGAATCCATCCGCTGGACCCGGAACAGCCGTGAGGTCGACGAAAACAACCCCGGAATTCACCTGACCAATGGCCAGCGATTGTCGGTCGTATCGGTTGCTGACGGGATCGTCGAGGCCGAAACCGAGTTCGGACAAAAGCTGTCGATCGATACCACGCGTGAGCGCGGACAGCACTGGGATCACGCCTATGCGACGACGGTTTATTCGTCGCAAGGTGGAACCAAAGCCACCGTTTTAGTGAATGCAGAGGCCGGCGCCGGAGAGCTGTTTAACCAGAAAGCCTTTCTGGTCGCGATCACCCGCCAGGAGGCGTCCCTGCACCTGTTCGCGGACGATCTCGATAAATTCCGCGATAACGTCAAGACCCATCTCGGCGACAAAACCAGTGCGCTGGAAGGCAAGCAGGCGCTGGCGGAAGAGCACCGCGACGAGCTGATCCAGCAGACCCTTGCCAAACTGGAAGCGGCGTTTCATTCCGTCGAACAGGAACAGCAGCGCGCAAAAGAGAAGGAGAAAGCGGAAGCGAAAGAAGCCGAACGCCAGAAGGCGATCGACGCCGGCCGCCGCGGCTTGCGCGACCTCGGCCGGGTGAGCGAGGCGACGCGCGGCGATCGCCAGCAACGCGAACTTCTGATCGGCGCTCCGGACCCAAACAAAGAGCTTGATCTCGCGCGGCAATACGAACAATCGAAGGACCTCGAACTATGAAATTGATCGCTTTCCGCACCGTGACAGAACGGCTATGAACTTCCAACCACGAATGGTGCTCAAATCCAGTGTGCTCGCGGCCGCCGCGATGCTGCCCATAACCGCCTGGAGCTGGGGACAGGAAGGACATCGCGTCGTAGCCCTGATCGCCGAATCGAAGCTGACGCCGGCGGCGCAGCTGGAAGTAAACCGATTGCTCTCCTTGATGCCCGGCGCGACGCTCGATTCGGTCGCCAGCTGGGCGGACGAGCACAAATCGCCGGCCACCAAGGCCTGGCATTACGTGAATTTTCCGCGTGGGGATTGCCACTACGACGCGGAGCGCGACTGTCCGGACGGCGAGTGCGTGGTGGCGGCCATCCAGCGAGAAAGCCAGATCCTCGCGTCACGCGCTTCCGATGAAAAACGGCTGCATGCCTTGCTGTACTTAGATCACCTTGTTGGCGACAGTCAGCAACCATTGCACGCTGGGTTCGGAGATGACAAAGGCGGCAATGCCTTTCAGGTGAGGTGGGACGGACGGGGCACGAATTTGCATCACGTGTGGGACGACAGTCTGATCGAAGCGATCGATCCGGATGCCGAATCGCTGGCACGCACGCTGGAGCGTGAAGCGCCGATCGGTAGCTACGTACAGAGCGCCGATCCGGTGCAGTGGGTCGAGGAAGGCTGTCGAATCGCCTCTCAGGACGGCTTTTATCCATCGAACCGGAAGATTGGGCTGATCTATCTGCTGGGCTGGCGCAATACCGTCAAGTCGCGCCTGCAGATCGGTGGCGAGCGATTGGCTGAGTTGCTGAACAGCGAACTAAAATAAACGGTCAATTTCCGGATGCGGCGTATTGATCAAAAAATAGTCATCGGACCGAATGGCAAGCCGGAGTACAGTTGTAGACGTTTCTTCACAGACTTATTCACAGCACCAGTGGATAATTACTTCGTACTTGTTCACCATCGTCAAGCAATCTTCCAATCTTCTCAACAATGACCACCAATTTCGTCCTCGTAGACTTCGAGAATGTGCAGCCGAGCAATGTCGGTGCGCTCACGGGTACCGACAAGCGGGTCAAGGTCTTCGTTGGCGCCGGTCAAACTAAGGTGCCGCTGGAGCTTGCCCGCGCGCTACAGGGGCTGGGGGACAAAGCCGAATACATCCAGGTCTCCGGCAACGGCAGCAATGCCTTGGACTTCCACATCGCTTTCTACATCGGCAAGCTCGTCGGCGAGCATCCGGGCGCGTCGTTCCATATCGTGTCGAAAGACACCGGTTTCGATCCGCTTATCAAGCACCTCTCCGGTCTCACGATCGACTGCAAACGCACGTCGGCGTTTGGCGATGTGTCGCCCCCGGTTCGCATCAGCAACTCAAAGCCACTGACCGAGCGCGTGGATGCCATCGTGGAGAACCTGACAAAGCGGAAGTCCGGTAGACCACGCACATTGAAGACGCTCGTCAGTAGCATCAAGGCGCTGTTCGTCAACAAAGTGACCGACGACGAGGCTGCCGGCTTCGTGAAACAACTTGAGGAGCGAAAGGTAGTCCTCATTACAGACGGCAAGGTCAGTTATCAACTGCCATGAGAAAGCGCGAGCCGATTCTGTGGAAGGTCAACTGCATGGAGAATGCGTTTCCTGGCAAGTGGCAGCGCTGGTACCCTATGCGGTCAGTGCGACAAGAAGGCGTTGGATAAACACGTTCATGAATGGAATGAGCTTACTGAAAAGGCAGCCTAGAACCGCGATCAACAAGGACGATCTTGGTCCAGCCCAAACCGGTCGCTCACGAGTGGCCGCTTTCGAGAGACGAAACTGGGTGAATTGATTGTGCGGTTCAATTCGGCCAGATTGTGGAAGGATTACCCTTAGATCAACGCTTTGCGCATGAACCGATTTGGGAAAACCACCGAAATGCAGCAATTAATTGCCGCAATTGATCCGTTCTATTAGCGTTAGCCATGATGAACCTCGGCTACCTTGAGAACTTTAAGGGCGACAATATCGTTCTTCTGTCTGGTGCGGCAGAAGATATCAAGCTGTTGTCGTCTAAACTCGCTGAGTTTGTTAAATCAGGTGAGTCTGAGTGGCCAATCCATCCCATTGCGTCAATATCAGTGACACATTCACTGAAGCTTTGGGCATCACGTGGTGGCACTGGCGTTGGTTTTCGCTGGCTGTGTTCCGCTGAAGAGTTCCCTACTATTCAAGAAAAGCTGGAGCCATTGGCCAACGGGGGAGCCGGTCACCAATACTTTCCCTTGAGCCGTTCATCTGCTGAGCTGATGGTCTCAGTTGGCGAGTACGATGCAGATTGGTGGAAACATCATGGCTAACACGTCGCTCAAGCTGACGGCCCATCCGAGCGCGTTTGTGCTCGGACGGTTTCGCGTTTTGGGCCGCAGCTTCGCTTTGCGTTAGCTCTACAAAGGAGAGCACATAGTGCGCCCTCGCGTATCCATGCATGCGCTGTTCGTCGCAATGGCGGTCTGTTCGGGAGAGAGCTTCGGAGACGGACAGCAAACGGTGCGTATCACACAGCCTGAAATGACGAAGATGACTGAGGAGCAGAGCTTTGCGTTGCTCATGGACAAATCCGCCAAGTGGGAAACCGCAACATTGGGTTCATGGAAATGCTCCGCATCAAGCACGAATCTTGACTCAATGTTGATTTGCCAGAAAGGAGATCGGATCGTGTTCGTTGGCAGTGACCTTTCAACCGGCTTTTCCGTGGCGGTTCCACTCACTGCGGAAAAGAAGCTACAAAATGGAAAAAGCAGCTTTCTGACCTTGGTTGACCATAAGAATGGCGGCGTCTTCGATAAGCTCGAATACGATGGCATTTCGAAACAGGGAGATGTAATCAGGCATGTCGTAGATGAGAATTTAGATGGCTTTATCGATCTCGAACGGGACGCTCAGAAAGGAACGACATCGGTATTAATTGATGGTGCATGGGTGCAGCTTGAATATGGGGGAAGAGATGAGAATGGTCTGGTAATCTACAAAGCAAACATCGGCGGCTCCATGAAGCGTGTAATCTTCAAGACGTACCCATATCAGGTCGTTGACCTTCCTGTGCAGCAACGTGTGCCCCCTTCATCCACTAAAGATGGCAAGCCTTGAGTGTTATTGAGCGCAGAGCTATCTGAACATCTACAAGAAGAAAGCCAAACTAAAGTCACTGCTCGCACTTTGCTTTACGGAGGATGCGGAGACCTATCACCATTGGCGAATCTTTGCGCCCGGCTCCGGCGGTGTGTGTGTGATTTTCAAGAGGACTGCGATTGATGAAGTGGTCAAGAAAGAGCCCGATGCCATTCTAAGAAAGGTCCGTTACGAATGTCAGCTCCCGAGCAAGTAGTTTTTAATCCGATTAGTATGAAAATAATGAAAAGGCAATTGATCGTCACAACGTTAGGCGTCTTTCTGGTGGCGTGCGCAAATGTTAGGCCGGGAGATCGGGACTATCCCGCTCGAAACCCCTCGGCGAATCAGCTCATCCAAACGACGATATTAGTGCCAAATGGCTGGCTTATCAGCAACGTAATTGCGCGGTTTGATCCGAAAGATGGTGGTATCTACAATCCGATGACCGGCGGGCTCGTTTGTGGATATATGGTTGGTCCTGGTGCATCAGTGCCCTATCACGTTGATGCGAGTCTATCTTTGACACAGCAAGGTACTATTTATACGTTCATAATCCCTGCGGATCAGTTCCTGGACGGTCGCTGTGGATGGCATATTGCAGCGGTAGAGGCGAAATTGCAGAGAAATGTGGGCGCCCCAGATGCATATATTGCATTCACCAGGGGCATGTATGACCCGTATACACCGCCTCATGCAACATCGTGGGTGACGGATTTATGGTGCTTCGATGGAGCATTTGGAAATCACGCTTTGGATTGCAGAACAGAATTGGATCCTGAAAATCGTATCAGCGATATTCCCCCATTCAAACGTGGCGAATCTCGAATACCTGCGATTGTGCCCAGCCTCAAAGAAATTAAGATTACCCTACATGATCTGTATGCTGAAGCAGCTATTGAGCGTACTAAAGATACTAAAGAAAAGAACGAGCAGCCGGATCTCTAGATAACCAACGTAACGGGAGACATGGTTAGCAAGGTCAGCCTACATGTCTGCTTACATGCCCTGAATTCAAACCGTTAAACGTCTCAAATTGGCACACACCGACGACCAGCGGTTCCAGCCCTTTGGTATCCGTCGGGAAATGGGCCAGTCGACGTGATCGGCCTAAGCCACGCCATCACCTGACAGACCGAATCCGCGGCTCATTCTGTTCGGCGCTTTCCAGCACGCTGCATAGCGCGTCAATCTCTTCG
>Ga0265334_10000572_pt1 | contig 18734 bp, 32 predicted proteins | sample 42023metaG_FD_192442 | JGI IMG/M metagenome (GOLD analysis project Ga0265334, IMG submission 192442) | Rhizosphere microbial communities from Carex aquatilis grown in University of Washington, Seatle, WA, United States - 4-20-23 metaG | ecosystem: Host-associated > Plants > Roots > Rhizosphere... | reverse complement strand
CTGTGTGTAAATCTGGTCCCAACATACTTGAGTTCCAGATTGACTGTATTGAGTTGCAAATAATAGATTCTGATAAGTTAAATGATTCCACTTAAGGTCATTGTTTCCACCAGTTCCTCCAGAGAATATTATCTCTGAAGTCGTTGGAATGAATCCATACTCAGCCGCATACATATTATTCTGCTGTTCATAAATAACCTTCTTAGAACGGCTAGAACCAATTGTGTAATCATAAATACCAAGAATTCCATTACCTGAAGCAAAACTTAACAATCCACAGCTTAATGTAGAATAATTAGCTCCTGCTCCATAAGGAACAAATCCCTGTCCTGAACTGCTCACAACAAATAAATCAGAACCAACAGGTGTTGTTGTTCCAACTTTAATGGGTGATATGAATTTGTAATAATAACTGTTTGGATATCCAAAAATAGTTGACACACCAAAATCAGTTGATGGATTATTTGTGATATTATCCAAGAACTGATAGGTCAATAAATATTGTGTGGTTCCACTTGTTGTTACAACCGCTGGATTAGGGAATACTGAATAAATCTTAGCTAAATCAACATTAACCCCACCCAATGTTGGGTCATTAACTGTATCTTTATATGTGTTCTGATTGTTAAATGTGTAACTACCATCATAACTTGCAAGTAACTTGGTCTGATATGGAGCTGTAGTATTAAGCACTTGATAGAAATTAGCAACATAATTAACCGAATATCCATTTGTATTCAATAAATTACCAGCACTATCATAAGTTGTGTATCCATTACCTGAATACGTCTGGGCATAAATATACCCACCATTAATAGTATGCACTCCTGAAGGTAAAGTAATTAAATTACCAAACTCAGCAGACGCAGTATCCATTCCAGGAATTGTTGATGGTGCAGTTCCAACAGGATATGTTTTAAAAGTGTTACCAGGAATTAATGCAACTCCCCATTGGAATACTTCTCCAGAATAAGTCTCACCAGACGCAACAGGTACAGGCCATGTTGAACTTACAGCAGGATATTCCTTTAATACAGTACTTGCCTTAGTATGTGCATCAATTTCACCTGTCATCCATCCAGTTACTCCAGATACAGGATAAGCACCTTCCGAAAGCCTTAATACACCATCATTAGGATAATTCAAATATTCATTAGCATAAACGGTATTGTATCTTCCGGAATTGAATGGCTGAAGCGTCTGTCCTATATCAGTATACGAAACCTGAGTAAATAATCCCCTGCTTGAAGTTCCAGAAGTATTATTAACAACCAACTTAAGATAATAAGCTCCATAAGTAATTGGATATGGTGCAGAAAATTGGAGATTAACTTGTTTCCAAGGCGTTCCATAACTATCTCCACCTATTCCTTGTCCAGAAGCATAAACTGTCCCAAAATTAACTATGGTAGGCTCAGATATAGCAACAGGTACACCATCAACAATGTTGGGAATAGGTGCATAAGTAGGAGGATTTATAATTTGTGGGGCTGTTCCTGATGCATTAAAATTATTATCATTCTTGTTGATATCATGAACATTACCAAATTGGTCATAAAACTCAATGTTACCAACAATCACACCATTATTCTGAATCTCAGTCAAATATGCCTGTACAGTTATATCGTATCCTGTCTCCGGTGCATAAAGAGCACTTCCTGATGTACTTGTGTCTTTTAAATAAACTTTCCAATCCTCAATATTGAAATTAGAAATAGGAGAATGCCCACCTGTATCTCCTACAAGTATTATCATGCCCTCTCTATCCCAAAATAAATTTGACATGAATACAGGAAATCCAGTTGTGCCAGAATTAAATACTCCAGATAATCCAGATGGATAAGAATACCATAAAGCTGGTGCTCCAGATGCATTAATAATTCCATTACCTAAATCAATACTTCCAAGCCTTGTACTTAATGCTTTAGAATTAAACAAATCAGCATTCTCTAAATTAACAAATGTCAAGGCATGACCAGATTCATCAGAAATATCTATGTATTCCTGATTACTACGGCTATCCATCTTACTATTTAGCATTATGATTGGTGATGCTTGTTTTTGTACATAACCTTTAGCCATTAGTTCACCCTAGTTATCCTTATGGAAGAAATATGTTAGTTGATATATCATAAGCACTTCTTCCAGTTCCACCAGAATTTGCATTCCTGTAATGATAATCTTTCCACATATTAATCTTGTTAGGCTGATTAAAGTCCCATGCCTGCATTGCAGATATCAATTCTTCTTTCCTGGCTTGCATAATCTGTGCTCTGCCATCTGTATTAATGTCAAATACCTTCTGTGCGGCGGCAAATGTGATTATGTTCTGGAAATTCTCAGGAATAAGTTGTTGTGTCTGTGTGTCAACTACTAAATCTACATGCTTCTTTAAATAGGCACATACAAATGCCTCTCCACTATATGTAGTAATAGTTGGTGATGGGAAGAATTGAATAATCTTATTGTTATTATAGTCCATTCCAGGATTCTCTAGATAAGCAATAGGTGTTCCTGATGTGCTGATTATACCAATTGGTATCATGGCTAACATATCATGCCATGTAGAATATCCCTGAATAACTCCCTGTGTGCCATTACCATTTATACTCTGCTGGATACTTATATCAATTATCTTATCCACATCTGGATTAAGCTGATACTGGAATCCTACCCCTGTCCAATTTGCAACAGTCTGTGTTCCACTATAACTTGTCATTCCTACACCATTTATACTTACACTTATTCCACTGAAATTTGTATTCACATCTTGCACAGAATTATTTGCAGTCCATGTATAATTAAGGACTTGTTCAGGATAAGGAGTAATGACAGTTGTGCCAGATAATGTATTAGTAGGGGCGTTAGAACAATACAAATTAACTGATTGTACGCCAGATAATACATGATAGAATGGATAAGCATTAACATTAAGTTTAAACGTATAATCATAAGGGCTTGTAGTTTCTCTTATTGCGTCATTAATATATTGATTAGCCAATGTAAGAGTAGGAAAGGTTGTATCATCAAAATCATACACACCCAGACTGTTTTGTATACCACAATTCTGGGCTGTAATTTGTCTAAGTTGTCCTAAATTATATAATGCCATTATTATTCTCCCACATCTTCCTTATGAACCTCTTGAAGACCTTCTACAGATGGCTCTATTTCTTCCTGTAAGCCATTCTGAGGCACTTTATCCTCTGTCTTGTCTTCCACAGCTATAAGAGGCACTGGAAGCTCTAAAATGTCTTGCATAACGTTTTTAGCCTTATCCAATTGTTCCTTGAATCCTATTATCTTAATTGCTTCCTTAAGCTTAAATATCTCTTTCTCATTTATACACATGGCAGGACTTATTCCTTCATGCTCCCATGATTCATATGCTAACTTACATGCTTCAAATGCCGCTATCCATCCTCTATATAACAAAGGCTCTTCATCCATTATCCCTCTGTCTTTATATTCTTCACCCTTATATTGCACAATTTTACCAACACTTTCAGCAGGGATTATATTATCTGAATTCTTTCCAACATTACAAACTTTAATATAACCATCAAAGGCATCAACAAGATAATAAATTGAATGACCCTGAATAATATGTTCAGAAGAAGAAATATAAGAATTAAAGACAACTCTGAAATTATTATCTAATTCAGTTTGTAATTTGCGTTCAAATTCAGGGACAGACATAGCTGAAGCATCACCATGCACCTTGAAATAAGCTTGTTCATCAGTCAAATTGTATAAACCGGAAGTTTGTTGATTAACTAATTTTTCTTTCCAGCTTAGCAAATCCGTACCGATAACTTCTTTAAGTAAAGTAGTCCTACGTTTTTTGTCAGCTTTTCTTAAAGTTTTTAATTTAGATATTCTACCCATTTAATCCTCTTTAATCATCTATAAGTTAATAAATTGGACAACATTATTAAATAAATTGTTAAATGATAATTAATAAATTACTTAGTGATTATTTGACAGGCTTGATTTTAATCATTAGATGAGGTTTGCCTGACATTTCTTTGTGAGCTTCTTTTTCTAATTCTTCATCAGACAAGTTATCTTCTTCCTCTTCTCTTTCTTCGTCTTCAGGTTCATCACCGTTTTCATATTCTTCTAATTCACCTAAAAGACCTTTAATTAATTCAACCTGATGTTCAGGATAGCCATGTTCTTCCATATGGGATTTTAGTTCTTCTGCTAATTCAACGCAATCCTCATGTGGTTCTGATTCTACTTCATGTTCATTTTCTGGATGCTTCATCATTTTAAACTCCCTTTTTCTGTGCCTTACGCTTTTCTGCGTAACTTATGGCAACAGCTTGTTTTAATGGTCTGCCTGATTTTATTTCTGTGGCAATATTTTTATTCATACTAGCTTTGGATTTACCTTCAATGAGTGGCATAAACATCCTCCAAGAATTTTAAAGAAAAGGCAGAGGCAGTATATTTCAACCACCTCTGCCTTATTTCTTTATTCATTCTTTATTTGTATTCATTAATCTTTTTTCTTTAGAACAAGCTGATGGAGCTTGCCATTGTCAAAATCCTTGCATTGCTTCCGTTTACATCTGGAGCAGAGCTTAGATTCTGAGCGGCAAATCCGAACTTGTATCCAAGGGCAACAGAAATCATGGAAAGAATATCCCACATTCCTGAGTCCTTTTCATCCTTACGGAAAATCTTGAATCTTTCAGCGTCCAAGTCAACTACGCCCAACGAAGCATCACCGAAAGCGGCGGCTTGGTAAAGGTTCTGACCAGAAGCTCCACCACCGATGATAACTGGGTTTAAAGTAGTCTTAAGAACAACTGCTCCAGCATAGTCACCTACGATTGGAAGAGAGCCGTCTTCTTCAACTCTGAAAGCTTCCTTAAGCTCACTCATCGTATTACTCTGTTGTTTAGCAAGGTCCAAGAAGCCTCCACCAGTATTGCTGTTGGTTATATCAAATGCCTGAGCTACAGAAACGACAACTGCATACTTTCCGCCTTCATAGTCAGGAACGTTATTCTGTTCCAAAAGACCATGTAATCTGCGGACATCAGCAAGAGTCATTACGTCAGTTGTAGCTAATCCTGCAATTGAAGTCTTGAAGTTAGCGGCAAACTGATTTGTATTGAATGTGTTACCCTGACCATTGAAAGGAATGGCGGCTCTGACCAAAGCATCAAGTGAATAAGCTCCACCCTGCTCTGCCTGAGCTTCCAACATTTCAGAAGCCTTGATAACCGATGTGTTATTTAAGAATGAGCCAGCCGCAAAGGCTCTGCCATATTCCTGAAGAACAGCAACGATTGAACTTGTATTAACTGGTGATGGGGCTACTGGAGAACCACCGACCAATGCAGTTGTATCAGCTTGCTGGATTCCAGGCAAAGACCATGTGAATGAACGGCCATTACCGGATTCAAGAGTTTCCTTGTATCCTAACTGATAGTAAACTGTCTTTGCAATTAATCTCTTAAGAGGGACTCTCTTGTAGTAAGCATTAATTGGTGAAATTGCTGAGTTATTAACCTGATTGACTACTGGCATGGTTTAGCTCCTTTTATACGGCCATCCAAGCAACGCCAGAGATATTGGCAATGTGCTTGAATCCGTATGCTGTAGTGATTGTGGTTGTAGAAGCTCCATCAAAAGTCTGATTTCCTGCTCCTGAGATTGTTACTGTAGCTCCTGCGGCTCCGCCAAATACGTCCTTGACGTAGATTTCGGAAGTACCTGCTTCAATTCCTGAAGCTAATACATATACTGTTGCTCCGCTGTAATTATGACCAATGAAACCGTAGCTACCGTCAATGACGCCGTTACCAGTTCCGCTTGGAGTTAAGTCAGCAGAAGAATTGAAATACTTAGCATTCCAATCCTGTGGGTTTACATAACCCTGGAAGGTTGTGAAAGTTGTTGACATTGTTATGTCTCCTTATTTAATTTTTAATCTGTTTAAAGACTGTGGCGTTTTGCTATTTCAGCATAAGCCGCTTTCTTCAAATCAGCATCACTCATCTGGTCATAACTAGTGGCCTTAACTGGAGCAGAATTTGGTTTAGCGGTTCCCTTTGCAAAGTTTTGTGCTCTTTGCTGGTTCACTTTACCTTGAGCCTGCTGTGATTTAAGACCCTTGTATTGTTCCATATAAGTTTGACCAATAGCCATATGCATTAAAGCATCTGGGTAACTTGCTAATTGTTTAGCAATGTTTGGTCCATACTGTTGAGCTGTAGCCTGCAAAATCTGTCCCATCAATGGAGCCATAGGTTCAAGGATTTCTTGACCGTATGTTTCTCTCAGATAGTTGACATGTTCTTCAGCAGTTTTCTCACCTAATTCTGGAGTAGAATTTTGAGGTTGCTGAGGATTTTGGCCTGCAAGAATTTCCTGTTTGGCCTGTTCAATCAATGCTTTCTGATATTCTGCTGGGTTTTCTTTTGAAAGCTTTGTTAATTCAGCTTGTTTTTGTGTCTGCTGATACTTGTTATAAGATTCCACAATAGGAGTAACAGCTTCAAAACGTTTCTGGAGTTCATTAAACTTACGGTCCTGCTGACTTCTCAGCCATTCCAATTGTTTAATAACTTTATCAGAATCTTCTCTCTGTCTGTCTTGTCTCTTTATATATGGTTTCTTAGCTTCTGTATTCTGTGTATCAGTTTGAGATGTTTGTTCTGGTGCTGATTCCTGAACAGTCTCATTATTTGTTTCTGCTGGAAGACCTTCTTGAAGGTTAGTTTCCAATTCTTCTGCCATTTTTGGCCCCTTAATGATTAGTTAATCTCTGATGAGGACTAATCTTGAATTATTTTAATTATCCAAACCAACGGTCTGGGATTTTTCTTTACGTTCTTCTAGAATTCTTGCTACATCCAATTCTAAATCTTGACAAAGTGATAAGATTACATCTAAGTAAGCTTTACTTTTGATTATATCTTTTTCTTCAAATTTGTTATGTAATACTTGTAGTTGACCGATGTACTTTTGTTTAAGGATTACTTTCAAAGTCTCAAAACCCTGAGAGTTTACGAAATCCAAAATAACATCATCTATGTTTACTACATTTTCTTCTAGAAAATTCTTCACTATACACCTCAATAGATAATTATAAGAAATTGCAACAAATAGCTATTTTACTAAACTATTTCACAGGGGCCGCAGGAGCCATTGGAACTGGAGAAGCTTGTGGATTCATGGGAGCTGGACCTTGTGGATTACCGCCTGCACTTTGTATTGGAGTCTGTGCCCCAACATTAGGAGCGGCTGGAGGCATATTATGTGTTACTGCTGGATTTCCATGCATTGGAGGAGCCTGAGGTGGTCCTACAGGTCCAGCCATTGGTGGAGGAGTTAATGCAGAAACAGGTATGATAACATTGGATATATCAGGAATATTCATATTAGGAGCAATATGATTCATGATAAACGGTATCTGATTTACAGCATATTGAAACTCTGGAGGGCCCATCATTGAAGCCTTAGAACCTTCAATAAATTGCTGTAATGCAGTTGTATTCTGCTGTAACTGCAATGCTTTATTGCTAATGGTTGTTGGAGATACAGAAACCCATACATAATTTCCTAAGAAATCATCTGGAGTCATTGTAACCAAATTATCATTATTATCAATAAAGTCAATAGGAATTTCTAGTAATTGCTTATTCATTAAAAAGAACATTTCAGCAAGCGGAACAATAAAGTCTTCTTGTAGATGTGTTAAGATAGAAGCTAAACGATTTGTTGAGTTCTGAGATATTAGTGAAGCTTGAGTGGCTGTCATATCTCCAATATCTGTTCCCTGAAGGAATTTTGTAACTCCGGTAATTGTTTCAACTTCAGTTTGTAGATATTGTGCAAATTCCATAAGAACATGAACGTTCTGTGGGTCAAAGCTTTGTTCTGAGCGGACACCATTAATGTTCTTTAAGAAAATTACTCCCTGTTCAATTCTTTCCAAATTATATGGAGATAATCCAGCAGATGAATCAACCCAGGTTACAGATTGACCAATCTTCTTCACCATCTTACCAGCCTGATAATTTGTCAATGACAACTGATTTGCAATAGAACAAATCAATTCAGGAATACCCATTCCTATAAATTCAAAAGGAGATGAGATGCAACGTACACAACTAAATGGCTTATACTGATATGGATTCTTTTCAAACTTAATGATTTTATTGTTTGCAAGCAACCAAACTCTATATTCTGATGCAACAGTCTCAAATTCACCTGTTTCAACATCTTGCATGATTGGATTGTTTGTCATGGGGTCAACTACAGGTACACCTGTTTCAGGATGCATAACAGGCATGGATTGTTTTACTGGAATCTTTTCATATAGAGTACACCAGAACTCATCATAATAAGTTCCTTTGTTCTTATTCTTGCTATCAGATACTCTTGATTCTTTACCCTTATCTTCTCCACTGGTCATATCGGCATCATCAAACTCACCACATTGTCCAGCATCTCTCATCTTCTTCATTTTGTTTCTTGAGATGAAAATACGTTCTCTTACCCATTCCATACCATCAATATCTTGTTCCTGATAGTTTGGCTCCCATGCAAAGCTGAAATTATCAACCAAATAGAAATCTGGATGAGCGGCATTTATCTTTTCAACTTCTTTAGTGATGGGATTAATATCAATGTCAGGATTGTCATTCCAAGTGGCTTTAACGATAGAATATCCATAAATAAGTAAATTCTTGAAAACAAGCTCTGCCTTGCGTCTACCCTGATTGGTATCCTTAAGTAAGGAATTTATATAGTTTTTGATTTTATATGTTCTATTCTGGTCAGGGGCCGCATATTTTGGTTTTGCATCCACAACATATGAGGTTGCATATATATTGTTAACCAAGTGTGGGAGCATGGTATCTATGGTAGTGAACACCTGTGGAATTTTCACAGGAGTTCCCTGATTATCATATTCCATGTCTCTGTAAAGCTTATAGTATTTGGTTAACTTTGGGAAAAGCGTATTAGAATAAGATTCCCAAGAAGCATTCCATCCCTTGAGCTTCTGTAAAATCTCTTCTTCAGGCAATCCTTCAGAAAAGTCCAATAATTTGTTTTCTTCACTGTCTGATTGCTCTAAACCATTCATCTCAGAATTGCTCATTGTTTCTCCTTGTAACGCTATTTAACAAAACATTTTACATATATTAGTATTTTATAGAATTTTATTAACAATTAATATATTCCAAAATCTAAAGCAGTTCTTTTATGGTTTGTTATACTGGTTTTGTCTTCCTTTATTTCACTTTTAAACAGAGCTTCCATATAACCGGAAGACATTTCATTAGCTGTCCATGAAGTTTTGACGGTTCTTATTTCTTCTGCAATTGGCCCAGCATTAATAAGATATCTAAGGCAATCCATGAAATCGTTGTCGGCGTTCTTGGGCTCTTCTTTGGTAGGAACACCATTCTTATCGGTTTTCCAACTGAATAATTCCAATTCTCTTAAAGTAGAGGTACAACGCATATTAATGATTATCTTCTTTTGCTTGAACAAAGAATTAATCTTAAAAATGCTATCTATTTCATCCGTACCCTTTACTCTTTTAATGCTATTAGCTAGATTAACTCCTGCATCTCTGAATTGTTGGGTCTTACTTGCTCCACCCTCAGATTTTGCATTAGCCGCAAAGTCAATGATTCCATAATAATTCTTCATGTTGTAATGTTTAATTTTTTCTTTTATCAAATCAGCCATTTCTGGAATCAATATCTTATCTTCTTCATCAACATCTTTACCGTTTTTACTTATCTCATCAAATATGTATAAACGATTATCTGGAAGCATAGCCGCAAACATGACAGCAAATTTAGATACAACATAACCTGGGTCAACAATGATATATGTTGACAAACTACTGAAATCCTTCTTACCTTCTTTGTTTGTATATCTTAATTCAATAGGATTTTCAGAATCAATTATGTTTGTTTCATTAAATTCAGGATAACACAAACCAGCCTGTGATTCCCACATGCCCAAGTAAAAACGTCTTTTAAATGCATCTGATTCATTTTCATTAATATAGTCTGAAGGTAAGTTTTCTTTGTTTCCATACGTAGGCATGGAGATAAGTGTGAAATCTGTTTTGGGATTCTTGATTATTTCTGTTTGTACCCAATTAGCTTTTGGATTGGCTGATAGAAACAAATAGTTCTTAGCTGGTAAGACTTGGTGATTTTTGATTGCTTCTGCATATTTTTGATTGTATTGATTTCCTTCACTGTACTGTCTTAAACGTCCTCTTAGTAATCTATAGTCATCATGGGAACATAATTCTACCTGTTCTACCCAGATTCCACCATAAGAAGGTCCAAGCAATGAATCGGAATTTTCTAGATGTTCAAAGTGAAGAGTGCTTCCATTGTAATAGGCAAATGTTTTTCCTTTGTCGGTCCATTTACCTTTGCTTGCATCCAATATGCCTGGATTACGTTTAAGGATTTCCATTGTATCAAGACGAATGGATTCAAAAGAACGTCTTGCAATTAAAAAATTAATGCCAGGAGTATTTCTGCAAATAAAGTCAACAATAAAAGCTAAACTCACACTCTTACCAGAACCAATTCCTCCATGAGCAAAAACTCTCACAGTATCAATTAAGTCCTGAGCCTTGTTAACTACCAAATCAATTAGCTTTCGTTGATTAGGATTCCATTTCCACAAATTATCCATTCAATCTTCCTTGTTTAGGAGTCCAACCTGCTGTTCCAAGATTTACAGGTCCAGCAATCTGTGAACCAACTCCCAATATGTTAACATCAGATTCAGCACCATCAACCATATTGGAATAGTTGTTTGATTTGGGCTTTACTCCACTTCTTGCATCAGTTAAAGTCCATTTTTCCCTGAATCCCTTAGCCCCACCCTGCATGATATTGTTTGTAATATAGAATTGTCTAAATTCCTTACCAGACAACTTCATCATATCTTCAAACACACCTCTTACATTATCTGAGGTCTGAATCTCAATAACCTGTCTATTTCCAAATCTTAATTCATAAGCTAGACTTTCTGGGTCTTCCCAATGTCCAAACATGGCAAAAACAGAATCAAGCTTACTTTTCTCTGGAGGAACAGGGTCATACATGCCTGCTTCAGTTTCAAGTTTGAACAATTCTCTCAACAAACCCTGAAGTTCTGATTCTGTTTGAACGGACCTAGTTGAGGCTGGCTGTCTACGGTATAGCATAATCTGATTTCTTAACTTTTCCATTTTATCATTAGCTTCAGACTTTTCTTTCAGGTCTTCAGCTTGTTTTGGTGTAAGTTTGTTTTCTTTTGCGGCTTTTAATTCTGAGGGCTTAACTCTGGTTGTTTTTACTTCCTTAGAATTTGAACCAATATAATTCTCAATAATCTTCAATCTTGCAGGAGATTTATCATTGACATACTTATTTATAAGCTCTGACAACTCTTTCTTGTGTTTTACATCTAACTTAAATTCAACATTAAGCCCTGATGCAAACAACGAAAGATTCAATGGAGTAGGAGAAGATATATAGTCGTTAAGCTGTAGGAGATTTAACTTTTTCATTATTTTCCTTAAATTGTTGAATTCTCATGAGTTACAACGCCAGCAAATTGTTTCAATGTAGGCTGTTTGATTAACTGTCTCTCTTCAAGAGATAATTCTTTTACAGGAATATTAATAACAGGCTTAATGCTTCTTACCTGTAAAACCTCAAGACGTTCAATATTCTTGGTATTCAAGAAAACATCTCCCAATTGATAAAACTGATTCTTCTCAGCACATCTTTGAAGTTCTCCGACAATCTGATGAGGCATTAAATCTGTGCTTAATTCGTAGCTTGAATTTGCTGACCAGATTTTAATCCTAGTGACATCGTTTACATCTGTTTCTGGTGCCTTAGTTGATTTTGCCATTTTATTTCTCCTTAATTTCAATGTGAGTTTGTTTTGGATTTAATAAATAATCATCTGTTAGTTCTTGCTTAAAATTGATTTCAACCACCGGAGCTACATCCATTACTCTATTGACCTTGGCAACTGTTTCTGTAATCTGATTAATGGTTTTTGCTTGGTCAACAATGTCTTTTTCAGATGTGTCCAATATTTTTTCAATAAGAAATTCTGATTGAGCATTAATCTTGTTGATTATCTCTTCAGGGTTCTTTCTGGGAAGTTTTTTGTAAAATTCTGATTCCGCTTCTTTATAAATTTTATTTATATTACCTTCCGAAACTGATGGAAGTTCTTTCTTCAGAACAGATAATATGTTTCTTTTTAGATTTGGTTCCATATTTCCAAGGTTAAAATATTCATTTAGGATTAGCTTTATAGCATTTTTCTCTATAAGACTTAACTTTGTCTGGGTTACGCTTACGCCAAGCTCTTTGGATGGCAAGTCTGTGTTTCTTATGCTTGGCATTCCAATTTCTTGCTCTTTCTGCATTTCTGGCAGAATTTCTCTTGGCGTATTCTCTGCCTTTGACTCTGAGATTTTGTCTGTTCCTTGATTTATATTCTCTGACATATTCTTCTCTCTTTTGTGCGTTTTTCAGTTCCCAGCGTTTGGTGGCTAAATATCGTCTAATCTTACGCCAAAATTCCTGTATCTCTGAACGCATTTTATTCTCTGACTATGCAGATAATATCCATCTCATCAAGGACTGTCACAATCTCTGTTCCAAGTTCATATCTCTGCCCAGTGTTTTTTTGGAACAAAACTCTATCTCCAACGGAAACATTAATCTTTTGTCCATCAATTCCAGGACCAATGGCAGTAACTACGCCCTGATTAGTGTTTTTACGATAAGTTTCAGGAATATAAAAAAGTCCTGTTTTTTCTTCCTGATTATCTTCTTTGATAATCACTCTATCTCCAAGAGGAATTAACTGCATTAGATATCCTTCTTTATTGCGTCCTTAATGTCCGCAACAAGTTTAGTTGAATTTTGAACATCAGTATTTACTTTTGTGAAAATAGAAGCTACCTGGGTCTTGATATAATTCTTATAAACTAACAGTGCTATTGCAAATGCTTCTAGTCCTATTACTATTAATAAAAATGTTGTCATTTGTTTTCTCCTAGTATTTGTTTGTAAAGAGAAGATTCTATGTGATATGTTTCTTTACAATTTTTATCAACTGTTACCTTAAAACTGTCTGGATGTTTCTTTCCATATAAAGCTTGATTGGTCCAAAATATTTTGGAGCTAACTTGTGAAAAATAAACTAGATGTTCATAATCCACTTATGCCGCCTTGATTTCAATCTTGTGAAAATGTGACATCGGCATTGGCTTAAGAGCTTCATTGTCTATCACAACAGATGTAATCTTTTTAGCATTTACGATTACTCTAGATGATTCAATTGAATATTCATAAAACCCCCCTGAAGTAATAGCACTCAAAACTTCAGACAAAAAATCATTGACATTGAGATAAGGCACTTCATAAGTTCCTGTATCAGTGTTTAGTTTGGCAATCCATATCTTTTTGGCTGGGCGTCCCATATTTCCTCCTAAGTGATATTCACATTATATACATTTTTATAGAATAATTGCCATAATAAACTGAAATAATAAGCTTATTATTTTGATTTATTATCACAATTGAAGTTTTGGACATTATAAAAGCATTGGGAATAAACAACTTAATAAATAAATTGTAAATTTTAGATAAAATCCTATATAGTTTTATCTAATGTATATACAAAAGGAGAAACCAATGTCAAAAATTACAGAACAAAATTGGTACAAGAAATATTACAAAAAATATCTACTTTCAGAAAAATATCAATCTGACAAAAAGAAAATTGGTGAACGTCTTAAAGAACAAAGACAAGACAAATGTCATGAAGATATTGATTGGATTTTAGATAGTGTTGATGTTGATATCACCACAGGTAAATTATTATCCCACCTTGCTTGGTTCAATGATAAAACTGGATACTATCAATTTGTAGTGTATGGTAAAACATATCTTGTCCATAGAATTGTTTGGATGACAGCTAACAGACAATTCATCCCAGCGGACAAAGAAATAAACCACATCAATCAAATTAAGACTGATAATCGTATTGAAAACCTTGAATTAATAAGTCACATAGAGAATATACAAAAGTATTGGAGACATCCTGTTGGTTTGCAGAAAAGAAGAGAAAAGCTTGAAAAAATATGGGAAATACTTGAATTTCACTACATCCAACCAATAAATAGTATGTACAAGAACACAATGAATAAATTTGGAATATCAAAAGCTTGTCTAAACAGATACACATATGTTTTTCGTAAAGATGTTGTATTGGACAAAAATCCAAAAACCAAAGAATTGTGGATAAACAGAATACTAAGTCAGAACAATTTCACATAATTTTTAAGAAAAATCCTTGATTTATTAATTTTTAAAGGATATAATAAGTTATACAAAATCAACAATAGGGAGAAGAGTATGACTTATTCAAATTACAAGAATGTCAACGACCGAAAGAAGTACGAAAAAGAATGGCGTAAAAACAATCCGGATAAAATAAAGAAATATATGGAAATACGCAAAGATTGGATTAAGAAGAATAGAAGAGAATACAACACTTACATGCGTAATCTAATGCGTCAGAGAAGAATAGATTCAGGTTTTAAACAACGATTAAAAGAAAAATGGGATATTGTAATGGTTGATTATTTCTGCAAGAATATGAGTGTTAAGCAATTGGCTAAAAAATATGATGTCAGCAACACTTCAATCTATCGTCAAATCAGGATGGTAAACAAATGCAAAAAGAAGAAATAAATAAATCAGAATACACTCTCTGGATAGCTCAAAATTCTCTCAGAGACCTCACTCTTGAAGATTTACTTAGTCTTCAAGAATCAGTTGAAAATGAAATTGAAGAAAGAAATTATCTTGAAAGGGAGTCCGATTGTGTATAATGAACATAAAAAAAAGTTTGATGGTAAATTTGATAAGAATAAAAAGATTTACAAAAAGTTAGATAATGTTGTAAACACCAACACATCTAACATGAAAAGCTTCAAACGCAAACATTTAGATAGTGATGATATTAACTGGTTGAATAGACATGTCTTCTCTTTAGATGGATTAGAGTATACAAAATAATTAGCAACTTTAACCAGGGGTTGATGGGGGTCGTAAAATCTGAAGAGCACCTTATAAGAGTTGGACAGGTTCCCCCCTGGTTAAATAATTTTAGGAGAAACAGAATGAATATTGAACCATTAAAAGAAGGTGTACCAATTAAACCAGATGCATATATTCCAAATAAATATCAACAAACAGAAATGACAATGGATGAAAAACAAGCCTATTTAGAAATGTTGGAACAAGAAGCTCTAAGGCAAATGAGAGAAGAATGAATAAAATTGCAAAGGAGAAAGAATAATGAAGTATACAACAAATGATTTAAAAAATAAAATCAAAGAACTTGCTGAAGAATCAAAAGAAGGACAATATGCATTTGTTTTTGATGAGGAAGAATTTACAAGAATTTTTAATGAGACAAATAAAGAATATGTAGATGAACAAAGTAAACAAAGGGATGACAAATGATTCTAATATGGATGCCAGAGAAATCTAGACAGCACAAAGCCATGAATGAGATTTACGGCAATGGATACATGGAATATATGAATAATCAACAATTATCTCAAGTTGTGCAACAAAATGTATACAACACCTTTCAAGTTGTGCAACAAAATGTATACAACACCTTGACTGAGGATATTAAATGAAGATTGAAGAAATCTATGATGCTGTTGATGGAATGGAAAGAAAAGAAGTGTTGTTACTTCAGCAATATGTTATCAAGGCTATTGAACATTTGAATACAGAAGAACGGCTTAATCGGCGGCTTGAAAAGGACCGAAAGTTAATGGAGAAATTAGAGATTGCCGTTGACTATCAACTAGAGGATGAAGATGAATCAGAGTAAATACAAATTAATCAGAGATAAATTCTTTTCCCCTCAAGAGGCCCAAAAACTTCTTGAATCCGTCAGGAAGGCTCAGGCCGTAATAGAATTTGAAAAAAGTAATGGTGAACGTAGGGCTATTGAGGCTTTTGTTTGTTATTCCGATAGTCGTCACCAATGGATTCTAAATCAATCCCTAGAGCTTGTAGATGCACCGGAATTTAGAACTGTACCATTATCCAGGGTAATGTCTATTACTATTGATGGAAAGAAAATTGAACCAAAACGTAAGAAAGTGATATGTGGATAACAAATTTGTTATAAAAATAAATTAGAAAAAATAGTGAAAATTCTATAAAAAACTATTGATATGTAATCAAGTAAATGATATAATGTAATTATCAAATAAAGTTATGGTGGATAAGACCTAACTTGGAAGTGCTTAAGACGGTCCTGCGGTGCTTATCCCACCAAAGGCCGTCTTTTCTTTTTAAATCTGTCACCTCTGTTACCAAGGACATAACAATATGATGGCTACACTGTATGTAGATAAGCAAAAACGGTTTAGAGTAGTTGACCAGCAAGTGTGTAGGGTTCTGTTAAAACTGAACTTATATCAGGGACAGGCAGATTGCTTTTCTTTCCCTACACTGGCTTAATAACTCAGGGAAATAGAGAGGCTTATCTCTTGCTTTACTTCTTATTGATTAATAAGAATCTCTGTAATAGAGAGTAGTGCCTTGCTGTATCCAAACACCCTTACTCAGGGACAGGTTCAAAACAAACTCAAAAAAGGAGATACGATGAATAAAGAACAAGTAATGAGTCATTTGAAAGCAGTAAGAAGAACATCTTTAAATGACACAGTAATTCATACACATCATGATAATAGAATGAAAGAGTCTTATCACTTCATTTACAGATTGTTAAAGACAATCAAGAGTTTTCCTGTAAAACCGGATTACACTCAAGACCTTAAAGATTACTTTCAAATGATAGATAGTAATAAAGATTTTCCCTTGTTCTTACAAAAGCAAATGAAAAGACTGATTCAAAAGAGAATCAGGTTAATCAAAGATAAGAACGCACCAAAGAAGTGGTTTGAATTCAATTTAATAGTTCCTAAACATGCATGGAGTTGGTGTAAAGAATTTTCTGTATCAAATGGATACTACCGCAAACATATTCTATACGACAGCAGAAACATATTCATTCATCTTGGTAGGAAGAAAAATGGCTAAGTTTGAAGGAAACATTAGAAGTCAGTTCAAAGGCATATGTAAACAGTGTCATAATTACTTTATGGTTGGTGAATGGATTCATCTGGAGAAGGATATTGAAGGTGCAACGCATCAACAATGTTACGACAAAAACAAACCCAAGATAATCACTAAAATTGTAAACAGAGTTGTAACACAGGCTACGGATGCAAAAAAGGATGGAGAAATAGCCAAATTAAAAAGAAGAGTAAAAGAACTTGAGAACGAAATACTTTTTCTGAAAGATGACAATATTAATTTACAGAAAAGAATGCAAAATGAGAGATGAAGAGGTGTAACATGTATACAAAAAAATTCAGTCAAGAGCTGTTTAATCAATATGATAAGATAGCTAAAGATAAAGTTTTAGAAATAACAAAACAAAATCCTAATTTTGTATTAAAAGAACCTGATGATAAATACAAAACCGATTTAGAAATTCATCATATGGGTATTCATAAACAAAATCTTGAAGTTGAAGTAAGAACTTCATGGATTGGCTATAGATGGCCCCATCCTGATGTTCAGGTTATCTGTAGAAAAGCAAAGAATAATGATGGTCATAGCATCCATCTTATCTTCAATAATGATTTGTCAAGACATTTGTGTATTAAATACTCTGACATAGTTAAATGTAGAGTAGTTTCACACATTAACAAATTTAGTAAAGGTCAAGAAGAACAATCTTATTCAGTTCCTTTAGAACTATGTAATTTTGATTATCTTTACAAAATGATTGATAGACCCAAATCAGATTATTTGATTAATGAAGAAATAAGGATTGAATTGTTTGATAAGATTAAAGAAAGGACTTTAAAATGAGAAGAAATGATAAAAGTGTGGTATTGCTAAAAAAAGGTAGTAAACGAATGCCACATAGATTCAATGGTCCAATTAAACATATTCCAATTGATGAATATCTAAAGGAGAAACAAAATGAGAAAGAACTTAACAATAGTACAAAAGAAGAAAGTGTTAGAACATTTCAATCCTTCCAATCCTGGATGGAAGATGCTAAGCCCTAGAGCTTTTGCATATCTATCCAAAATATTACAGAATCCAAGTAATCAAGATTACCATTTTCTTGCTGATGTTATGAATGTCTTCTCTTTAGATGAATTAAGTATAGGAAAATGAAAGTCGGTGAGATATGGATATTGACAAAAATATTAAATCTAAAAAGGATTGAATATGCCAAGAGGTGTGTATCCCAGGAGACAATCTACTATACGAAAAATGGAAAAGAATCAGACAGGCCAAACTAACAATCATGCCAGATTAACAGAAGAAGAAATACTTGAAATTAGAGCATCTCCATTGTCGTCTAGAAAAATAGCACCAATGTATGGGGTGAATGATAGGCATATCCGATTGATTAGGAGTAAAGACTGTTGGAAACATTTATGAAATCAGGATTTTAAACTTTTCCATAAAAAAGCTTGACTTTTAAAAAGAACGTCTTCTCTTTAGATGAATTAGGTAGTATAGGAAAATAAGAAGAGGCCCTCAATTGAGAGCCTCTTTCTTTTTACGCCATTCTCTTAAGTATTCTCTTTGCTT
>Ga0265334_10000570_pt1 | contig 18740 bp, 12 predicted proteins | sample 42023metaG_FD_192442 | JGI IMG/M metagenome (GOLD analysis project Ga0265334, IMG submission 192442) | Rhizosphere microbial communities from Carex aquatilis grown in University of Washington, Seatle, WA, United States - 4-20-23 metaG | ecosystem: Host-associated > Plants > Roots > Rhizosphere... | reverse complement strand
GGGAGACCGGCTCGGGCAAGACCACCCAGATCCCCAAGATCTGCCTCGAGCTGGGCCGCGGCATCACCGGCATGATCGGCCACACCCAGCCCCGGCGGATCGCGGCGCGTTCCGTCGCGGAGCGCATCGCCGAGGAACTGGGCACGCAGATCGGCGAGGGCGTCGGCTACGCGGTCCGCTTCACCGACCGGGTGGGTGAGAACAGCCTGGTCAAGCTCATGACCGACGGCATCCTGCTCGCCGAGATCCAGCACGATCGGGAACTCGAGCGGTACGACACCCTCATCATCGACGAGGCGCACGAACGCAGCCTGAACATCGACTTCATCCTGGGCTACCTCAAGCGGCTGCTGCCCCGTCGCCCGGACCTCAAGGTGATCATCACCTCGGCCACGATCGATCCGTACCGGTTCGCGGCGCACTTCGGCGACGCGCCCGTGGTCGAGGTCTCCGGACGCACCTATCCGGTGGAGGTGCGTTACCGGCCGGTCGTCGACCCGGACGACCCCAGCACCCTGGACCGCGACCAGACGCAGGCGGTCTGCGACGCCGTGATCGAGCTCTTCACCGAGCGGGACGGCGACATCCTCGTCTTCCTGTCCGGGGAGCGGGAGATCCGAGACACCGCCGACGCCCTGCGCCGCCTGGAGCTGCGGCACACCGAGATCCTCCCGCTCTACGCGCGGCTGTCGGCCGCGGACCAGCACCGGGTGTTCAGCGCCCACACCGGACGGCGGGTCGTGCTGGCGACGAATGTGGCGGAGACCTCGCTGACGGTCCCGGGGATCCGGTTCGTGGTCGACTCCGGCACCGCCCGGATCTCCCGCTACAGCCACCGCACCAAGGTGCAGCGCCTGCCCATCGAGCCGATCTCCCAGGCCTCCGCCCGGCAACGTGCCGGGCGCTGCGGCCGGGTGGCGGACGGCGTCTGCATCCGGCTCTACGGCGAGGAGGACTTCGAGCACCGGCCGGCCTTCACCGACCCGGAGATCCTGCGCACCAATCTGGCCTCGGTCATCCTGCAGATGACCGCGCTCGGGCTCGGTGAGGTGGCGGACTTCGGCTTCGTCGACCCGCCGGACCCGCGCAGCGTCAAGGACGGCGTGCACCTGCTGGAGGAGCTCGGTGCCTTCGCACCCCGAGCGGGCGCCCCCGCCGCCGAGGACCCCCGGGACGGGACGGACGGACCGAACGGGTCGGACCGCACGGGCGGGTCGGGCGACAGGGACAGCAGGGGCGGGTCGGGCAGCGGGGACACCGACGGAACGAGCGACGGATCCGCGGCTGCGCACCGGCAGGGACGAGGACGGCGCCCCACGGGTGGCGGCGGACCCGGCCAACGCCTGACCGAGATCGGCCGACGCCTGTCCCAGCTGCCCATCGACCCCCGTCTGGCCCGCATGGTGCTGGAGGCGGACCGGTTGGGCTGCCTGCGCGAGGTGCTGGTCATCACCTCGGCCCTGTCCATCCAGGATCCGCGCGAGCGCCCGACCGAGGCCCAGACCCAGGCGAGCCAGCTGCACGCCCGGTTCGTTGATCCCGACTCCGACTTCCTGACCCTGGTCAACCTCTGGAACCACCTCCAGGACCGTCAGCGGGAGCTGTCCTCGAGCCAGTTCCGCAAGCTCTGCCGGGCGGAGTTCCTGCACTACCTGCGGGTGCGGGAGTGGCAGGACCTGCACTCCCAGCTCCGGCGGATCACCAAGGGCCTGGGCATGGAGCGCAATCCCGAGCCCGCGCCGGCCGACCGGGTGCACCAGGCGTTGCTCACCGGGCTGCTCTCGCAGGTCGGGCTCAAGGACGCCGCCGCGCCGGACTACCTCGGCGCCCGCGGCGCCCGGTTCGCGATCAACCCCGGCTCGGCGCTGGCCCGCAAGTCCCCGACCTGGGTGATGGCGGCCGAGCTCGTGGAGACGAGCAGGCTCTGGGCCCGCACGGTCTCCCGCGTCGATCCCGCCTGGGTGGAGGAACTCGGGCAGCACCTGGTGCGGCGCAGCTACAGCGAACCGCACTGGGAGAAGAAGCGCGCCGCGGTGATGGCCAGCGAGCGGGTCACCCTGTACGGCATCCCGCTGGTGCCCGCCCGCACGGTCACCTACTCCGCGGTGGACCCCGCCCTGTGCCGCGAGCTGTTCCTCCGGCATGCGCTCGTCGAGGGCGACTGGAGCACCCACCACAAGTTCTTCCACGCCAATCGCGCCCTCCTCAAGGAACTGGAGGCGCTGGAGCACCGGGCGCGACGTCGCGGCCTGCTCGTGGACGACGAGGTGCTCCTCGACTTCTACGACGCGCGGGTCCCGGCCGACGTCGTCTCGGGGCGCCACTTCGACGCCTGGTGGAAGAAGGCCTCCCGCGCCCACCCCGGCCTGCTCGACTTCACCGAGGAGCTGCTGCTCACCACCGAGGCGGAGGGGGTCGGCCCCGAGGACTACCCGGACGAGGTGCGCTGGGGCGAGTTCGCCGTGCCGCTGCGCTACCAGTTCGAGCCCGGCACGCAGGACGACGGCGTGACGGCCCGGATCCCCCTCCCGGTGCTCAACCAGGTCGACGACGCCTCTCTCGGCTGGTTGGTGCCGGGCCTGCGCGAGGAGCTGCTCACCGCGCTGATCCGCACCCTGCCGAAGGCGATCCGTACCCGCTTCGTGCCCGCGCCGGACCACGCCCGGGCCGCCCTGGAGCACCTCTCGCCGCAGGACGGTCCCCTGCTGGAGTCCCTCTCCCGGTACCTGTCCCGGGTGGGTCAGGTGGAGATCCCGGTGTCCGCCTGGGACCTGAACCGGCTGCCGGACCACCTGCGGATGACCTTCGAGGTGGTCGACGAGCGGGACCGCTCCCTGGGGCGCAGCAAGGACCTGGACGAGCTGCGGGCACGGCTCCGGGGGCACCTGCGTCAGGCGCTCGCGCAGGCCGGGAGTGCCCTCGAACGCACGGGCGCGACCCGGTGGGACTTCGGGACGCTCCCCCGCACCTTCGAGCGGGCACGCGCCGGGACGACGGTGCGCGGGTATCCGGCCCTGGTCGACGAGGGCACCACGGTCGGGGTGCGGATCCTGCCCACCGCGACCGAGCAGGAACGGGCCATGCTCACCGGCACGCGCCGGCTGCTCCTGCTGGGGCTGACCGTGCCGGTCCGCGGGGTACTCCGCGCACTCCCGCAGGAGGCGAAGCTCGCCCTCTCCCGCAGCCCGCACCCCTCGCCGTCCGCGCTCTTCGACGACGCGACGGCCGCCGCGGTGGACGCCCTGGTCACCGCGCACGGTGGCCCCGCCTGGGACGCCGAGGCCTTCGCCCGCCTGTCCCGCGCGGTGGGCGAGGACCTGCCCGGCAGCCTGCTCCACGTGCTGCGGGACGTGGCCGACGTGCTGGCCCTCGCGCACACGGTGGAGGCCCGCATGACCGCCACGAACAGCCTGGTCCTGGTCCCGGCCCTGGCCGACCTGCGCGAGCAACTCAATGCTCTCGTGTACCCGGGGTTCGTCGCCGGGGCGGGCCTGCGCCGGCTGCCGGACCTGGTGCGCTACCTGCGCGCGATGTCCCAACGGTTGGACAAGCTCGCCGAACGCCCCGCCCGCGACCGCGATCTCATGGCCAGGGTCCACGCCGTGCGCCAAGACTGCGACGAGGCCCTGGTCACCGGGGGCCCGGGCGTGCGGGCGAGCGCCGCGGCGGCCGAACTCCCCTGGATGGTGGAGGAACTGCGGGTGAGCCTGTTCGCGCAGACCGTGGGCACGGCCTACCCGATCTCCGAGCAGCGCATCCGCAAGGCCCTGGCCGCCCTCGGTTGACCGGCGGGACCCGTCAGCCTCGGCTCGCGTCCCCTGCCTCGGTCGACCGGTGGGGTCGGTCGGCCGCGAGCTCGGCGCCCGATCCGCGGCCTGCGGTGCCACCGCTGACCGCACAGACCAGACCGTTTATCTTTTAACTATCGGTGTGACGGTTGCCACACGCGTGATCGCCTGCTTCCCTGTCGGTGCCCGGCGTCGGACGGTCTGCCCAGGATCGTGCCCGCCGGAACGGCGCCCGGCGCGCCCCGTCCCCCCGGGGCTGGTGCCCTCTCCCCCGACATGTCCCGGCTGCACGCCCCTGACGCGCGCAGTACCCCACCCGGTCCCGCAAGGAGGACATGGTGAAGATCAGACGACGGGCCGCGGTCACTGCGGTGGCCGCCGGCCTGGTCGCGGTCGCCACGACGCTGGCGACCTCGGACCCGGCGTCGGCGCACGGAGTCATGCAGCAACCCGGCGCCCGCACCTACCTGTGCTACCTGGACGCGCTGACCTCGACCGGACAGCTCATCCCGAACAACCCCGCCTGTGCCGCAGCGGTGGCCACCAGCGGCGTCACCCCGCTGTACAACTGGTTCGCCGTCCTGAACTCGAACGCGGGCGGTCAGACCGTCGGGTACATCCCGGACGGCAAGTTGTGCAGCGGCAACGCCACGGTCTACGACTTCTCGGGCTTCGACCAGGCCCGCACGGACTGGCCCACCACGCACCTGACCTCGGGGGCCAACTTCGACTTCCAGTGGAGCGACTGGGCCAAGCACCCGGGCACGTTCTACCTGTCCATGACCAAGGACGGTTGGGACCCGACCAAGCCCCTGAGCTGGTCCGACCTGGACGCTCCGTTCCTCACCGTCACGGACCCGCCCGCCGACGGCGGTCCGGGCACCGACGCCGGTCACTACTACTGGACCGGCAAGCTGCCCACGAAGACGGGCCGGCACATCCTGTACGGCCGGTGGGTGCGCTCGGACAGCAACGAGAACTTCTTCAGCTGCTCGGACGTCGTCTTCGACGGCGGCACGGGCCAGATCACGGGGGTGGGCTCCACGTCGGTCACCACCACCACGACCGCGCCGGTGACCATCACGACCACGACGCCCCCGGTCACCACCACGACGACCACGACCCGACCGGTCACCACCACGACGACCACGACCCGACCGGTCACCACCACGACGACCACGACCCGACCCGTGACCACGACAACGACCACCACCCGGCCGGTCACCACGACAACGACCACCACCCGGCCGGTCACCACGACCACCACGGCAGGGGGCTCGAGCACCTGCACGGCCTCGTACCGGGCGGTCGGTTCCTGGCCCGGCGGGTTCCAGGGCGAGGTCACGGTGGCCAACAACTCGGCGTCCGCGTTCGCCTCCTGGACGGCGACCCTCACGCTGGCCTCCGGACAGGCCGTCTCCCAGGTCTGGAGCGGCACCGCGACGACCAGCGGCTCCACGGTGACCGTGAAGAACGCCGGCTGGAACGGCACCGTGGCGGCAGGCGGCTCGACGACGTTCGGACTGCTCGGCAGCGGCTCGGGCAGCCCTGCGCCCACGGCCAGTTGCACCAGTCCCTGACGGGTTGACGCCCAGTTCGTCGACGAACCCCGGGGAGGGGTTCCTGCGGCCCTCGCCGTGGACCTCTCCCCGGGGTTCTCGTCGTCCCCCGAGGCTCCCCCGGGCCCGGAGCGCCACCGGGAAGGCCTCAGCCGTCCGGGACGGGGGGCCGATCCACCGACCGGACGATCTTCTTCCCCGAGGCTCACGACGCGCCACGCCCGGAGGCCCGCGGTCAACGAGTTCGCAAGTCGGACATGACATCCTTCGGCCACGGGCCCGTTTCGAGCCACGGAGGCATGGATGTCAGGCGGCAACAGCCCAGGACGCCGACTGGTCCCCCACATGCTCCCGCCGCAGGACACCCCCCGTGGTGTCGGCGGAGCGGCGAGACCGGTGACGGCGCTACTCATCGCCGGCGCGCTGCTCACCGTCGGCACGATCTGGCACGGCTCCGCGCACACGCTGGTCATCGTGCTCGGCACGGGCCTGCTCACGGCGGCCTTCACGAGCCTGCTGCTGGTGCCTCCGACGCTGCACCGTGCCCCGGCCGTGGGCGCCGAGACGGCACCCGTCCCGGCGCCCACGGACGGACCACGGGCGGCCACGAGCCGGCCCCGTGCTCTCGACCCGCTCGGTGAGCACGCCGAGTCCCACCCTCCGGCGCACGGCCGCACCCCCGCGGAGGCGGAGAAGATCCACACCGAGCTGCCGCACGATCTGGTCGTCGCCGGGGTCCGAGCCGCCCGCTGGCGCATCCGCCTCCTCGCGCCGTCCGTGACCCTGCTCGCGGAACCGCACCGTGCACCCTTCCTGACCGCCCTGAGCGAGGCCCTGGACCGGCACGTCGACATCCGGATCCTCCTCCAGGACCCCGGGCACCGCTCCGGCGACGAGGCCGCGCCCGATGCCGCGACGGCCCGCGAGATCGCGCAGACCCTGCGGGAACTCCGGGCGCTGGAGGAGTCACTCACCGCGGACGAGGCCTCCCTGCTGGACGTGCGTATCTGCCCGCGGTTGCCGCCCATGAGCACCTACCGCTGGGACGACCGGGCGGTCAGTGCCCTGGCCCCGCCGTCCCTCGCCCCGACCCGCACCCGCAGGGCCTCGGACCCGGCGCCGAGCACCCGATACTTCGAGACCACCGCCGACCAGGGCCTGGCCGCCGCCGTCGACGAACAGTTCGACCTGCTCTGGGCACATGCGCCGACCCGCCCGCTCGCCGAGTACCTCCACGCCCGGCTGGAGATCAGCGTCGGGTCAGGTCCGCGCTCGGCACCTGGGCTCCTGGCCACCGCCCGGTACGTCTGCGTCGACGGGCGCATCTACGTCACCGCGTCGGCACTCACCGCCGACCTCTTCGCGAACGCGGCCGAACCGCCGGTCATCCGCCTCGTGCACGAGCTGTCCCCGCTGGGTGGTGACCCCGACACGCGCTACCGGGCGGTTCCCGTGGACACCGAGCACCCGGTGGCCGCGGGCATCGTCGAGGCGTTCCGGCGCAAGTACGCCGCGCAGACCGCGGTGACCGACACCCGCGCGGTCATGGCCCGGCTCGACGCCCAACCCCGCGTGGTCGCCCTGCCGGACGACCGACCGGCGCGGCAGGCCGCACGTCCCGCGGGTCCGGGTCAGGCCACCGGTGGGAGGAACTGAGCACGGAGCGCCGACATCCCGGCGAGGATCGCGTACTCCTGTTCCTGCGCGTCGGAGGCGGCGCTGCCCCGCACCATGCGGTCCCGCAGGAAGGCCAGTTCGCTGCCCAACTCCTGGAAGTCCCGCATCGCCGCACGGGCCGCGGGGCCGCCGGTGCGCTGTGCCCATGCCCGGGCCTCCCTGCGCAACGGGAGGGATCCGAGCATGCGCAGCTCGCGCGGGGCGAGCCAGCCGGTCGTGGCGTAGACCGCGAGGTGGCGGGTGATCAGCCGGCCCTCCCGGCGCCGGGCGACCAGGGCGAGGACCACGAACAGCAGGAACACCGGCATCTGGAAGGCCACGTAGGCGGTGAAGAACCCCGAGACGCCGGAGACCGCGGACACGTTCCACACCGCATGCAGAGCGACCGCGCAGACCCACCCCAACAGCGGCGCGAGGGGCCGGAGCATGCGGTTGCGGGTGCTCACGGCCACGCCGATGCCCACCCCGGTCGCCGCGGTGAACAGCGGATGCGCGAACGGCGACACGACACAGCGCAGGAGGAACACGCCCATGGTCCCGTGGTGGCCGGTCGAGGTCATCGTGCGCCCGAGGTAGAGCACGTTCTCCACGAAGGCGAACCCGACGCCGGCCATGCCCGCGTAGACGACGCCGTCGACGACGCCGTCGAACTCGCGCCGTCGCACGGCCAGGATGAGCACGATGGCCAGTGCCTTCGTGGTCTCCTCGACGATCGGCGCCACGAGCACGACCGTGCGGGTCACCCCGCCCCCGCTGTGCTGCAGGGCGTGCACCGAGGCGGAGTTGACCACGAGCGACACCAACGTGGCGACCCCCGCGCCCCAAGCTGCGGCCAGGGCGAGCAACGCCGCGGGCTCGGCCTCGTAGCGGTCCAGCCACATCAGAGCACCGATCACCGGAACCACGGGCACCGCGGCGAGCAGGGCGGCGTCCAGCGCGGCCACCGGACCGGTCTGCTTGGTGATCAACACGACGGTCAGCAGTCCGCAGGCCACGAGGCCCAGTCCCAGGGCGACCATGCCCAGCAGGCGCAGTGCGCGGGGGCGGGCCGGGACGGGCAGGGAGTGCCCGGACGGCAGGCCGGCGGGCACCGCGGGCTGGTATGCGGTGAACTCGCTCACCCCGCGAGGGTAGCGGCGCGGTGGACCTCGCTCCGCGACCCCGGGGTCCTGGCGCGGCACGACGGACCTGGTACCCCGGAGCGACCCAGCCGCGGAGGGACCTCATCGCAGGACGCCCCAGCCGCCGGACGATCTCGAACGGGCGACCCATGGGGGTACGGAACGGCACAGGGCCGTTGCTGCGGGTATCGACCATCCCTGCGCGTAGAGTGACGGCCGTGGCGAACGGGAACAACGACCGCACCCAGGACCGCATCGTCTGGATCGACTGCGAGATGACTGGTCTCGACCTGATCCACGATGCGCTCATCGAGGTGGCGGTGCTGGTCACCGACTCCGAGTTGAACGTGCTCGGGGACGGGGTGGACGTGGTGGTCACGCCTCCGGCGGAAGCAGTGGCCCAGATGAACGAGATCGTGCAGCAGATGCACACGACCTCGGGCCTGCTCGCCGAACTCGACCAGGGCATCACCCTCACCGAGGCCGAGGACGCCGTGCTGGAGTACGTCACCCGCTGGGTGCCCGACGTCCGCCGCGCCCCGCTCGCCGGCAACTCGGTCGCCACCGATCGCGGTTTCCTGGCCCGGGACATGCGCCGACTCGAGCAACACCTGCACTACCGCATGATCGACGTCTCGTCGATCAAGGAGCTTGCCCGCCGCTGGTACCCGCGGGTCTACTTCGCCTCCCCGGACAAGCACGGCGGCCACCGGGCCCTCGCGGACATCCGGGAGAGCATCGAGGAGCTGAAGTACTACCGGGAGGCCCTTTTCGTGCCCCAGCCCGGACCCGACTCCGAGACCGCCCGGCGGATCGCGGCGAAGTACGGCAGCGGCGCGGCTGCCACGGGCGGTCAAACCGCGTGAACGGGGCCGGCCGGCCCGCGTGATCCCGGGGCGGTCAACCCGCGTGAACGCAGTCCGCCGGACCGGTACACTTCAGGGGCGGTCACACCGGGAAACCGGTCCGTGGTGGGTGTAGCTCAGCTGGTAGAGCACTGGGTTGTGGTCCCAGGTGTCGCGGGTTCAAGTCCCGTCACTCACCCCAGCGAGATGAAGGCCCAGGTCAGCACAATGACCTGGGCCTTCGTCCTGTTTCGGCTCGCCGGCCCGCCCCCGTTCCGCACGCTCACCCGCCCGGGGCGCGGGGGGAGCCCGCTACGCCCGCATACGAGCAATCTCACTACGTGATCTGCGCCATACCGGCAACGTGAGCGGCGCCACTCCAGCCGCTCCCCGGGCGACCGTCGACGCCGCCGGTCCACTCTCCGGACACCTCCGGGACGCCCGACCCCCGTGCTCATGCCCCCTGGACCCGCTCCCGCCGACCGCTGGGCCCCCTGCCCGCGCCACGCCCACCCGCCCCAAGGCGACCCTGGGCCGAGGACACTCGCAGGACCTGGCTATCGTCGTCGTAGGAGTCGCGGTCGTTCCGGCAGGCAGTTCCACCGGTGCGCGACCCGCGCCGAACTCGACGTGGAGAGGATCGTCGTTTCCGCCGATGCCAGTCACCTCGCGGGAGCCCGAGTGGCCGGATTGCTGACCTCCGGGGCGATCCAGTTCGCCACGGTCCGTTCAGCCGTCCCCGCCACCCCGGGGACGCCGCAGAGACCCGTCACCGGCCTCGACGTCATCCCCGTCCCCCTCGGCGCTACCGTACGGGCGCCCGTCCTGGTCCGGGCGCCTCACGACGGCGTCTGCCCCCGGACACGCTCCGGCCTCCGAGCCGACGGCCTCGAGTGATCGAGCGCCAGGGCGCGGCCCGTCCCCTCCGCCACCGCATCGGGAGTGCGGCAGGGACGGCCACCACCACGCAGGTCAAGGACGACCGAGTGGCTCATCAGACGACCGGGCGGCCGGGGTGTTCCCGGCAGGCCTGGGCAATCCGTGGAACCGGCTCGTTCCGGTTGCCCGGAAACGGCACCACCGGCGGCACCCCGCAGCGACCGGGGCACCGCTCGGAGGGAGACCAGGGCACGAGCCTTACCGTCCTGGCCCCCTCCCCGGACCGACCAAGGTCCTCCGGGGCCTTGGAGCACGACAGGCAGGGTAAAACTGGGCCGGGCAACGGCACCGGTCTCACTGAGGGCAAGAGGAGTGACACGCGATGCCGGGGTACGTCTATGACTTCTCCGAAGGCAACAAGGAACTGAAGGACCTTCTCGGCGGCAAGGGGGCGAACCTCGCCGAGATGACGAACCTCGGCCTGCCGGTTCCTCCCGGATTCACCATCACCACCGAGGCTTGCACGTACTGGCTGCACCACGGCGAGGAGCCCTCGTCGCTGCGCGCCGAGATCGACCTGCACCTGGACACCCTCGAGAAGACCGCGGGCCGCAAGCTCGGCCAGTCCGACGACCCGCTGCTGGTCTCGGTCCGCTCCGGCGCCAAGTTCTCCATGCCCGGCATGATGGAGACGGTCCTGAACGTCGGCCTGAACGACGCCTCGGTGCTCGGCCTGGCGGCCAACACCGGTGACGACCGCTTCGCGTGGGACTCCTACCGTCGTCTGCTCCAGATGTTCGGCAAGACGGTGCTCGGCATCGACGCCGAGAAGTTCGAGCACCACCTGGAGGAGGCCAAGTCCGCCAAGGGCTCCACCAACGACCTCGCCCTGGACGCCAGCGACCTGCAGAAGCTCGTCGAGATCTTCAAGGGTGTCGTCCACGAGGAGACCGGCAAGCCGTTCCCGCAGGACCCCAAGGAGCAGCTCATCGAGGCCGTGCACGCGGTCTTCCGCTCCTGGAACACCGACCGGGCCCGCCTGTACCGCCGTCAGGAGAAGATCTCCGACGACCTGGGCACCGCCGTCAACGTGATGTCGATGGTGTTCGGCAACCTCGGCGACAACTCCGGCACCGGCGTCGCGTTCACCCGTGACCCCGCCAGCGGCCGCACCGGTGAGTACGGCGACTACCTGCCCAAGGCGCAGGGCGAGGACGTCGTCGCCGGTATCCGCAACACGCTCAGCCTGTCCGACATGCAGCGTCTGGACCCGACATCCCACGGCGAGCTGATCCGGATCATGGGCGTGCTGGAGCGGCACTACGCCGACCTGTGCGACATCGAGTTCACGGTCGAGCGCGGCAAGCTCTGGATGCTGCAGACCCGCGTGGGCAAGCGCACCGCCGCTGCCGCCTTCCGGATCGCCGCCCAGCTCGTGGACGAGGGCGTCATCGACCTCGACACCGCGATCAGCCGGGTGTCCGGCGAGCAGCTCGCCAAGCTGATGTTCCCGCAGTTCGACCGGGACGCGCCGCGCACCAAGATCGCCAAGGGTCTGGCCGCCAGCCCCGGTGCCGCGGTGGGCAAGGCCGTCTTCAGCTCCGAGACCGCCCAGGAGTGGGCCGCCCGTGGCGAGGACGTCATCCTGGTCCGTCGGGAGACCAACCCCGACGACCTCGGTGGCATGGTTGCCGCCCGCGGCATCCTGACCAGCCGTGGTGGCAAGACCTCCCACGCTGCGGTGGTCGCGCGTGGCATGGGCCGCACCTGCGTCGCCGGCGCCGAGAGCCTTGACGTTGACGTCAAGGTCAAGGTGGCCGTGGCCGCCGACGGTTCCCGTTTCGTCGAGGGCGACGTCATCTCCATCGACGGCAGCACCGGCGAGATCTTCCTCGGTGAGGTTCCGGTCGTGCCGAGCGCCGTCGCCCAGGTCCTTCAGGGCCAGGACGTCCAGGTGCAGCACAACGACGAGCGCGAGCTGCTCGAGGCCGTGAGCCGGCTCATGGGTCACGCCGACTCCATCCGCCGCCTGGGCGTGCGGGCCAACGCCGACACCCCGGAGGACGCCGTTCGCGCGGCCACCTTCGGCGCCGGTGGCATCGGCCTGTGCCGCACGGAGCACATGTTCCTCGGCGACCGTCGGCCGCTGATCGAGCGCGTGATCCTGGCCCAGACCGCGGACGAGCGTCAGGCCGCCCTGAACGAGCTGCTGCCACTGCAGCGGGACGACTTCACGGGCATCCTCGAGGCCATGGACGGGCTGCCGGTCGTGATCCGTCTGCTCGACCCGCCGCTGCACGAGTTCCTGCCCGACCACACCAGCCTCTCCGTCAAGGTCGCCGTGGCCCAGGCCGCCGGCACCCCGGACGCCGAGGCCGAGGCCCTGCTCGCCCACGTCAACCGGATGCACGAGCACAACCCGATGCTCGGCACCCGCGGCGTCCGGCTCGGCCTGGTCGTGCCCGGCCTGTTCATCCTGCAGGTGCGCGCAGTGGCCCTGGCCGCCGCCGCCCTGAAGAAGGCCGGCCGGAACCCGCACCCCGAGGTCATGGTCCCGCTCGTGGCCACGATCGAGGAGCTGCGCAACATCCGCGCCGCCGCCGTCACCGCGATCGCCGAGGTCGAGAAGGAGTCCGGCGTCTCGCTGGACATCCCGATCGGCACGATGATCGAGCTGCCGCGGGCCGCCCTGACCGCGGGCCGGATCGCCGAGGAGGCGGACTTCTTCTCCTTCGGCACCAACGACCTGACCCAGACCACGTGGGGCTTCAGCCGCGACGACGTCGAGGCTGCGTTCTTCCCCCAGTACATGGAGCAGGGCATCTTCGCGGTCAGCCCGTTCGAGTCGATCGACGAGGACGGCGTCGGCCGCCTCGTCTCCATCGCCTCGAAGGAGGGCAAGGCCGCCAAGGGCTCCCTCACCCTGGGCGTCTGCGGTGAGCACGGCGGTGACCCGTCGTCGATCCAGTTCTTCGACACGGTCAAGGAGCTCGACTACGTCTCCTGCTCGCCGTTCCGGGTGCCGATCGCGCGCCTGGAGGCGGCCCGCGCCGTCGCCCTCGCCCGCCTCGGTGGGCACAGCGACAGCCGCTGAGCCGGTGACCGCGCTGCCGGTGGCACCGCCACCGGCAGGGTGATCCGTCGGTCGGGCCCGACCCCCTGGGGGTCGGGCCCGATCCGTTTCCCCGAGACGGATCCGATTCCCATGAGGTCTCCGCCGGTACCGTCACCACCGGATCAGGGCAGGAGGCTGCCGGGGTTCCTCGAGCCGGTCGGGTGGGCGAGGCAGGCCGCGAGCGCCCACGGGGTCAGCTGGCGCGTCCCGGGTTCGGCACCGTCGATCAGCTCGAGCGGGGCCTGGGCCGCCTGTGCCCCCTGTTCCTTGAGCCGTTGGTCCACGCTCGTGATACCCGGCCAGGTGAACGCGGCCAGCGGCCAGGGCCGCGACACGGTCGTCCATGGTCATGATGGCGTCCACGTTCGGATGCTCCCGCAGGAGCGGCAGCTGGTACCACTCGATGGCGGTCATCGCGACCAGGACGAACCCTGCGCCATCGCCGGCCCTGCGGATCTCCCCCGCGCCGTCCCCGACCGGCGGGGCCCGTCGACGATCACGGCTTCGTCGACGGGCCCCGACGTCGCAGGTTCGGCAACCTGCGACGCCATCGCTCCCGGGTCGGAACCGGCGCACGCGCCGCCTCCAGCACGTCTTCCCCGGTTCCGGTCATGCCCCCGACGAGGGCCGGACCCGGCAGCGTCGCATCAGCTCGCGGTGCAGGCCACGGTCACGCCCGAGCCCGTGCCGCTGCCCAGGAATCCGAAGTTCGCGCTACCGCCCGCCGCGAGCGCCCCGTTGTAGCCGAGGTTGGTCACACCCACGGTGCCGGTGGCGCCGCTGGCGGTGCCGTTCCACACCTGGGCGATCGTGCTCCCGGCCGGCAGGGTCACGTCGACCTTCCAGCCCGAGATCGCGGATCCGCCGGCGACCACGTTCACCTGGGCGACGAACCCCCCGGTCCACGAACTCTGCAGGCTGAAAGTCGCCGTGCAGCCCTTTCCGCCGCTCGCGGTGGTCGTCGTCGGACGGGTGGCCGTGGTGGTGGTGCGGGTCGTCGTGGTGGTGCGGGTCGTCGTGGTGGTCGGACGCGTCGTGGTCGTCGTGGTGGTCGGACGCGTCGTGGTCGTCGTGGTGGTCGGACGCGTCGTCGTGGTGGTGCGAGTCGTCGTGGTGGTCGGTCCACCCTTGTACTGCGCGGCGACCCGGGCGAGATCCGTCCCGGTGCCGTTCAGGTACTTCTGGTGCACCCAGGTGGTGAAGGCGGACAGGCTGCCCGCGGAGGACCCGGCGGACCAGAGCTCCTCCTTGTCCTGGTCGAACCAGGCGATGGACTTCAGATCGGGGTACCTGCCGGAGGCGAGCGTCGCCGACATGTCCGAGATCCACTGCCCCTTGTTGCCGCCGTCCTCGCTCGATGCCATCTCCGCGATCATCACGGGGCGGTGCGGGGCGATCGAGCGGGCCTTGGCGTAGGCGCTCGAGAACATCGAGTCGAAGCTCGACCAGTAGTTGCCCGAGGTGTCCCAGGACGGCGCGAGACCCCAGTTGTAGCCGTCGATGGCCACCCAGTCGACGTAGGCGTCACCGGGGTAAGCCAGCGCCGGGTCGTTCCAGGACGCCGAAGGGCTGTCGCTGTCGTTGTAGCACCAGACCCACTGCACGTTGGTGGCCCCGGCGGCCACGACGAGGTCGTGCACGTGCCGGAAGGCCGCAACGTACAGGGATGGGTCGTTGTTGTTGTTCGCGATGCCCCAGGGGTACCAGTTGCCGTCGAACTCGTGGGCCCAGCGGACCAGGATCGGCACGCCTGCCGCGGCGAACTCCGCGCCACGCGCCCTGATGTAGCTGTCCCACTTGCCGCCGATGATGTCCTGCAGATGGATCTGCGCACTGTCGCTGACGCCCAGGCTCGGGTCCCAGGGTTCCCAGGTGAAGTGCGGCAGGATGCCCTGGCTCCAGAGCGTCCTGGCCGCGGAGGAGTTGAAGGCGTTCCCGTCGGCCCAGTTGTCGAACCAGAGCACGCTCGCCGGGGTCACTCCGTACTTGGCCACTGTGTCCGAGGCCATCGCGACGGGCGCCTCCTCACGGAAGATCGTCAGGTACTTCGTCGAGGAGTCCGCCGCGGAGGCCGGTGCGGACACCCCCAGCATCGGGCTGAGGACGAGGGCGGCCGAGGCGGCCAACACGGTCGCCATCCGGAACCGCCGAGTCCCCCGGCTGCCGCCAGGGCTCGTCGTGCACGTCATGATCGTCTCTTTCTCTCGCTAGGGCTGTCGCGGGACCCGGAAGAAGATCACTCATATCCAGCGATGAAACTGGAAGCGCTTCCAGTGCCTTCAGTCGCCGAGTCGCACGAGCGTGCATGGTGCGACATGCCACGGGCCAGCGTCAATAGCAAGCGGCAGATATGCTCGAACCCCCGCCCTCCCTGGATGGCAGCCGAAGTTCAGGAAGCGCTTCCGGTCGTGGGACGTCGCCACCCGGGGGGAGGTGACCGATCCGCCCCGGGCTCGGCGGCGCGCTCGGCCGATCACCCTCCGGACCAGGGGTAGGCTCGGCCGATCCGTACGAGAGGGCACCGCAGGCCATGAGCACCGACCCACCGCGGCGACCCGCGACCCTGGACGAGGTCGCCGCGCGCGCGGGGGTCTCCCGCACAGCCGCCTCGCGAGTGCTCAACAACGCCCCACACGTCAGCGCGGTGAAGCGGGCGGCCGTCGAGCGGGCGATGCGCGACCTGGACTACCAACCCAACCGCTCGGCCCGCGCTCTGGCCCGGCAGCAGGCCGGCGCCGTCGTCCTGGCGGTCTCCCTCGCGGATCCCGTGGTGTTCGCCGATCCCTTCTTCACCCGGATCATCGTCGGCCTGCTGGACGTGCTGGAGGCGACCGACCGCCACCTGATCATCTGCCTCGCCGCTTCGCCTCGCGGAGAGACCAGGCTGAAGAACCTGCTCAGCGCCCAGGGGGCGGACGGGATCCTGCCCCTGGCCGTGCAGACCAGGGACGATCCCCTCCTGCGCCTCGTCCAGTCCTCCGAGATGCCCGCGATCTTCGGCGGCCGGCCGTTCGGGCCCGAGCCCCGCTGGTACGTGGACATCGACAACTACGGCGGCACACGTACCGCACTGCAGCACCTCATCGATCTGGGGCGTACCCGGATCGCCACCATCACCGGACCGGTCGACATGCAGGTCGCCGAGGTCCGCACCCGTGCCTACCGGGAAGCGCTCATGCTCGCCGGTCTCACGCCGCACGGGATCGCACATGCGGACTTCACCCCGCCCGGGGGTGCCGCGGCGATGCGGGAACTCCTCGAGAGCCACCCCGACCTGGATGCGGTGTTCATCGCGAGCGACAACATGGCGATGGGCGCGCTGCCCGTGCTCCGCGCGACGGGCCGACGGATACCGGACGACGTGGCCGTGGTCGGGTACGACGACCTGCGTCTCACCGACCCACCGCTGACCACGGTGCACCAGCCGATCGAGACCATGGGCCGGGAGATGGCGCGCATGCTCCTCGCCGTGCTCGACGGGGCCGACCCCAGCCCGGTGATCCTGCCGGCCAAGCTCATCGTCCGCGATTCGGCCTGAGCACGCGGGTCAGTCCGGCCCGGGCAGAACCGGCCGGACGGTCTCCGCCCCCTCCGCCGGATCGCCGGAGGGGGCCTCGCCACGGTCGACCCGCAGCACGACGTTGCCCCGCTTGTGGCCACGATCGACATACCGGTGGGCCTCGGCGATCCGGTGCAGCGGGTAGCTCCGGTCGATCAGCGGGTGGAGCACGCCGTCCTCGGCGAGGGCCCGGACGGTGGCCAGGGCCTCGGCCTTGGCCAGAGACATTCCCTGGACCACCCGTCGCCCGGGAACGACCCGCGTCCACAGCGACTGCGCGAAGGAGACCGGCCCCGGCACCGTGGTCAGGTAGCGCCCGCGGGCGGTCAGCGCCCGCCGGCACCGGGTGAACGGGGCGGCACCGATGGCGTCGAAGACGACGTCGTACCGCGCGAGGGGTGCGTAGGGGTCCTCCTGCGTGTAGTCCACGACCCGGTGAGCGCCGAGGGACCGGATCAGCTCCTGATTGCGCGTGCCGGCCACCCCGGTCACCTCGGCGCCCAGGTACCGGGCCAGTTGCACCGCGTACCCGCCGACGCTGCCGGACGCTCCGACGACGAGCAGCGCCTGCCCGGGGCGGACACCGGCCCGGTCCCGCAGGAAGTACAGGGCGGTCGTGGCCCCGTCGACCAGTGCAGCCGCCCCGGAGTGGCTCACGTTCGGCGGTTTGATCGCCAGCGAACCCCGCTCCGGCAGGCAGGCGTACTCCGCGTGGGCACCGAGCCGGAATCCGGTGAAGCCGAAGACCTCGTCGCCCGGACCGTACCGGGTGACGCGCCGTCCCACGGCCTCGACGGTGCCGGAGAGTTCGAGCCCCGGGATCCGGTACCGGCGACGTGGCCGGCGCAGGCCGACGACGATCCGCCCGGCCGCAGACTCCCCCCGACGCATCAACGCGTCCGAGGAGGTCACCGTGCTCGCGTGAACGCGCACCAGGACCTCGTCCTCGCGCGGCACGGGGACGGGCAGGCGTTCCAGCCGCAGAACCTCGGGCGGACCGTAGGCCCGCCAGACGACCGCTTCCATGTCGGCCACTCCACCCTCACCACCATCGGGCTTGACATCTTGACATTCAGTGTCAGTACGTCAGTGTTGACACTCGGGGGGATTCTGTCAACAGTGGCACCGTGGACGACCAGAGGCGGCAGAAGATCATCGAGGCGGCCTTCGAGACGTTCCTGCGGTACGGCTTCCGCCGCACGACCATGGACGACATCGCCCAGCAGGTGGGCCTGTCCCGCCCGACCCTCTACCTGACCTTCCCGAACAAGGAGGCGATCTTCCGGGCGGTCGTGGAGACCGGACAGGACAGGATGCTCACGGAGATCTCGGCGGGGCTCCCCGGCCAGGGGTCGCTGGCGAGCGGGTTGCGGTACGCGTTCGAGATCTGGGTCGTACAACCCGAGGCGATGACCGCGCGCTCCCCCGCGGCCGAGGAACTTCTGAACACCCCGTTCGACTTCGCCAAGGACGTCTTCGACGACGGCGCGCGACGCCTGGGCGACCTTCTCGCGGAGCTCATCACGGCCGCAGTGATCGATCCGGCCGCACTACAGCCGCCGGCACAGGCACGTGCGCGGGTCCTGGTCGCCGCCACCCGCGGCTGCAAGACCGCAGCCCGGGACGCGGACGATCTCCGGCAACTCGTCGAGGACCTGGTGGACATGACGGTGGCCGGACTCCCGCTGCGTGCGGAGGAGACCGTCCCGGCCCGGGGCCGAGACACGGACGGGACCGTCCGGACTCAAGCCCGGGGCACCGGCACCGATCAGTGAAGGTGGAGGCGCACACCGGGGGACCCGCCGGGGCGCGACCGATCCGGCACCCGGACACCTCGGGCCGGTGGGAGGACCGATGAACGGCGAGGAGCGCGAGGACGCCACCGCGGGCGCCGTCACCGTGCTCCGAGGGAACGCCCGCGCGCCACACGGACCCGGACGACTGCGCCGGGCGGACCGCTCCGACCGACCGGACGGAGCGCGCCGATCGGCCCCGTCCCGTGGACCGGTCCGGGCACGTCTGCGAGGTCCGGGGATCCTGGCCCTGTTCCTGGTCGACGTCGCGGCCACGACCTGGGTCTTCCTTCTCTGCGGGCTCCTGTGGTGGGCCAATGTGCCGATGGTGGCCGGGTGGCACCCGCGGGTGGTCCTCACCGGATCCATGAGTCCCACGATCATGCCCGGCGACGTCGTCGTGA
>Ga0265334_10000568_pt1 | contig 18776 bp, 15 predicted proteins | sample 42023metaG_FD_192442 | JGI IMG/M metagenome (GOLD analysis project Ga0265334, IMG submission 192442) | Rhizosphere microbial communities from Carex aquatilis grown in University of Washington, Seatle, WA, United States - 4-20-23 metaG | ecosystem: Host-associated > Plants > Roots > Rhizosphere... | reverse complement strand
CTTGCCGGTGCCCCTGTCGATCATCGGGATCGCGCTGGCGGCGCAGGGGGCGGAGCCGGTCGAGATCGCCGTGGCGGCCATCGTCGTCCTCGCCGGGGAGGGGCTCAGGCGATACGCGAGCCGGGCGGCGGCTTGATCCTGCGGGCAGAGGCAGGAGCAGAGGCAGGAGCTAGAGCTTGGGGTAGGGGCTGGAGCTTGGGGTAGGGGCTGGGGCAGGGAAAACGGGAGACGAGCGAAACGGACGTTGCCTCGCAACGCGTCGTCAGTCGTCAGCCCGCGGGGGTGGGGCCCCGCGGGCCGCCACGACCTGGAAGGCAATGGAAGAACAGATCACGATCCGCCACTGAAAGGCCAGTGAGACTACCGGCGAGACCGGCGCGGACTGCTTTCAGTCCGGGAACGTCGCGAGACGCGTCTCGATGGAGCGGTGAAAACTCGAGCCACGCGGGCCGCCAAGACCTAGAAGGCATGGAAGAACAGATCACGATCCTCCAATGAAAGGCGAGGGAGACTACCGGCGAGCCCGGCGCGGACTGCTTTCAGAACCCGAAGGTCGCGAGACCTGGCCAGATGGAGCGGTGGAAACTCAAACCCGCGAAGGTCGCGAGACGCGTCTCGATGGCGCGGTGAAACTCAAGCCCGGCGCGATGGAAAATCAACTACGTTCATTCGCATGAAGACTGCCGCGATCGTAGGCGAGCCGGAAATCGACAACGACAGCGTGATGGTGCGGGTCGCGGTGGACGACACGGCCGACAGTGACTCGGGGGGTGTGTTCCTGGTCCGGATGAAGGACTACGGCTCGATCACGGTCGAGAGCTTTCCCCCCGGTCAGACTCCCTCATCGAGCGGCGCGGATCGCGTCGAGGCCGCGGCGGCTGCCATGCGGTACGCGCTCGACAACAGCAATCAGTTCGACTCGCTGTTCGCGCAGCTCCCGAGGGAGTGACACGCGATGCTCGTCGACACGCACTGCCACCTCGACGGCAAGAACTGCAAGGACGGCGCCGACGACGCGCTCGGTCGGGCGCGGGCGGCGGGGGTCGGTGCGTTCGTCGCCATCGGGGTCGGGTCGCTCGGCGCGGCGCGCGAGGTGCTCGCGCTCTCGCGGCGTCATCGGGACGTGTCGTGCACCGTCGGCGTGCACCCCCATGACGCCGCGACGCTCACCGACGCGCTCTACGACGAGCTCGCACGTCTTGCGTCGGAGGACGTCGTCGTCGGCATCGGGGAGATAGGGCTCGACTACCACTACGACCACTCACCGCGAGATGCGCAGGCCGCGGCGTTCAGGCGCTTCATCGCGCTCGCGCGCGAGGTGAAGAAGCCCATCGTCGTCCACACGCGGAGCGCGCCCACGGACACCCTCGACGTCCTTTCGGCAGAAGGTGCGCGCGACGTCGGAGGGGTCATCCATTGCTTCAGCGAAGATCGTGACTTTGCGCGGCGCGCCCTCGACCTCGGGTTCGACGTGTCGTTCTCCGGCATCGTCACGTTCAAGAACGCAACGAGCATCCACGAGGTCGCGTCATTTTTGCCCGACGACAGGATCCTCGTCGAGACGGACAGCCCCTACCTCGCGCCCGTGCCGAAGCGCGGTAAACCCAACGAGCCGGCCTACATCGTCCACACCGCCAGGCGGGTGGCGGAGCTCAGGGGTGCGACCTTCGAGCACATAGAGCGAATCACCACGGAAAATGCCGTGCGGCGCTTCGGGCCGATGCTCGACGTCCGCTCGCGATCGGGTCAAAGTTAGGGAGTCCACGATGAGCGATTCCGACGGCGCCCCGCGACGGTCGAAGGTCTCGACCACCGCAGCGCTCGTCGCGTCGGTGGCGCTCCACGCGGTCATCATTGCCGTCAGCGCCCGCTACATCCGCGAGCTCACCGCGGAGAACAAGCCGCCCATCTTCGTCGACCTCGCGCTGCCCGACGGCGAGACCCGGACGACGCCGGTGCCGCCGGGCCTGCCGGGCTCGCGCACCCCGGAGCGCCACGCGGAGGAGCCCGAACCGTCGTCGCTCGCCGGCGCGATGCGCGAGCCGCGCCCCGACACGCGGGTCACCGGGCGCGGCGGGAGCCGCGAGGCGTCCGAGAAGGCGCTGCATCTCTCCGACAGCGTCGACGGCATCACCCTCGACACCGATCCGACGCTGCTCGTCCGCTCGAGCCAGCTGTCTCGCATCGACACCGGAAACGAACGGCTGTCGCGCGAAGATCGACGGACCACGCCGAACCCGATGGAGCTGACGTTCCTCGCGGTCGGCACCGGTCAGAGGCTCTCGCGCATCGCTTCCGCGCCGACGGATCCGTCGGTCGGTGGCGTCGGCGCGATCCCTGCCGTCGCCGGCTTCGAGCGCGGTGCGGAGCCGCCCACCGAAGACGGCCAGCGTCCTCCGATCCTCGGCGCTGCCACCGCGGGCGCGGTGAAGGTCGCCGCGCGCGGAGTCGAGCACGGCTCGAGCGAGCCGGATTTTCGTCGCAGCGCGTCCGTCGCCGTTGCGCACCCCGCGGTGCGTCTCGGCCGCGCCTCGATCTCGACGAACGAGCACGGCCGCCCGGCGGACACCATCGACAGTGCGCAGGAAGTCGCGAGCCTCGTGCAGTCGCTCATCACGGCGAGCACCGCCGGCGGCCCTCTCGGTCAGGGGCCCGGCGGGTCTCTGGGCCCCGGGCTGCCCGGCAACGACGGCGCTTCAGGTCTCGGGACGCGCTCGCGCCCGTCCGGCGAGGGCGGCAGTGACGGCGCCGCGACGCTCGGGATCCAGAGCTACGCGCAGGCGCTGACGCGCAAGGTGTATCCGTACTGGGAGGACGCGATGCCGCTGTGGGCGCGCGCGGAGGGGCGCGGCGGCGTCACGGTGATCGGTGTCTTCATTTCACCCGACGGCGCCGTGCACGATCTCCAGGTGCTGCGAGCGAGCGGCATCCCCGAGTTCGACAAGAAGGTGGCGCGCGCGCTCGAGCGAGCCTCCCCGTACGGGCCGTTGCCGCGGGCGGTGCGACGCACGGGGCTCACGCTGCACATCGCGTTCGACGCGATGAACCCCGCCGTGGGACGGTCGGGCCCGGGCCCGGGGAAGCGGTAGGGGCAGTCTTTCGGTGCCGAGGGAGGGACTTGAACCCCCGACCCGGCGCTTATGAGACGCCTGCTCTAACCACCTGAGCTACCTCGGCGGGTTTGGGGGCCGCGAATATGGCGAGCCGCGATTTGTCTGTCAAGGAGGGCAGGGGGCGCTGCCCTCCGACGTGAGCCCGGGCTCAGTTCGCGCCGAACAGGTCCTGGATGCGCGAGTCGAGCGCCACCGAGATCTTGTAGAGGCTCGAGATCGACGGGCTCGATTCGGCTCGCTCGATCTGGGAAAGGAGCGAGATGCTGAGCCCCGTCCGGCGGCTCATCTGCTTCAGCGTGAGCTCCTTCTCTTTGCGCAGGGTCCGGATGGTGTCGCCGATGATCTTGTGAAGCTGCTCCTCCGGCGTGCGCGCGAGCCCCTTCTTGCGCATCACGCGCGCAAGAACCTCGCGGAACTCGTCTGCGTTGAACGGCTTCTTGATGTAGTCGACGGCGTCGAGCTTCATCGAGGCGACGGCCGAGTCCAGGTTCGGGTGCGCCGTGAAGATCACCACAGCGATGTCCTTGTCGATGCTGCGAATCCTTCGCAGGACCTCGATGCCATCGAGCTTCGGCATCATCAAGTCGAGGATGATGACGTGGTATTCGCCGGTGCGAACCTCGTCCTCGACGAGCGTTGGATCGCTGGTTGTTTTGACGTGGAATCCGTCGTTCTCGAGAAGCGTCTGCATGTAGTCGCAGATCTGCTTGTCGTCATCGACGATCAGGATTCGCACGGCGGGCAGTTCGATCGGCACGGCGTCCTTTTCTCCTGACAGCGGTCACGGCGCGAACCGACGACCGCTCTTCAAATTACCATGAGACTATAAGCTACCTTTGATTACAGTGCGACCAAAATGGCAAGGGCGTTTCAAAGGAGTGGCCGGCCGTGGACTTCGCGGTCGGGCTTCCGAGGAGTCCGCCTCCCTGTAGTCGCGCTATGAGCCCGTAATAGTTGCTATTTTCTCGTGCGAGGGGGCCTGCCGTGTCCGCCATTGGCTGCGCGGTGCGTCAGGCAGAACCGACCAATTTGGTGGTCGAACGAGCGAACAAGATACTAGGCGCCCCGACACCCATTGAGCGCTACCGGGTCACCCGCGGCCGGCCTTTCATTTAATTGAGCCATCGCGCTCATGGGTCGCCCGTTCGCCTCCCGGGTCGGTGACGGACGCGAGCGGACCTCGACGGGCACTACCCATGCGGCCGGCTCGCGGTCGGGCGAAGGACCTGCGGGTGACCATGTAGAGGGACTCCACGACGCTGCCCGGACCCGACGACGTGCGGTGAGGCGTTCGCACTTCGACGACGCGCTCGTTCTTTGAGCCCGTCCGCGCAACTCGTCCCGCTCGACACGTCATGACGTCGCTGTCGCCACGGGGTCATCGTGCTGTTCGCGACTGCGCCGCGCTTCACCGTCACGCGAGTCTTCTGCGCACGGCGCGATGCTCTCATTTGGCGCCGGATGGGCATGCAGAACTGAGTCAGCTTCTTATTGACAGTGGAGAGCGAGCCGGGTACTCGTGGCGGGCGTTTGCCATCGAGGGAACACCGGGGAAAGCTCGCCCAGCGACTCGATCCGCCAGCACAGTCCATGAGAATCGGCAGGCCGTTTGCGGGGATCTTGGCGTTGGCAGGAGTGCTCCTGTCGGGGCCGGCTGCGTTCGCGCATCCGCCCGCCGACGACTTCCTGAACGTTCAGAAGCCGGGCCCGCACCTGACGCTGATGCCGTTCATCGGCCCCGGCTTCCGGGCGACGTACGATCACCGCTACGAGCTCGAGAAGGAAGTCACCGAGCTTCGCACTCAGGTCATCGGGACGGTCACCGTTCCCTTCGCCGAGATCAGCGCGAACGCCGACATCCGGTTCTTCCTGATGAGCTTCGGCGGCAGCGTCGGCTACCACGACGAGTGGCACACGCTGGTCTTCAATCCCGACCCGAAGACGGGGCGCGATCGCGCGGGCGCTCCGTTGACCGACCAGCCGCCGAACGTGGACCCGACGCCCACGTTCAACGACCTCACGCGGACGGCTCGCGCCATCAAGGATCAGAACTCCGACACGCTGCAGAAGTCGTGGGCGTTCTACGAGGGGCGCTGGGGCTTCGTTTGGCCCGCGTACAACTTCATGGGCGTGTCGAACCTCGCGTTCCGGCACGACGGCCGCCCCGACGTCTCCTACGACTGGGAGAACGGCACCGTGATGAACGGCGGCTGGAACATCCGGTGGGAGGGCTATGCGCTCTTTCGCGCGCGTAATTTCGGCTTCATCGGCCCCGCCGTGCGGCTCCTGTACGTCCCGCGCAACCGCGTGAAGGGCGAGGGCGTGACGATGGGCGGGTTCAACGTACCGGACGGCTCCGCGTGCGTCGCTTCCGAGCAGCTCACGAACTGCAAGCGCACGTACGAGTTCGAGGCGCAGTACGGCATCCTCATGGGCTTCCGGCCGAACTGGGTCGGGAGCAACGACACGTTCCTGCTCCGCGCATACACGACGCTTGGTCAAAAGAACGACCTCTTCGGCACGCAGGTGTTCCGGCAGCCGCTGCAGCTCCTGTTCGCGTACATGGTCGACTTCGACCTCTAAGGGCCCCGTACGATGAGAATCGACCGCGCACGCAGACTGGCCGCCGGCACCCTGATGGGTGCAGCGTGCGTCTTCGTGGCGTCAGCGGCGTTCGCGAGCAACCCGCTCGAGTACCCGGACAACGGCACGGCATCGTTCTCGCGTGGCGGCGCGTGGCTCGCCGTCGGGAACGAGCCGATCGCGACGCACTACAACCCCGCCGCGCTCGCGACGCAGGGCAGCGGCTTCAGCATCGAGCAGCAGCTGAACTTCGACCACGTCTGCTTCGACCGCCGCGGCCCCGGGAATACGCCAGTCGGTCCGAACGATTCGGCGCTCGTCGCCGGCAGCACGACGACGCATCTGCTGGACTACCTGCCGGTCTGCAACACGCGCGGGTCCTTCCCGGCGACGATCCCGTCCATCTCCGTCGCCTGGCGCGCGAGCGACAAGCTCGGCTTCGGCCTCGCGATCGTGCCGCCGGCCACTTACGGGACGCCAAAGGGTGCGTTTCCGATCCAGACGCTGGGCATCAACAACCTGACGCACCAGACGCAGCTCGTGCCGGCCCCGTACCGGTACATGCAGACGGACAACCAGTCGACGATCATCTTCCCGACGGCGAGCGTCGGGTGGGAGATGCTCAAGCACTTCCGCGTCGGTGCAGGCTTCATCTCGGGCATCGCGGTCATCGACATCGACACCGTCGGCGGCTCGAACAACGGCACCGGCAACCAGGAAGTGGGGGACCACGCGCACGAGGACAACCCCACGCACCTGCTCACGAAGGATCTCTTCGTGCCCGGTGTCGTCTTCTCGGCGCACTTGTCGGTGCTGCCGCAGCTCGATGTCTCGTTCTGGGGCCGGTGGATGGACAGCGTCCGCACCCATACGGCGGACATGACGATCACTGCGCAGCTCTTCGATCAGACCGGGAAGCTCCAGCCTGTGTGCACCGGGGACATCACGACCTGCACGACGGCCAGCATCAACCGCTATCCGGGCAACGCGCTGACTGCGTTCAAGTACACCATCCCGCCGGAGTTCCGCATCGGCGCGCGCTTCCATCAGCCGCGGACGAAGTCGCGCCTGATCTGGGAGAAGGGCGGCGAGGTTCGCGATCCGCTGCACGACGACTCGTTCGACGTGGAAGTGGACGGCAGCTACTCGCTGAACAGCGTGGCGGACACCGTTCAGGTGCGGTTCAATCCGCTGCCCGTCGTTCCCACCGGTGTCAACCTGCCGCCCAACGCCGACAAGCCGACGGGCTTCAAGGACTCGTACGGCGTGCGCGTCGGCGGTCAGTGGAACGCCGTGCAGGACAAGTTCGGAGTTCGTGCCGGCGGCTGGTTCGAGTCGCAGTCCGTCGATCCCGCGCAGATGGAGATCTTTCCCGTCGGCGCGACGCGATGGGGTTTCGGCGGCGGCATCGTGCTGCGCCAGGATTTCATCGACATCTCGCTCGGCTACCAGCGTCACCTGTCCGCCGGCCAGAACAACAACGGCGTCGGATTGATGACCATTCCGGTCGGCACCGGCAACAACGCGAACTTCAACTACCGCAGCGTCCACACCGTCAACGGTGGCCACATCACCGAGAACGCCCACGTCTTCTCGCTGGGTGGCACCGTACGCTTCTAAGCGCGCCGGGAGTGTGAGAGTTCGGGGCGGCCCCGCACGTCGGGTGGCGGGTGGCACCCTGACGGGTGCAGCGTGGGTCTTCGTGGCGTCACTGGCGTTCGCGAGCAATCCGCTCGAGTACCCGGACAACGGCACCGCGTCGTTCTCGCGTGGCGGCGCGTGGCTCGCCGTCGGGAACGAACCGATCGCGGCGCACTACAACCCCGCGGCGCTCGCGACGCAGGGGAGCGGGTTCAGCATCGAGCAGCAGCTGAACTTCGACCACGTCTGCTACGACCGACGCGGCCCGGGCAACGTGGCCGTTGGCCCGAACGATCAGGTGCCCGTCGCAGGCACGACGACGCACCTGCTGGACTACCTGCCGGTCTGCAACACGCGCGGCGCGTTCCCATCGACGATCCCGTCCATGTCCGTCGCCTGGCGCGCGAGCGACAGGCTCGGCTTCGGCCTCGCGATCGTGCCGCCAGCCACGTACGGGACGCCGAAGGGGGCGTTTCCGATCCAGACGCTGGGCATCAACAACCTGACGCACCAGACCGAGTTCGTGCCGGCGCCGTACCGGTACATGCAGACGGACAATCAGTCGACGATCATCTTCCCGACGGCGAGCGTCGGGTGGGAGATGCTGAAGCATTTCCGCGTCGGCGCGGGCTTCATCTCGGGCATCGCGGTCATCGACATCGACACGGTCGGTGGGTCGAACAATGGCAGTAACGACGCGCTGGGAGATCACGCGAACGACGACACCTCGACGCACCTCTTGACGAAGGACCTCTTCGTGCCTGGCGTCGTCCTCTCCGCGCACTGGTCGGTGCTACCCGAGCTCGACGTCTCGTTCTGGGGTCGGTGGATGGACAGCGTCCGGACCACGACGGCGGACATCACCGTCACCGCGCAGCTCTTCGATCCGACCACGAAGCTTCAGCCGACGTGCACCGGGGACATCACCAGCTGCCAGACGGCCACCGTCAACCGCTTCCCCGGCAATGCGCTGACGGCGTTCAAGTACACCATCCCGCCGGAGTTCCGTATCGGCGCGCGCTTCCATCAGCCGCGGACGAAGTCGCGCCTCCTCTGGGAGAAGGGCGGCGAGGTCCGCGATCCCCTGCACGACGATTCGTTCGACGTGGAAGTGGACGGCAGCTATTCGCTGAACAGCGTGGCGGACAACATCGAGGTGCGCTTCCACCCGCTCATAGTGCGTCCGACGGACGTCGACCTGCCGCCGAACGCCGATAGGGCGACGGGCTACAAGGACTCGTACGGCGTACGCGTCGGCGGCCAGTGGAACGCCGTGCAGGACAAGCTCGCCCTTCGCGCGGGCGGCTGGTTCGAATCAGAGTCCGTCGACCCCGCCTACATGAGCATCTTCCCCGTCGGGGCGACGCGGTGGGGTTTCGGCGGCGGCGTCGTGCTGCGGCAGGACTTCATAGACATCTCGCTCGGCTACCAGCGGCACCTCTCCGCCGGCCAGAACAACTACGGCGTCGGTCTCCAGACCATCCCCGTCGGCACCGGCAGCGACAACTACCGCAGCGTCCACACAGTCAACGGCGGCCACATCACGGAGAGCGCGAACGTCTTTTCGCTGGGCGGCACGGTGCGTTTCTATTGACTTACGGGGGGCCTTAGCCCCCCGCAGCTTCGCCTACGGCGAACTGCTCCCCCCGCCGCCTACGGCGAGCTCGCTTTAACAACGGGGGGCCTTAGCCCCCCGCAGCTTCGCCTACGGCGAACTGCTCCCCCCGCCGCCTTCGGCGAGCTCGCTCCGCTCGCGTCGTTCCGGATCTTTGATGCGTCGGGGACGGCGTCGGTGTCGATGGCCACCTAGTAACGGCCACGCCTGGGGCGGCGAGGGGCCCGCGGTCTGCTGGCGGGTGGACAAAAGAAAGCCGGCGGCTCGAAAGCCGCCGGCTCAGTCATGCTCGTGAGATCAGCCGTCTCTCAGAGCGCTGCGCAGTGGTCGGTCTTGATCTTGAAGGCCTGGAAGGCGTGGAACGACGTGCTCAGATATGCGTCGTGGCAGCTCGCCGTCGCCTTGCTGTTCGTCGCGGCGCACCAGTCGCCCATGGGGAGACCGCTCTGGTCTGCCTTCGACGGGTTCCACTTCGCCGACTTGCGGCACCGCGTCTCGGTGGCCGTGGCCCAGCCGTCGGTGATCGACTGGTCCTTCGTCGGGTAGCTCACGCAGAGGGTCTGCGTCAGCACGACGGAGTACACCTGCTCCAGCTCGGTGATCAGGAAGTATCCCGTTACGGCTGCGTCTCCCTCGCCGGTCTTGGTGTCGAAGATGCCGCCCCAGGCGGGCTTCGTCGCGGTCATGCCGGGATCGCTGCAGCCGGCGCTCGGGTCGAGGTTGTCCGGCAGGTACTTGCCGACGCAGTTGGGCGCTGCCGGGTCGTTCGTGCGGTACTTGAGCTCCGCCTCGCGAATCGGGATGGCGATGAGCGTCGTGGGCTTCGCGTCGGTCGCATTCGCCTTTGGATCGTAGATGAGCTGGAAGGAGACCGGCGAGTAGCCGTGCGACGTGCCGGTGGCCGTGTCGTAGTAGAACACGCCGGAGAAGCCTGCCATGCCGAGGTCGCCGGTGGCCGACAGCCGCGCCAGGAGGCTCGTTCGATCGGTCGCGAGGTTGAAGTCCGTGTCGAGGCGCTTGGCCTTCGTCGGCCCGACCTTCCAGGGCTGCGGCATCGGCGCGGGGAGCCCAGGGGGGTAGTCCGCCGAGGGGCTCATCTGCGACGCGGGCAGCGAGAAGTCGAAGGCCTTCTCGATCGCGGCGCTGTTGCCCTTGTAGTCGGCGACGTCCTTCCAGCCGGGGTTTGCGGCGTCGACGCCCTGGCCGATCTCTCCGTAGCAGAGACCGTCGCTGACAGCTGCGGTAGTGTCCGTGACGTACGTCGTGTAGCCGACCGTCGAGACGCCGTTCTTGAGGTCTAGATCGACCGCTTGCATGTAACCCGACGCGCCCGTCGGCGTGTTGCATGCCGCCTCGTTCAGCTGCGTGAACGTATTCAGCGTCTGGAGCACGAGCGGGATGGTGTTGCCCTTCGGCGACGTGATGTCGATCCACGTCTGACGGAGCTGGATGTGATCCGGCGTGTTCGCGATGCGCGCCATGCATCCGCCGCCGGGGCCGGTCGGGCCTGCGGAGTAACAGGTCGCGCTGCTCGGGCAGCACGCGCCCGTGCAGGTCACGTTCATGCCGCTGCTCGTGCCCGCGGAGCCGCCCGGCGAGCTGCCGCCGTTGCCGTTGCCGGTTGCGCTGCTGCCGCCGTTGCCGGAGCCAGAGCCGCTGGAGCCGCCGCTGCCGGTCGCCATGGTGGGCGGTCCGCCGACGGAGTTGTCGCCGCACGCAGCGACGACGCCAAGCGCTGCGAGTGAACCCGCAGCGATAAGAATACCCATTCCGTATCGAATCATCTGATGCCTCCTGAGAACTCGTGGACCGCCGAGTGAGCCCCGGTCGGTAAGGATTGCTGCCCGAGGGGCCAGCAAGCCCACTCTATCGCCCGAGCGGGTGCTCCGCCCGTCCCTCGCGGCCGTTTTCAAACACCTCAACTAACAGTGAGACGGCGCGCGCGTCAACGCGACCCGGATGTCATAGCCCCTGATTCTTCCGCTCGCGCGCTCACGCGCGAGGTCCGTATGGGCCGTATGGCGCCGCACCGCATCACGCGTTGACAGGCAGTCTCGCCGAAGTAACATGACGCCCGCGTCAAGTTTTCTGCGGCGGACCAATGCTCAGCAAATCAAACCGGGCCGAGCCTCGAGCGGCGAAGCAGAAGTCGCCGTCGCGCGGCAAGCTCTCGGACGCGAGCGCGAGTGGCAAGCGCGAGCGAAACAAAGCGCAGAACAGAGCGTCGATTCTCAATGCGGCGCGCGACGTGTTCACGGAGCTCGGTTACGACGCGGCGACCGTCCGCGACGTCATCCGGCGCACGCGCCTCGGCTCGGGGACCTTCTACAACTACTTTCCCGACAAGGAATCGGTCTTTCGCGCTCTCCTGCAGGAGAGCGAAGCGCGGCGGCTGGACTGGCTGGCGAAGGTCGAGCGCGGCGGCGGTTACGAAGAATATCTACGTGACAGTTTTCGCGCTTACTTCGAATTCGTCGTTACGGACCGGACGACTTTCGATCTACTCCAGCGCAACTCCGCAACCATCCGGTCCTTTGCCCGGGACCCGCTCATCGTCGACGAGCACGCGCGCTTGGCCGGAGTGCTCGAGCACGAGATGCGGAGCGGCCTGCTCCCGTCGGCGAACGCGGAGTACCTGGCGAGCGGCATGATCGGCATGTGCTTCGAGATCGCGGTGCTCATGGTCAAGCGCGACCCTGTGGACATCGATGCGGCGACCGAGTTCGTCACGAACCTCTTCCTCGGGTTCTTCGAGCGAGCGAGACGCGATTCGGGCCGGCGGGAGCGCCGCGTGGCGTCATCAGACTGAGCCTTCCGCGCGACGTGAGCGCCGGTCGCGCGCGCGCCACGCCGCTTCAGTAGTTCCGCATAGAAGCGTTCGTCGTCCCCGAAGCATCGAGAACGCGGAACTACGCGAGCGGAGCGAGCGGCGGGGGGAGCAGTTCGCCGAAGGCGAAGCTGCGGGGGGCTAAGGCCCCCCGTTGTTAGAGCGAGCACGCCGAAGGCGGCGGGGGGAGCAGTTCGCCGAAGGCGAAGCTGTGGGGGGCTAAGGCCCCCCTTGTCAGTAACGGGCGGCCAGTTTTTCGACCTCGGCGAAGAATGCCGGCTCGCTCGCGAGCTTCCGGATGATGGCCCAGAGACGCGGGTCGGAGAGCGCGTCGATTCCGGTCGGGGACGGCTCGGCCTTCGGGCGGCGAACGGCTGCCGGGCCGGCCTTCCGCGTTGCCTCGAGCTTGTCCACATGGCGCTTTGTCGGGAAGAGATCGCCCGCCTCCCAGGAGAGGAGCGTCTTCGTCTCGACGCCGACGGCAGCCGCCAGCTCACCGAGGGAGCACCCGAGTTCCTCGCGCAACTTCTTGATCTCTTCCGGGCGCATGGCCCGTCGAATCTAACACGCAACCCGGGGCTCGCTCGGGCCGACCTCGAAGGGAATGGCCCGCGCTCCCACGAACGGGCTCGTGCTCATCGCTGGTATCGCGATCGGCGGCGGCTGCGACGCGCCGGCGCTGCCGGCTTCTCGCGAGCCGCCCGTGGTTCGGGTGGAGCCAGCGCCGGCTCGCGACGGCGTCGCGACCGTCCTTCGTCTCCACGTGAGCGGCCTCGGGCTTCCTCCGGGCGCGCTCGTCCTCTTTCGCGGGTCGCTCGATTCGTACCATGCCGCACGCGTCCGCTCCGCGGCGTTGCCGTCGACCCTCGACGAGCTGCTCGTCGCGAGCACGGTCTGGAGCATGGCGAGAGTCGGGGCGCCGGCCACGACGGAGCTCGTGCTCGCGCCGGTAGCTCCGCTCGCCGCCGGCGAGACGTACACGGCGGCGGCGCTCGGGTTCGGCGTGCTGACGAGCTTCGTCGTGGGGGAAGGCGCGGTCGACTACGCGGCGCGCGTCTGGCCGCCGGCCGCTGCGCCCCACGCCGGCACTCGGTGGGTGTTCTGCGGCGAGGGGGCAATGCCGCCGCCCGGGGGCGTGGTCGTCCTTCAGCCGGCGGAGCTCGCTGTCGTCGTGGGGGCGGGGGCGGACTCCCGCGGCGCCGCTCCGGAGCGATGCATTCATTTCGACGCACTCGCGCCGCCGGGGCCCATCGGGGACAGCCCCGTCCAGGTCGTGGCCGAGGAGAATGGCCGTGAGGGCGGTGCCCCTTGGACGGACGCTGGCGGTAAAGGGCACGCCGAGATCGACCGCGACCGAGCACGCATCGCCGTGCCGCCCCCTCTGCTGGAGGGGCTCGCGCTCGACCCTTCGCCGGTCACGCTGGATCTGCTGCCTCCCGAGAGCGCGCAGGCAAGCGGGGACGCGTCGAGTGCGGATCTGGTGGGTGCGTCGTGCGACGCAGGTGCAGTGACGCTCGGCCCGGGGTGCCTTCGCGCCCTCGACGATCGAGCCTTCGTGAAAGGCTCCTCCTCGCCGTTGCTCTGGGTCTTCACCGATCCGACCAGTCGCGTTGACGTATCGTGGCCTGCCAGGGAGCTCGTGGTGGGCGGGCTCCCGCCGGGGAGCCGCGTGTGGTTCCGGGGCACCGTCACCGACGTCGCAGGCAACGAAGCCGCATTCGACCAGCAGATCGCCACGAGGCCGGCGGAGCCGCACCTGGTCGTGAACGAGGTGCTCGCGAATCCGAGCGGCGTCGAGAGGACGAGCGAGTGGGTGGAGCTCTACAACGACGGCTCGTTGCCGGTGGAGCTCGGCGGCTGGTCGCTCGCTGACAGCACGGGGTCGACCGCGCTCCCGCGTGGGAGCATCGCGCCCGGCGCGTACGCGCTGGTCGTTCCCGCAGGCTTCGACCCCGGTTCCTCCGTGGACATCCCGCCCGCGGCGGGGACGCTACTTCTCCGTGTTCCGGCGCTCGGCAGCGGCGGCCTGTCGAACCAGGGGGAAGCACTCCATCTACGCGATCCGACCGATACGGTCGTCTCCACGTTCCCCGCACTCCCCGCGGCGAAACCCGGCATCAGCATGTCGCGCCGCTCCCCCGCCTCCGTCGACGACGACCCCACGGCATTCGGCGCGAGCGCGCCACCAGGAGCATCGCCGGGAGGGCCGAATGTGATCGACGGAGGGTGAAGAGAGGGAGCCAGCAGCATCAAGCACCAGCAACGGCAGCGGAAGCAGACCTTAGCGGCAAGCAACAGGCATCAGGAGCAGCCTGCGGCGGGTGCAGGCGCCTGCGGGGTGCGCTCGGGCGTATGCTTTTCGTATGCGCCCAGGTGCCTTCCTTCTGGCGCATGCTCTGCGTCCACCGATTTACCGCAACACGAGCTGCGGAATGTCCATTCCCGGTCGCCAGCGACGGGGTTCACGAGGCGTGGGCGCTTCGTCGCGACAGCGACTGGATGGACGGAGGCTGCGGCGCTGCCTCCGTCCATCCAGCGACTGGCGGGACGGAGCTTGCCGGCAAGGTCCATCGACGCTGCTGTCACAGACAGCGGCGTTGTCGAAGATTCAGCACGCGCGTGCTCGAACGCGTGCCGGCGATTCAAAGGTCGCGCGGGCCGGTCGCGCGAGCTTGCGCAACATGGCTGGAAACCGCGCGCCCATTTTCGTGGACCGCGACTGACGGGCCGAGTCGCTCCTTCCGTCATGTCGCAGCCCCCTTTCGCGGTCTCACACGCGTTCCGTTGGCCTTCTTGCAGCCTTCCTGCGACGCCTTCAGGACGCGCCCGAGCTGCTCAACGAGGTAATCGCGCAGCAACGCGACTCGCGAGGGCACGAACGAGGACGACGGCAGCACCACGTGCAACGCGCCACCGTCCATCCGGTATTCCGGAAGCAAGAGCTCGAGCTCGCCGCGCTCGGCGGGGCCTCTGGCGTGAATCGCCGGGATGAGCGTGATGCCGGCGCCGCCCGCGGCGGCGCGAGTCAAGAACGACATGTCGTCGCCGGTCAGCTTGCCGTGCACGTCGATCGTCACGGTGCCCTCCGGGCCCGTGAGCGTCCAGGTGGCCTGGCCGCGCTGCCGAAGGAACACCATGTCGTGCTTCGAAAGGTCCGCGATGGTCTTCGGACGCCCGCGGCGCTCGAGGTACCGCGGCGAGGCGAACAAGGAGAGATCCGCCGAGCCGATGCGACGAGCGATGAGCGATGAGTCGTCGAGCCGTCCCGCGCGCACCGCGAGGTCGAAGCCTTCCTCGACGAGATCCACGCGGCGCGCGGAAAGCGCCAGGTCGATATGGATCTGGGGATAGCGCTCGACGAAGGCAGCGAGCAACTCGCCGAGCCCGAAGATGTGCGCGTCCGGCGGCGCGGCCAGCCGGATGAGGCCGCGCGGTTCACTGCCGAGCTCGCGCACGGCGCTCGCGGCTTCGTCGACGCCGCTTAGGCTCGCGCGGACGCGCTCGTAGAACGCCTGCCCCGCGTCGGTGAGCGCGAGCTTTCGCGTCGTGCGCTGCAGCAGCCGCACCCCGAGGTCGCTCTCCAGGCGCGCGATCGCGCGACTGACGGACGACTTCTCGCGGCCGAGCGCTTCTGCCGCTGCAGTGAAGCTGTGCGCCTCCACCACGCGCACGAAGAGGGGGATGTCGTTGTAGTCCATTGTTGTGAATGGTGCATCAAACTAATGCAATGCGCCAGACTAGTCGCTTGGGGTGCAACGACCCAGAGTGAGGGGAGCAAAGGAGCTCGAAATCGAATGGCTGCTTCCTCTACACGACTCGCAACCGGCGCCCGCATCCTCCAGGGCGCGGCATTCCTGACTTTCGGCCTGAACGGGTTTCTCCACTTCCTGCCCATGCCGGCCCCGCCACCCGCAGCAGGCGCCTTCTTCGGCGCGATGATCGCCACGGGGTACCTGTTCCCTCTCGTCAAGGCGACCGAGGTCGTGACCGCGGTGATGCTGCTGTCCAACCGCTACGTGCCGCTCGCGCTGGCGCTGATCGCGCCGGTCATCGTCAACATCGTGCTGTTCCACGCCGCGCTCGCACCGGCCGGGATCGCCCTGCCGCTCGTCCTGCTCGCGACTGAGCTCGTGCTCGCGTATAGCTACCGGGGCGCGTTCGCGCCGATGCTGCGGGCCCGCGTCGCGCCCGACGCCATCCGCTCGCGACGCGAAGAGCTTCGCGACGTGCACGCGACGGCGTGAGTGGCGGTCCGGCTCACGTTCCGCTGATGGTCATTCGATCGACGCGGAACGTGGGCGACGCGACCGACGTCTTCATGTCGAGGTCGTCGGCGAGCGCGTCGATGCCCTTCAGCATCGCGTCCAGGTTCGACGAGATGGTGACCTCGCTGACCGGGTACGTGAGCTTTCCGTTCTCGATCCAGAAGCCGCTCGCGCCGCGAGAGAAGTCACCCGTGACAGCGTTGAATCCGAAGCCCATCATGTCCGTGACGTAGAGCCCGGTCCCCGTCGCCGCGACGAGGTCGTCGCGGCTCATGGTTCCGTTCTTGAGTACGAAGTTCGTCGTCGAAGCGCCCACCGAGGCGCCGGCACGCGAGGCATTGCCGGTCGACTCGCGCCCGAGCTTGCGGCCGCTGTAGCTGTCGAGGAGGTACGTCCGGAGGACGCCTCCCTCGACGACCACGTTGCGGCGCGAGGCGAGCCCCTCGCCGTCGAAGACGCGCGAGGCCGGACCGCGAGGGATGAGCGGATCGTCGGTGATGTCGAGGAGAGGGCTGCCCACGGCGGTGCCCTCGCGGCCGAGCAGATAGCTCGATTTCCGCCAGATCGCGCCGCCGACGATGCAGCCGGCGAAGGTGCCCAGGAGCGACCGCGCGGCGTCCTTGTCGAACACCACGGGCGCCTCGCACGTCGCGACCTTCCGCGGGCCGAGCTGGCGCAGTGTGCGCCGCGCGGCCTCGGCGCCGACCTCTTCCGGTCCCTCGAGCTCGGCGAAATGCCGGCGCGACGTCCAGTAGTAGCCGCGGCGTCGCTTGTCGCCTTCGTCCATCGCGACGGGGGACACGACCAGCGACGCGTTCGAGCCGCGGGTGACGCCGGTGAACCCGCTCGAGAGCACCAGGGCGCTTCGCCCCGTGAGCCGCGAGAACGACGCGCCCTCGCTCAGCGTGATGCGGGCGTCGTGCGCGAAGGCGGCTTGCTCCCCGCGCTTGGCGAGCTCGAGCGCCTGCCCGGCGTCGATGCCCTCGACGGCAGGATCGTACAGATCGAGATCGGGATACGGAGGATGACTCAGGAGGTGTGCGGGCGCGGGCCCCGCGAACGGGTCGACCTCGCTCAGCTCGAGCAGCTCGATGGCGTCGTTCACCGTACGGCGCAGGCCCGACTCCGTCAGATCGCTCGTGGAGGTCAAGGCGACGCAGCCGCCCTTCATCACCCGGAGGGCGACGCTCCGGTGGCCGGCCTCCTGCACGAGCTCCGGTTCCCCGACGCGGACTCGCACCGTGAGCTCCCAGCCGGAGCTCGCCCTGGCTTCTGCGACTTCGGCCCCGAGCTTCTGTGCGCGCTCCACGAGAGAGGACGCCAGTCTTTCGAGGTCGGCTTCTTCTGACATGACGGAACGGTGCGTCGCCTTCGCCCTGACGTCAATTCAGCTGGACGGTTCCGCGAGGCGGCGTAGGACCTGGAGCGTCCACGCGGCAGACGCCGCGACGATGCCGATCATCCAGATGAGCGCGTAGCCGACGGGGCTGCCGGTCAGCGGTTCGGTGCCGAAGTCGCCGTGGAACTCGGCGTACGTGCCGAAGATCCGCAGCCGGGGCAGCATCGCAATGAGCGAGAGCCCCGCGACGAAAGCGGGGATCGCCACGCCCCGCGCGAGCACCGCCGTGCGACGCGATGCGGCGCTGCGCGCCGAGAGAGCGAGCCCGAAGGGCACGCTCACGGCGTCCGCGAGGACCAGCGCGAGATCGAGAACGACCGGCCGCTGCTCGGTGGGTAGCCAGTAGGCGTACGACCAGTCCGGGAAAAAGGCCTGGAAATAGCCGCAAGCCGGCGCGAAGACCGTGACACCGAAGAGCGACGCGACCACCAGGGAGCGACTGCCGGAGCTCCCGCCGACGCGAGCAAGCTCTTCCATTCCCGCCCAGGCGAAGAGCACGCCGAGCGCGATTCCGACGAGCGGAGCGACGGCTACCGGCATGGGGGCGGGCACACAATCATGGCGGAGCGGTTGCCGGAAGCGTTTTCGTCATCTACATGTCGGCCCTAGATGGATCCGAAGCGCCTCGAGCTGCTGCTCTCGCGCGTGCGGACCGGAGAGGTCGGCGTGGACGCGGCGCTCTCCGAGCTTCGCACGCTCCCCTACGCCGATCTCGGCTATGCGCGCGTCGATCTGCACCGGGCCCTGCGTCAGGGCGTGCCCGAGGTCATCCTCGGGGAGGGGAAGACGCCGGAGCAGATCGTGGGAGTCGCGCAGGAGCTGATCCGGGAGGGTCAGCGGGTCCTCGTCACGCGGGTCGCCGCGGAGAAGGCCGATGCGGTGCGCGCGCTCCTGCCGGTGCTCGAGCACGTCCCTGCCGCGCGTATCGTGAAGTACCGGAGCGACGTACCGAAGCCGTCGACGGGTTTCGTCGCCGTGGTCACCGCCGGCACGAGCGACATTCCCGTCGCCGAGGAGGCGGCCGAGACGCTCGGCATGTGCGACGTCCGCGTCGAACGCATCTACGACGCCGGCGTCGCGGGTCTCCACCGGATCACGTCGCAGGTCGAGCGGTTGCGGCAGGCGTCGGCGCTCATCGTGGTCGCGGGGATGGAGGGGGCGCTCGCGAGCGTCGTCGGCGGCCTGGTCGCGGCGCCGGTGATCGCCGTGCCGACGTCCATCGGCTACGGCGTCGCGCTCGGCGGCCTCACCGCCCTGTTCGGGATGCTGACGAGCTGCGCGTCCGGCGTCACCGTCGTCAACATCGACAATGGCTTCGGCGCCGCGATGGCCG
>Ga0265334_10000566_pt1 | contig 18824 bp, 15 predicted proteins | sample 42023metaG_FD_192442 | JGI IMG/M metagenome (GOLD analysis project Ga0265334, IMG submission 192442) | Rhizosphere microbial communities from Carex aquatilis grown in University of Washington, Seatle, WA, United States - 4-20-23 metaG | ecosystem: Host-associated > Plants > Roots > Rhizosphere... | reverse complement strand
GCCATCAATCTGTTTCCCTTCTCGGTCACGACGAGCGTCGAGTTCGCCGAGCGAATCCTGCGTGAAGGGTACCTCGCAAACAAGATCGGTCACCCCGCGGTCGTGCGCGTCCTCGACGATCATCTCGATCGTGAGGCGGAGTACGCGTACCTGGTCATGGAGTTGCTCGCGGGGGAAACGGCGCGACAGCGCGTCGAACGCACGGGTCCGATGTCTCCCATCGAGGCCGCTCGCTGCATGATCGAGCTCGTGAACTGCCTCGCCGTCGCCCACGACAAGGGCGTCGTTCACCGCGACATCAAGCCCGAGAACGTGTTCCTGACGGACGATGGCGTGCTCAAGGTGCTCGACTTCGGCGTCGCACGCGCTCTCGACGGCACTTCTTCTTCGGTGACCCGCACCGGCGCCATGCTGGGGACTCCCGCGTACATGTCACCCGAGCAAGCGCGCGGCAGGCCGAGCGAGGTCTCTGCGCGCAGCGATCTGTACTCCGCGGGCGCCACGTTGCTCTTCCTGGTCGCGGGCGAGTTCCTGCACGAAGGTGAGAGCGCCCAGGAGATCATGGTTCGCGCCGCGTGGACGCCCGCGAAGAAGATCCGGGAGCGGAACCTGGGGCTCCCCGAATCAATCGCGAACGTCATCGACGGAGCGTGTGCGTTCGAGGCGTCCGAGCGCTTCCAGACGGCCGCGGAGATGCGCGCTGCCCTCGAGTCGGCGCTGATCGAGCTCGTCGACGACCCGCACGCCTCCGAGCCGGTGGTCCGCGTGCCGAAGCGCACGCTGCGTGGTCCCATCTCCACGGCTCCTCTGCCGCTCAGCACGCCGCGCAACGCCCTCGGGGACACGCTCGCCGAATCCACTCCCCAGCCGCCCGAGGGCGCGACGCTGACCGTCGCGTCACGCAAGACGCGGCACCGCACCTACTGGGTCGTCGCCGCTTCGGCCGCGACGTTCCTGCTCACGCTGCTCTTCTTTTGGCCGCGAAGCGCACGGGAAAAGCCCAAGAACACGCCGTCGCAATCACCCGCGGCAGGCGCGCCGAATGCGCCGGCCACTCCTCCTTCTCCAGCACCACCCGAGCTGCTCCAGCGTGCTGCCACCGACCAGGTGCCCGTCATGACGGCCCCTGCCTCGTCGCTTCCCGCACCAGCTCCGGTGGCGGCCAGGGCAAGCGGCACCCCGCGCCACTCGCGTTCGTCTTCGACGTCGAAGTCCTCTGGCAAGACGGCCATCGCTTCCTCGGCACCGATGTCGGCAGTGCAGCCTGCGTCCGCCGCGCCGAAGCCGCCGCACGACGGTCGCGACGTCGGTTACTGACAAGGGGGGCCTTAGCCCCCCGCAGCTTCGCCTTCGGCGAACTGCTCCCCCCGCCGCCTTCGGCGCGCTCGCTCCGCTCGCGTAGGTCCGCATCTTTGATGTTTCGGGGATGCCGGCAGCTGCACCCGCGTCGATTGGGCGGGAGAAATGACTCGCCGAAAGCGACTCGCTTCCGGTTAGAGTGCTCTCATCGGGATTCGCATGAGAACGACTCGCGCCGCTCTCGCAACTGCCGTCCTCCTCGCCGCGCACAATGCTGCGGCCCAGGCGACGTCGGTCGCCACGGCACGCCAGCTCGCAATCAGCGGCATCGACGCGGTGGAGGCCGGCAACTGCGACAAGGGCGTGCCGCTCCTCGAGCGCGCGGAGCAGCTTCACCATGCCTCGGTGCATCTGCAGTATCTCGCGCGGTGTCGCGCGAAGAGCGGCAAGCTCGTCGCTGCGACGGAGATGTGGCGTCGCATCATCCGCGACGGCGCGCCGGAGGGCGCCTCGCCGGCGGTGGTCGCGGCGCTGACGGAAGCGCAGAGCGAGCTCGACAAGGCGCTCCCTCGTCTCGCGTCGACGACAGTGCGCACCACGCAGGACTACCCCGGTCTTTCCCTGACGATCGACGGCACGAAGCTGCCCGCCGACATGGTCGGCACTCGGCAGATCCTCGACCCGGGTGACCACGAGCTCGTGGTCACTGCCGCCGGGTTCCAGAACTGGGCGCGGCGCTGGACGCTCGCGGAGGGTGGCACCGCCGAGCTGGTCGTCGACCTGACGCCCCTGCCGGAAGGCGCGATCCCACCGACCGAGGGGCTCCCGGCGCGTGACGAGCAGAAGCGCGAGTCGTCCTCGTTTCTCGGACCCGCGGGGTGGATCACCGCTTCAGTCGGCGCTGCGTCGCTCATCGCGGGCACCGTGACCGTGTTCGCCCGGGACAACCGCAAGGCGGAGCTCGCCGCCCAATGTCCGGGGGGCAATTGCCAGGCCCCCCCTCACACCCAGAGCGAGATCGACAGCAAGACGGGCACCATCCACGACCTGACGGCCGCCTCGAACGTGCTCCTGTGGGGTGGGGGCGCCCTGCTGGCGGGCGGCGTCACGCTGATCGTCATCGACGCCGCCAACGGCAAAAAGGCGGCCTCACGGGAGCCTGGGACGGCTCTCTTGCTGGGTGCTCCGCGCGCGACGGCCGGCCTTACGGTGCAGGGCCGTTGGTGAAGGGGCGTCCCTTGCGCTAGGTTTCGTCGCGATGGACGAAGCTCTGGCGGCGCAAGCGGCCGACAAACTCGACGCCCTGCGCGGCGTCGTCCGCGAGATGGGGTCCGTCCTGGTGTGCTACTCGGGGGGCATCGACAGCGCCCTGGTGCTGGCGGTCGCCGCCGAGCAGCTCGGCGAGCGCGCCGTCGGAATGACGGCAGTGAGCCCGAGCCTGCCCGAGAGCGAGCGCGCCGACGCGGTTCGCATCGCGAAGCGCCTCGGCGCCGTGCACCGTCTGGTCGAGTCAGCGGAGATGGAGCGCCCCGGGTACGTCGCGAACGGACCCGATCGCTGCTTCCATTGCAAGACCGAGCTCTACGAGATCGCCGAAGCACGGCGGCGCGAGTGGGATCTTGCCGAGATCGCCAACGGCACCAACATGGACGACCTCGGTGATCATCGCCCAGGCCTCGACGCCGCCAGGCGCGCGCGGGTACGGAGCCCGCTGCTCGAGGCACGGTTCACGAAGGCCGATGTGCGGATGGCGGCGCAGAGCCTCGGAATGGACGTCTGGGACAAGCCGGCAGCGGCGTGCCTCTCGAGTCGCATCCCGTACGGCACGTCGGTGACGCGCGAGCGGCTCGCTCGCATCGCGGGCTTCGAGGAGGACCTCCGCGCGCTCGGGTTCCGCCGCGTGCGCGTGCGCTTCCACGAACAGATCGCGCGGCTCGAGATCAACCCGGCGGATTTTCCGAAGATGGTCGAACCCGAGGTCCGCAAGCACGTCACGGCCGCTGGCAAGCGCCACGGCTTCGCTTACGTCGCCCTCGACCTCGAGGGGTATCGCCAGGGCTCGCACAACGAAGTGCTCGTCGGTCGCTCCCTGCGCGTGGTCTGAGCGCCCACCCGTGCAGAGAGTGGACGGAGTCCGCACGTCGCAGCCACCGCGTCGGGCAGCCGAAATGACGACGACCGCGCCGTGAGACGACGCGGTCGCTGCCAGAGCTCCGAGGCTTCGCTCAGCGCGGAGGACGGTCGCGCCCGCCGCGGCTGCGACCGCGATCGCCGCCGCCACCGCCCCTGCCGCCTCGGTCTCCACGACCGCCGCCGTAGCCCCCGCCGCCACCGCCGCCGCCGCCGCCGCCACTACCCTCAGGCCGGGGCTCCATGCCTTCGGGCACCGGGAGCAGCGCGCGCCGGCTGAGCCGGATCTTTCCGTCGCGCTCGACGCTGAGGACCTTCACCTCGATCTCGTCGCCCTCCTTCAGCACGTCCTCGACGCGCTCGGTGCGGGTGTGCGCGATCTCGGAGACGTGGAGCAGCGCCTCGGTGCCGGGGATGATCTCCACGAACGCACCGAAGTCGACGATGCGACGCACGGTGCCCTTGTAGACCTTCCCGACCTCGGGCTCTTCCACGAGGCTGTGAATGATCTCGATGGCGCGCTTGACCGCGCCGGCGTCCTCCGACGCGACCGCGACGGTGCCGTCGTCCTCCACGTTGATCGTGCAGCCCGTCTGCTCGGTGATGCCCTTGATGGTCTTGCCGCCGGAGCCGATGATGATGCGGATCTGGTCCGGTCGGACCTTGATCGTCGTGATGCGTGGAGCGAACTGGCTGAGCTCGGGACGAGCTGCTGGCAGCGTCTCCAGCATCTTGCCGAGGATGTGCAGGCGGCCTTCCTTCGCCTGCTCGAGCGCGCGCTCGAGGATGGCGCGATCGAGCCCCTGGATCTTGATGTCCATCTGGATGGCGGTGACGCCGCGCTCGGTGCCGCACACCTTGAAGTCCATGTCGCCGAGATGATCCTCGTCACCGAGGATGTCGCTCAGGATCGCGATGCGCTGGCCCTCCTGGATCAGGCCCATCGCAATGCCGCCCACCGGACGCCGCAGCGGAACGCCGCAGTCCATGAGGCTCAGCGTGCCGCCGCAGACGGTCGCCATCGAGCTCGAGCCGTTCGACTCGAGGACCTCGCCGACGATGCGGATGGTGTAAGGGAACTGCTCGTGCGGCGGGATCATGCGGCGCAGCGCCCGCTCCGCGAGCGCACCGTGGCCGATCTCCCGGCGACCGGGGCCGCGCAGCGGCTTCGTCTCACCCGTGGAGAAGGGGGGGAAGTTGTAGTGCAACATGAAGCGCTTCCACGACTCGCCGATCAGCGCGTCGATCTTCTGCTCGTCCGTCGCGGTGCCGAGCGTCGTGGTGACGATTGCTTGCGTCTCGCCGCGCTGGAACAGACCCGAGCCGTGCACGCGCGGCAGGAGCCCCACCTCGCACGAGATGGGCCGGATGGTGCGCGTGTCGCGACCGTCGATACGACGCCCGGTGTCGAGCACCATGCTGCGCACGACGTGCGCCTTGCGGTTCTCGAACTCTTCCTTGACGAGCTTCGCGAGCGTCTCGAAGCGCTCCGCGCCGAGCTCGCCCGTGAGCGTCTCGACGAGCTTCTTCTTGAGCGCCGAGTAGGCGTCGTAGCGCGCGTGCTTCTCGCGGATGACGCAGGCTTCCCGGATGCCCCCGTCCACGAGCTCCGCGACGCGGCTCGCGACGTCGGTCGGGATCTTGTCGACGGTGAAGGCGCGCTTCGGCTTGCCTACCGCGGCCCGGATTCGCTCGATGAGCTGGATGACCAGCTGCCCCTGCTGGTGCGCGAACATGAGCGCGTCGATGAGATCCGTCTCTGTCGCCTCGTCGGCGCCGCCCTCGACCATGACGATGGCGTCCTTGCTCACGGCCACGACGAGGTCGATGTCCGACGCCTCCGTTTGCTCGAAGGTCGGGAAGGAGATGAGCTCGCCGTCGACGCGGGCCACGCGGATGCCGGCGATGGGACCGTCCCAGGGAATGTCCGAGACGTGCAGGGCGGCGGAAGCCGCCGTCAGCGCGAGCACGTCGGTCTGCGTGACCTTGTCCGACGACATGACGGTCGCGATGACCTGGGTGTCCTTCTTGTACCCTTCCGGGAAGAGGGGCCGGAGCGGTCGATCGATGAGGCGCGAGGTGAGGATCTCGTTCTCGCGCAGGCGCCCCTCACGCTTGAAGAAGCCGCCCGGGATCTTGCCCGCGGCGTACGTCTTCTCCTGGTATTCACAGGTGAGCGGGAAGAAATCGAGGCCCGGCCGCTCGTCGGTGGAGACGGCGGTGACGAGCACGACGCTGCCCTCGCAGCTGATCAGACACGAACCATGGGCTTGCTTCGCGAGACGGCCTGTCTCGACGGTCAGCGTCTTGTCGCCGACGACGACGGATTCACGAACGAACATGTTGGGTGCGCTCCCAGCGCGAAGCCGCTACGTGCGGCCTGACGCCAGACGCGAGCGCGACCTTCAGCCTCGGTTCCTGAAAATCACGGAGACTACCGTGAACCTCACGAAGCGAAGTTGAAGGACATCGGCGCTACGCATCCGGAAAATGGATGGAACGAGTGACGAGCCCCCTTCGAACCCCGCGCTACTTCCGGAGGTTCAGCGAGGAAACGACCTTGCGGTAGCGCTCGATGTCGGACCCCTTCAGGTAGTTGAGCAACCGGCGCCGCTGACTGACGAGCGCGAGAAGCCCACGCCGCGAGTGGTGGTCCTTCTTGTGAATCTTGAAGTGATCCGTCAGGTAATCGATGCGCGAGCTCAACAGAGCGATCTGAACTTCAGGTGATCCGGTATCTGTCTCGTGAAGCCGGAACTTGGTGATGACGCCCATCTTGGCGTCGGATTCCAAAGACATTTCTGCTTTCCTGACTAGTTGAATGGGGCCGGGAGTATATCCGTCGCTTCTTACCGGTCAACCCGCACCAGCCACCCGAGCAGTGCCGCTTTCTCCCGGCTAAAATTCACCTCCACGTGATTCTGCCGTCGTGCCCTGCCCCCGCGAGAGCGTCCAGACAGGGCAGTATGGAGCCGGCGTCACCCCCACACGGCGGAAGCTCAGCCAGCACGCCGAGCACGGCGTCGCGGAGCAGACCGAGGTCCTCGGTGTTTGCCTCGTCGATGTGCCCGAGCCACTGGCCGGCTCCGGTCAGGAAAGACGCAGTCGCCACCGCGTACGCTCCCGACATGTTGACCGGGTGCCCGGCGACCCTGACCTCGGCAGACCCGGCCCCGCCGCAGCCGAGCACGAACGTCCCTCCGTCGACCTCGGCTTGCGTCGTGCGACCCCGCCCGCAGGAGTCGGAGCGGATGTGCTCGACGACGTCGAGGAGCTGCCGCCCCGACACGTGCACTCTGACGAGCCGATCGTCGAAGGGCAGCACACGGAAGACGTCTTCCACCGTGAGCTCTCCCGCGGGCAGATCGTCACGGATACCCGTCGTGTTGATGAGCGCGAGCTCCGCGCCGGCCGTGACGCGCAGCGCGTGCGTCACGAAGTCGCCGAGCGCCGAGTCCCCTCCTCGCACCGCCGCACGTGAGACGCCCCGCGGCGCGAACGCGATCGGCCGCCCGAGCCCCGCGGTGGCCATCGCGCGACGATACGGCTCGAGGAGGGTGAGCACGTCCGGACGCTCCACCACGCCCGCCGTGATCGGGACGAGGGACGGCCTCACCTCGACGACGGCGCTGCGTCGGCCCGACCCTGCGACGTCCTGCGGCTCCGTCGAGACGAGAACGGACACGCGACCGACGTAGCGCCCGTACGCGCCCGAGTGCACGACGGGCACGACGCGCGACCGACACCCGCGGCTCTTCGCGAGCTTCGCGCCGCAATCCTGCACCGCGTGCTGCGGCGCTGTCACGTCGTGCGTGTGCCCGCCGAGCACGACATCCACGCCCGTCGTGAGCGGTACGAGCTCGTCGTCGAGGTCGGTGCCGAGATGCGACAGCACGACGATGACGTCAGCGTCGCGGGAGGCATCCACGACTTGCTGCACGACTGCCGCGGATGCCGCGACGTCGGGGGCCGCATCCGGTGAACGACCCACCCCGACGATGCGCACACGCAGCCCGCCGCGCTCGACCAGCACCGACGGCTCCGCGAGCCCCGCGGCTTCCGCGCCGAGGTTCGCCGCGAGGAGCAGATCCCCGGGCGCGTAGCGACGGAGCGACGCGAGACGGGCTGGACCCGGTGAGAAGTCGTGGTTGCCGAGGGCCTGGGCGTCCACACCGAGCGCGTCGACGACGCGCATCTCCGGGACGCCGCCGAAGAGAGTGTAGACGGCGGTGCCCTCGAAGACGTCACCGGCGTCGAGCGTGACGGCGACGTCAGTGCGCGCGCGCTCGCGGTCGAGCGCCGTCGCGATGCGCGCGGCGCCCCCGACGGATACGGTGTCGCCGCTCGCCCCGCCGAGGCCACGCTCGGCGTCCGTCGCGTCCAGCGTGACGCGCTCCGGGAAGAGATGCGAATGCAGATCCGCCACGTGCAGGAGCGCGAGCCGGGTGCGCGCGGGTTCCCTGCGCTCCCCGTGGGCGGGCGCACAGGCCGAGAGCATGGCGAAGCATAGGAGGAGGCAGCGCACGCTGGAGCGTCCATCGGCGCGAGCGCCCGGGCGGTTGCGCGAAATCGGCGCGCGCTATTCCGCCTCGAGGAGATCGGCGAAGCGCGGCGCGAAGGCGTCGTTGGCGGCCTTCTCGATGTCCTTCGCCGTCACCATGCGCGCCGTGGCCGCCACGACGGCCTCTGCCTCCGCCAGCGTCACCCGCCCGAGCGCCTCTTTGACCTCGGCGACGGCGGACGCCTCCATGCTTAGCTCGCGAATGCCCATCCCGAGCAGGAGCACGGCGGCGATGGGGTTGCTCGCCATCGCGCCGCACACGGAGATTGGGCGGTTCCGGTTCTTCCCGACGGCGACGACCCCGCGGATGAGCCGCAGGATCGCGGGATCGAAGGGAGAGCCGAGGTCCGCGAGCGTGCGGTTCGTCCTGTCGACCGCCAGCGCGTACTGCACGAGATCGTTGGTCCCGATGCTCATGAACTCCGCGATGTCGGCGAGCTCGTCCGCCATGATCGCGGCCGCGGGCACCTCCACCATGATCCCGAGAGGGACGTGCTCCGCGCGCTGCTGACCGGCGGCGTCGACGTCGTGGATGGCGCGGTCGAGCAGCTGCCTGACCTGGCGCAGCTCGTCGACCGACGTGATCATAGGGATCATGATGCGCAAGGAGCCATGTGCGGAGGCGCGAACCATGGCGCGCAACTGGACCAGGAAGAGCTCCGGCCGCGACAGCGCCAGGCGCACCGCGCGGAGACCGAGCGCGGGATTCATCTCCGGCGGGGCGTGGAAGGCGGAGGCGTACTTGTCGCCTCCGATGTCGAAGGTGCGCAGCGTGACCGGCATCGGCGAGACGGTCTGCACGACGGTCTTGTACACCTCGTACTGCTCGTCCTGCGACGGCGGCAGCGCACGGTCCACGTACAGGAACTCCGTACGGTAGAGGCCGATGCCCTGCGCTCCCTCGAAGAGCGCGATGTGTGCCTCCGCGGGCAACTCGATGTTCGCCCGGATCTCGATGGGCACGCCGCACTTCGTCGCGCAGGGACGATCCCGCCACGCCTGGCGATCGCGCGAGATCGCGAGATGCCGCTCGGCACGTGCAGAGGCCGCGGACAGGATCTCCCGCGTTGGCGAGATCGTGACGCGCCCGCGGAAGCCGTCCACCACGAGACGATCGTCGCTGCCGACCTGGGCGACGATGCCGGCGACGCCTACCACGGCGGGGATCTCAAGCGCACGCGCGATGATGGCGGTGTGCGAGGTGCGCGTGCCCACCTCCGTCACGATGGCGAGCACGCGGTCCTTCGCGAGCGTCGCGGTCTCCGCGGGCGACAGATCCCGCGCGACGATGATGCTGGGCTCCTTGATGTCCGGCAAGGACACCGTGCGCGTCCGCCCGCTGAGCGCTCGCTGCAGCAGATCTGCGATGAACACGATGTCGTGGCTGCGCTCCGCGAGGTACGGATCGCCGCCGGTGCTGAGCTGCTCGGCGAGCTCGTCGGTGACCACGTCGACCGCCCACTCGGCGCACAGAAGTCCAATGCGCACATGCCGCTCCACCTCGTCGCGAAGCGTCTCGTCGGTCAGCATCAGCCGGTAAGCCTCGAGGATCGAGGCTTCCGCCTTGGCGAGCCGCCGGGCTGCGCCATCCGACACCTCCGTGAGCCCTTGGACGGCGTGCGCGACGGCGTCCTCGAAACGACGGAGCTCCTCCTCGGCCTGGTGCTTCTTGATGTGACGGCGCACCACGCCGGGACGGCGCATGTCGATGACCATCGCCCGGCCGATGGCGAGCCCGGGCGACCCGGCGATCCCCACGAGGACGACCGGCGGGGCCTCGGACTGCCCGGTTCGTCGGCCTCGCGGGCTCACGTCATTCCTCTTCTCCGAACCGCGCATCGATGAGCTCGCCGATCGCGCGCACGGCGTCCTCCGCCGAGTCTCCGTTCGCTTCCACGATGAGCGAGGTCCCCTTCGCTCTGCAGAGCAGAAGGAGCCCCATCACGCTCTTCGCGTTCACCGTCTGATCCTCGTTGCCCGCTGTCACGTCGCATGGAAAGCGGGAGGCGAGCTGCGTCAGCTTCGCAGCCGCTCGAGCGTGGAGCCCAAGCTTGTTCTTCACCAAGAAAGTGCTGCGCGCATGACTCATGTTTAGCCGACTCCTCGACGCGAAGTTCCCCCGACGAAGCTTTCCCCGGTAACCGACATGTCCCGGTCGATGTCACGATGAACGACGGTGGGCGCGAGCCCGGTCCTCGCCGACACGTCCGTAGCGATCTTCTCGGCCAGCACCACCGAGCGGTGCTGCCCGCCGGTGCAGCCGATGCCGATCGTGAGATAGCTCTTGCCCTCCCGCTCGTAGCGCGGGAGACAGAACGAGAGCAGATCCACCGTCTTCTCGAGAAAGACGCGGGCGTCCGGCACCGCCAGGACGAAGCTCTGCACCGGCTCGTCCAGCCCCGTGAATGGCCGGAGCTCCGCCACGAAGAACGGGTTCGGCAAGAACCGTACGTCGAACAGCAGGTCCGCGTCGACGGGGGGCCCGTACTTGAAGCCGAACGACACGATGCGCGTGCTCATCCGCGGGGCCGCCCCGGCTCCGGGCCCGTACACCTCGATCACTCGCTGGCGAAGATCGTGCACGCTGAGCTCGGTCGTATCGATGACCTGGCGCGCACGCGCGCGGAGCGGGGCCAATCGCTCGCGCTCGACCCGGATGCTGTCGAGCACCGCGATGGCCCGCGAGCTCTCGACGCCGCCATCGTGCATGAGCGGGTGCGGCCTTCGCGTGCTGCTGAAACGCCGGAGCAGTGTCTCGTCGGCGGCGTCGAGGAAGAGGATGTCCACCTCGCGATGACCCGGAACGCGCACCGACTCGATCACTTCAGCAGCGCGATCGAGGAACCTTCGCACCCGCACGTCGATGCCCATCGCCACGCGTGGCAGGCCGGCGGCCTCGCAAGCGTTGAGCGTCGCGTCCATCACCGGCACAGGGAGGTTGTCGACGCAGAAGAAGCCGAGATCCTCGAGCGCGTGCAGCGCGGTGGACTTTCCGGCGCCGCTCAGCCCGGTCACGATGAGCACCAAGGATTCGGGGCCCGCGGCGGGATCCGTCACGGAAACGCCTTTCGCGGGGTCGAGGGCGGGGGCGGCTTCTGGCTCTCGAACTCGGAGGCCTTCGGATGCGGGCGTGGGCCGAACGGGCGCGTCGGCACCACGGCGTGCATCGCGCCGCTCTCGCTCGGCTTGCGCACCAGCGACTGGTCGATCTTGTCGACGAAATCCAACGACGAGTCCTTGCCCGCTGCTCGCAGGAGCTCGTTCCTCGCCGCCATCTCGATGAGCGAGCTCGCGCTGCGGCCGGGGCGGAGCACGAGCATCACCTCGCGCACCGGCACGGTGAGGATCTCCTTGGCGCGCCCCTCCACGCCGAGCCGATCGAGCTGCTGCTCGACGTTCCCCTCCTCGAACTGCACGATGAGGTCGATGCGCTTCCTGTCGCGAATGGCGGTGACGCCGAACAGCTCCTTGATGTCCAGGATGCCGAGGCCGCGCACCTCGATGTGATTCCTGAGCAGGGGCGCCGCCTCGCCGAAGACCATCCCCGGGGGGCGATAGTCGCACTCGATGACGTCGTCGGCGACCAGCCGGTGCCCGCGCTGGACCAGATCGAGCGCGCACTCGCTCTTGCCGATGCCGCTCTTGCCGAGCAGGAGCACGCCGACCTCGAAGACGTCGACGAGCACGCCGTGAATGCGCGTGCGCGGCGCGAGGCGCTCGTCGAGGAGCGTATGTAGCTCCGTGATCGCGACCGACGTCTCCTCCGCGCACACCGCCAGCGGCGTCCCCGAGCTCTCCGCCTCCTCGAGGAAGGCCCGGGGCACCGTCACGCCGCGCGTGATGAGGACGAGCCCTGGCGCGACGGAGAAGAGGTAATTTGCCGCCTCACGCTGCCGCTGGTCCGAGAGCGCCTCCACGTACGAGAGCTCCGTCTCACCGAGAACCTGGACGCGCTCCGGGACGAGGCCGTGAGTGTGCCCCACCAGCACGAGCCCCGATTTCTGGATGCGGGGGTGCGCGATCTGGCGATCGAGTCCGGAGGACCCTGCCGCGAGGTACACCGTGATGCCGAGCTGCTTGTCGGCGAGCAGCGCGCGCACCGTGATACCGGTGCGGGTCGCTGGTCGCGTCGGCTCGGCCATGGTTCACCCGAGCTGTCGCTCTCGGGCCTCGATGATCCCGAAAGCAGCTTGAGGATTCGGGGCGGCGGCGAGCGCGCGCCTCGTCGCCTCGTCGCGGAGCAGACGGCTCACTCGCGCGAGCACACGGAGGTGCTCGCCCGTCGCGTCCTTCGGGCCGATGACGCCGAGGACGATGTGAACGTCCGCACCGTCGATCGCGTCGAAGGGCACTCCCCTGCTCGAGAGCACGAGAGCGGCCGCGCGTCGCGTCGCCACGTCGATCGAGGTGTGCGGGATCGCTACGCCGTCGCCGATACCGGTGCTCTGCAGCCGCTCGCGTTCCGCGAAGAGCTGCAGGATCGTCTCGCCTTCGCACGAAAGTGCCGACGCCAAGAGGTCGGAGAGGATCTTGAGCGCGTCGGATTTGTTGCGGACGGTGCCATCGCCCGCATCGACGTAGATCCTCTCCACCGGGAGAATGTCCGTAATTCGCATTTCGTTGCCATCCGATCCCCCGCTCTCGCTGATGCTGAAAACTGCCCGGCCACCGTTCGAGCCGCCCGGGCGGGACCCGCGCTGCGGCTCGTCTCGCTGCTCATATCCCGCGACCGTGGCCGGTCGCAACGCCCGAAGGAAGGCGCCGCCCGCTGATATCATGGGAGCTTGCACCCCGCATCGACGGCAACGTCGCGTTTCGAGGGTTCCGACCGGTGTCCCTCTTTCACGAGCCTGAGCTTAGCGCGACTTGGCGGGGGTGGTCTTTTTCGCGACTTTGGCCGCCCGGGGACGTGCTTTTGCGCGCGCCAGCCTGGGCTGCGCCTCCACTGGCTCCGCCTTCGGGCCACGGCGCAGGGTCGCTCCTGCCCTTCGCTTCTTGTCCTTCGTCACCCCCTTCGTGCCGCGAATCTGACGCTCGAGCTTGTCGAGCACCTTGTCGATGGAGGTGTACATGTCCTCGGTCGTCTCGTGCGCCTCGTAGCGCTCGCCCCCGCTCGAAATACGCGCTTCCACCATGTGGAGCAGCTTCTCCAGGGAGATCGTCACCCGGGCCGTCATCGGCTGCCGCAGGAATTTCTGTAGCTTCGCGATCTTTTCCGTCGCTCGGGCCCGGATTGAATCGCTTGCATCCACGTGACGAAACGTAACGGTGATGTTCATGCATCCTCCCGGAGGCCCGGAATGGCCCCGTGATTGGCGGTCCAACGGAACAGGCTAAACGAACCCAGGCGCACGGCCAGTGGAAACGAGAAGATACTCCTCTTCGCCCTCCCCTTCTCTCGTCCGGGGGCTTCGACGCGGAGCCTCCCCGGGGCCTCAGAAAACCTTCTTCCTCTTGGAGGAGGCCAGGATACCGAGCATCTCGCGGTACTTTGCAACCGTCCGTCGCGCAATCTGTATCCCCTCCCGCTGTTTCAGGAGCTCGACGATGGCTTGATCGCTGAGGGGGTTCTTCTTGTCCTCTTCGTCGATGAGCTTCTTGATCGCCTGCTTCACGCTCTCGCTGGCGATATCCTCGTTCGCGACGCGGCGGATGCTCGAATTGAAGAAATACTTCAGCTCGAAGAGGCCCTGCGGCGTGTGAACGTACTTGTTCGTCGTGACTCGCGAGATGGTCGATTCGTGCATGCCGACGGCCTCGGCGACATCCCGCAGGATCATCGGCTTCAGGTGCGCGACGCCCTTCTCGAAGAACTCTCGCTGCTTCTCGACGATGCATTCAGTAACGCGGATGATCGTCTTGCGCCGCTGCTCGATGGCCCGGATGAGCCACTGCGCGTTGCGGAGCTTTTCCCCCACGAATTCCTTCGCCGTGGGGTCGCGGAGCAGCCGCTGGGTGAGGTTCTCGTTGATGTGGAGGCGCTGGATGCCCCGGTCGTTGTCGAGCACCACGAACTGGTCGGTGTCCTTGATCACGTAAACGTCCGGCGTAATGCCGATCGTCCGGTCATCGACCTCGCTGAAGTTGCGGGCCGGGCGGCTCTCGAGCTTCTGGATCTCCTTGGCCGCCTCGTACACTTCCTCGAGCGGGACCTTCATCTCCCGCGAGATCGCCTGGTAGTTGTGCTTTTCGAGGAGGGCGAGGTGCTTGTCGATGATGTCGACCTCGATGTCCTCGTAGCCGTAGGCGCGGGCCTGGATGAGGAGGCACTCGCGCAAATCCCGCGCCGCGACGCCGAGCGGGTCGAAGTTCTGGATCATTTCCAGGACGAGCGGCGCGTCGTCGGGATGGAGGCCGGCCTCTTCCGCGAGATCTTCGATGGTGAGGTCGGGGGTTCGGGTGCCGTCCGGGCGCTCGACCCCGGCGAGATCGACGTAACCGTTTTCGTCGAGGTTGCCGATGACCAGCTCTCCGAACCGCCGCTCGACATCCGTGAACTCGCCGAGCTGAAGCTGCCACAGCATGTGGTCCTTCAGACTGCCGGGCTTCGTGAGGTTCTGCTCGATGGGCGGTAGCTCGTCAAAGCCGCCGCGGTTGCCGGTGGGCGCCTGCTGCAGGGTGCGGTTCTCGAGAAACTTCTCCCAGTCGACCTCTCGGGTCGCCTTCTCGGATTGCCGGTTGTCCTCGGTCGGGCGCCCGAAGTCTTCCTCGAACGGCGTCGCGGACTTGCGATGCTCGCCGCCGCCGCCTTCCGGGTTGTCCGTCGACTCGCGGCCCCGCCCCTCCGCCTCTTCCTCGACCAGGATGGGATTGTCGTCGAGCTCCTTGCGGATCTCGTCCTGCAATTCCAGTCGTGACAGCTGAAGCAGCCGGATCGCCTGCTGCAGCTGGGGCGTCATCACCAGCTGCTGGGTCAGGCGTAGCTGTTGCTTCAGTTCCATTTGGTCAGGCCGGCGGCGGAATGTCCGTAGCCGAAGCAGTCTAACACCAGCTCCCGCCGGGCGAGTGGAATCGACCAGCAAAAATCATCCCAATCCCGAGGGGGTGGCCACCTCGACAGCGTTCACCGTCGGGCACCCCGGGGCGGCCTTACGCAACCCCCAGGTACCCTCCGCGAACGGCCGGGTGGTCCGCGATCTGGGCCGCTGGGCCGCTGGCGATGACACGACCTTCCGAAAGAAACAGGGCGTCATCGCAGATCGAGAGCGCGTCGTGCATGCGATGGTCGGCGATCAACACCCCTCTGCCGCGATCGGCGTGGGCACGCAGCAGCGCCGCGAGCGCCCGCACGTGCACCGGGTCGCCCGCGGCGAACGGCTCGTCGCAGACGAGCACCGCTGGATCGCCGATGAAGGCGCGCAGCAGCTCGAGCCGCCGTCGCTCGCCACCCGAGAGATCTCGAGCCCGGACGTCGAGGTGCTGCTCGAGCTCCACCGCCTGCGCACGTTCTTGCGCAGTGCGCGGGGCGACGCGTGCCGCTCGCTCGAACGTCGAGATATTTTCCGAAACGCTCAGGTCGAGGAGCACGCTCGGGCCCTGGGGGACGTAGCCGAGCCCTGCGCGAGCGCGCTTCCATAGTGGCAGACCGGTCACGTCCACGCCGGAGAGCACGACGCGACCCGCCGAGAGCGGCAGCTCGCCAGCGATGGCCCTGAACAGCGTGCTCTTGCCGGCGCCGCTCGCGCCGAGAACGCCCACGACCGCGCCCGGACGCACCGCGACGTCGACGCCGTCGAGAACACGCATCCCTCCGAGCACCACGCCGATGCCGGTCGCCGAGAGCACGGGCTCGTGGCTCATGGTCTCCGTGGGCAGCTCGTGCTCTGTTCTTCCGGGAGCGACATGTCTTCTCGGCGCGGCTTCGCGCCGGCTAGTGATGAGTCGGATCCACGGGCAGCGAACCCTTCACTTCTCGAAGTGAAACCTTCCCGGAGGCGATATCGACCGTCGCCTGCTCCGCGGTGACCCACCCGCGACCGCGAGCGAGACGAACCCCGCCCGTCAGGGTAACGGTCCGGCTCTTCGCATCGAGCTCGGCCGACGTCGAGGTCGCCTCGATTCCCTTGAAGCGCGCGGACACGCCGTCCTTCGCGCGCGCCCACTTCACGCGTGGCGACTCGTCGTAGGAAAGCTCGATGGTCGGGCAGCGCACCTCGAGCTCTCCGAGCCGCGCGACGACGTTCCCGCGGAGCGTCGCGGTCCCGCGCTCGACGTCCACGTCGAGGTGCTCGGCGGAGACGTCGAGCGCCTCTCCTTCGATAACCGCGATGGGCGCGGCGCGCGCGGTGAGCCCGTCCCCGAGGAGCGCGAGCGCGCCAGCGAGGGCGACCGCGGCGAGGAGACCGAGCTTCTGCTGGAAGCGAGCCATTTCCGTTATTCTTTCAGCCTACTACGGCTCGTCCTTCGACGTCAGCACGACGTAACGGAGACCCTCGCCGGAGAACTCCAGCGTTGCACGAAGGACGAAGCCGAGCTCCGCGGCTTCGCGGGCGACGCGGGCCTCGACGGCTCGCGCCCACGGCGCGTCTGCGAGCGCGCCGCCGTCGACCGGTCCGTCGGCGAGGAGCACCAGGTGGTCGACGTGGCGGTGTCGCAGCAACCCCTCGGGGACACGCTTCGATGTGTGCCCTCCCCGCAGCATCGCGATGCTCGGATCGGTGATGCCCGCGAGGTCGACGATGTCCGCGTCGGTCGCGACGCCGACCCATCCGATGTCGAGCGCCGCCACCTGCCGGGCTGCCCGGAGCGCGGGCGTCGCGGTGCGGATGAGCGCGAGCCTGTCGCCGAGCACACGCCGCGCCGACTCGCCCTTCGTGAAGAGCAACGTCGCCGAGACGGCAGACGCCGCGAGGACCCGTGTCGCGGACGCCCAGGGACGCGCGACGGCGATGAGCCGCGCTCCGACCAGGAATAACCCGGGAAGGACCGGGACGAAGAGACGGAAGAACGCCATCCAGTCTCCGCCTGCGAGCACGAGCGCGCCCAGGTGCACCGCTGCCGCGGCAAGGATCGCGCGGCTCTGACCGTCGAGGCGACGGATCGCCCACGGCGCCGCCACAAGCATCGGCGCACCCGTCCACAGCACCGAGGCGACCGCGTAGAAGACGCCGTGCGCGAAGTCCGAGGGCTTCGCGAAGAACGCGAGCGGCACCGGTCGCCCGAACGCCGCAACGCGGACGGCAGCGACCACTGCGGCCGGTAACGTCCCGAGAGTCACCGCGAGGGTCAGCGCCCGGACATCGACCCGCCCGCGCGGACCGTCGGCGCCCGGCTCGTTGCTCGCGGCGAGGACTCGTCCCACGGTGAGGGCGATGCTCCAAGGAACGAGCTCCGGGCGCCACGCCGCGGCGAGGCCCGCAGCGAGCGGCGCGATCCTGGACGCGCCGAGCGACAGGGTCGACAGGGCGACCACGATGCCGGTCTCCATGCCCGCGCCGCACCAGGCCGCGAGCGGTGCGCACAGGGCGACCGGGACGAGGATCGACAGCCGCGACGCGCCGCCCGCTTCCTTCGCCGTTCGCGCACCGAGCCACGCCGCCGTCGCGACGGAGAGCGACGCACCGAACCACTTCGCGAAGTAGAACGCCGCGAGCGCACCGCGCCGGGCGAACGGCGCGAGCAGATAAGCAAAGCCGAGCGGCGTCACCGCATCGACGACGGGCCCTCCGCGGTCATATCGATGACCGAGGCCCTGGGCGATGCGCGACGCCACGCGCGCGGAGATCAGCGCGTCGTCGACCGTGAACCCCCACAGCCAGGCGAGCGGCACGGAAGCGGCAAAAGCACTTGCCGCGGCGCCGATCAGGGCCCGACGGCGCGCTGTACACGCGTCCGCCGGCAACGCAGGACGCCTAGCCTCTCGCGCGAGCAAATGTCCACTCCTTCGCGATCGACCCGGAAAGTTTCAGGTTCCATGCGCTCGCTTCTACGATTGGCCCACGCATGTCGGCATTTCACGTCGTCGTTCGACCGGAACGGGAGCGCGCGCCGTCGCCCGCGCTGTCGCCACTCTATGGCCTCCTCGACGTCGTCGTCGACGGCGTGAACATCACGGCCCGGATCGCCGACGGTTTCGCCCCGTCGCTGCTCGGCGATCTGTCCCGGGCGTTCGCGGCGCTCGCGTCTGGACGCACCGAGCGAACCGTCGTGCAGCTCTACGCCGAGCAGGACGTGTGGGAGCTCGGACTCGAGCGGGACGCCGACGACGTCCTCATCACGGTCTTTCGCTCCGGCCCTGCCCCCCTGGTCGCCGTACACGAGCGGCGCGTCACCCTCGCGGCCCTGCGCGAGGGCCTCGTCGCGGCGCTCGCCGACGCGCACTCGAGGAGCGGCGCGAAGGGCGCGCCGCTCGCAGCGTGCCGCGCGTCGCTCGACGCGGCGTGGCCGGCCGCGCCGCGCCCGAAGGCACTGCGCTCGCCGACGGTGCTCACGCCGGCGCCGCGCGGCAGCTTCGCGTTCAACGTCTCGGCTCCCTTCCGTCGCGCGGCTCGGCCGAGGCCGACGGTCGCGCACGGCACGGCAGTGGAGCGCGCGGACCTGCACGCGCTGCTCGTCCAGGGCGACTTCGCCGTCGTGGCGCGGGGCCGGACGGCGACGATCTCCGGGTGCTTCCCGTTCCTGGTCGCCGAGCGGCTGATCCCTCTGGCGGAGGAGGCCCTCGACGCCTGGCAGAGCGGCCGCGCTATCTTCCGGCGCATCCAGCTCGGCGATTCCCGCATCGGCGTCCGTCGTGGACCGGGCGACGGGCCCCTCGACGTTTCGCTCAGCGTCGGGTTCGGCGCCGCGGAGGGCAAGTCGGTGACCTTCCCCGCCATCGACGCGCTCGACTTTGCGA
>Ga0265334_10000564_pt1 | contig 18842 bp, 19 predicted proteins | sample 42023metaG_FD_192442 | JGI IMG/M metagenome (GOLD analysis project Ga0265334, IMG submission 192442) | Rhizosphere microbial communities from Carex aquatilis grown in University of Washington, Seatle, WA, United States - 4-20-23 metaG | ecosystem: Host-associated > Plants > Roots > Rhizosphere... | reverse complement strand
CGTCATCGCCAACGCGATTGCCGAGAACGCGGCGACGCTGAGGCCAACCGGCTGCGGCGCGACCATCTCCACCGTCAGCGCGATGCCGACCACGATGTGCCCGACAATCAGGATGGTGAGCCAGGCCGGTCCGTCGTCGGCGCGGATGTGCTTGAAAGGCTCGCGGCAATGGGCGCAGGCATCGACGGGTTTGAGGTAGGCGCGGAACAGCCCGCCGCGCCCGCAATTGGGACAATGGGCGAGCGCGCCCCGTCCGATGGCGGCCCAAACGTGTTTTTGTGAATCAAATGCCATGACCGTCACCCGTGCAACGCCTGCCTCATTTGGAGGCAGTGTACCCGGGAAGCAATGCCGAAGGGCTCGCCCAATCGCCGCACCGGGCGTGCCGAAACGCCTCACCCCTTGGACGGAGGGGTGACACCGAGCCCCCGCATGAAATTGTTCTTGATGATGACAGGCTCGCGCGGGGTCTGGCGGGTGGGCGTGGCCGCATCGATACGGGCGCCGATGAACCAGGGGCCGGGGCCAGCCAGGGCCTGCGCCACCAGCCGGTCGAAATCCTCTTCGTCCGTGGCCCACGCGGCCTGGGCCAGCCCCGCGCCCCGCGCCATCTCGACGAGGTCGGCACGGCCTGCCGTCGCGGCGGCCTGCTTGCCGGTGATCTGGTACATGCCGTTGTCCCACACCACGACGGCCAGATTGGGCGGAGCGACATTGGCGATGGTCGCAAGCGATCCCATCTGCATCAGGAGCGAGCCGTCGCCTTCGAGCGCGAACACTTTGCGCTGCTTTTGGGCAAGCGCCACGCCGAACGCGATGGGCGCGGCGAGCCCCATGCTTCCCAGCATGTAGAAATTCTGCGGCCGGGGCCCTGCGCCCCAGAGATCGAAATTGGAATTGCCGATCCCGCCGATCACCGCCTCATCATGCTTGAGCTGCGCCACCAGGCGCCGGGTCAGCTCGGCCCGGCTCATTCGCTTGGCGTTGTGGCTTGTGTCCGCCATGGCGCTCACCCATTGCCCGGCCGGCCGGGGCCGGTCAGCAGCGGCGACAGGATCAGCGCCGCCGGCGCCTGCGTCAGGAACGCCTGCTTCACCGTGCGGTCGACGGTGAAATACGCCTCATCCAGCCGCGTCATGGTGTGGTGCTCGATGCCGAGCGTTTCCAGGATCGGGCGCATGGTGCGGCAGACGATAGCCTGCCCGATCTGGAAATCGCCCAGCGTGCCGCGTTCGGACACCATCATCAGCGCCGGAATCTGTGCCGCGACGCACAGCGAAGCGAGCACGTTCGCGAGCGTCGCAAATCCGCTCGTCTGCATCAGCACGATGCCCCGTCCCCCGGCCATCGCCGCGCCCGAGACGATGCCGATGGCCTCCTCCTCGCGCGTGGCGGCGAAGACGGTGAAGAAATCGTCCGCATGCACCGCCTCGATCAGCGGGCGGAGCACATTGTCCGGCACATAGACGACGAGGCTGACGCCGTTATCCTTCAGCGCGCGTACCACCGCTTCATGCCAAGTGGCATCGGTCCTCGCGAGGGCGGCCGTTTGGGTCATGGCCGCAATTTGACTTCCCGCACGAAATTCTCAAGGCTTTTCGCATCTTTCGGCGAAGAAGCGAGAACCCCATGGCAACGCGGATCTATGACCGTCTTTTCATCGGCGGCGAGTGGGTCACCCCCCATTCGGGGCGGTCGATCGCCTCCATCGATCCATCGACCGAAGAGGTTTGGGCCGAAGTCGCCGAAGCCGACGAAACCGATGTGGATGCGGCCGTCGCCGCCGCCCGTGCGGCCATGGCCGGGCCCTGGCGCACCAGGATCACCGCAAGCCAGCGCGGCACGCTTCTCTATAAGCTCGCCGAATTGTTCCGCCGCGATGCCGCGCGCCTTGCCGAGCTCGAATCCCGCGACAACGGCAAGCCCTTGCGCGACACGGTGGGCGAGGTGGCCCGCGCCGTGGATTGGCTCATTTTTTTTGCCGGCGCCGCCGACAAGATCGAAGGCGAACAGATACCCTTCAAGCCCGGAGCGCTGGCCTATACGCGCCGCGAGCCCGTAGGCGTGGTGGGAGCGATCCTCCCGTGGAATTCGCCGATTCTGCTCTATTCCTGGAAGATCGGTCCCGCGCTCGCGGCGGGCAATGCGATGGTGGTCAAACCCGCCGAGCAGACGCCGGTGACCGCGCTCGAAGTCGCGAAACTGGTGCAGGAAGCCGGCTTCCCGGCGGGCGTGTTCAACGTGGTGCCGGGCTATGGCGGAACAGCGGGTGCCGCACTCGCGGGCCATCGCGGCGTCAACAAGATTTCCTTCACCGGCAGTCATGCGACGGCGCGCAAGATCATGCAGCTCGCCTCCGTCAATCTGAAGCGCTGCACCTTCGAATGCGGCGGCAAATCGCCCTACATCGTCTTCGCCGATGCCGATGTCGAGCGCGCGCTCGTGGTGGCGACCCAGTCGGCCTTCCGCTCGACGGGGCAGTCCTGCTCGCTCGGTTCGCGGTTGTTCGTCCAGCGGCCGCTCTACCAAACCTTTCTCGACCGCATCGCGGAGCGGGCGCGGCGCATCCGGGTCGGCATGCCGCTGGACAAGGCCACCCATATCGGGCCGCAAACCTCGGCCGATCAGCTCGCCAAGACGGAACGCTATATCGCGCTGGGCAAAGAGGAGGGTGCCCGGCTGGTGACGGGCGGCGCGCGGCCCAAGGGCTTCGACAAAGGCTATTTCGTCGAACCCACGGTATTTGCTGATGTGAACAACCGCTCGCGGTTGGCGCAGGAGGAGATCTTCGGTCCCGTGCTCGCCGTGATGCCGTTCGACACGGAAGAAGAGGCGATCCGGCTCGCCAACGACGTGGAGTACGGCTTGGTCGCGGGCCTATGGACGTCCGATGTGGGCCGGGCACACCGCGTCGCCGCCGAGATCGAAGCCGGGCTCGTTACGGTGAACACGTTCCGCACCACGCATCCGATGCTGCCCTATGGCGGCTACAAGATGAGCGGCTTGGGCCGCGAAAACGGCATGGAAGCTCTGCACCATTTCACCGAAGTGAAGACGGTGGTGGTGGATTACGACGCGGCCCCGCCGGCCGACCCGTTCGCGGATTAGCGCTGCTCACCCTTCGACAAGCTCAGGGCGAGGAAAATAAAAAGCCCTCATGCTGAGCTTGTCGAAGCATGACTTTGTCGAAGCATGGAAGCGGCCGCGCTACTTCGCGTTGGCGTCCCAGGTGATCCAGCCGCCCACCATGGTCATCACCGATTGAATGTCCTTGATCTGGTCGGCAGGCACCGTGAGGTAATCCTTGTCGAGCACCACAAGATCGGCGAGCCTGCCCGGCGCAATGGACCCAAGATTGTCCTCCTGCGACAGGAAATAGGCGTTGCTGCGCGTGTGAGCGATCAGCGCGTCTTCGCGCGAAATCGTCTGTTTGTTGACAACGTCACCGCCGACCATCTTTCCCGTCACCGCGAAGCCGAGCGTGGTGAAAGGCCGATACTGATTGACCTCGAACGCATCCGTGCCGAGGCCCCACAGGATGCCGCTGTTCTGGACATCCCTGAACGGCGGCGTGTGGTCCGCGCTCTCTCCGTGCACCCGATGGAAAATGTCGCCCATGATGGTCGAGCGAGGCTGCACGCCCGCATAAAGCCCAAGCTTCTTCATCCGCTCGATCTGCACCGGCGTGAGCTGGTCGAGATGGATCAGCGCCCAGCGCAGATTCTTGACCGGGTATTCCTTGTTGATCTCTTCGATCTGATCCAGGAACCCGTCGATGCTGCCCTCGAGCGTCGCATGCTGGTTCAAGGGCAAGCCCGCCTTCGCGATCTCGCGCGCGATGCGGCCCCACTGGTCGAAATCGGCCTTGGTCGCGGTCGCCTTCACGGCCACCATATTGTCGCCCACCGGCTGATAGGCGTGCTCGCCATAGGTGTAGAAATCGAAATACGGGTTCCCGCGGAACATCGATTTCTTCAATTGCGGAATGGCGGCAACCGTTGCATCGGCCTGCATCGGATTGCGCGCCGGGACCGAGATGTTGCAGTAGAACCGCATGGTGAGTTTGCCCTCGTCGGCCCATTTGCGATAGGCGTCGAGGTCTTCGTTGGGGCAGGGACCGCCGACCGTGGTGAGGCCCGCGCGCGCCATGTCCTTCCACATGGTCCTGCTGCCCGATTCGTAGATCGACTCGGGCGCCTCGGGCCGTGCGCGTGAAATCGCACCCGCCCCTTCGACGCTGATGATGCCGGTCGGCCGGCCCATGGCGTCGCGCCGAATCCACGGGTCGGTCTTCTTGTCGAGTCCCATGACCTCGATGGTCTTGCTGTTGATGTAGGTGCAGCAGCGGGTGAATTGCAGCTGCACCGGATTGTTCGGCGCAACCGCATCGAGTTCCGAAGCGGTAAAATCCTTCTTGTTGTCCGTGAACTGATCGACGGTGAAGCCGCCCAGCACATAGACCCAGTCGCCGGGCTTGGTTGCCGCCGCCTTGGCGCGGATCATGTCGAGCGCGGCCTTGCGCGTGGTCACGCCGTCCAGCCGCAGCTCCTGCAGCCAGATGCGGCCCTCTTCCATGATGTGGGCGTGGTTGTCGATCATGCCGGGCACGACCGACTTGCCGCCAAGATCGATGCGCCGCGTGGCGGGGCCGGCGAGCCGGTTGATGTCCTGGCTGGTACCGACCGCCACGATCCGGTCGCCCCTGACCGCGACGGCCTGCGCGATCGAGAAGCGGTTGTCGACGGTGATGATCTTGCCGTTGAAGAGGATGACATCGGGGGCGGCCGCTTGCGCATGAAGTGCGGTTGTCCCCATCAGCGTGAACAGCGCAGCGGCGGTGTTGGTCCAAAACGTCATTTTCACAGGTTTGCTCCCCTCGTTCCCGGCACGCGGCACTTTTAGAGGGCGGCGTGGTTCTGCGCCAGTGCAGTAGCCGGTTCCAAGTTCCCCTCCCGCCGGATCCGTCGGAGATTATGTGGCCGGATCGGCGCGCCGTAAATGGCGCTGCTTGTGTAAATCCGTGCGGCGTGCCGTTTTCCCGGCTTCACAGTCTTCCTTGCACGGAGTACAGTTTGGTTAATGTCCGCTATCCTTTGGTTGGGGAAGGGCGATAGCGGGGCGGCTGTCCCATATTCGGATGCGGGGGAAATGAGCAACTCACGCACGTGTTTGCTATTCGGGCCGTCTTCCGCCTGGAGGGTTCAGGCTTCATCGCATATGGACATCATCCGCCGCAGGCTGCGCTGAGAACCAAAGAAGGATCGTCAAGACGCAAGGTTCTCCGCCAAACGCGGAGACGTCACGAAAAGGTCGGAGGAGGAGGCGGAACTGCAACCCATACCGTTCAAGTCGGCCGACGGATTCGATTGCAACGTCATTCACTTCAGTCCCGGATCGGGGACGCGGGGGCCGCTTCTCCTCGTGCATGGCGCGGGCGTGCGCGCCAATATCTTTCTGCCGCCCAGCAGCCCGACCGTCGCGCAATTCCTGAGCGATGCCGGATACGATGTCTGGCTGATGAATTGGCGGGCCAGCATCGAGTTCGAGGCCAATCGCTGGACGCTTGCGCAGGCCGCCGTCAACGATTACCGCCCCGCCACCGATCTGGTGCTGAATGCGACGGGCGCAAAATCCCTGAAAGCGGTCATCCATTGCCAAGGCTCGACCAGCTTCATGATGGCAATCGTGGCCGGACTGCTGCCCGAATACACCAATGTGGTCAGCAATGCGGTGTCGCTGCATCCTATCGTGCCCACGCTCGCGCGCCTGAAATCGAAGATGTCGCTGCCGACGCTCGGGCGGTTCATCGACTATTTGAACCCGCAATGGGGAATTTCCGCACCGTTCGGCTGGCCGATGCTGATCGACTGGTACGTCAGGGCTATGCACCATGAATGCAACAACGCCGTCTGCAAGCATTCGAGCTTCACCTTCGGGGCCGGATTTCCGACGCTGTGGAAGCACGAGAATCTCGACGAGGCGACGCATGAATGGCTGAAGGGCGAATTCGCCGCGGTGCCGGTGACGTTCTTCCGCGAGATGGCGAGATGCATGGATGCGGGCCACCTCGTCAGCGACGGAACCTATCCCGAACTGCCGCGCGACTTCACTGCGCAGAAACCGAAAACCGATGCGCGGTTCACGTTCCTGGCCGGCCGGCTGAACGACTGCTTCATCGCGGAAAGCCAGCACAAGACATACCGGTTCTTCGATTCCTTCACGCCGGGACGCCACGCCTATCACGAATTCCCGACGTACGGTCATCTCGACGTGTTCATCGGCAAGAACGCGGCGCACGACACTTTTCCCATCATTCTGGACGAACTCAGCAAGAACTAAGGGGGCGTTTTCCGTGGGGGTACCGAGCCGCCAGAATCGTCTGACAGGACGCTTCGCCTATGTCGACGGCATCCATTTCACGATGCCGGTCGATTCGACGGATTCATCGGCGATCATCGCCGCTTTCCCGATCGATTGGGACGCGGCACGCGCGTTGATTCCGCCGGGCGACGTTCATCCCTTCCGCCTCTGGCGCAAGGCGTTGCTGGTGGTGACGGTGGTCTATTACCGCAAGACCGACATCGGGGCCTATGTCGAGTACAGCATCGCGATTGCCTGCACCAAGGGCGCGCGCCCGGCGCCGCGGCTCCTGCCCGCCGCGCTCCAGAGCATCTACGGCACCGGCCAATATGTCTACGACCTGCCCGTTTCGAGCGAAGTCTCGGTCAAGGGCGGCAAGGGCATCTGGGGCATGCCGAAGCACCAGGCCAATCTCGATTTCGTCTCGGGCAAGAAGTGGGTCAGCAGCCAATACGATCTCGACGGCCAGATGGTGTCGCGCTTCGATGTGAAGATGCCGTCGAGCTTCTGGCTTCCGATGGATATGGGCGCCGCCAATTACTGCACCTTTCGCGGCATGATCATGAAGTCGCTGATCTACTTCAAGGGGAAGGCGGGCGTTCATCTGTTTAATCCCACGGCCGCTCGTTTCATCCTGGGCGATCATCCGCGCACGCAGGCGATCCGGGCGCTGAACCCGAGCCCGGGCGCGCTCTTTGCCGCCTATGTTCCGGATGTCCGCGGTGTGCTCGACGATTATTTCGAGTGCTGGTTCGTCGCCGAAGAGACCGAGCCGCAGAAGCCGATCTCGGAGGGGCTGGAGACGACCTACGGCCTTGGTATCGGCCAGACCTGGCTTGCGCCTCCGAACCGCGACCCGAATTTCGATCTCGACAAGGATTGAACATGCCAAGGCTGCTGCTGCTGAACAATTGCGCGCTGTTCCTGTTTTGCTCGGTCTATCTGGGAACGGGGGTTACGCTGGTGTTCTTCCAGTTCCCTCTGGAGCCGGAATTGACCGTCGACAATTATTATCTGCCCTTCGTCGAGCCGGTGACGCTGGCGACCCAGTTCTTCACCTATATGACGATCCTCATGCTGATCACGGCCGCGATCATGCTGGTGACCGAATGGTTCACCGGCAAGAAATGGCCGCCGCTGATCGTGATTTTGGGCGTCATCATCGCGACGGTCCTGACGGTTTATTGGATATTGCCGCTCAACGCGCGGCTCGCCGCCCACATCACCGATCCGGCCGAGCTGAAATCGGTTTTCAGCGAATGGGCCGATCTCAATCGCGTCCGGGTTTCGCTGTGGGCCATCCAATGGGCGGCGATGATGTATTATTTCTATTCCCTGGCATACGAGGCGAGGGCCGATCGATGAGCGAGGGCATGCTGCGTATCGTCCTGATCGCGATCTCCGCGATCACGGTCTTGAGCGGTCTCACGCAATGGATCGCGCCGGGTTTCGTGCTTTCGTTCATTGCCGCCGATTCCGATGTGCTGTCGCGGCAACTGTTCGCGACCGTCGGCATGTTCATGGTGATCACGGGCGCGATGTTCTTCCAGGCTCTGCGCGCAGGCTCCTATGAACCCGCGATTCCTCTCTGGATCGCCGCGCAGAAGATTTTCGCCGCCATTCTGGTCGGCTATGCCGTGTTCAATGGAAACTTCCTGCCGCTGTCGCTTGCTGTCGCCGGTTTTGACGCGCTGAGCGGCGTTCTCGCCTTCCTGTATTGGCGCCGCCTGCTATGACATCGGCAATCCGGTGGCTCGCAAGCGTGTTCCAGCTTGGTTATAGCCTGATGCTTCTTTTCGTCGGCATCGCGGGCGTGCTGACGGCGAGCTGGGAATTGAGCACGATTTTCGGCGTGTCCTCTCAAGGGTCGCTGCCCGAGCACGGCGCCACCTTTCTTTCGCAATATCGCTTCCTGAAGAGCCTCGAATTCAGCGCCGGGATTTTCGGGCTGGTGTGGCGAAAGGCAATCCTTGCGGGCAACCCGCCGGTTCTGATGTTTCTCGTCATCGTCGGCGCCGGTGTCACCGCACGCACGGTCTCGTGGATTTTCGATGGGCAGCCGAGCTGGCCGTTCATTGCCTTCCTTGTCCTGGAAGCCATCACCTTCGTCCTGATCGTTCTCAACCTGAGGAGCTACCGTGTCGTCTCGCGCTGACGTCCCGATTGCGCCACGGGCTCCCAACAGGCGCGCGCTCATCCTGCCCGGCGGCGGCATGCGCGTCGGCTATCAGGCAGGCGCGGTGAAAGCGCTCCACGATTGGGGGCTTCGCTATTCCTATGCCGATGGCGCGTCCGGCGGCACCATGAATCTCGCCGCGTTGCTTTCGGGCGTCAGCCCGGACGATCTCTGCCGGCGCTGGCGCACGCTGAACCCGCAGAATTTCGTCTCGCTGGCGCCGCTGCGCTCCTATCTGCGCTTCCCGAACGTCGCGGCCTTCGGCGGGTTCGAGGGCCTGTCCAAGAAAGTGTTTCCCCATCTCGGAATCGATATCGGTCGCATCCGTGCGGAAACCTCCGTGCGCGGAACCTTCAACATCTGCGTCTTCGACGAGAAGATCGTGGCACCCGTCCCCAACGCCGAGATGGACGATCAATTGCTGCTCGCCGGCGTGTCGCTGCCGCTGATGACGCCGGCGGTCGTGCACAATGGCCACACCTACACCGATGCCGTCTGGATTCGCGATTGCAATCTGATGGCCCCCATAGAGGCGGGCGCCAACGAATTGTGGATCGTCTGGTGCATCGCCAACACGCCGGTCTACAAGGACGGCCCGCTCAATCAATATGTCCACATGATCGAGATGAGCGCGCTCGGCGCTCTGCACGGCGATTTCGCCCGCATCGCTGCGCTCAACGAACGCATCGCGCAGGGCGAGCGGCCCTATGGCCACGGATCCCCCATCGTCGTGCACCTGATCGAGCCCGAATGGCCGATCCCGCTCGATCCCGATTATGTGCTCGGCCGCACGGATGGCGACACGCTGGTCGATTCCGGCTATCGCGACGCGAGCCGCTATCTCGCCTCGATGAAGCAGGGTGGCATCGCGCTTGTTCCCGCATCGACGCGCATGCGCGAGCCGGGTCGCGGCATCAGCTTCCGCGAGGCGATGACGGGGCGCATTTCGTTCGGCCAGACCGATCCCATGACCGGCGCGGACGATTCCAATGGCGTCCCCCTGGTGCTGCGCGCCTCCATCGACATCCGCAACATGGATGGGTTCGTGGCCGATTCCACCCACACCGGCGAAATGGTGGGCCACATCTACAGCCCGCGGCTCGGCGGCAATCTGCCATCGACGGGGGCGGTGTTCCGGCTGTTTTCGCCGAGCGGCGATCCCTCCATGACCGAGATGGTCTACGAAATGGGGTTCAAGAGCGACGGAAAGCAATATTGGCTGGCGGGACGCAAGACGGTGCGCATAAGCCTCCCATTCAATCTCTGGCACGACACCACCACGCTCTACGTGACCCTGCACGAAGGCGACAGATACGGCCCCATCGTCGCGGCGGGTGTGCTCTCGCTCGGCGTCTTCGATTTGATGCGCCTGATGTCCACCTTCCACGCTACGGGCTGCGAAGGCATCGGGCAGGCATTGGGCACGATCGTAAAGTTCGCGGGCTTCTTCATGCGCGAATTGTGGCGGACCTACGTCCTGCGCAAGCCCGTTCTCCAGCCGGTGTGACGGCGAGCATCGGGCGAGGATCGGGGGGACGAAATGCGCAATATGGTGGTGGTGATTTCCGACCTCCATTTCGAGGAGGAAGAGACCGACATCGTCGTCGCCACGGACACCGGGGAGAGCGTCGAACTCGTCCGCAACATTCCAGGCGAGGCTTTCGAATCCATGGTCGTCGACATCGTCGGAATGGCGCGCGCAAACAATGCCGCGAAGATCGTCTTTATCCTGGCGGGCGACATTTTCGATCTGCACCGCACCCAGCTCTGGCTGGCGGGCGAAGAGAGGCCGTTCGTGGATTGCTCCGATGTCGGCGACGGTTCGCCGCTCGAGGCAAAGCTCCTGTCGATCCTCGACGCGATCGTTCGCGAGGACAATGTCACGGACAGCCTCGACGTGTTCCGGCGGCTTCAAGGAGGGAAATACCGCGCCGTGCCGGGCGAAGCGGATTCGCTGGCCGATACGGGTTTGGCGTGCGAGCTGCGCTATATGCCGGGCAATCACGACCGGCTGGCCAATGCGACGGCCGCCTTGCGCCGGCGCGTGCGGGAGATCCTGGGTTTGCCTTTATCGGACGATTCCTTCGTCCATCAATTCGTGTTCGCCGACCCGCCGCTCCTGATCCGCCACGGCCACGAATACGACAAATACAATTACGCGCGCGATCTGAGCCGGGGACCGATCGCCAAGGATTTGCCGGTCGAGGATTACGGCCGCGCGACCTTCGGCGATTTCATGACCGTGATGATCGCCTCGCGCCTGCCCTATTGTTTCCGCGAGAAATACAGCGAGGAGACCATCGCCAACGATCCGGTTCTCAGCGCGCTTTATTGCCGCCTGCTGCAATTCGACGATGTTCGCCCGCAATCATCTGTCGTCGATTTCTTTCTGCGCACGCAGGTGCCGACAGGGCTGCGCGGCGATTACTCGACGGACGCATGGCAGCAGAAAATCTGGAACCTGCTCGAACCCATCGTGAAGCAATTGCTGGATGAGGCCCGGCGCGACCCGTTCTTCCGCGGACAGCGCTGGAAGCTGCTGCCATGGTACGTCAATGTGCTCTTCGCGCTGCGGCCATGGCGCTTCGGAATCCCGCGCTTCTTCCTTGAGGTGTTCGCCTGGGTGATGAAAAGCGGCAGCGGCGGCGATGACGGCGGCCCCGAGCTTTCCGCGGTGCGCGAAGCAGCGCTTCAGGACGGCACCGTCCGCTTCGTGGCGGCCGGGCACACCCATCAGCCCCAGGTGGCGCATCTGTCGACCACGCAGGGCGTGAAGACCTATTTCACCGACACCGGCACGTGGCGCAACGCCGTCTTGGCTGCCGCCGACAACGGCTCTTATGGGCGCGTCAACGCGACGACCTACGTGACGTTCTATGGCTCGGACGGCGGTACGCCGCCGGCCGTCGCGCGCGGTTTCGAGTTCTGGTCGGGCTTCGACCAGAATTGGCCGCTGGACAAATTCGACCGATGAGCATGCCAATGGAGTCCGAATATTGAGCGGATTGGATTTCGAAACAGTCGTTATCGGCACGGGCTTCGGGGGCGCGATTGCGGCCTGCCGCGCCGCCAAGAAATGGCCGGGCAAGGTGCTCGTTCTGGAGCGCGGCAAGCGCTATCCCATGGGCGCGTTTCCGCGCACGCCCAAAGCTTTCGCGGAGAATTTCTGGAACCTGCCGATTGAGGACCGCTCCCGGCCGCGCCATGTGCCCAAGCATCAGCTCCGCGGCATGTTCGACGTCAGGAGCTATGAGGGATTGGATGCGGTTCTGTGCGCCGGCCTCGGCGGCGGTTCGCTCATATATGCCAATGTCTTTCTGGAGCCGCCGGACCAGGTGTTCGCCAGCGGCTGGCCGCGCGGCGTCGATAGAACCGCGCTCGCGCCGTATTACGCGGTGGCGAAATCGGTGCTCGGCGCGCGGCCGGTCCCCGATATGGCGGAACCGAGGCGCCGCATCTCCCGCACGGAGATGCACCAGCGCGTGGCCCGCGCCGAGAATCGCGCAACCGCGCTCACCGACATCAACGTCTTCTTCGGCAATGATTACGCCAACCCGCTTCCCATCGGCGAACAGGCGCGCAACCGCTATGGCGCGCTGCAGACGTCCTGTGTCTATTGCGGCGAATGCGACGTCGGCTGCAACACGCACTCCAAGAACACCACCGATCTGAACTATCTGTTCGTGGCCGAGCAGCGCTATGGCGCCAAGGTGCTGACCGAAACGCTTGGCAGCGAAATCGTGCCGCTGAATGCGCAAGGGGCCGAGGATCGCGGCGCGTCCGGCGAACACGGCTATCGCGTGACCTATATCGATCTCGCGACGGGCGAGAAGCACAGCGTCGGCACGGCGCGCGTGGTGGTGAGCTGCGGCGCGCAAGGCTCGACCGAGCTTCTGCTTCGCTGCCGCGACGTGTTCAAGACGCTGCCGCGCATCTCGTCCGAACTCGGGCGCAAATTCTCCGGCAATGGCGATTTCCTCTCCTTCGTGCTGGCGCGCAAATCTGTGGCCGATCCGAATTACGGTCCCGTCATCACCCAATATGCCAATTACAATCTGTTCGCGGATTTCAACCGCGAGCACGCTTTCATTCTGGAGGACGCCGCGTTTCCGGCCTTCGCCTCCTGGTACATCGAAGGCGCGCGTCCGGCCTTGTCGTTCTTCCCCGTGATCTGGGCCGCGATCAGGAATGCCTATTCGCGCTTTTTTCGTGGCGCGTCGCTCGGCCGTCTCGGGTTCCTGTTCGCGGACCTTCTCAAAGGCGATTGGTCTTCGCGCGTGTCGGTGCTGCTGTGGATGGGGCTCGATGCCGGCGAAGGCACCATGACGCTCAACAACAACGGCTATCTGCATATCGATTGGCCGGTGAAGAAAAGCATGGCGCTCTATTCGGCGATAGAAAAAGCAACCGAAGCATTCGGCAAGCATATCGATGCGGAGCTGACCTTCATGCTGCCGAACTGGTGGTGGCCGTTTCGCCGCAACGTCACGGTGCATTCGCTGGGCGGCTGCCGCTTGGGCGACGGCCCCTCTTCGGGGGTCACCAATGCGGCGCGCGACCGCTTCGGCGAGGTCTTTGGCTATACTGGGCTTTACGTCGCCGACGGCGCGATCGTGCCTACGGCGGTCGGCGCAAATCCGATCGCCACGATTTCCGCGCTATCAGAAATGGTGGCGGAAGGAATGACCGGCCTCGTCCCCGACAGCGACCTCTGATCAGCCTCGGCTTCCCGGGCATAGTTCGAGCGCGGCGTCTGGCCAGCCCAAAGCCGGGCCGCCGATGCCGGAAATGTTCAGCTTGTTGCCGTCTTGCGGGTCGAACAGCATGATCGCCAGATCGGTCGTGGGATTGACGAACTGTCCGAGGCGCGAACCCACCAGGACCAATTGCCCGGAAAACGTCGTGCCCGCGTTCGTGATCGTGCCGCTCAAGGCGTCTTCGTCGCGCTTGGTCTTGGAGCGTGCGCCCGACTTGAAGTACGCGGTTTCGCAGGCGCCGCCGGCGACGCGCCACGTGCCCCTTACCTGTGCGGCGATCTTGTCCGGATCGTTGACGATTCCGCCCGCGCCGATCGGCGAAGTGACGCCCTCCGGCACGCCGAGCGAGGTCCGGGTGCGGATGCGGGTGCCGTTGTCGTCGAGGATCTGCAGGGACGCCTGGAAATTTGCGGGCGGCGGCAGGTTCAGCGCGGTTTCGGCTTCCGTGATGTAGAGGCGGTTGTTCGCGGCCATCAGGATTTCGGCGAGCAGGCGCGTTTTCGCGGGCGTCTCGACCGTCAAGCGCCGCGTCAGGTGCAGGTCGATATTGTTGATGTCGTCATATTTTACGACGCCTTTGGCGCGGATCGCCTGTCTGGCCTGCTCGACGGCGGTCGGGATTTCATCCTTCGCGCTGGAGTAATCGACCACGGTCACCGTGTATTTCCCCGTCGAACGCGAGCCCGGCGGCGCGATCGCGGTGAACACATGCGCCGTCAGGCTGGTGCCTTTCTGCGTCTTGTAGGGGGCGTTGGTCGCCGTGGGATCGTCGGGCAGATTGACGGAGAAGAAATTCTCGCGGTTGCTGTAGCTGTCCCAGCTTTGGGCCGATGCGGCGCCCGAGCAGAACAGAAGCGCGATCACGGGAAGAATGCCGGCCAGCCGCATGGGTTCACCCTTCATTTGTCCAAAGTTGGGGGGAGACTGCCATAACCGCCCCTGTCATTTCCACCAGGAGCGCTGCGTGCCGCCGCCGACGGCCGCAACGGCCGCCGGTGAATTTTTGGAAATCTTCGGGACGGGCGAAGCTGGAGCCCGCCAACATTGTGTTTCCTGGCATTCTCACCCGTTCGCGATACCCTCGGGAAAGCAAGGGTCCCACGCCGCACCTGTTTCTTGAGATAAACCGATCGATCTGGATTGAGCGGTTCAACCGGACCATCGCCGAACGAGATGGGAGTTAAACCTACAAGGCGGGTTCAGCCGGTCTGGCTGGGGGTGGTAATCTGACCGCCGATAAACCCGATTTGTGAGGAAACGCCATGCGCCGCACATTCCGGTTTCACGTCATACTTTGCACCGCAGCGGCATCACTGACTCTGGCCACCGCGGCTTTTGCTGCGGACAGTTCACCGGATGCCATCCCGCCACTCGCGTTCATGAACGGCGGCTGGCGGACCACGCCCCTTTTTCTGGCACCGCCCTCAGGTCCGGGCCCGGTGCTGGACATGCCGGGCCGGCCGCGGGTTGCAAACAATCTGCGTTTGGGCCAGCCGGTCTTTCCGATGGCAGACCTGAACAATCCGATTCTCCAGCCCTGGGCGCGCGAAGCCCTGAAGAAGGTCAATGACCACGTCGCAGCGGGCGGCGGCGCATTCGCCCCCCAGGTGAGCTGCAAACTGCTCGGCGTTCCGGCCTTTCTGCTGCATACGGGGCGGCCGATCTATTTCATTCAGGCTGCGAAAGAGGTGGTGATGGTCGCGCCGATAAACTCCGAATACCGTCACGTCTACCTGACGGATCGGCACTCGGTGAATCTCAAGCCGTCATGGTACGGCGAATCGATCGGCCATTATGAGAACGGCGACACGCTCGTGGTCGATACCGTTGGCCTGAACGATAAGACCTATGTCGACAATTTCCGCACGCCCCACACGACACAGCTTCATGTCGTGGAGCGGTACCGGATCAATCCGGACGGCAAAGGCATGACGATCGATGTGACGGTCGAGGACCCCGGTGCGTTCACGACGCCGTGGAACGCGGTGGTGCGCGCCCAGCGGGAGGAAGAGGACCCCCGTAACCCACCGATGCGCGAAGAATCTTGCGCCGAAAACCCGGTCAACCACCTGCATGAGGACAGGGAGCCCGTTCCACAGGCCGACAAGGCAGACTTCTAAACGACAACAGCGCGAGAAAATTCAGGTTCGTTATTTTTGGTTAGCAGACGAACCTTTGCCGACTGCTCTTGATTTCCTGGATTCTCCCCCAGGTACAGGAAAGCAAATGGCGGGCCACGACCGATAGCGATGATCACTACGTTTACGCCATAGCCCTATGATCCGCACATGGCGGGCCGAATAGGGGATTTGCTCGCAACGGGATGGCCGCTGCAAGCCGCATCTGGCGGCGAGGTCGCTTGACGTGCCATTGTCCCGGTGTGGCGGCATGGCCACACCCGAACTTTCTTGTCCGGAGGTGTAAATTTCTGCCGCCCTCAAGTGAATATACGAATCTGACCATGGAGCGAGCATGTCGATATTTGGGCGTACGTTTGCCATACAGAAGATCACTGGTCAGGTTCTTGAGGAAAATCCTTGGTTGAAGGACATGCTTCTCGACTGGCGGCCGGCCGGCGATGCCGTTCACCGCGACCTGACCGAGGCACACAAACTTGTCTCAGGCGGCAAGATGCTGGAGGAGGACCCCAAACCCCTGCGTCTGGCGATCCGCAACGGGTATCTCAACCTCTATCGCGGTGGCCAGTCCGTCGCAAAAGTAGGTTTCGGCAGCAGTGGGTGCCTCCAAGCCCGAATTCATGCCAAATACGTCTACGGCGAAAAAGGCGGCGGGCAAACGTACGTCACCCTGACCTCGGCAGGACTCCCCAACCAAGAGACAATCGGACTTAGGGATTATGGGGGCCTTGCAGAGCTGCACGGCTGGGTCTCCAACGCCAACAAGCACGTCGGCAAAGAGAAGCGTTTCGTTGATCTGGTCGTCGCGCGCAATCCCGACACAATTGACCTCGAAATGGCGCTGCCGGCTTACTCGCTTGATCCAAAGGAGCGGATAGCGCCCCGAATGGACCTCGTTGCGCTTGAACCGGTAGGCGATCGTTGGCGGATCGTGTTCTGGGAAGCGAAGCTCGTTGACGATGCTCGCGCCCGCTGCCGGGGCGACGACGTTTTCCCGAAAGTCGTTAAACAGCTTGCGCAATACACTAGCTGGCTGCGTCACGCCGATAACCGTGACCTGGTCGCGCTCGCCTATCAGAACACCTGCCGTCTGCTGGTGGAGTTCCGCGAACTGGCGAAGCGCGTGAATCCAGCAATCGAAGAGATTGGGCCGGGCATTGTCGCAGCCGCGGCATCGGGCGCGCCGCCGCTTCTTGTCGATGACGAACCTCGCCTTCTGATCGACGATCGTATCGGAAACGTCCCATTCACTCAGAACGGGCATTTACAAAAATTGCGCGGTGTACCCCACAAACTTCATGTCCAGATGGTGAGCGGGCTGAATGACATGGCGCTTGAGAGGCACCTGTGAGCCTTACGCTTACCGTCCATCGCGGGACCCAGCAAATCGGCGGGAGCTGCATTGAGATTACGCACCCGCAGGGCGACCGTATCATACTTGACGCAGGGCGCCCTCTCGATGCGCCAGATGGCGCAACCGGCCTACTGCCTGCATCGCTTGATCTCACCCGGCCCGCGACTGTGCTCATCAGCCACCCCCACCAGGACCACTGGGGTCTAGTTCAGGAGCTTCCCGCAGCATGGCCCATTTGGACAGGGTCCGGCTCGGCAAAACTGATCGCAGTTACCAGCGACGTTACGCGCCGTCCGCTTACCCGGACGTTTGAAACCTGGGACAGCCGCTCGGGTCCGTTCTCGATTGGCCCGTTCACTATCGCACCGATTCTCACCGACCACTCCGCTTTTGATGCGTATATGCTACTGATCGAAGGCGCGGGGAGGCGGTTGCTTTATACTGGTGACTTCCGCCGACATGGCCGCAAATCTGCGCTTGTTGACCGGATGATGGCTCACCCGCCAGCGGACATCGACGTGCTTCTGACCGAGGGAACAAACCTCGGATCGGACAAGCCGGTGACATCGGAAAGCGAGCTTGAGGGCGAGTTCGTTGAGCTCTTCGAACGCACCCAAGGACGTGTATTCATCGCATGGTCGGGCCAGAATATCGACCGAACGGTGACCATCTATAGGGCGGCCAAACGCACCGGGCGGACGCTCGCAATCGATCTTTACACTGCCGATGTTCTCGATCGCATTGCAGAAGGGACGGGCCTGCCGCGTGCTGGATTCCCGAATCTGAAGGTCATCGTGACGAAAGGTCTTCGGAGCAATTACAGATGCCAGGGCCGCGAGGATTTTGTCGAACGGATGGTGCCAAACGGGATCTCAGCTAAGCGGCTCGAAGGCAGCCGCCATGTCGCAATGCTGCGTCGTGGATTGCTCCGCGATTATCAGGGCGCGGGCGTTGTACCGACTCCAGATGATGCGTTTAATTTCTCAATGTGGCGCGGTTATCTGTCCGACGCCTATCATTCGGAAGCGCTTGAGTGGTGCAGAGCGGCGGGCGCGGAAATCGCCTATATTCATACAAGCGGTCACGCTTCTCCTACCGATCTGCGCGCCTTCGCGGCGTCGCTTCGACCGAAGTTTGTGGTGCCCATCCACGGCGTGAAATGGGACGAAGAGTCCCATGGTTTCGGTGCTGTCCGCCGACTCGCAGACGCCGAAACCCTGACGATCCCGTGACGATCATCGTTGCCCCGAAGTCTGCGCTCGCGCCGACACAACCAGCCGTCGGAATCTTCTGGCGCGTGGCGGGCGTCCTGGTTGTTGACCGTTCGACGTTGGACAATGCCGAGCCCTATGGCGATTGCATCACCCATGCTGCCGGTCATTATCATCGCTGGCAGGAATGGCAGGCACTTGGCGGGGCTGGCCGCGCGCTGGCAGGCTATCCAGATCATATTGCATCAACCGAGTATGACGAATGGCCGCGCGGCCGAATTGTTTACGAGACACCAGCGCGCCGCTTCGTCCTGTACGCTGATCGGCGCCTGCAGCAGGTGGCAATGATCAACGCGCTTAAAACGGCCTTCGGATTGAACCAGGCGGACGTAGTCGTCAGGGACGATTCCCACTACAGGTGAGGATGGCCGACATTTTGCCATCCTGTTTCGGTTGCGGCCGGGGGGGAAGTAGCGGGCGGATTTCGGGGCGGCCAGGACGGTTCTGCGATGGCAAGATAAAGCGAGTTGCCTCGCTGCCGGAACTTCGTTCCTAAGTGTTTGTCTGCACATTGTTTTTGGGCGGCTGTCCGCCGTAGCGGCAAGGTGCGCTGGCGTCGGTGAAGTCGATTTCTATAATGTTTTCAACGGCATTTTGGGTGGCGCCCGCAACGTGCGTCGTGCGCAGTTCCGCCGTCTCTACTCTACAGCAAGTATTTCTATGCCACAGCCCTACGCCGTCATTTTCAACCTTGTGTCGGCGGTTTGATCTTCCAATCGTCGCCTCATGGCGAACGACGAAAACCATTTCCGCATCCGTCCCGGCCTGGTCCGCTACCGTGCTGGC
>Ga0265334_10000563_pt1 | contig 18863 bp, 12 predicted proteins | sample 42023metaG_FD_192442 | JGI IMG/M metagenome (GOLD analysis project Ga0265334, IMG submission 192442) | Rhizosphere microbial communities from Carex aquatilis grown in University of Washington, Seatle, WA, United States - 4-20-23 metaG | ecosystem: Host-associated > Plants > Roots > Rhizosphere... | reverse complement strand
AATCGGGGGTGGCGACCGACCGTGGCTGAGTGGCCTTGCGGCCTCAGCCTTGGACCCGGAGCGAGCGAATGCCGCTCGGGTCTACAACTACTGGCTCGGGGGCAAGGATCACTTCGGCCCGGACCGGGTCGTCGGAGACGCCATTGCGGAGATCGCTCCCTGGGCGGTGCAGGCCGCTGTGGCGAATCGGGCCTTCCTGCAGCGGGTGGTGCGGTTCCTGGCCTTCTCGGGGATCGACCAGTTCATCGACCTGGGGACGGGACTGCCGGCCGCTGGTGCCGTGCACGAGGTCGCACAGCAGGTGGATCCCGAGGCCCGGGTGGTCTACATCGACCATGACCCCGTGGTCCTGGCCCACTCCCGAGCACTGCTGTGCCGGAATCGGCAGACGATCACGCTCGGGGCCGATGTGCGGGACCCAGGGCACATCCTGAACGACTACGCACTGCGCACTCATCTCGACCTCACACGACCGGTCGCCGTGCTCTTCGTTGCGGTGCTGCACTTCGTGACCGCGGCGGAGGATCCCGCGGGAATCGTGGCCGCCTTCCGCGACACGCTCGCCCCTGGCAGCTACGTGGCCATCACCCACGTCGCGGACATCGACTCCGGTGTGCTCGGACGGCGGGCGGCGGCCACTCGTGAGGCGGCTCGCCTGTACGGGGAAGGGGTAGCCCCGCTTGTCCTGCGTACCCCGGAGCAGATCCATGCGCTCTTCGACGGACTCGAGCTGATCGAACCTGGGCTGGTACGCGTCGGACGATGGCGGCCGGATCACCGACCCCGACGCGGGCCCAGCGTGCCGGTCCTGGCCGGGCTGGGACAACGGACCTGATCAGCAGGCATGGTGCGCCCGACTGTTGCCAGGTGTTGCCGGGACGCGGCCATGTCTGGCAATTCCGGCCGTGCACGTGGAACGCTCGGACCACGACCGGCGGATATGCGTCGTTCGTATCACCCGATATCCATGGGGGAGGTAGCCGATGACCTTGCCGCCGGAGGGATTCGGCGCGTTGTTGCGGGACCTGTTGGCCGAGCGAGATCTGTCGGTGCGCGCGTTGGCACGCCAGGTCCCGATCGACGCGGGGCAGCTGTCGCGCGTCCTCAACGGTCGTCGACTCCCGAGCGTGAACCTTGCTCGCCGATGCGATGCGATCTTCGGCACCGGCGATCTCCTGGCCAGGGCAGCCAGACAGGTCCGCGCACAAGCCGCCGCCGCAACACTGGTTCCGCCGGGCCGGGCTTCCGCTGGGACGGCGCCACCCGATGCTGGATCTGTGCCGGATCTGCTGGGCGAGGAGGTCGTGGCCGGAGATGGCCGGGAGCCGTTGCGGGTGTGGAACATCGCCCCGGCGGTGCGGGCCTTCTGCGGACGCGACGCAGAGATCGGTGCCATCCACAAGGCATTGCGGGCCAGATCGATCGATGACTCGCGGGCGGCCGTCGTCGCGGTCCACGGCATCGCGGGGGTGGGCAAGACCCAGCTCGTTCGCGCCTTCGCGGATCGGTACCGAGGGGATTACCAGCTGGGCTGGTGGATCACTGCGGAGACGCGACTGGAGATGGTCACCGGACTCGGACAGCTCGCAGTCCGCCTGGGTGCCCTGCCGGAATGGTCGCCGGCCGAGCTGCTGACCTACGCGTTCGACCAGCTGCGACACCGCGACTCGTGGCTGCTGGTCCTGGATAACGCGACCGGCCCGGTCGACGTCGCACCATTCCTACCGCCTGCGGGCCGCAGGCAGGCCCACGTCGTCCTGACCTCGCGCAACCCGACCTGGCGCCTGCTGGCGACCCCGATCCCGGTGGATGTGCTCGGCCTGGAGGCCGCCACCGAGCTCCTCGAAGCGAACGACCCAGGCGAGCCCGAGACGCTCGCCCGATCCCTGGCCCAGGAGCTGGGCCAACTCCCACTCGCCCTGGCGCAAGCGGCCGCCTACGCCAGCGAGACGGACATCTCCGCGGGGGAGTACCTGGAGCTGTTCCGGGCGGAGCGCACCCGCCTGCTGCGGTGCGGGCAGGCCTTGTCCTACCCCAGCACCGTCGTCACGGCCGTCACCCTCAGCCTGGATCATCTGGCCACCGCCTACCCGACCGCGCTGCGGCTGCTGGAGATCTGTGCCCTGTACGCCCCGGATCATCTGCCGCTGCGGGACATCCTGAGCGCCCTGAGCGCGGCCGCCCGGGCATCGGGCGCACAGCGACCAGAGGCCCGGGAATCGGACGAGTGGCAGGCCACGGGGCGGCAGGCAGATGACTGGAGCTGGGCCGCCGTGGTCCCGTCGTCCGGGACGTCCGGGGTGATCGAGCGCCTGGAGATCCTGCGAGCCCTGCGCCAGTCGGGCCTGATGACGGTCGAGGACGAGGAATCGGTGCGGATGCATCGACTCACCCGTCTGATCATCGAAGAGCGAACCACAGCTGCGGACGAACGCCTTTACGAGGCGGTCGACGTCCTGGCTGCCCTGTTCCCCGAGACCCCCTCCGAACCCGATACCTGGCCGATCTGCGCCCGCCTGCTCCCGCACGCCCGGGCGACCTTCGCCCACGCCGCGCGCCGCGGCATCGTCAGCGTGGCCCTGGCCGGCCTACTGAGCCGGGTCGGCCGGTACCTGCTGTGCACCGGACTGGGCTTCCCCGATGCCCGCGACCTGCACGAGGACGCCCTGGCCATGCGACGACGGCTCCATGACGGTGACCATCCCGAGGTCGCCCGGGCACTGGTTCACCTGGCCGTGGACCTGAACGAACTCGGCGACAGCGCTCACGCGCGGGATCTGCACCATCAGGCCCTGGCCATGCGCCGGCGCCTGCATCCGGGCGACCACGTCGACCTGGCCCACAGCCTGGACAACCTCGGCAACGTGCTGCACGTTCTGCGCGAGTACGAGCAAGCGCGCCAGCACCACGAGCAGGCTCTGGCCATGCGCCGGCGCCTGCACATCGAGGACCACGCCGACCTCGCCTACTCGTTGAGCAACCTGGCCAGTGACCTGCACGAACTCGGTGATCTCGACCGTGCCCGAGAGCTCAACGAACAGGCCTTGGCCATGCGACGCCGCATGGACCCGGGCGACCACCCCGACGTCGCCCACTCCCTGACCAGCCTCGCTGCCGACCTGCACGTCCTGGGGGAGTACGCCCGGGCGATAGACCTGGAAGAACAGGCCCTGGCCATGCGACGTCGCCTGTACCCCGGGGACCACCCGAACACCGTGCGCAGTCTGCGGAGCCTGGCCGCGAACCACCGCGCTCTGGACCACGCGGACATCACTGCACGCCTGGCGTCCGAGGCGCGCGATATCGAGCTCCGGTTGACCACCCAGTGGACGCGGGCCACCGCATAGAACGGACGACGACCCCGCCCAGCACCACGACCCGACGCGACCTCGAACCGACCCCGAGGGTGGCAGCCCTCCTGGCCAGCAGAATCCGCACCGGCGGAGATCCGGACGGCTAGAGAGGCCTACACGATCAGAGACAGGAGGACGCCATGGCACGGCAGGAGATCCGTCCCCGGGCACTATGCCCGGGGGACCGCGTGGTGGTGGTCTCGCCCTCCAGCACGATCGCCCCGCTCCGGACCCAGATCGAGCAAGGGGCTGCCGCGCTGGCGCAGGCGCTGAACGTGATGGTCCACTTCGGCGACCACGCCTTCGCGACCGACCACTACTCCGCCGGAACTCCGGCCCAACGTGCCCAGGACCTCATGAGCGCGTTCACCACCCCGGACGTCGCCGCGATCGTGCTGTCCCTGGGCGGAGCCACCGCCATCGACATCCTCGACCTGCTCGACTACGACGCCATCGCCGCGAACCCGAAGATCCTGGCGGGAATCTCCGACTCCTCCACCGTCCTGAACGCCGTCACCGCCCGCACCGGCCTAGTGACCTTCCACGGCCTCGAACTGCTGGACCTCGCCCGCGGGCCCCTGCCCTACACGCTCGGATCACTGCGGTCCGTGTGGTGCGAACGCTGGTCCGGCAGCTACGAGCCGAACCCCGCCTGGCGGGACCTGGACGACGAGCCCACCACCTACACCGGTCGGCGGGCCATCAAGCCAGGCCGGGCCCGCGGCATCGCCGTCGGCGGGAACTCCGAGGCCTTCATGCAGCTCCTCGGCACCCCGTACTGCCCCGACGTGGACGGCGCGATCCTCGTCCTGGAGACCTACCGGCTGCAGAAACGCCACATCCACGCCCTGCTCGTCACCCTTCGACTGCGCGGCATCCTGGACACCATCGCTGGCCTGGTCCTCGGCTACTGCCTGGGCAGCGATGCCCCCGGCGCCGGGAACGACCGCGACCTCGCCGACATCGTCCAGGAAGCGACCCGCGGCCACGACCTGCCCGTCCTCCAGATCGGCGAGATCGGTCACCAGGTCGAGAACCTGATCCTGCCCCTCGGCGCCACCCTCGAGATCGACACCGACCCCGTCACCTTGCGGCTGGTTGACCCAGCCACGGTCTGAGCAGCGGCCCCGGGTGGATGACCACTCTCGATTGTCGGCTGCCTCTTCTTCGGGCGTGGTCGCCCCCGAGGACCTTGAGTGGCAAGCCGACCCCGCCAGGAGCTCGCCGGACCGTGGTGCCGCGGCGGGGTGTTGCCAGGGGTTGCCAGAACCGGGGCAATGCCTGGCAACATCCCCGTGGAACTGGAAGCCTCAGCAGTGACGAGGAGACCGAGCGAGGGGAGGCGAGAGAGGGTGACGTGGGAGACGGAGGCCTTCCGGCTGCTGCTGCGGGGCATGATGAGCCCTCAGGGAATGTCCCTGCGGGCCCTGGCTCGCCAGATTCCGGTGGATCCCGGGCAGTTGTCCCGGGTCGTCCACGGCAAGCGTCGTCCGAGCCCGGAGTTCGCCCGTCGCTGCGACGAGATCCTGGGCGCCGGGGGACGACTGGTACAAGCGGCGACAGACGCGGCACCAGCGCCGCTGATGCCGCTTGATCACGATAGTGCTGGCCGTGGCCTCCTGGACCCGCTCGACGCGCTCTGTCAGGTGCGCTCGGAACTGGATGAGGCCCTCGCATCAGCAACGGTGACGGCGGGGCAGTTGGAGCTGATCGAGGCTTCGACGTTCGAGCATGTCCAGGCCTACCCACACACTGCCCCGGCTGTAGTCCTGTCGCGTCTGGCCGGCGAGTGTCGGGAGGTCGAGCGGTTGTCACGGCGCCGTCAGCCTGCCTCGGTCCAGGCGCGCCTGTCAGGGGCCGCCGCGCTGCTGGCAACCATGTGCGCCGACGCCTTGATGAGGCTAGGTGCGCTTGTGCAGGCCAGGCTCTGGTACCGCACCGCTGTGGTAGCCGCCGACGACAGCGGCGAGCAGTATCTGCGGGTGCTGGTACGAGCGCAGGCAGCGATGCTGCCGTACTACTACGGCGATCCACACCAGTCGGTGATGTTGTCACAGGCCGCGCTCGAGTTGTCGACGACCCCGTCGTCGGCGACGGTGCTGGCTGTCGCCGCCCGAGCCCGCTCGCTGGCCCGCCTGAACGCCGCAGCCTCCGCGCGCGCCGACATGGATGAGGCTCGTCGGTTGTTCGATCAGCTCGGTGACGCGGACACCGACGCGGCCTTCCGGTTCCCTGCAAAACGGCTGCAGTTCTACCTGTCGGGGGCGGCCACCTGGCTCGGGGACACCGACTCCGCCTACCGGATCCAGGATGAAGCATTGACGCTATATCGATCGAGCCCTGTCTCGGTGATCGACCCGACCTTGATCAACCTGGACCGCGCCATGTGCCTGGTCAAGGACCGGCGGGCCAGCGAAGCGGTGGCGGTCACCCAAGAGGCCATCGCCGCGCTACCGGAGATTCAACGCACGGAGATTGTCCTGTCCCGTGTCGTCGACATGGTGGACGTGGTGCCGCCGACCCAACGAGGAGGCGAGGTGATCGCGCTGGCCGACTACGTCAGCGCCTGCCGGGCCCGAGCCCGCACGCAGGTTGACGGCTCATCCGCCCTCGTGATGTAGGGAATCGATGTTCACCGAGACACAGACCCGCCCGCTGCTGGGGCAAGTCTGCCGCGACCTGGGGCTGTCCGGATCGCAGGCACGGTTGCTGCGCCATCACACCAACGCGGTGTACGCGGTTGATGATGCCGTCGTGAAGATCGCACCGCTGGGTGTCGCCACGGACGATCTGCGTCCGGTGGTCGCACTCGTAGAGTGGCTGGTCGCGCGAGGCTTCCCGACCGTCGAGCTGTATCCGGGAGTCGACCAGCCGTTCGAGATCGGCGGCCACGCCGTCACCGTGTGGCAGCGGCTCGACGCCGGTGACGCCGATCCCGTTACCGTCGTGGAACTCGGAGCGCTGCTCCGGGAACTTCACGCCCTGGCTGCCCCACCGCCGGGTGTGTGCTCTCTCGAGCCGTTGGCCGGAATCCGGCACTCCATCAAGGCCTCGACCATCCTCGCCGACGGCGACCGGATACTGCTCGACGGCCACCTGGACCACCTCAGCAAGGTGTGGGCCTCGATGCGGTTCCGGCTGCCACCAGGGCTCATCCACGTGGACCCCCAGTCCCGCAACGCGCTGCGGCGCATGGACGGCCAGGCTGTGCTCGCCGACTGGGACGGGGCGGCCATCGGACCTCGGGAATGGGACCTGGCCACGATCGCCGTGCACTGCCGCAGGTTCCTGCCGGACGGCCATCGAGTCTTCACCGGATTCGCCGAGGCCTACGGCTGGGACCCCGCGACCTGGGACGGCTTCGAGGATCTGTGCCGATTGCGTGAGTTGAAGATGATCGCGACGAATGCCCGGAAGTCCCGGCTCGGCAGTCCAGCGGCGCACGAGGTCCAGCAGCGCCTGGCCGCCCTACGCGACGGCGATGCCCGGGACGCCCGGTGGCAGATCATCTGACCAGTCACGGTGGGCCTCGGTGAGACCACGGCCGTCGAGGTAGCCGAGACGTCGGTTCCTTCCGGTGTCCTGCGCGGGCGCTCCCTGCCGTGGGGCGAACAAGGCTGCCCCCTGTTCGCCCCTATCGCTCGGTGGGAACTTGCCCCCGGGACTGTTCATGAGCGCACCGGGAAGAGATTTTGCGGTGTGCCCCGGATCGGAGTCGTTCCGTAGCGCTCCGGCATGACCAGCACGCCGGCGGAAACACGATGGATGTTCGCGGTCTGGCCTCCCGGAGATAACGATCATGTGCGGGCATCGGGAGGAAGAAGGATTCGGAGCGGCTGCGTCCACGTCACTTTCCCCTCAGCGGACGGGCGCACCGGCATGTTGCCGTTTCTTGCCGCAACACCTGGCAACAGGGTTTTGGGGGGATTCGGCTGGATAACGTGGATCTCGACTCCGGTGATGGTCACTGCCTCGGCAGGTAGCTGTCGTGGATCCCGGTGTCGCCATGTTGTTGGAGCGGCGCGATTGTCCGAGGAGAACAAGGAGAAGCCCGATGGCGGAAGTTCCTGTCCGGTCGTCCTGGCCTACTGCAACGTCGAGCTCGGCGACAGGTCGGTTCTCCTGCCGGGACGCATGCCTCGCCAGGGAGCTGCCCTGCCGCGCGCACTCGATCGGCCGTCGTGCTGACCACGGTTCGACGGACGGCAGCCGGTGATGGTCACCTCCGCGGAGGTTCCTGCGCGCGAAGCGCCGCCGACGAGCACCGACGACCCTCGGCCCCTCTTCCACCAGGCGATCGAGGTCGGCGCCCGGTTCAAGGCGGACGAGACCGTGTACCGGCGCCGCAACCAAGCCAACGTCATCCGTGACCACCTGGTGCGGGACCTGCCAGAACACGGCACCTCGCTGGCTGACCTGCTGACGGAATTCGAAACCCAGATGCTGCCGTGGTGCAAGAACGAGGCCAGTCCGCGGTTCCTGGGGTTCGCGGACACCGGCGATGATCCCGCCGCCTTGATGGGGGAGATCCTGGCCACCTTCACCCAGCAGAATCTCATCAACCAGGGTTTCGACTCTCCCAGCGCCACCTTCGTCGACGTGAGCGTGCTCCGGTGGCTGCGCCGCCTGCTCGGCTACCCGAATCCAGCCGTGGGATCGGTAACTTCGGTGTGGGACATCGGCGGGATCATCACTCCCGGCGGCACCACCAGCAACACCGTGGCCATGATGCTGGCCCGCGAGCGGTTCTGTCCCGGTGCCATGCATCAAGGCCTTCCAGGTGCCCGACGAGGCGTCGTGTTGGTACCCGCGGGGATCGGCCATTACAGCATCAGGAGCGCCCTGTCGTGGGTCGGGATGGGTGACGCGACGGTCGAGGTGCCCACCCGAGCTTTCCGTTACGACATACCGGCGTTGTCCGCCGCGCTCGTCGAACACCGCGACCGCACGGCGGGGGTGGTCGCCTATGCCGGTGACAGCAGGACCCAGACCGTCGAACACCTCGACGTGGTCCGGGATCTGGTCCGCACGTACTCGCCGAAGGCGTGGCTGCACGCCGACGCATGCTGGGGACTGGCCGCCGCCTGCGACCCGCAGCTGTCGGACCTTCTGGCAGGCATCCAGGACTACGACAGCATCACCGTGGATCCGCACAAGGTCCTGTGCGTGCCCTACAGCCTCAGCGCCCTACTGGTCCGTGACCCCGGAGCACTGCGGTCGGTGGCGAGCCACTCGGACCTGATCATGCAGGAGGACTTCGCCTTCGGTCAGGTCACGCCCTTCGTAGGCAGCAGGCCGTGGGCCTCGCTGAAGCTGTGGATGATGATGCGGCACCACGGCAGGGAAGGGCTGGCCCGCATCATCGCCGACCGGATCGCGGCGCGAAAGGTGTTCGTCTCCTTGCTCGACTCGAATCCGCGGTTGCTGCGCATGCACGAGCCTGATCTGACAGCGGTGGCCTTCGTCTACCTGCCCCGCGGGGTACAGGCCGCCCGGGCCAGCGCGCGGGACGTCGAGGTGACCAATCGTGTCAACGAGGCGATCCATGACGCCCTCCTGGAACAGGGCAGATGGTTCCTGCACCAGTTCGGGCTACCGGATGACGAGGGACGCCTGCGGCGAGGGGCCCTTGTGCGTCCGCTGCGCTTTCTGGCCGGCAACTCCCGCGTCACGACCTCGCACCTGCGACAGGCCCTGGACGCGGTGGTCACGTGGGGACGGACCTTCGAGGAGGAGCTGTGAGTAGCGAGCCAACGCCTCGGCAGGCGGGAACGGCGTTCAGAGCGGTCTACGAGGAACCCGGCGTGTACGACGAGATTCTCCTGCCGCACTACTTCGCCGGCCGAGAGGACACCGACCTGATCGCGCAGTGGCTTGCCGACACCTACCCCAGCTCGCCGGCGGCGGGGACGCCCGCGCAGCCAGGACTGCGCGTCCTGGAACTCGGGTGCGGCACAGGCCGGGTGACCACCTGCATCGCCCCGTACGCGGGCACCCTCACCGGGGCGGACTACAGCCCGGTCATGCTGCGTGCGTTCACCGACCGGTTCCCCGCAGCGCGAACCCTGTGCGCGGACACCCGCGAGGCGGTGAATCAGTTGCTGGGCGAAGGGCGCGCCGACGGCTTCAACCTGGTCAGCGCCTTCTGGTCGCTCAGCTACCCCCTGGGAGCGTGTTTCGAGACCCTGGACGCCGACGGCATCCGGCCCGTGGCAGATCGGCAGGCCTCCCGGCACGCGGCGGGGGCGCTCGTCGCCGGGATGGTCGACCTCCTGGCCCCATCCGGGCACCTGCTGGCCCTGCTGTTCGACTCCGACAGCCCCGAACAACGCCTGGTCACCTGGGCGTGGGAGCAGGTTGCCCCCACACCCTTCGGAGACCGCTCCTATACCCGCACCATCCTGCATGAGGAACTTCTGGCCGCCGAGCGCGCCGGGCGTGGCGCCCTGACCTGGACTCGCCTGCCCGGGGTAGCCCTCGCCCCGACCAGGGCCGCCGCCTTGCGCTGGTTCACCGCAGCCCACTTCAAGGACCTGCCCCAGCTGATCACGAACCAGGAGGTCATGGACGCCGTCACCGACTTCGTCGATACATGGGCCTGCCCGGACGGGACGGTCGCGCTTCCGGCAGGCGTCCACCTCATCGACTTCCACCGCGACGCCGTCGGCGCTGCCCACCTACCCAGGAGACCCGCGTGAACACCGGGAGCGGCACGCGATCGCCGGACACACAGGTGGTGGCCGCGGCCGTGCAGAACCTGGCCGGGTACCTCACCGAACCCGGCCGCTACGGCATCGCCTACGGCTCCCATGCCTCCGACACGCACGGGCCACATTCGGACCTGGACCTGCTCCTGGTCACGCCCACCTGGCTGGCCCCTGAACACGCCCGGGACCTCCAGGACACCGTGATCCGTCTGCACCAGGACCACGGGTTACACCTGGACACCGAAGTCGCCTACGAGGTCAAGCTCATCGCCACCCACCGCGACGTGCAGGCCGCCCTGGACCACGCCCCGTTCCCTTGCCCCTCCAGCCCCCGGCGACCGCTGATCCCCCCGGTGCCCTGCGAGACCGCCTACCTCAACTCGCCCACCTTCCGACTGCGCCTCATCCTCAACGCCCTGACCAGCCCCCACGTCTTCCTCGGAGGCGACCTGACCACCTTCACCCACCACACGCAGGCCGCCGAGAGCTCCTTGGCCCTTCTGGCGATGCGGATCCTGGCCCACCAGCAACGCCCTGAACCCCTCACCTCCTTCACCCTCACCGACACGCTGACCGTCCTGGTGCGTTCCGCGGACGGAGCCACCGGCCAGGACTACCTCGGCTACCGCCCGTCCCACGCACTGCTGGGAACCCTCCTGCGCGGACTCCACCGCCTGGCTGCCTCCCAGGTCGCTGTCCTCGGCCCGGAAGGGCGCTGGCGACCAGGGCCGGCATGGCCCGGAGCGTGGGGCCTCCACGGCGCCTTGGGATACTGGCCGTGACCACAGTGGGATCCGTCGTCATCTGTACCTGGAGCAGCGCATGAACTCGCAGCAGGCCGTCGTCGCGTTGACCGACCAGGTCCACGACGCACTGCGACGAGCCATCGCCGCGGTCCTGCCCGACCACACCGACGCGGACCCACTGGTGCGCCCCTCCGAACACGCTGATCTGCAGGCCAACGCCGCGCTCGGCCTGGCCAAGGCCACGCGGCGTCGTCCGGTCGAGTTGGCCACCGATCTGGTTGCCCGCCTCGAGACCGGTGAGGCTGCCACGCTCCTGGCGGAGGCGGTGGTCTCGGGTCCGGGGTTCCTGAACCTGACCCTGAGCGACGTCGCGATCTGGACCCAGGTTCGCGACCGGCTCGCCGCCCCGCGCCTGGGGGTGAACGAGCCAGAGACCGGCCGCCGCACGGTGATCGACTACTCGGCGCCCAACATCGCCAAGCAGATGCACGTCGGGCACCTGCGCACCACGATCATCGGCGACGCGCTCGCCCGGATCCTGGGCTTCCTGGGCGGAGAGGTCATCCGCCAGAACCACCTGGGCGACTGGGGAACCCAGTTCGGCATGCTCATCCAGTACCTCGACGAACACCCCGAGGCCTCCTGGCACGCCGACCAACTGGAGCCCGGCGACGATGCCGTGGGGGCCCTGGACGGCCTGTACCGGACCGCTCGCGCGATGTTCGAGGCGGATCCGGGATTCGCGGACCGTTCGCGCGCCCGGGTGGTGGCCCTGCAGGCCGGCGACCCGGCGACCGTCCAGACCTGGAAAGCGATCATCGCGGAGTCCCAGGCCTCGTTCAACGCCCTGTACGCCCGGCTGGGGGTGCTGTTGACCGACGCGGACATCGCCGCCGAGTCCTTCTACAACCCGTTCCTGCCCGAGGTCGCCGCCGAGCTCGAAGCCCGCGGGATCGCCGTGGACAGTCAGAGCGCCCTGTGCGTGTTCGACCCCGAGGTCACCGGCCCGGACGGGAGCCCGGTCCCGTTGATGGTCCGCAAGAGCGACGGCGGCTACGGCTACGACACCACCGACCTGGCCACCATCCGCTACCGCACCACCGAGCTCAAGGCCGACCGGATCCTGTACGTGGTGGACTCGCGCCAGGCCCTGCACTTCCGGCTCGTGTTCTCCGCGGCCCGCCGGGCCGGCTGGCTGCCGGAGGACGTCGAGGCCCGCCACATCCCGTTCGGCACCGTGCTGGGTCCGGACGGGCGCCCATTCAAGACCCGTTCCGGGGGCACCGTGCGCCTGTCGGACCTGCTGGACGAAGCCGTGGCCTCGGCCCGGGCCACCGTGCGCGAGAAGAACCCCACCATGGCCACAGAACAGGTCGCCCGGATCGCCGAGCAGGCCGGGATCGGGGCGGTGAAGTACGCCGAACTGTCCACCTCGCGGATCAAGGACTACACCTTCGACCCGGTCCGGATGACCGCGTTCACCGGTGACACCGGCGTGTACCTGCAGTACGCCCACGCCCGGATCTGCTCCATCCTCCAACGCGCCCAGACCGAGACGGTCGCTGGCCAGACACCCCGCCCCGGCGCCCAGGTCGACGTCCCCACCGGGGAGATCCCGGTCGACGTCCACCTCGACCTGCACCCCACCGAACGCGCCCTGGCCCTGACGCTGGACCGCTTCGCCGCCACCCTGGCCGAGACCGCCGCGACCTACGAACCCCACCGCCTGTGCGGGTACCTGTTCGCCCTGGCCAAGGCCTACTCCGACTTCTACGAAGCCTGCCCCGTCCTCAAGGCCCCCACCCCGACCATTCGAGGCAATCGCCTGGCCCTGTGCCGCTTGAGCGCCGCCACCCTCGCCCAGGGCCTGGACCTCTTGGGCATCGCCGCACCCCGAGCGATGTGACCGAAGCGGCAAGTCACAGGACTGGGTGGAGACCGTAGCGGCGAACCCACGCTCAACACCGGGCGTAGGGACGTCAAGCCGGGCCGTGCCCGCGGGATCGCCTTCGGCGGGCACTCCGAGGCCTTTCTGTAGCTCCTCGGCGCCCCGTGCTGTCCCGATCTGGACGGCGCGATCCTCTTCCTGGAGATCGACACCTACCCGGGGACCTGCGGCTGAACGGGGTCGCAACAATCCGAACGACACCATTCGAAGGCACAAGCGCACAACCAGTCGAATCAGGCACGACGGCATCCGGACTCGCATGCCGCGGGCTCCCATGCCGAACGCTCGTGCGACAAGATCGCGTCGAGTCGAGGTGCGCCGACTGCGAGGAAGGGTCAGCTGATCGCCGCCATTGAGGCGTCGATCGCGCCCAGATAGGCCAGGGACTGGGCCATCGTCAGATCGTCGCCGGCCTCGTCCGGGTTCGGCCCGTCCTCCATCAGGATCCGCACGCGGGTGCAGTCGTAGGTCATCCAGTAGACGTACTTGGAGCAGTGATCGAAGCTGCTGTTGCACTCGACTGCGTAGCCGCCGGAGAAGCTCCCGTGTGGTGCCCATCGCCGGATCTCGGCTCGGGTGAACGTGTGGACGGCCTTCTCCAGATCGTCGCCGCCGGCGGCCGGACGATCGTTCGGGAAGCCCCAGAGCCACATGCTCAGGCGAGAGCCGGCCTGGTGCTGGATGTTCATCATCACCTGCCATCCCTGGCGCATCTGCCAGGTCACCGTGCGACCGAACCCGGGCTCGTCCACCTCCCTGATGACCCGCTCGGCGTCGCCGGCGAAGGCGGGCTCGACGTGGATGATGGCGTCGGGGGATGGGTTGTGCACCGGACGGACCAACAGGTAGGCCCTGCTCCCCAGGACGAGCGCACCCGCGGAGAACGTGGCGACAACGATCGCGGAAATCACCTGCCGTCTGGTTCGCCTACGCAGCACGAAGTCCTGCACACGCTCACGTCGACTGTCGCCGCTCATCGCACGCCCTCCCTCGTCCCCATGTACGACGACGCGACCGCCTGGAGGGGTTGGCGAAGCTGTCCACGATCGGGGTGAGTGACCGTGTCCGCTCGGCTGCCCTGTGCTCAGCGAATCGGGATCACTCGCCGTGGTCGTACACAGTGACCTGGACCCCTCGGGCACACAGTCCTGTCTGGATCAACGGTTCGATACGGTCCCAGCTTCCGCCGGCGAGGCCGCAACCGATGCGGGGCATGTGCACGGAGGCGCCGCGAGCCAGCGCTTGATCGCCAAGGATGTGCAGGCATTGCTCCACGGCGGGGTAGCGGATGGGTGGACCGCTGCTGCCGGTGCGGGTGCCGTGCTGGCCGATCATGTTCGCGACCCAAAGCTCGGGCTGCACGCCGATGAGCCGGACGGCGCCGAGGGCGAAGTCGTTGGCCGCCCGGTGTCGGTACCAGTCCCGGTAGTCATGTTCGGGCTGAGGCCAGCGTCGCGAGACGGCCAGCACGAAGCCCTTGCCCCAGCCGCCGCGGTCGTTGCAGATGTGGGCGACGATCTTCGGGCCCTTGGCCTGGGGGCTGGTGGCATCGCCCCGGATGATCCGCAACGGGACGGCGGCGGTCATCGCGCCGTCCTCCGTGTCGCATCCCCGGCGGTCAAGGAGGCGCGTAGCTGCTCACGGGCGTCCATCAGCGCAAAGCCCAGCAGGTTCAGGCCACGCCAGCGACCCGGGTGAGTGGCATTGGGATGGGTGGCGCTCAAGCCGATGCCCCAGATCCGGTCGACAGGGCTGGCCTCGACCAAGATTCGATCGCCGGTCCCGAGCAGAAACTCAGCCAGATCCGGGTGCTGGGTGAACTTGGCCACGCTCCCGGCGACCACGATGTCGTAGCGGGCTGCCGCCCAACCCTGCTCGTCGAAGCCGCGAACGTTGCGGCCGGCGGCCTTCGCGGCGCCCGGGGATCTCGCCGCCATCACCGTCGCCAGGCCGTCCGTGTCCTCGAAGAGCCGCGCTTTCGCGGCCATCATCCAATGCTTCGCGGTGGGGTAACGGACGTCGTCGATCATGAACGGCGCGGGCCACCACTGGCTGAAACACCAACGCCCGATACGCCCGTTCGACTCCGGCCTGTGCCCCCAGAACAGCACCATCTTCGGCGCCCTACCCGCCGCTTCGGCGATCCGGACCGCCTCAAGACGTTCCTCAGCTCGCATCAAGAACCCCTGGGGAACTTGGTGTCAGCGGGCACGCAAAGGGCACCCACTCCGCATTCATGCAGGTCGGCGGCCTGGACGACGACCAAGCCAACGGTGTCGAGAACCTCCACCGGGCAGTCGCAACCATGGACGGCCGGGATCGCATGGGCAAGCCTTCCGAGGCGCCGTCCGGCGACGCTACGAACACCGGTACGGCTGGGTCTGCTGTCGACTGCACAGGCAGTGGCTCTTCAAGTGCCTGTGCCGCCAGCACGGACATGACCAACATCGTGACTCACTTGGAGTCGAGACGCAACGCAATTCGAGGTGCTCTCCAATGGGGCGAACCAGGCGGCACTCCTGGCGGCCAGGTCCCCTCGGGCGCGAGAACGCCCGCGCGAGCGTGGGCCACGAGGTCAGGGCCTGGGCGACGACCAGCGCTCGGAAGCTCGGGCCCCAGTGGTTGCCTGCCCCCAGACTGAACCAAGTCCTCGACGTGCCTGCTGACAGAGCTCCCGGCGGCGGGAACGGGCAGATCGGTTCGCTCGAAGATCGCCCGAATGATCCCGTGGGCCCGATCACTTGATCCACGTTCACGGTCGGAAGTCCGGCGACAGGTGCGAGTGGCGAACTATAGTCACGAATCGTGGCCGAAGGTGACACGGGGGCGAACCAGGCGGGTGACGGTGCGAGCACCGGACTCAGCGTGGCGCCGGGGTCCGTGGTGGTGGTGCGGGACGAGGAGTGGCTGGTCACCGGGGTCGAGCACACCCGGGACGGCGCGCTGCTGACGGTGCAGGGCCTCTCGGAGCTGGTCCGGGAGACCTCGGCGACGTTCTACGAGCGGTACGACAGCATCCAGGTCCACGACCCGGCGAAGGCCACCGTCCAGGCGGACCCCTCCCCGGGCTACCGGCGCACCAAGCTCTGGCTCGAGGCGACCCTGCGCAAGACCGCCGTCCCGCTGGACGTCGCCGAGCTGACGGTCTCGACCCGGATGTTGGCGACCGCGCTGGACTACCAGCAGGCCGCCGTCCGCAAGGCCCTGGACCCGGCGAACCTGCGTCCGCGGATCCTGCTGGCCGACGCCGTCGGCCTGGGCAAGACCCTGGAGATCGGGATGATCCTGGCCGAACTGGTGCGCCGGGGCCGTGGTGACCGGATCCTGATAGTCTCCCCGAAGCATGTGCTGGAACAGATGCAGCACGAGATGTGGACCCGGTTCGCGTTGCCGTTCGTGCGGTTGGACTCGCTCGGCATCCAGCGCGTGCGCCAGAAGCTGCCGGCCACCCGCAACCCGTTCGCGTACTTCAAGCGGGCGATCATCTCGATCGACACGTTGAAGAGCGACCGGTACCTGGCGTACCTGCGCCGCCAGCGCTGGGACGCCGTGGTCATCGACGAGTCCCACAACGTCACCAACTCCAGCACGCAGAACAACCGGCTCGCCCGGGTACTGGCCCCGACCACCGACGCCCTGATCCTGGCCTCGGCGACCCCGCACAACGGGCGCGCGGAGTCGTTCGCCGAGCTCGTCCGCCTGCTCGAACCGACCGCGGTACGCCCCGACGGATCCCTCGTGGAGGCCGAGGTCGCCCGGCTCGTGGTCCGCCGGCACCGCAACAGCCCGGAGGTCGCCCGCACCGTCGGGGCGGACTGGGCCGAACGCAAGGATCCGCAGAACTTCCTCGTCCCGGCCTCCCCGGCGGAGAACGCGATCGCCCGGGAGTTGGACGCGGTGTGGTTGCACCCGGAGTCCGGCCGCTCGCCGTACTCGGGGTCGGCGGCCCGGCTGTTCCCGTGGACGCTGGCGAAGGCGTTCCTTTCCTCCCCGGCGGCGTTGCGCGAAACCCTGGCTGAGCGCCTGCGCCGGGTCGTCGCCACGGGTGGGGCGGCGGCTGGGCAGGCTGAGGCGCGCGAGGTGGAGGCGCTACTCCGGCTCCAGGGGATGACCGAGGCAGCGCTGGCGGCGCCGTCGGCGAAGTACGGCCGGCTGCTGGACTACCTGCGCGGGGTGGGGGTCGGCCCGCGGCGGGCGATGCGGGCGGTGGTCTTCGCCGAGCGGATCCCGACCCTGCACTGGCTGCAGGAGAACCTGGAACGCGACCTCGCCTTGGGGCCGGGGCAGGTGCGGGTGCTGCACGGCGGCCTCAGCGACTCCGAGCAGCAGGAGATCGTGGAGAGCTTCAAGCTGGAGTCCTCCCCGATCCGGGTACTGGTCACCGGCGATGTGGCCTCGGAGGGCGTGAACCTGCACCTGCAGTGCCATGAATTGATCCACTTCGACATCCCGTGGAGCCTGATCCGGATCGAGCAGCGCAACGGGCGGATCGACCGGTACGGGCAGCGGCACCGCCCGCAGATCACAACCCTGCTGCTGGAACCGGACAGTGACTCGTTCTCCGGGGACATCCGGGTGCTCAGCCGCCTGCTGGAGAAGGAACGCGAGGCACACACCGCCCTGGGGGACGTCGCGTCCCTGATGGGCAAGTACGACGTGGTCGCCGAGGAGGAGGAGATCCGCAAGGTCCTGGCAGGGGAGCAGACCCTGGACCAGGCCGTCGCCGATCCCCGCGAGATCGCCGCCATCGATCCGATCGCCGCGATGCTGGCCCGGATCAGCGCCCTGGGGACGTCCTCGTCCGGCACCCCGGCGCCTGGTGGTGCCCCCGGTCAGACCCCTGGCGGCACGCCCGGCCCCGCGGTCGCCCACGCCTCCGACTCCGTCCTGGACCCGGGGGACGGCGCACCGGGGTCCGGGCACGCGGGTGCCGGATCGTCCCCGCAGGCGGGAGCGGGGGTGTTGTTCGCGAACGACACGGTGTTCCTGCGCGAGGCGCTGCACGAGGTGTTCGAGACCCCGGGCGCCGACGTGGCCGCCCGCGGGGTGCGCTGGCGGGAGTACCCGGCCCAGCAGATCGTCGAGCTCGTGCCTCCCAAGGACCTGCGGGCGCGGCTGGAGGTGTTGCCGCAGGGCTACCTGGCGGATCGGCGGATCATCGAGGCGTTCAAGCTGGCCACCTCGCCCGCCCGCGGGACGGCTCTGCTGGCCGAGGCGCTGGGCGAGGGCAGTGACTCGACCTGGCCCGAGGCGCACTACCTCGGGCCGCTGCACCCGGTCCTCGACTGGGCCGCCGACCGCGCACTGGGGCAGTTGGGCCGCAACCAGGTGTACGCCGTCCGCGGTGCGGTCGATGCCCCGACCGTGTTGCTGGTGGGCACGCTGACGAACCGGCGCGGCCAGGTCGTTGCCTCCTGCGCGGTCGGGGTGACCTACCCCAACCCGGCGAATCTCGGCTTCGCCCTGGTCGACACCTTCGCTTCCGCGGCAGAGATGGTCGCCACCGCCGGCCTGCACGGCGAGCTGAGCAATCCCGGTCCGGTCGAGGGCACGGGCCTGGACCGGTACGTGGCCCATGCCGTCGGCGAGGCGGAGAAGGCGATGGCCCAGGTGTTCACCGCCGCCACCGACAGCGCCGCCGCTCGGGTGGAGGACTGGTCGGCCCGGGTGAGCCGGTGGGAGGCCCAGGCGAGCGAGGCGACCTCCCGCGGGGATCTCCAGCAGCGGCGACTGACTGTGGAGGAGGAACGGGTACTGGTCGCCGGCATGGCACCCGACCGCCAGCTCATCCGCCCGCTCGTGCTCGTCCTGCCCGCCAACCATCCGGTCGCCCAGAACCACCCGACCCAGCATCACGCAGTCGAGAACCAACCGGTCCAGCTCCACGCGGCCCAGGACCAGGAGGAGGACCGGTGAGCACCAGCGACGCGATCGTCGTCGGGGAAGCGTGGATCAGCGAGCACTACTTCACCACCGACGCGCGGAGCCAGTCGTTCCTGGCCAGGGTGCTCGAACGGCGCAAGGAATGGGACGGTGCCGACGCCGGCACGGCCCGGTCCCGGTTCACCCAGCTCCGCGGCGAACTCGAGACCGCCCTCGCCGGCCTGGC
>Ga0265334_10000562_pt1 | contig 18865 bp, 37 predicted proteins | sample 42023metaG_FD_192442 | JGI IMG/M metagenome (GOLD analysis project Ga0265334, IMG submission 192442) | Rhizosphere microbial communities from Carex aquatilis grown in University of Washington, Seatle, WA, United States - 4-20-23 metaG | ecosystem: Host-associated > Plants > Roots > Rhizosphere... | reverse complement strand
TACCTACCCACGTTACGCTTCCTTTATCGTTACTGGTAAGGTCTAGAAACGATCCCTGTCGAGGTTACGAAGGATATAATCCGTAGCCTCTTTCTTCGCCTGCCATGCACTGTGGCAGTTAGGATCATCGTAATTAAAAAGCGGCTTTGAATAGTTGTCCGCGTTGCTTGGGGGATAGTAATACGAATGTGTCATAGGTGTTACATAGATGCAGTCAAACAGGGCAGCGTCATAGCCACTGACATATAAATCGCCCGCGCTGTTACGATGAACTATGTCCGAGATATCCGGCATTTCTGACATATAATCTATGACAGCAAGAATAGCTATCATGCTGCTATTCTTAGCGGCGAATACCTTTCGCCAACGGTCACGCCTCTTAGTCAATGCTTCGTCTCCGTCTCGTAACCGTTTGCGCGGTTATAGATTACTGCATTCCAACGGGTGTAAAGGGGTTCACCTTCCACTCGATAGCGGTCATTTTCATCTGACCGGTTTTCTTATAGATGCGGTCGATAGTGAAATACTCGCGAGTGACATTGTTATAGAGCATGGGCTTTCCAACCAGTTTTATAAGGAAAGGGTCCACAACAAACTCAAAGTCACCCGTACATATTTGGCCTCGTTCCTTAGGCGGACCAATATCAAGACCGTTCATTATCCCTCTCCCCGTATGGTTCACTCACTTCAAATGTCCTTCCATCTGGCAGGTCGTTTTTCCATCCGTAGGGATGACCCAATGAGCCGTCCCCAGGTGGCATTCACTCCAAAGCCGCACGCGCGAGGGCGATACAGTTTGCGAATTGCTGATCGGCATTTTGTTCTGCTTCGCTACGTGTGCGATTAATCCCAGCACTATCAGCGCCAGAACGCACACTCCCGCTCTCAACAGATTGTCCGCCACCTTTGCTACCCTCCGGTATAAAATGGTTCCATCCCTTCTTTTGCCAACGATGGCAACGAGGGCAGTAGCGATAGCCGGTCACGTCTCCGTAATCATCGCGTGAATGATAGGAGTAGTGGTTAGCCTTTTCGCTTCGATAGTATTGCCAAGCGTGGTCACACAGCGAGGCGCTTATACGTGGTGTGTCATCACCCATGCTATCAATCCCCATAATCCGATACTAAACGAAACCGCCGTCCAAAACGCCCTTCTGGGTTGCCAGTTCTCGCCGCGCATTCTGCGCTCCCTTTATAGCCTGTAGCTTCGTGAAATGCGAGGACACTTTTCGGATAAGCGTCCATCGCCCCGGTGCGTAAACGTCAACCTCCGCTACGGTAAAAGGTGCGGTCCACCCCCAGGTACTCCCCTGATGGGGAACGATAATAAATTTCCTCATGCGAAAGGATTGTCGTTTGGTTCGATATCGGGCGAAAGCTCGTTGACGACTTTACGTGTCTCCCACTTCCGACGATTGTAACCTGCGATGAATGCTGCCCGGAGAGCGTCAGCGCTAAAGAAGCGGACCGCATCGCTAGCCCCACTGAGAGGGTTGTTTCGGCTTTCAACCCACCGCTTGAAAACGGGAGCCTCATTGGAATTTCCTGCCATCACCTTGTGTCCTTTTACACTCTGCCACGGTTACGCCTAAGAAGGCTTCACCCCATGAGATAGCCTGCGCCAGCGCGTCAAGCTGGGCATACATATCCTTTTTCGTTTTCTCCCATTGTTCGTGTCCCATACCACCGGGGCGATAACGGGAGATATTTTCGATTGTGTCCTTAAGCTGTTCGGACATGCGATCAAGGATAAGGAGTTTCATTTCCGGTGTTGTCACTGTAGCCTCTCGGGTGCCTGGAAAAATTCGACTTGCGATCCGATGCGCCGTATCTCTGCGAATTGGCAATCGGTGTTTTCTTTGAAATGGTCAAAGAGCTTTTTCGCTTCCTCTATGCTCTTTGTCGCCTGACCGCGAACGAAACCGTTAGCTTCAACGGCTGTGACAAGATACTTGTTCTGATTAAATTCACGGTTGGCTGGCATTGATGTGTGTCCTCACGTAATCCTTGATATCCCCATCCATCAACACCGATAGATTTTCGAGGGCGAATGCCCATTCGTGATGCAGAACTGTAGCGCAAGGGCAACCGGCTTCCTTTAGTTCTACCTTCTTTTCGTAATGCCAAGCCATCGCGCAAAGTATCGAGGCCGGTCCCCACTTCTCGATAAGCTCTGACATCTGTTCGGAGAAGGCTTTGGCCTCGTCTCGTTGGCTGTCGCTTAAGGCGTTACCGTTCGGCACTATTATAACTCCCCACAGGTGAATTGAGCGTGACGGGTTCGGCTTCCTGATACCTACACTTGCTCTTTGGCCCGCTGGCATAGAACCCTATCTTGATAAGATAGATACCGTTTGTGACCAGTAGAGGCGGAAGTTCCTCGGGCGGACAATCAATCTCAAGCTCATATCCGAGCCGATTGCGTGTCCGTTCGATAACGATTGTGGAACTCATTGCCATGCGAAATACCCCACGGAAATAAGAGCGTCCCGATGTTCGCACCGGATCGACTTGAGCGAGATAAACTCGCCACGGGAAAGGAATACGTTTGCCTCTGCGGCAAAGCGCAGGTGAAACTGGTTCCACCGCGCCGTAAGCCAAATGGCGTAGCCGAGCGCGCTCAAGAGAACACCACGAATATAAATGTGAACGTGGCGACCGCCGCGAGGGCGATAAAGTAGAGCGAGGGTTTCGGGTCTCTGGCAACGATGCCCTGAGTGCGGGCGTTCATGTTGCAATCAGCGGTAAGAGTGTGTTTGAAAGACATGGCGGTGTCTCCGTTTGTTGATGCTGTAGACTAACCGGGCACGTCTTAAAGACAAGTTAACGCGCCCGATTTTCTTTTGTCTGTTCCCCTGTTGTTCCAATTATTTTGAGTGTCCCGAAACAGGCCAAGCCTTTACGAGCGCGGCCTGCTTCTGACTACATCGGGCATACGATGGGAGTACCTGACTTTCAACCCAGTCTTGCCAAGCGTCAAAACTATCTGCGCTTGGCTTTGGGATCGGTGGGCACGGGGTCGCTAGGTCCGCCGTCAGCGGCGGTACTTCCGTTGGCTGCGGCGATTGCATCTGTGAGGCTCCGCACCCGGCCAGCATCAGGCTTGCAATCGGTAGGGAGAGGAGTGCGGCGCGCATTCGCTAATCCTTTCTGTATGAGAGCGAAACGATTGTCTATCAACTGCAACTGCCCAGCGTAATCATTCGATGCCGTGTGCATCTGATCTATAAAACCGGTTAGCTGATTGAGCGCAGCCGTCGCGCTCGCCGCGCGAGTGTTCGCAGCATCGGTTTTAAGTTGAGATATCTCCACTGCGTTTGCGTTATGGACAACCTCATAGGTTGCTCCGGTGGCGACAACGGCACCAATCCCGAGTGCAGCGACATAGCCCCAAACTCCCAACCCACCCAGGAACATCATATGACAGCTATCTCCGTTTCGCCGCTTTCACGGATCGCTTCGCGAACACTAGGGCCAGCAATAATGCACCCGTCGCTAGCAGTATGATTGGCGGAGGCATTGTCACCGTGAATGAAGAAGGCCGAGCGTCCATAAGAGTTTCCCTTGGTCATGGTGAGACGACAGACATTAGGTCCTAAGTGTGCTTCGTTATGCCAAATGCCAAGGGAATATGTGCCACGCGGGAGCGGGCCTTGTCCGACAATTTTTTCATCGTCGGGATTGTTTACACTCGGGGGATGCCCCGAATAGATGCCGGTGAAAATCTTATTGTTGAGATTGATAGTCCCAGCCTTCACACTAAACACCAGCATCTTTGTCCCCTTGCTTGATGACGCGGCCTATCATACCTACAACCAAAACGAATACCGCCATCATCGGCACAAGCCAAGACGGCAAAGCAGCTTTCAAGTCTGCAGGGACCGTTGCCCATGAGATAAGAAACGCACTGTCAATTGCCATCGCTCGCATGGATATCCAACGCCAAGCGTGCCCCGCGTCCTCAGTCAACACCACGGAGAAAACGGAGAGTGCTTTGTTGACTTTGCTGCGCACCCCGAGCGAATTGGATTTCGAGTTTTGTAAGTCGCTCACTCAACTCTCCAAAGCGCTTTTCTAGTTTCGCAGCGCTTTTCCATATTGCAGATAACAAACCGGCAAACATTGCCGTACCCGTTACCCCGAGCGCGGCCAATGCAATCCAATCGCCAGCACTCATGCAATTGCGGCCTCTTTGATAGCGCCACTGACAATGTTCACAGCCGGGCCACGGCTAAGGGCAACCAGTCCGACTATGATAACGATGAGGCCGAGAGCAATGGTTGTGACGCGCGTAACGGTCCAATCCTTGAGACCGGCGATTGAAGATGGATCGACGCCACCGCCACCATTCACAACGTTATTAGTGGGTGTGTCGATTTTGTTTGTGAGTGGGTCCCACCCCAGGATGGCGTCAATGAAACTGTTTCCCGTGTAGCCTCCAGTCGAGGGCGACGAAGCAGCGGGCGATTGCGTACCGGTGAGCGATGGGAGACCGGGCAAGCCGGAACCGGCAAGCTGTGATGATGGCGTATCCGCGAATGGATCAGCAGGCCCGAGCGTGATGGGGCTAAAGGCCGATGCGTAAGCAGCGCCCGAAAGCTGTAGGAACGGATCGTTATAAAGCGGGTTACCCATACATCACCGAATAAAAAAGGCGGACGGGATTAACCGCCCGCCTTTCAAAGCGTCCTATTCAACGCTTAGTTTATGCCTGTTGGACAGGCTCCGGTACGGCGGCATAACCCTCGGGTGGATAAGTGTCAGCGGAATAACCCGCTTCGATCCACTGCGAAAGGGTCGGACCATCGGTGCGAAGCGCCGGTTTGACGTTCCACGTATGCGCCGGGTTGAGCGAGCGCGTAACGATTGCGGGCGCATCGGCAACGGGTGCCGGGGCGTCCTTATTCGTTGACGCGACGTGCGCGATACCAAGCGAGTTGAGGCGGCGAACACCGTCAAGCCCCTTGCGGAGCGTATCGTGTGTTTCCGTGATCCGCTTGCCATTCAGAACATAGTCAAGCTGATACTTGCCCGGACCCTTCGGACGCACCGGGACCGGCGCGACCGGGACAGGCTTTTTGCTTTCGAGGATCGCCGCCGTAAATTCATCCGGCGTATCCACGTCCAATGCCGGGATGGGCATGGAAGCAGTCCCGAGGTCGGGAGTATTGAAGTCATCCCCGGTTGCCGACATACGCGCGTAAGCGTCTGCGGCAAGAACGGAGCAAACTGCGATTGCAACGCTGCGCATGGTCTAACCTTTCTTGCTGGAGAGAGCGTTCCCAAGCGGGGCAAGATGCACCCGATTAGTGAACCAATTGGCCGCCGCATTATCAGCAGCGGAAAAATACGGTTGCGGGTTCAAGTGCGGGTTCACGTAAAGCTGATCCTGCGCCTGCTGAGCAACACCCGGAAGGATACCATAATCAGCATACGGAAACTCCGCACTGATCGCTGGCTTTGCCGGATTTATCGTCTTGAGGATTGCCATTACGCAGCCCCTCCAAGATTGAGCGTTTGAAACTGGGCAACATCGGTATTGAAATACTGCCCGCCAGTCTGCGGACCGCATTCATCGCAGCATCCGCCGCCCGAGGACGAACCGCCCAAGATAATCGGTTTCGCATTGCTGATCGGCGGAGCCGGATCAAACGGGGTGATGTTGTAGTTATAATCACCCGGACCCGGAACGCCACTCAAGTCAGGCGTTGCCGCTGGCTGCTGAATGATGCTCGCCTGCGTTCCACCGAACAGATAAAGCAGGATCAGCACAAGGCCGAGACCGCCAACACCCGCTGCAATGTAAACGTCGCGATGTTCTTTCTGCGTCATTAGAAGATACTCGCAATGCCGCCAAGGATGCCGCCGAGCGTCGAACCCCATCCCGCTTGTGACGATGCGGTCGCGGGGCCTTTCGCATTTGTATAAGTGATACCGCCAGTGGGCGAGATAGACAAGGTTGTTTTCTTGCCCTGCGCTGCGGTTTGGATCAACTGCGTTGCCGCATTGTATCCTGCGATCTGCACCGATGCGTTCGCATTCGTCGCGGCGATATCTTCCTCAGTCTGGAAAGACTGCATCGTTGTCGCGGCCTGATAACCGGCCAATGCCTCATAAGTGGAGGACGTAATCTTGGCCTGATCGGTCGTCGCCTGTATCTGATCCTGATTGGTCGTCGCTGCGATATTCGCAAGCTGAACCTGATCCTGCAAACCGGCGAGCGCAACGTCCTCTTGGGATTGGTTCTGCGCAAGCGCAACTGTCCCTTGAGTTTGCGTCTGATAGTCCTGGGAATTGGCTGCGATCTGCGCTGCGGCAAGCTGCGCCGCCGTCTGATTGTCCGCGCTATTCGCTGCGATCTGCGCAAGGTTCTGTTGAGACTGCGCAGCGATTTCCGCACCGGCATTCGGATCGGTTGCCGTGGCCGCGCTAGCGGACGATGATCCACCACCCGAGAGCAACAGGAAAAGAAGAATGAGCGCGCCGCCGATAAGCACGAATACGAGAGGATGCTTTTTCGCCCACGCGATAATCTTTTTCACGGCTAGACAATCTCCTGCTGCAACGTATCACCGTTGTTCGGATTGTCGATAAGACCACCGTTCCAGATTTGCCCAGCAGCGATGCCCGGCAAGCCAGTCGGCACAACCTGTTGCGCCTGAAAGAACTGCGGTGCGGTCGCGATCAACTGCCGCTGCACAACCTCGCCCGGTCCCTTCCATTCGATAATAGGAAGGTTCTGATTGATGAGCGCGAACGCCTCCGCACCGATAAAATTCTGATTGCGCGACGTATCCTGATAGCGCGGCAGAATGAAATTGGCGACGAAGCGCGAGATTGCCGGATGCAAACCGCGCATCCGTTTCTCATGCGGCGACTGTCCGTCCATCCGTCCCATAACGGAAATCCTTAGTAAGAGGGACCGTACATTGAGGGCTGCTGGAAGTTGAGGGAGCCTCCCCCACCGAGAACGGGACCCTCCGCCGCTGAGAGTGCCCCACCGAATGCCGAACCCGCCGCGCTAAACACACCCGCCGTGTTGGCATTGCGTGAGACAAGCGTGGCAAGGATCGCGAGGCCGACGATAGCGAGCGCGATGGAAACGAAACCGTGCGTCAAGTCATTCATTGCGTCTCTCCTATGCGACCGGCGAAACCGCCGCCTTTATGATTTGAGCGAATGCCGTTCCGCCTGCCGTGATAACGGGCGCGGTGTTGGCCTTGGTCGAGAAGATAACAGCAGTAGTGGCGAGGCCGACAACCGCAATCAAAATCCCGATGATGCCATTCGTAAGCTGATCGTTTCCCATTACCCGATATTCCCCAGGTTATTGGAAATCTGTTCGGCGGCGCTCAACTGAGTGCTAGTAGTCCCGTTATAAACGGGAGCCGCAACGGTTGGGCTAAGACCGGGTGTTGCCGCCTGCGCACCGCCACCGCTCGTAATGAATTGCTGCAACTGGGCGAACACCCCGTTGTGCGATATCACTAGAACGATGAGGATAAGAGTAAGTAGCGCGATTGAAAGCGGCTTGAGTTTCGGCACGTAGCCGAGCGCACCGATAACAGCGATTGCGGCGACCCAAGCGAGGAACCCACCTTGTTGCGTAAAGTCACCCTCTACCAATTGCCAAAGCTGCGCATACGTGTTGCGAATACCGGCAACAAGCATCACGGCTCCAACAAGCAAGAGGGCATACGGCAAGGCACACTCCTAACCCCAGAACACTTTCGCGTACTGAGGAAGCTCGCCCTTGATCGTTATATAGATCAAGAAACCAGCCATCAGGTAAAAGAAGATGATGGACGTTTGGCTCATTGTGTGAGCCTTACGTGATTACGGGTATCGTCCCCGGATAGGACTTGGCGTACCAAGCTCCGACCGCGAAAGCGATGACCACGATAACGATAGCGCCGATTGACCAGTGCATCTAAACCTCCGTCGAAACTACGTGGCCCGCTTCTTTCAGAATACGGGTCCACAGATAAATCGTGATGAGGATAAAGCCGGTAAAGAGTATCCAGCCCGACGCGCTGGCTTGCGCGTTGAAAGGTGATTTCCACCAATTCGCAAAGGCTGTCCAATCCATTACCGCTCTCCTAAAAGGTTGTGTGCGGGGCCTAGCCTTGGCTTGGGGAAACTGAAACTATTCCCCGCACACTTTCCCGACCCGCCAGCCGGAACGTTACCCGTTACCGCCGCCAGCCAGCGAGGCCGCACCGACAAGGGTATTCGTGATCGCGAACATTTCCCATCCGACCAGGGCATTCGCTCCGGTGTTCACAGTGCCCTTCGGATTGAGGATCAACTGCTGATTGCCGAACTGAATGGTATTGATCGGCTTCTTTCGGCTGTCGAAATAGTACATGCCGAGCGGGAAGTCCGCATTGATCGCATCGCGGGCGAACACACCGGGGAACCAAGACGGATACTTGAAGATGTTCGTAAAGTTTGCCGTCTGCAATTCCCAGTAATTGATATCCGTGCCCGCTGCATTATACGCGCCGCCCGTCTGATTGTCATAGATGACAACCGTGGAAAGGAAGCTGCGGAAGTTTGCATAGGGAATGGGATAATCGTTGTTCGAGACCATGCCCGAGACCGTTGTATTGTTGAGCATGTAGAGCGTCGAAAGGTCGATGATCGGAAGAAGCTGATTGCCCTTCGTATCGGTCGGAAGCTGATCGTAATAGACCTGATGCACCGTCACCGTATACGATGAGATAACACCCGTCGCGCCCGTGCCGTCATACTGATAAACGGCGCTCGTCGGATCGGCGGTATGGGCCACGAATGCCTGGGCGCTCGTCGCCATGGTAAGCTGGAGATTGGCCGTTGCATTCACAACGTTTGCCCACATGGCACCGCGCAAATCGACTTCCGAATACGAAAGCGGGACCCAGAACAGCATGGCGATTGTCGCACCCGCCGTTGTGAGTGTAGCGGGAGCCGTCGCGATATCCGCTGTGAACGTCTCACCGTAACCCACCGGGTAATCGGTATTGACGGCGCGGACAGACTGATAAGGCTCGCCTGCCTTCGCGGTATTGATCGCGTTCAGATGCCAACCGGTCGTCTGAATGCGGGTGTTGTTCGACAGGTCGTCAAAACGGCACTGCTGAATGAGGTTCGCTGCGCCGAACTGGGTGCGAATACCGTTGTTCGTGCCCAGCGTAAGAGTGGCGCGCACATCGACATAGAAACCGAGAATGAGACCGGCAAAGCGCGGCGGGATATTCAGCACCGTCTGCGACGTGGGCGCAAACGTCTGACTGAAAATCTGCTGCTGCTTTTTCAGTGACGAAGTGACAACCGCATTGCGGTTTGCCATGTTCGCCGCTTTGATCTGCGCAGTGGTCGGCTGTCCGGTCGTCTGACCGGCGCTCGAAAGCTCTGCGTAAGCGTCCGGCCCGAGGCCGGAAAGTACCAGTGCAGCGGCACCGCCGAGCATGGCAGAACGAGTTGACTTATTCATAACGTGTCCCTTTCTTGCCTCGCGGCGTTACTGCATTGGATTGAGAATGGACGATCCGAAAAACGGACCGGGCGTTGCGTTCGCGTTGATATCGTCGGATGACGTATCAGTCACATGCCAAGGTGACAGCAAAAGATTGAGCGCGAACATTCCGAGGATCACCATAAGAGTGATCGTCACCCAGTTAAGGGGATGGCCGATGATGGCCCAATTAATCGGGACCCATTTCATTTAGGCCGCGCTCCCGGTCGCCACTTTCTTGACGCCCATGGTCGCGAGCTTGACGATGAGCAACCCGCCCAACGCCATCAGGAACACCGTAACCCAATTGGTTGGCGTCCAAGAAATAATTTTGGGTTCCATTCCGCCAGTCTCCTAAAGCACTACCTTGTGAGTTACCCGCTTGGGTACGGGTTCAAGTGGTGCGTCTGCTAGCGCTGGTTCTGGCGGAAACTTCGCGCGGAAAGTATCGAGAATTATTGGCTTATCTGGCACGGGGCCAAGCTGCACAACCTCATTCTTGGAGACGTTGTACCAAAATGAACAATGCTCCGCAAGCCGGTAGTCTATAGAGACCGGTATAATGTCAGTCGCGGCTTTGCGATCCTCGCGCCGCGTGAGTTGAAACAGAGAAAAGAAATCAGCCTCGCTGAAAACGAATTTCGTAATCCACGCGGGCCGCTGCGAAAGCACTATCATCGGGATACGGCGCGAGCGACCTTGTGTCAGCAGCGCATTCAATCCGTCAGTGCGTTCGATCATATATCCTTCGTCAATATAGACGCCGCAATTCTGCTTCTCCCAGATGCGATAAAAGAAAGCGTCTAGTTCTTCGCGTTCGGCGGGGAGCGGCGACACTATATAGAGACCCTTTTCGCCGGGTGTGTCGTAGACGCTTATCTCTTGCACACCCTCAATCATCGCAATCTCGTTTAGGAACGGATCGCTCTTTGTATTGATGATAACCCAGGGCTGCGTATCGAACGATGATCCGCTTAGAAGCCATCCGGCAAAGGTCGTCTTGCCGCTCCCGGTCCGACCGAGAATTGCAACGCGATCAGTCGGACCGGGAAACGTAAGAGGCATGTCTAACCGTTTTCGATTGTGATGTTGAATGGATCAAAATTCTTGAGAGCATCCGCGTTGACGGTTTGCGGTGGCGCAACAAATTCCGGCTCCGGTGGGGGAGGCGGTGCGGCCTGCGGTCTCGCAAACGGCCCAGTCTCTTGTGGCACCGGTCGCAAATGCAATTTGGTAACAGTTGCGGGAGGTTTGTTGCCTCGCACTTTCTGCGCCTGCATTCGCACGGCATAAGTAACGGCGCGAAGTCCGTAAACAGTCCCCAGGACTTCAACCAAATTGTAATACGCCTCTTGCTCGGGCGTAAGCATGACGTTGTGCATTTTGAGAACAGCAGCGACAGCTTGGCCGACTTCTTTGGCCTCGCTCTGATCCAATTCCAATTCAGGAATTTTCGTGACCGCGTGCGCGACAGTATGAGCGGTAAGCAAAAGCCTTTCGATAAGGCCCGCTCTTAAAGCACGATTTTCTTTCTCTGCGATTTGTTCGACGGCGGGTTGATCGGTTCGCTTTCCGCGTGGTTTCCCTTTAGGCCATCCGCCTTTATTTCGGGATGCACTGGCGGTTGATCCGGTGGGTCCAATACTTCCGGCTCCGCTTCCGGCTCCGGTGGGGTCGCCTTGAGGGCCGCTATTTCTTGCCGCAACCGGGTCAATTCTTCCCTCAGTTCCGTCAAGGCGAGCGGCTGGTTTTCCGTCACCGTTTGGAGCGTTGCTTTCAGGTCCGCTAGTTCCTGTTGCAAAGATGTTATCGTTGTCGCTCGCCATGCTTCTTCTCCACTCTCTATTTCTTCGATGCGTGTTGAAAGAGCGGCAATCTGCTCTCGCAAACGGGCGACTTCTTCACCGTCACCTTCGTTATCGCCGGGCGGTGTAACATCGCCTGGAGTGATAGGTTCGGTGGGCGGCGTATTCGCTTTCTTGCCTTTGCCACTCATTTTTCCTCCGGCTCACCGTAAACGATTACTTGGGGCTTCAACTCAGGATCAGCGACCGTTCCGACTTCGCCTGCGAAGTGTTCTGGAAACTGTTCCTTTATAAAATGCTCCAAGATGCCAAACCGCGCTGCTAGTTCATCATGCCGCGCGGACAATTCGTTATGCCGCTTTAGAAGGTCCCTGTGATGCAGGTAAACTCTTTCCGGTGTTATCAGCGGGTCGCTCATTCGATACCTCTTTCATTGGCGGGACGGGGATATTGTGATGCGCAATGATCGCATCCAATTTGTGTTCGATACGCTTTTGCGTTCCGAAGATGTTGCCAAGCGAGGTAGCGACGAATTGCAGATTATTTTCTGCGGCCTTAACGCGGCTCATAACCGCTTCTTTCACTTCGTCTGCATCAAGATCAAGCATGTTGAACACAGACTTAACGAGCATATCGAGCGCGGCCATGTCGGATTTTCCTTGCTGGCGGTGGAGCGCGAGCGTAACACTGAGCCGGACAGAAAAAAAGACCGGAGCTAGCGAGGCTCCGGTCTTTCTAAGGCAGTAATCACACCAGGGCAGGTGCGGCACTCAACCGGTGCCGAGCATATAGCAACAGGGCACCGTGGCAACCAAAAAACGTTCTAAGAAGAAAAAAGTTCAACGGTCGGACGCCTCTTATTTAGCGTCGGCCAAATCCCTTTCTCCCATCGTCCCGAAATTGCGAAAGTATCGGAAGCGTAAGACGCTTACCCGTTACGAAAAGTCCGCCATTGCGAGACGCGAGAAGCAGCTTAAAAATATCCCGTTCCTTGTTCCGGTGACGAAGCAACAGGCCCGCCGCCTAAAGAAAAAACTTTTCCTTCCCGGTATTCAAGCCATTCAGCTTCGCAACGTACCGCCTGACAGCAAAATCAAATTCAATAAGAAGGGCGATATCACCGTTACAACAGCGGGCGGTCAGCGGTGGATATATTGGAGCTTGGACCGCGAGACCGTTCGTTCAAGGCGCGGGATGCGTAAAGCCGGTGAGGACGCATTCGCAAAGAAATTCCCAATTGAAAAAGTCAGCGATCTAACCATAGCAGCCTTCGCGAAATATCGAGTGCAGCAAGTCCACCTTTGGGCGCACGCCGGTATCGTCGGGGACAGCTTTCAAGACATAGGAGCATTCATAAGATGGGTGAATGAAAAGTGGAACGCGGGCCGATACATGGGCACGCAAGAAAGAGGGGGCGGCCTCATTTATTCTAATCCGTCCGATCCAGGGCTGTGGGTAAACGGGATAGCGATACTGATTGAAAATCCCGAATATACCCGAAGGAGAAAAGCACTTGAGAAAGAAGCCAAGGCGAATAAATAAATGGTATCGCCAGTGCCAAGCGCACCGCGATCATCAATGCGAGCAATGCGACACACCCATTCTCGCCTACTCAATATATGAACGGTTTGTGTTCGCGTCCGCCAGCGCGTTACGCCCGGAGAAGGTTCACGTAAACCCTCCCTGCGCAACAGCGTACTACACCGGCAAGTAACTTTCCCACATGGGAAGGCCGCGACCCGTCACTACGGCGGATTGCGAAACACCGCCCTTTCTGCATGGCCGCGTCGGACGCCCTTTCATCTGGGGTTTCTATGACGGGAAAGACTTCCGCACGTTCGATACGACAGAGGCGTTTGTCGATTACGTTAAGGACAAGCGCATCACCATCTTTGCCCACAACGGCGGCAAATTCGATTTCATGTTTTTGCTCTCCTATGTCGGGGAGACGAAAGCGCAAATCATATCGGGCCGCATCGTCTCCATGATGCTGGGCGAGGCCGAGCTAGTCGATAGCTATGCCGCGATACCCGAGGCGTTGGGTTCGATAAAGAAGGACGAAATTGAATACTGGAAAATGGAGGAAGCGGTACGCCATGAACATATGGACGAAATTAAAAGCTACCTAAAGGGTGACTGTGTTTATCTATACGAACTAATGACAACGTATCGGAAAATAGGAGGTTCGCGGAAAACGATAGCGAGCAACGCCCATGACCAAGCGAAAAAGCTTGGAGTGGATATGGGGAAAACCAACCATCGTTTTGATAGCAACTATCGCCCTTATTATTTCGGAGGGCGGACCGAATGCTTTCAACCGGGAACGCATTTGAACACGTCAACGGTGGATATAAAATCATCTTATCCCCGCGCCATGATGGAGGATCATCCTACCGGAACGAATTTCAATCGCCGGTCCGACCTTGGCGACCTTACGCGCGAACAAATCAATAGGTCCTTTATTCGCGTAAAATGCTTTGCGAATGGATGCTTTCCAATTCGTACGGAGGGGAGCGAGGGTCTTAAATTCCCAAAGGCGTATCACGAATATTACGTGACCGGATGGGAGTACATGGCCGCGAAGGATTTGGGGCTGATTGATGATGAAGAAATCATCGAGGTTCGCTACACAGACGACGTTATCAATTTCGGTCCCTATGTCACTCACTGGTATAAATTCAAGAACGATCATCCGAAGAAGCAATATCCAATTGAGTACGCTATCGGCAAACGCTTTATGAATAGCCTCTATGGAAAAACGGCCCAGGACCCCGGACGGTATCACGATTACAAGATTGTTGCCGACGACGCGCAATTGCCATGCACTCGCCCCATCTGCGACGACAAGGGGCGTTGCCGTGTCTGTGGGTTCGTAGAAATGGATCACGGTTGGAGTTTCTATACCAAATTTGAGGGCAAGACTTTCCACCGTCGCGAGAGCCTGTGGAAGTATCAATATCGGTTCGGGATCGAATGGGAGGGCAAAGCTCTCTATAAGAACGTCGCGACCGGCGCGAGTATCACCGGCTACGCGAGGGCGGCGTTGCTCCGGGCCATCCATCTCGTAGGACCCGAACACATCATATACACGGATACGGACAGTCTCGTTATCGGGCAATTCGGTGATCCATCTGTGTTGCCGCAATCCGATAAGCTGGGCGATTGGGAATTGGAAATTGACCGCGCACCCATCGGGCATTTCTGCGGCAAGAAGCTATACGCAATTACCCTGGACGAAAAGCTGAAATGCTCTTGCGAGACCCGAAACGGCCAGTGCAAGAAACATAAGGTCGTCACGAAAGGCGCTCGGTTAACCTATAAAGAAGTGGAAAAGCTCGCAAACGGGGAAGAAGTTTTATATGAGCCTATGGCCCCTTCTTTTTCCCTTGCGCGGGGGATTGTTTTCACGGATCGTACATTGCGCAAGACCGGGCAATAGTGCCCATCGCGTTATCATAAGAGGACCCGCCAAATGGCGAAACCCAAGTCAGCCCCGACAGAAACCCAGAACAAAATGGCCGCGCTTCGCGTCACGCTCGACAAGGCGCGCGATGCCCATAAGGCAAAGCCTGACGACAAGCTTGCCAAGACCATCGAAGGACACGAAGCGGAATTGAAGTCGCTCCGTCTCCAGGACAATCGCGAACGCTTCGTTCGCGTTGTCGGTGAGCGCGTCCGAAAGACGCGCGCGATGATCCGTGCGCTCGGTCAGGGTGCGAACCCAACGAGCTACAAATACGATGCGTCTGACATTTCCAAAATGATTTCCGCTCTTACCACGGAAGTCAGCGCTATCGAGAAGCGGTATACCGTTTCTCTGACGGCGGGCGCGTCGGCCTCCAAGGTGGAGGATGATTTCACGTTCTAATCGGACGTGATACCGAGCATGGTTGTGGGTGACGTTGCTTACCGGAACCCTCATTGTGTAACTCAACCGAAAGAACCGCCATGCTAATAAAAGTAATCTCAACCCGCTCCGTATACGGCGACAAGGCGAAGGTCTTGAAAACCGTTATGGAGAACGAAAAGACGGAGCATTTCTTGTACCGTATTTTCGGGACCATCGAAGGCCATCAAATCGGACGCGGTAAGCACAAGCGCGTTGATAAGGAAAGTGGCGAGGCCGTCGATACTTATTGGACGAAGTTCTTTGGCGATTTCATGGCCAAAAACTCGGACAACGAGACATTCGAGGCTGCTACCTGCTTCCTCCCGGATTACGTTTCGGGGCAATTCGTATCGAAGCTGAGTGGCGAAACGGATATCACGTCGATTGATATTGCATTCGACGTGTTCGCGATCTATTCAAAGGACAGCATCACGTCCTACGAATACATTGCGAAGGCCGTTCGCGCGACCGATGAGCCTTCAAAGGTCGAACAGATGGCGCAGCGTATGTTGGGAACGATGCCCAATGCGCCGCGTTTGGAGAATAAGTCCAAGGGCAAATAGCCCTCAGTCATCAATGCCCCGGATGCTGCGAATAGCTCCGGGGCATTTTTGCGTCTAGAACCCACCCCAGGTAATCGGTTCTACAAACCAATTCATCATCGCCATGTATACCTTGACGGCTGATGACGTGGAAACGACGCTGAATTTCGGCGGGGCATTGGCAAAGATTGTGTAATAGCCCGCCGTGTTCTTTGCCACGGGTATTGTCTGCCCGGATGAGCGCACCGTCACCGTGATATCATTCGCATTCGCGCTATTGTCGATATAGAGCGTCTGCAAATCGGCAAAGGTCTTGTTATTATACGCGCTCGCCAAATCGAAATCGAATTGGGTCTCGTTCGTAAAATCCATCGTTACCGGGATAATGCGGCGACCGTTGGCGGGTTCGCGCGGGCTATTGAGAACATTCAGATTGCCGAGCGACGGGATATTGACGACTGTGGGCATTGCATTCCCCTATCGAATATTGACACAGATGGATTGAGACTGATTGACGCCCGCCGTATCGGGTGTGACGGTCGGGGTATAAGTGGTCGCGGTGGCTGTTACCAAGTGCCCAGCGGCTTGCAGGCGACTAATGACGTTATCCTGCCCATCACTTACCAATCCGCCGCCCACGGCCCAGGATGAACCCGATTGAACCGCGAAGTCCGACCCATAGAATAGCGTAATTCCATTAGGTCCGGTTGTCGTAATCGGCTGCGAAATGGTGCCGGTGTAGTTCTCATGGTGAGCGATGACATCAATAAGACCGGAGCCTCCCGACAATTCCCAAACCGCACCGGCAATCAATCCCGCGCCGAGGTCCAATGCACAAGGCTGTTGCGCTTTCGGCTCGCCAGCGCCAGCGGTCTTATGAGCTAGGAATGATCCATAGCTACCCGCTCCAGTCTGATATACGTCAATGCCGTATCCGCTGGCCGGTGGGCAACTTCCCGCTGCTGTATTGACGCAAGCCATGCAAACGAGAAGATTGCCGGGCGTCGGATTGGCCGCTAGCGCTGGGAATACCTGATTGGTACCGTTGAATGTCAATCCACCGTGCGCCGATTGCACAATTGCGAGTGGAACGATCACGCCCGACGATGATTGATGCCATACCCCATTCTTGAATACCCATAGGGCGTAACCGTTACCCTGATCGAAGTACATCGGGGGTTGGCCGCGACCGGCAACACCTGGGACGCCATTGCCGAATGACGGCACAAACGGGGGAGAGACTGCGGGCATTGTATTCTCCTAATCGTAATAGGCTGTGAATGCGTGACCGGTTGTTGCTGCGACAACATAAACCGCATCGCCAACAATAGATGATCCGCTTTCGTCCCAAATCATTCCCGGCAATAGATCAACTTTGCCATTACCCGCTGCACCCCATGAGAATTGCAGAACCTCAGTGGCGGTTGACGGATTGGAGAGGGTCCAACGCTCTCGCGTTGCGCTCGCCGGAATGACAATCTGCGGGGTGCCACCGGCTGCGATTACAGAACTTGCGTCGGTCAATCCCTGAATAGGGAATGGCTTTGACGAAACGGTAAGCGCACCATTCGCAATGATCGCGTCGAGCGCTGGTATATCAATTTGCGGCAAACCGCCCGCCGAAAATGAGCCGATGCTCCATACTTCCGGTGGAATATAGAAGTTGAGAAGCTGAATGTTGACGATCAATACGCCAACGGTTTGCACCATTAGCTTTGGAGGCGTCGGCAAAAGCAATTCAAAGAACCCTTGCGAGAAGGGTGGGCAGGTCGTTACCTGATTGGTTGTCCCCGCAATGATTTGTAAAGGTGATGGGTTCAAACTGTTATCCACGTACACGCATTGAATGGACGTGAACTGCTTTTGGTTATACTGTTGGGTTAGATCAATCAGGTAGGCATTCGCAACCGTGAAATCGAGATTAAACGGGAGGGCTTTTGTACCCTCACATGGCAATTCTCCATTCGTGGTTACGAAATTCCCCTGCAATGGTGCCATCTGTACCATGGTTAGAAACTCCTATCTGTATAGTCCCGGATTGACCGGAAGATTTATGGCCTGGGTGAGCGGTGTAAGCTCTGGCGGGACAGATACGTTTGACGGAATGGATCGCGTGCCGACGAAAAGGGTACTGTCATTGTTACGCTGCTTTATCCATATTGCTCCGGTGCGATCAATCTTTGCCGCTGGCGTCCCCAAATGATTGGACCAATTCACAGCGAGATTATCCAAACCGACGAAATTTATAATCTCGTAGGAAAGGAAATCGGGTGCTACTGCGATAGCGTAACCGTTAAGTGTCACGCCATCGACAACAATCTGATCGTTATAGATCGCGAGCATTCCGAAAAACGTTGCCGTGAAATCTCCAGAGTTATTCGCATTGGCGTAAAGCGTCTGGAAATCGACTGTCGTTTGCGCTGGGTTCTCGAATACGCACGTAATGTAATCGCTCTCGTCAATGAAATTGGTTCGGATGATGTTGAACGGCATTGCGCCGCCCGAGAGACCCTGCACCCAACAGTAAGAGAGACCGTCAAAGGGGATAAGATTATTGAATATGGCAATAACCGGCTCGAAATGGCAGTCGCAAACGTCCTCATTGACTTGCGTAAAGAGAACACCGCCCGCGTAACCACGAAAGCTATAGAATTGCGTCTGCAAAGTGATGATACCATCGGCAACGATGGAGTTATCACCCGCAAGCCAGTTCATAAGTCCAAACGGGAAGGTTGTATTGGCCGCGACAGGCAGAACGGGTCCTTTAGAGCCTCCGAGCGGATAGCTATGCGACCCACCGTCAGGCGTTGCGGGATAGGATACGATAAAGGGTGTGAGAGTGTGCCCCTGATCCGGTGCAATAAAGCCCGCGAGGCTGTCGTTTGCCCATGTCAGGGGAGCGAAATTGTTGTTGGCATTTATCGTATCTCCACCCGTATCGCCAACGTGTATTTGTGTGTATCCCGTTTGAAGGTCGATAAGCTGGACATCGAAGCCAGAAACGATATTGTTATTGCTTGCCAGATAGTGCCCCGACCACTCCATAGGCTGTAAAGAGTTGTTTACCCACGTCCATCCCGCATTCAAAAAGGGATAGGTTGTGGTATAGGTCCGCAAATAGACGTTGCGAATG
>Ga0265334_10000561_pt1 | contig 18918 bp, 19 predicted proteins | sample 42023metaG_FD_192442 | JGI IMG/M metagenome (GOLD analysis project Ga0265334, IMG submission 192442) | Rhizosphere microbial communities from Carex aquatilis grown in University of Washington, Seatle, WA, United States - 4-20-23 metaG | ecosystem: Host-associated > Plants > Roots > Rhizosphere... | reverse complement strand
TGCGATCGAAGAGGCGGCGTCCGCCACCGAAGGTTTTTTCTCGGCGGATCCGGAGGACCTGTCGGGGTTTCCCCCGGAATCGGGGCTTTCCGAAACCCCGGCGCGTTCCGGTTCCCCCACGGCGGAAAAGGTCATCCTGGGACGCCGAAGCGCGGTCCAAATGGACGGATCGACTGGAATACCCCTGGAAACCTTCTACTCCATGCTCGCCCGGCTCGTTCCGGATCAAGGCCATCGGAGGGCGCCTTGGGACGCGGTCCCTTGGAGGCCCCGAATCCACCTCCTTCTTTTCGTGCACCGGGTGACGGGACTGGCGCCGGGCCTCTACGCGTTGGTTCGGGACCCCGTGAAGGTCCCTGAGCTCAAGAACGCCCTGACGGGGGGGTTCAAATGGTTGAAGCCGGATTCCTGCCCGGCGGGCCTGCCTTTTTTCCAACTCCAGGAGGGGGACGTCCGGGGCTTGGCCGCGGAGCTTTCCTGCGGCCAAACGATCGCGGGGAACGGCGCCTTCAGCCTGGGCATGTTGGCGGAATACCTGGAGAGCCTGGTGGTTCACGGCACCCCGTTTTACCGCAACCTTTTCTGGGAATCGGGTTTGGTGGGCCAAGCGCTTTACCTGGAGGCGGAGGCGGCCGGACTCCGGGGGACCGGGATCGGCTGTTTCTTCGACGACCCGGTCCACCAGGCCTTCGGCCTCAAGGGGAAGGAATGGCAGAGCCTTTACCATTTCACCGTGGGCACGCCGGTCGAGGACGGTCGGTTGAGGACCCTGGACCCCTACGCCGTTTCATAGGGGTCGAAGGGACCCGACAAACGACCTGCGCGGAAAACCGTTCTCAAATTGATCGCCGCGCCGGATCGCCGTGGATGGAGGTTGAACCGCGCGCCGCACTTGGGGATGATGGTCCATCAATCTACGCGAGGTGAATGATGGTGAAGGCCAAACGGGGAATCAGCCGCCGGAAATCAGCCCGGCGCACGTCGGCGTCCAAGATCGGCGGCAAGCGCCAAGGCGACCGCCGTCTCGGCGACCGCCGCGAGAAAAAATAGTCGGGTCGGCGGCCTCCATCCGTCAGGTGGATAACTGGAATCCCAGCCCGAAATACTCGATCCGTTCCGTGAAGAACTGGCTGTAGGGCAGGGGGCCGGTGTAGTACTCCAGCGTGCAGCTCCACCGCCTCCTCCTGCGGTCGCTTTCCTCGGTGGGCCCGATCTCGAAACCGGCCTTGAAATCAAGACCCGTGATGACGGCGTCGTTCTTCGAGGTTTTGGCGTCGATCGCGGCGACCCAATGGGCGTCCCGTCCCGGCGGGAGGTGGAAGAACCCCATGGGTGACCTGAATTCCAACCCGCTGTGGAAAACCCAGGGCTTCAGTTCCTCCGGGTACCTCGCGAAATACCATTCCCCGCCCGCATAAAGCCGGAATTTTCCGATGTCCCGGGATAGGAGCAATTCGGATGACTCGTAACTGAGGTTCGCCCGGGGCACGGGAAACCCCACCAGGAACCTGTCCCCCAGGTGGGAGCTTTGGTGGTAGACCCGGAGGCGGGCGGAGGTCTTCCCCGACCGCCAGGTCAGCGGGATCCCCACGAAATAGTCGTTATTGAGGAGTTCCTTCGACAGGGTATCCATCTTGAACTGGGCGAAGACCCCGGCCGACAGCCCCCATTGCCATTGGGCCCCGTCGGGCCCGTGGCTCCACCGGTAAAAACCCAAGTGCTCCCCGAAACCCAGGAGGACAACCGGGGCGTTGAAACCCTTCGTCGAGACCCAAAGGTAGTTCAGGGTGCTGCGGATCTCCTTGGGGTCGGAGAAGAGCGGGACGAAAACATCCCCCTGGGGGAACGACTCGCCGGCCAGGACGCGGCCTGGGGGCGGGAGGAGCAGGAAGAGCAGCGGGATGAGGAACCGGAACGCCTTTTTCGACCCCATGGGAAACTCCAAGCGGTTGACCTGATCCGGGGATCCGTGGGGCCCCGAGGTTAACGCGGGTCGCCGCCCTTGTGGGAAGCGCCCCTTCCATACTGTCAGGTTCCGGGGGGAACGGGGCGACTATCGGAGGTTTACGTCCCTCGGGTCCGTCCCGGGGCGTTTGGATTCCCATAATGATCGGGATCGCCCCACCCTATAAGCCCAGTTGGCAACCCAGGCCGATCGAAGTGACCTTGTCCTCGAAATATTGGCTGAACGGAAGACGGCCGGCATAGAACTCCGCGGTGAAGCTCCAGCTTCTTCCGGCTCGGTTGGAGCCCGCGATCGGGCCGTACTCGACGCCGGTCTTGAAGTCGAATCCCGTATTCACCCCGTGCTCCTGGGTGGTTTTCGTGTCGACCCCGACCACCCATTCGGCCCTTCGGCCCGCGGCCAGGTGGATGAAGCGCAGCGGCGCCCTGTATTCCAACCCGCTGTGGGATACCCAAGGTTTGAGCTCCGGGGGATAACGGGCGAACAGCCACTCGCCGCCCGTGTAGAGCCGCCAGGCGCCGATTTCCTGGGAGACGACCAGTTCGGAGGATTCATAGCTGAGGTTGACGCGGGTCACCTGGTGGTCCAGGAGAAACTCATCCCCGAGGTGGGAACTTTGGTGGTAGACCCGGAACCGGGCGGAGGTCCGGTTGAGCCGCCACGTGAGGGGCAGCCCCACGAGGTAATCCGCGTTCAGGAGGTCGTCCGAGAAGGTATGCATGTTGAACTGGGCGAAGATCCCCCCGGTGACGCCCACTTGCCAGGATTCACCCGGGTGGGAGCCGCTCCAACGGAAGAGCCCCAAATGATCGCCGACCCCCACCATGACGAGGGCGGTCTTGGTCCGCGCGGAGGAGGTCCAGACGTAGTCGACCGAAGTCCTGATCTCCTTGGGGTCGGCGAAAAGCGGGTTGAAGACATCGCCCCGCGGGAGGGTTTCCCCGGCCGCGGACCGGGTGAGGATCGAAAACAGGACGAGCGCGGCGCGGAGGGTGAGGCGGGATTCCTTCTTCGGGCCCAAGGGAAACTCCGAGTGGGTGGAATGTTCCGGAGTTTGGCGAGGCCCCGAATTCGACGTTGGACGCTCCCCGTGATGGGGAGCCGCATCCATACTGCCAGGTTTGAAGGGAGGAATTACGACTTTCGGTTATTTCTTCCAGAAGGACGATGGATGGGACCTGGCTCCCAATTTGATTGGGACGCGCCAACGGCCCCCCGCCGGTCAAATCGACTGGTCCCGTCTGGGAAGACCGGGCATCGGTTGACCGGATGCAGGTGGACTCATATACTTCGTTCAACGGATGAATGGAGTGTCAAAATGGGTTGCCCCGGTCGGAAACTCTGGTTGTTGGTTTCACTCCTCGCGGCCTTTTCGGCGGCCTGGCTCCAAGCGGCGACGGGGGTCACTGAAACCACTTTTGAAAACCACCGGTGCCTGGTGGTGGGGAAGCCGGGTCTCCCGGCCGACGCGCCGGTGGTGTTCATCCTGCACGGCTTCGCCGCCAACGCCGACGATCTGCTGTCCCTGTGCCGCGATCTCCGCGTCCCCCCCTGCCTCTTCGTCCTACCCGACGCCCCCCTCTCGCTTCCGGGCTATCCCCCGGGGGCCTGCGCCTGGTATGTGTTTCCCCGGGACGACCGGAATGAAATCACGGCGAGCCGTGACTACCTTTTGAGGGTCATGTATCATTTCTTGGGAGGGGCCGCCTCCCCGACCGGCCGGGCGGGGAAGGCGAAAGCCAGGCCCGCCATTCTCCTCGGCTTTTCCGAGGGCGGCGTCATGGCGTTGGAAGGTGGGCTCCATTACCCGGGAAAGATCGCGGCCCTGGTCTGCATGAGCGGCTATCTGCCGAATCCGAAAGCCACGTTGACCGGAACAATCGCCCCCTTGAAGACCCCGATCCTCCTGCTCCACGGCCTCGCGGATCCCACCGTACCCGTGGAACGCTGTATGGACGCCGCGGCGGCCCTGGACCAAAAGGGATATCGCCCTTATCTCAAGCTGTTCCGGATGCCCCACACCATCACCGCGGAATCCCTGGCGGCCGCCTCCCGCTTCATCCGGGAGGTCCTGGAGCACCGACCCCTGACGGGCCGGCGTTACGCGGCGCCCGTCGATGGAATGACCGCGACCCGGCCTTAGCCCCGGGCTTTTCCGGCCTCTTGAATCGTCAGCGTCAACCCATAAGTCTTCTTTTGACCCTTCCTCCAAACCCAAGGCTTGTCCGCCTTTTCGCCGCCCGTCACGAAGGCGTGCAGGTAGGGCGTCCATTGGCGGTTGTCCTGCAGGACCGTCAAAAGCCCCGGCGCCTCCATCCCCAATCCCAAGCCCTTGAGTTGTTTCGAGGGGCCCAACCTCAAGGAGCCGGACTTCGCCTCGGCGAGTCGGTTGTCCTTGGGGGCCGGGACAGGAATGGTTCCCTTCAAGGGACCCAATCGGTAGGCACCGCCCCGCCAATCCTTATAAGGAAGGTTTACCACCATACGGATATGGATGGCCTTCACGGTTTCGAGGGGTGTCAGGGTGAACTTGAAGTGGATCCCCGCGGGGTCGGCCTGGATGGAGGTCTGGAGGCCTACCCACTTCTTCTTGGGTTGGAGACCGCGGGCCGGGCCCGCGAAAGGAAATGTGGGTAACCCATTCTTCTTTGCCCCAGAACCGGAGGTTCTGGGGTCAACAGGTTGAATGGGTACCCGGCCACCGGTGACCAGGGGAATGACGCCGTTGAACCGCTGGTCGCCCAGCTTGTCCGAAAGGGCGTTCTTGGCCCAACCCTCGGTGAAGATTTCGGGCGCCAGGAAGGCGATCAACTTGCCCCCGCGCCGGAGGTTCACCGTCCCGTTTTTGAGGAGTTCGACGGCGGTGGATGGGTTCGTTTTGGGTTTCATGGGGCCTCCCAGGAATGGTCCATATGTTATCCATCCAGGCCCCAAGCGTGGCGGCTAACCGGCTGAAAATCGGGCCTTGTTGCCAAGAAGGTTGGCTGCCTTTCCCCTTTTGACCCGTCCATGACAACCCTTTGACAAAACCATGACAACCGGTTTAGGGACCGGCGATACCCTTTTGATAGTAATCGGTAAAAGGGTTTACCTCCCCTTGGGAGGACATGAATTCTTGTCTAAAGGCAAGCCTTGAGCCAAGTAATCGACTTTTACGGCGGGACTCCCATGACTGAGCTTACCCTCAACGAATACGAACTTGTCTGCAAAGGTTGCGGCCAGAGCGCGATGCAAGTCGCCCAAGCTCCGCGTTTGACGAAAGCCCCCTTTGGGGGCCTTCTCAAGGCTTTGGTCCAATGCGGGGCCTGTGGCCGCGTCAGCAGCGTCGTCCGCTCCGTCACGGAACTCGATATCAACGTGGGTCGATACTCGTCCCAGCCCTCCTTTTCCAAGTCTGGCCCATTCTATTCAGGGCCGGAACGGAACTCCACGGCCTCGTGAAAACAAGGTACAGGTACTTGGGCTTGCCCGATCGGGGCAGGCCGGTCCAGTGGGACGAAGAGCCGTTATCGGCGGAAATCTCGTATGGGGTGGAACCCGTGAGGAATTTCAAGGTGGAGGTGGGCCGACTCCCTCTCCGTTCGGATGTCGCCCTGGTGTCCGTGCGGGGTTTCCTGGACGCCACCACGGTGGGGGAATTCGACCAATCCCTCCAGGGCCTCCTGAACGCGGGGAAGTATAAGATCGTCGTGGACCTGTCGGACGCCCACTACATCTCCAGCGCGGGTTGGGGTGTCTTCATCGGGGAGATCGGCCGGATCCGCGGGAACAAGGGGGACCTGGTCCTGACGGGCCTCAACGAGGAAATCGAGAACGTGTTCAAACTCCTCGAGTTCAACTCGATCCTGAAGGTTTTCCGGGATGTCGAGTCGGCGGTGACGGACGGCTTCGGGAATAATTAATCAATTGGTTCATTAGGCCCCTATTGACGTGTTTTTGTCCTAGGAGAGGCGAGCCGCTGGTTCGCCCATTATTTTTGTGATTTTCCATGGATGACCGCCGGGTCGCCCCCATCAAATAATTCATTCCTGCCTGAACGAAAACCTAGGGGCCGATTCCGGGCCCATGACCCGCAAAAACCCCTTATTTCGTCATGATCGACCCCATGTTCCTGGGACCCGCGTGTATTCGTGGATGTTATAGTGTCCCCTGATCTTGGACAGGATTCCCAGGCAGGGATAACCGCGCCACTTCCATGACGAACGACAACGCCCCCCAACGCCTGATGTGGGTCCTTCTTTTGGACCTTTTTTTGGTCCTGGTGGCCTTCGCGGCCTTCCGCCGATCCTGCGTCCGCGCCGTCACCCCCGCCGACACCGCCCTGTCCGGGGGGGTCCTGACGGTCACCGGCCTGGACCCGGGACCGGACAAGGGTTTCAAGGTCGGGGACCGGATCTTGGCCATCGACGGCCAGCCGATCGAGAGCCCCCGCCAACTTGAGTTCTTCACCAACAACCTTCCCATCGGCGACACCCCGACCTACCGCCTGGAGCGGTCCGGAGTCCCCCTCGACCTGAAGGCGCCCCTCGTCCGGTTCTTCAACCTCCGCTACCTGCTGGTCCAAAGCCTGGTGGGAAGCCTCTTCCTCTTCATCGGGCTCCTCCTCTACGTGAAACGCCCGAAGGACCCGGTGGCGGTCTTGCTGCATTGGGATTTCCTCCTGGTCGGCGTCATGGCCATGACCACGCCGGGGCGTTTCGCCCCCCCCTACACGGGGTTGAGCCGCCTGGTGGACTGGGTCTTCGCGGCGGGGGGCGGGCTTTTCCCCGCGATCTTCCTCCACTTCGGCCTGGTTTTCCCGCGCCGACGGGTGTCCGAGGCTTTCCTTCGGCGCTACCTATGGGTCCTTTACGCCGTGGCCTTGGCCCTGTCGGTTTGGGTGGGGTTCGTGACGGTGGGGTTCGGGCACCCGGCCTTCCCGGATGGGTTCGCCCGGTTCACCGCCGCCTACTCGGCCTCCCGTTGGTTCCTCACCTTCTGCGTACTGGCCTCCGTGTTGCTCCAGATCCTCTCGAGCTTCAAGGCCTCCGGGGACGTGGAACGGCGCCAGATGAACTGGATCCTCCTGGGCCTGGGCACGGGGCCTTTGGTCTGGTTGGCCGCCTGGCAGGTGCCCATCCTGGCGGGGGTCCCGCTCCAACTGCCGGAGGAATACGCCCTGGCGTCCCTGGCCACGGCGCCGGTGGCGTTCGCCATCGCCATCATCCAATACCGGCTCCTGGACGTGGACTTGGTGCTCCAAAAGGGGATGGTTTACGCGTCCATGGCGGCCGCCGCGGGGGTCTTTTGGGTGGTCACCCACTCGGCCCTGGCGGCGGTGACGGCCGCCGTGTTGGTGAACCTACTCTTCGAGGCCCAGGAGCGGGAACGGCTGAACCGCATGAAGTCGTATTTCGTGTCGGGGGTGTCCCACGACCTGAAGACGCCCCTCACGGGCATCAAGATGTACACCCAGATGCTGCGGGACGGGGACCGGACCAGTCCCGCGAAGCAAAGGCGCTACCTCGGCATCATCGAGGGCGAGACCGACCGGCTCACCCGGTTGATCGACAACGTCCTGAACTTCTCGAGGATGGAAAAGGGACGTCGGGAGTACCGGTTGGACGTGGTCGAGGTGAACCGCCTGGTGAGGGATTCCCTCCGGTCCATGGCCTACCCCCTCCAGGCCGGGGGCTTCACCTTGAGGAAGGCCTTCCGCCGGGGACCGCTCCCGATCCGGGGGGACGCCGACGCCTTGTCCGAGGCGGTGGGAAACCTGGTGGCCAACGGGTTAAAGTACTCCGGCGGCCAGAAGCGCCTCGCCGTCTCGACCCTGCTGGAGGAAGGTTGGGTGGGGATCCGGGTGCAGGATTGGGGAATCGGCATCTCGCCCGAGGAGCAGGGGAAGATCTTCGAGCCGTTTTTCCGGTCCACGGACCCTTTGGCCCATTCGGTGGGCGGCGTGGGCCTGGGACTCGCCCTGGTCAAGAACATCGTGGACGCCCATGGCGGCCAGGTGGACGTCCTGAGCGTGCCGGGTCAGGGCAGCGTGTTCACCCTATGGTTTCCGGGCCTGGAGGAGAAAGCATGAAGCGGATCTTGATCGTCGAGGACGACCCGGCCATCCTGTCGGGACTCCGCATCTCCCTGCAGGAGGAGAACTACCAGGTCCTCCCGGCGGACGACGGCCTTAAGGGCTACGAGCTGGCCCGTAAGGAAAACCTGGACCTCATCATCCTGGACCTCATGCTCCCCGGCAAGAACGGCCGGGAGATCTGCTCGGACCTCCGTAAGGCCGGCGTCGAGACGCCCATCCTCATGCTCACCAGCAAGAAGCTGGAGACCGACAAGGTGTTGGGGCTGGAGATGGGGGCCGACGACTACGTGACCAAGCCCTTCAGCGTGCCCGAGCTCAAGGCGCGCATCAAGGCGCTGCTCCGGCGCCGCAGCCCGATCCGCAAGGAGCTGGAGGACGTGGCTTTCGGGGACCTGAGGGTGGATTTCCGCCGCCAGGAGGCCTACCGGGGCTCGAAGGCCCTGAAACTGAGCGCGAAGGAATTCGCCGTCCTCCAGTATTTCCTCCAGCGCGAGGGGGAGAAGGTCACGCGGGAAATGCTCCTGACCGATGTCTGGGGTTACGAGGTGCAGCCCACCACCCGCACCGTGGACAACTACATCCTGTCCCTCCGCAAGAAGATCGAGAAGGACCCGGCGGAGCCCAGGCACCTCGTGACCCTCCATGCCTCGGGTTATAAGTTCGTGAAGGACCCCGGTAAAAAAAGCGAAATGAATCCCCAAGGCGAAAAAAGCAAAGGCTGACGGCCCAAAACCAGTTCACCACAATGGGCCCCATGGTCACCATGGCCTCAATGGAACGACGAGAGTTGGATCTCCGGGAAATGCCTTCGACTTCTATTCTCCGGGCGAATCCATTGGGCCCCTCGTGTCCATTGTGGTGATTGGGTGTGGTTAGGTCGGCCTGAAGTTTGACCCGCCTTTGACAAGAGGATGACAACCGAAATGACCCCTCCCGATAACATCCTCCCGTCGGAACAAAACGCGGGAGGAAGTCACGATGAAGTCGCTCAAGGTGGTCTGGGGCAGGGCGGCGCGGGAGCAAAGGGCCTTGATCCTCCAGGGGGCGGAGCCGAGCAAGGTCGAACTGGTCGAGAAGGCCCAGACGTACCTGACCACGCTCCAGGCGCCGTTCTTCTACGAATCGCCCGACGGCTGGTTCACCAAGACCACCTGGAACCAGTGGGGCGAGGGCGTGGAACTCTCGGCGCGGGTGGATTTCGAGGGCGGCTTCTTGGTCATCATGGATATCAAGGAACGGATGATCCAGCGGCGTTGGACGGCCCTCCGGTTCGGTTGAGGGGTGGCCGCCTCGCCGCGGGCCTTTTCCTCGCCGCGGCGTGCCTCGGGGCCCAGACCCCGACCCCGACGGCCCCGTCCAAATGGGAAACCCTCCCCATCGCGGCCTACGACACCGACACGGGTTACGGGCTGGGGGTCAAAACCTTCCTGCTGAACCGGCTCCAGCGCCAAGAATCGTTGGACGTCATCCTTTTCGCCAGCACCAAGGGGGAACGCTGGGCGAAGGTGGTGGTGTCCCACCCGGACTTCGGGACGCGCGAAGGGACCATCTTTCCCCTGGCCCTTGACCTGAAGGTGGATTACGACCGGATGACCCACAGCCATTTCTACGGCGTGGGGAACAGGTCCAAATCCTCGGATTTCGAGACCTTCAACAAGGAACCCCTTCTCGTCGAGGGGACCGCCAGCCACGCCTTCTCCCATCGGATCCTCCTCCAGGCCGGATTGCGCTACCGTTGGGTCCGGAATTCGCGGTTCGTCGCGGGCGGACTTCTGGAGACCCTGGGGGGGGGCAGCGCGGGCTTGGTCCAAGGGGCGAGCGCCTTCCTGAACCTCCGGTACGACACGCGGGATTCCTACCTGGTCCCCACCCGGGGGTGGGTCCTGGAGGGCGAGTGGGAAGATTCGCCCGGGGGCGCCCTCGGGGACGAGTCCGATCGGGAATCCACCTTGACCGTCCGCCGGTATTTCCGACTGCCGGTCCTCCGGACCGTGTTGGCCCTCCGGGCCCGGCTCCAGGACCTATCGGGGCAAGGCCTTCCGGTCCAAACCCTCCTTTCCCTGGGCGGCGGCGACACCCTCCGGGGATACGCCCAGGACCGTTTCCTCGGGACCGCCTCGGCTTTGGCGAACCTCGAACTGAGGTTTCCCTTGGTGGGTCGATTGGGGGCCGTGGCGGGATACGACGCCGGAAAGGTTTGGGACGGCCTCCGGAAGGCCAACCTGGGGGATTGGCCGGGGAACCCCGACCTGGGCCTGCGGTTCTATATGCACACCTTCATCGTCCGTCTCGACCTGGGATTGGGCCGGGAGGGGACGGGTTTATACCTGAACTTCGACCAGATACTGTGACAAGGCGCGGTGATTCGAATTATATTGTTGTCTGATTTCTTGTGCGAAATTCACCCGCCCACCCCAAGCCGGAAAAGGATGGAATGAGATGAAGCGATGTCTCCCACTCGTCGCGGTCCTGCTGGCCTCACTCGCCGTCCCCGCGTTTGCCGAGCCCGTGGCCACGCCGACTGCGACGCCCCCAGCCGCTGGACCCGTCCAAAGCACGATCCGGATCCCCATCGACCTCGAACAGGGCTCCAGCGGACATCGGGTGAATGGGGTGCGCCCTTTCCAGGCGGCCGTCAAGATCGGGCCGGCCCTGGACATCCAGGGTTGGCAGTTTGAGCCTGCCTGGGTCCTCCTGAAATATCCCGCTGGGGCCTGGAAGGGCGGGGCCGGCCTGCGGGCCTCCAAACTGTTCTGGGAACCCGACGGCCGCCGGGTGGGCGTCCGGCTGACGCTGGACGGGTCCTATTTCGGTGGATCGGACTTGACGGCCCAGTTCGGCCCGGTCCTGGACCTGAACGGCCTTTTGCGATTGGGGTTCCTGGGGGGGATTGGGTCGAAACCCAACGATCATTTCGTGGGCATGACCACCGTGGGGGTGGACCTGGTTTCCTGGAGCAAGCTGTTGGTCAAGGCCAAGCCGACGCCGGGCCCTTTTCATGATGTGAACTACTGAGGCGACCTAGACCATTTAACACAGGGACCACAGGGACAGCCCCACGGTCCTATAATTCCGATCGCGCCTGGGGCGTGGTCCTTGTGTTGAAACTGAGGGTGAAAGGACGTTGCCATGCCGAAGACCGGACTTGTCATCAGCGGGGGAGGCACCAAGGGGGCCTTCGCGGTGGGGGCGTTGGAGTACCTCCGGAAGGTGAAAGGCATCCAATTCGACCTGGTGATCGGCACCTCCACGGGGGCCCTCATCACGCCCCTGCTGGTGACCGACGAGATCGACGCCCTCAAACAGATCTACTGCAGCGTGGATACCCCCACCCTCCTGACCAAGATGGACGCGCTGGACGCCTTCACCAAGGGCTACCTTTTCAACAGCGACGGGTTGAGTTCCATCATCCAAAACGCCATCACCCCCGGCCGGTGGGCCGCTATCCAGGCCTCGCCGAAACAGATGTGCGTGACCGGGGTGAGTTTCCAGTCGGGCAACACCACCTATTTCCACACGGGCCCCTCCCTGAACGTGCCCCCCGGGGCCGTGGCCTACCCCATCACGTCCGGCAAGACCCTCATGCAGGCCATCGCCGCCTCGGCCAACGAGCCCTGCTTCACCCCCTCGATCCGGATCCCCGAAACCGGGGGGGAACAGTATTGGGACGGGGGGGTGCGGGACTACGTGGGCATCACCACGGCCCTGATGAACGGCGTGGAGGAACTGTACGTCATCATCCTCTCGCCTGAGGCCAACCCCTACCAGGACAAGGACTTCAACTCCCTCGACCAGGTCCTGATGCGCACCATCGCCCTGTTGTCCGACGAGGTGGGGGACTCGAACCAGCGCTACGCCCGCCAGGTCGGAGGGGCGGTCCTCTACCTGAATTCCCTCCAACAATACCTAGGCGGCCTCCCGGGCGCGGACAAGGCCAGGATCGCGGCGGCATTCCAATCGGTCCCCGACCCCAACCAACCCGGCGCAAGCCTGGCCAACCCGTTCAGCGGGTTCAACCTCAAAAGGAATCCCGTCATCATCCGCCCGGACCACTCCCTGGCCGACAATTCGTTGGAGTTCGGCAAGGGACAGATGGCCGGCATGATCGATATTGGATACGCCAAGGCCCAGTCCGTGGTGGCATAACCAGGGGACTGGAAAGGGGCCGCCGATGGAACAGGTTCAACGCCGCCCCATGACGATGCCCTGGGAAATGTATCGAGCGAACGCGCCCAATTGCCGGATGTGCCTATCGACGGTCCTCTTTCCCAGGACGGCGAACTCGACGACTCCCAGCAGGAAGGATTGCGCGGATATGATTTGGGCGAGGGCGGCCACATCGACGTCGGGACGGATCCGACCGGCTTTTTGGAACGCCTTGAGCCGGGACACCAGGAGTTTCGAGACGCGGTACTTATCCCCGATGGATCGGGCGAAGGTGGGGTCCGCCATCACCCGATGGAACCCCACCCGGACGAAGCGCGGGTTTTGGGTGTCCGAGTCGTAACGCGTCCTGAGGTAATTGAAGACCTCCTCCTCGACGTCCAGGCCCGGGGGGTAGACCTCAAACGATATCTTTTCGGCGAACTTAATGATCAACGCCGAAAACAAGCCGGCCTTGCTCACGAAGTACCGTTGAATGAGCGAATCGTTGAGGCCGGCCCGTTGGGAGATGGCCTTCGTCGTGGCCGCGTCGAATCCGACCTCCGAAAACACCTCGAGGGCCGCGTCCATGAACTTTTGGATGCTGTCGGCGCGGTTGCGCCTTTTCGCGGTCCCCGGTTTCAGCGGGCGCGGGAGGCGGGTCTTGGAGGAGGCTGGCATGAAGACTTCCTTCCGGGGGCCCGGTTTTGGGGGGCCTCGGGCTGAGGCCGGGTTTACTTTCCCGATTCGACTCTGGAGTGAAACAGGGTACCCGGGGAGAGGGGCCCTTGCAAGGCGTCCCGCCCCGGTACCGCCGCCCATGGGGAACCCAAAGGCCTTCAACAGGATGATGAAAAAGTCGAACTGAGGGGACTTTCCCCCCTAAAAGAATCGGTTGGGGGACGACCCGTTTTCCAGAGTCGATTAGGAACAATCTAAAAGTAGGGTCGTGCCGTACTTACGAATCATCCCCCCAAAGACCGGGGTATTCCCGGCGGGCCGCTCGGACCGCGTGGCCGCCGACTCGCCTTGCGAAAAAACGTTTACGCTCGGGTCGTCGGCGGGGCCAAAACACTTATTAAGCGCCCTGTTGAACAATTAAACGATTGACTGAATCACCGGCCTGGAGTTTAATCCACATGTATGTATTTGAATACATACATGTGGGCTTGGCCGGCGGGGGCTCCCCGATCCATCCCCGCTTCATTCGTGGGTGGCCCCGGTCCTCCCATCACCTGGATCAACCAAACGGCCGTGTTGGTACCCCGCCGAACGGACCCGTGGGCGGATCGCTTAAATGTGGGGAGGCGGCTTGAAATGCGCGCATTCAAGGGGCCGAAGAAGGCCTGTTTGAATAAAAACGTGTTCGACCGGCTCGGGCGCATCCTCGATTTCAGGGGGCTGGAACGTTCCCTGGTGGAGGCGTTGCCTTCGGGGTCCTGGAGCGGTGAAGGGGATTTCCGCCCCTTCACCCTCGTCAAAATCGCGTTCCTGCGCCGTTGGTACGGCCTCACGGAGGAGCGCGTCCTGGAGGAAATCCGGGACCGACGCAGCCTGGAACGCTTCGTGGGCGAGGGCGTCTGGAACCCGCGCCTCGACGCGGAGGCGTTAAGGAAATTCGAGGACGAACTCCGGAAGGCCGGGGTTCTCGACGCCATCCTGAAACGTGTCGATGATGAGATCGATCGGGCCGGCTACCGCTTGACCCGGGGCTACGCTTTGGATCCCTGCTTGGTCGGACCGGGTGGCGTCCGCGCGAAGTGGGGTACGGGCCCCGCGGAGCCGTAGGCCGTGGGTTCCTTCGATGGGATTGAATCGTTGATGGGACGGGTAACGGCCCCCGGGCGGTTTCCCGATCAAAAAACGGCTGGGTGGCATTGGCCGTAAACGAGGACTGGATGGAGACCGTCAAAACCCCGAGTTTGAACCCCTTGGACTATTACCGCCTGCCCTGGTCCCTGACCGACAACGCGGTAACCTGGTTCGAGGTCACCTCCCAGTGCAATTTGGCCTGCGAAGGCTGTTATCACGAGAACATCCTGAACGGCCACAAGACCCTGGCCCAGGTCGACGAGGAATTGCTGGTCTACAAGTCCCTGCGCAAAAGCGACTGCATGAGCATCGCCGGTGGTGAACCGCTGGTCCACCCGGATATCGTCGAGATCGTCCGGAGGATCAAGCGGGGAGGGTGGAAACCCATCCTGAACACCAACGGCCTGGCCCTCACGCCCGAACTCCTCAAGGAACTCAAGCGGGCCGGGGTGTTTGGATTCACCTTCCATATCGACACCTCCCAGGGCCGGAAGGACTCACATGCCCGTACGGAACCCGAGCACAACGTCCTCCGCGAAAAGTTCGCCAAGATGCTGGCCGCGGAAGGGGGGGTCTGCTGCGCGTTCAACCAGACCGTCTCCAGCGAGACGATCGACCAGATCCCGGAGGTGGTCCGGTGGGCGTCCCAATACCCGGATATCGTGAATACGATGGTCTTCATCCTTTTCCGGTCCCCCGCCATGTCGTCGAACTTCTCCTTCCAGGCCCTGGGCCAGCCGGTGGATTTGTCGGGACCCTATAAGCCGACGGTCTGGGGCGGCCTGAGGAACGTCTCCACGGATGAATTGATCGGGAGGATCCGGGAAGCCGATCCCCTCTATGAACCCAGCGCATACCTCAACGGGACCGTGAACCCCGCCCAGATCAAGTGGACCCTTGCGGCGCGGATCGCCAACAAGTCCAGGACACTCGGCTATGGGACCCCCAAATTCATGGAACTTGTCCAGACGGTCCACCACATCGCTACCGGGCGTTGGTTGAGCTATGGGCATCCCCGTATGCTGGGGACCGGACGCGGCGCCATGCTGGCCGCCGGGTTGTTCGACCCGGGTATGCGCAAGGCGGCCTGGCGGTTCCTGAAGAACCCCGCGAACTGGTTCCGGACGGCCTACTTCCAGACCTTCGCCATCATCCACCCGGTGGACGTCCTGTCGGATGGGCGGATGGATATGTGCGACGGTTGTCCCGACATGACGGCCCATGAGGGGAAACTCTATTGGAGCTGCCGATTGGAGGAGATCAAGAAGTTCGGGACCTTCGTGACGGCGGTTCCAGTCAAGTCCCCGGGTGAAAAGAAGGCGAAGGTGAGCGCCAATTAACCCTTCGAGGGAGAGGGGGCGCGGACGCCCGAAGGCGCCCCATATCGGAGAAACCATGGATCGGAAACCGGTGGCGTTGGTGACGGGGGCCACCTCCGGGATCGGCTTGGCGGTCGTCAAACGGCTCGCCCAAGGGGGATTCCGTGTTTGGGCGGGGTACCGGGACCGGGGGAAACTCGCGGGCCTGGGGAGCCTCGCGAGGCGGGGGCTCCAGGTGGTTCCCATCCGCCTGGATGTGGACCTTCCCGGGGATGTCCGCCGAACGGCCCGGACGGTTCTCCGCCGTGAGGGCCGGATCGACGTCCTGGTCAACAACGCCGGATTCGTGATGGCCGGGTTTTGGGAGGATCAATCGGACCGGGACTTGAAGGCCCAGTTCGAGACCAACTTTTTCGGGATGGCACGGATGTGCCGGGAGGTGTTGCCCGCCATGCGAGGGGCGGGAAAGGGGACCCTGGTCAACATCGGCAGTATGTCCTCCACGCTCGTGTTGCCGGTGTTGGGGCCCTATTCGGCGAGCAAGGCCGCCGTGGACGCCCTCACCGAGTCCCTCCGGTACGAGTGCCGGCCCTACGGGATCAACGTGCTACAGGTCAACCCCGGGGAGACCCGGACGGGTATTGTCGGGTCCACCCGAAGGGCTTCCATGGCCTTGAGCCCCCGATCCCCCCATTCGCCCTACAGCAGGGCATTTGACCGTTTGGCCCGTTCCCGCATGGATTCCGGCGTGGAACCCGGCCGGGTGGCGGAAGCGGTTTGGCGTGCCGTCATGAACCGGGCGCCCAAACGGAAGTATCTCGTCACGTTTGAAAGCCGCGTCGTGACTGCGCTGAAGGCGGTCCTGCCGGGTGCCGTTTGGGAACGGTTGTTGCGCCTGGTATTGGGTTGGGGAAGCATCGTTCCGAGCCGGATCCGAAAATGAGTTCGGGCCGAAAAAAGTGTTTTATCCCCATGGCCCTTTCCGTGGCCCTCCTGTGCCAGGCGTCCGGCCCCGGATGGACCCTGTCCGAACCTGGGCCTCCCCCTCCGGAAGCGTCGGGGTCCAGCCCGAAAGGGGAGACCTCCCGGGGAAACACGCCGCGGTTCCATGTCCTGCCGGTCCCGTTGGCATCCTATAAGGACACCTACGGCTTCATCGGCGGAGTCGGCTTGGTCCTCTATGATCCCCACACCCAGACCCGGTTCTCCGCGAGCGCCAACACCAATTTCGACGAGTACTTCAAATACCGGATGAGGTTCGAGTGGATCAAACCGGAGGTTTGGATCCTCGACGCGGACGGTTACCTGGGGAACGACCTGCAAGCCTATTACGGGGAAGGGGACGACACCCCGCTCCGTCATGTGACCCATAAGTCCACGTTAAACGGGTCGAAAATAACGGCGCTGATCCACTCAGGGGATAACCTGTACATCGGACCCTCGTTCGAATACCGTTTCCGGAAATGGGACGAGGACGGCGTGTGGGACCCCGCCGTTTTCGGAAACGAGTCCGAATGGCGGATCGGCCTCCAGAACCGCTGGGAAGGGCGGGACAACATCGTGGAACCGTCGCGGGGGCATTTCGCCGAGTTGGACGTTTACGCCCTCCCGAAATCGGGGGAAAACGGCTTGGGGGCCGGGGTCCTCCAGGTGGAAGGCGATTGGCGGGGGTATCGGCCCCTCTGGCGCGACGGCATCCTGGCGGTCCGGGTCAACGCGGGCAATTCCTGGGGGAACCCGTCCTACTCCTACCGGCGGGCCCTGGGGGGAACCGTCCAATTGAGGGGTTTCAAGTCCAACCGTTTCCGGGGCAAGCGGTTCTACGTCGCCCAAGCCGAGACCCGAATCCGCGTTTGGAGGTGGTTCGGGGTGGACACGGGGTTCGACCTCGGCGACGTCACCGACGGCCGATTGGGAGCCCCCCAATGGAGTTATCAGGCCGGGTTAAAAACAGATCTTTTGGCCAAATTCGGGCTGGTGGTACGGGTGGATTGGGGATGGTCCAAGGACAGCCGGAATTTCTTCTTCAACACGTTTGAGCCGTTTTGAACCGCTGGATTTCTGATTATCATGGGGGAAGGCTGGAAATGGCCGTCGAAAGGGCGAGGTGGTGGATGCGGGAAACCGTCGAGGCGATCGGGAGGAGCCGTCCCGAGGGAACAGGAAATAAACCGGAACGGCAGGTCCCGACCCCTTCAAGGGGATGGACCGACCGGTTGCATCCCGCCGAGAAAATCACATCCGCCCTTTTCCTCGCGTTCGCGCTGTCGGGCTTTTTCGCCCAAAGCGTCGGCCGGCCGTTCGGCCCTGTAAGCCTGCGGCTCTCCGCGCTTTACGGCGTCCTGTGGCTGGTTTGGATATCGTGCGTGGCCCACATCGGGCCGCGACAACCCCGCGGGCTCCGTTTCCTCCGGAACGTCGGCCCTTGGTTGGCGGTCATGTTGGCCTATAACCTGGTCCGCTACCTGATCCCGGCGCTCCACCCGGCCCGGATGGACCTTTTCCTCCGGCGGGTGGAAATCAACTGGGGGATGGGCGCCGACGGGTGGGTCCACGCCCTCATGGGCCACCCGGCCTGGACCGATTTTTTCTCGGCGGTCTACCTGGCCCTGTTCGCGTGGATGGTCGGCTACGCCTTCCACTACGCGTACATCAGCCAACGGCACCAACAGCGGTTCATGATGGGTTTTGTCCTGATCTACGTCGGTGGGTTCATGGGGTACGTGCTTTGCCCCGCGACGGGTCCCCGGTACGCCTTCCCGGAAGAATGGGCGTGGCTCTCGGGCGGGCTCCTTTACGCGGCCTGCAACCGGGCCGTGGCGGGCATGGGGGCGAAACTGGACGTCTTCCCGAGCCTTCACGCGGCGCTTTCCACCTACCTCGTCACCTGGCAATTCCGGTTCCATCCCCGTAACCTCTGTTGGGGCGTCCCCCTCCTCATTTGCATCTGGCTGTCCACGATTTTCCTGGGATTCCATTACGCTCCCGATTTGTTGGCGGGGGCCCTCCTGGGTTTCGGGAGTTTCTGGGCCTCCCCCCGGTTGACGGACTCCCTCCGAAGCAAGGATTTGGCCCGCCGTCCCCCGGTTGAGCTCAAAGCGGCCCCCCTCTATCAGAGGACCGGGGAAAGCCTGGGGGCCCTCTTCTTCAGGGGCACCGGCTTCTTGACCAGGTTTTTCCCGGGGTTCGGGGTCTGGCTGTTCGACCGGGTCCTTCTGCCCCAAATCGGGCACGAGCGATGGGTGGGACGGGCCCACCGGAGGAACCTCGCGATCCTCCGCCGGGCGAAATCAACCCGTCGGATCCTGGTGGTGTCCGACATGCACATCGGGGACGCCATCTACACCCAAACTGCCCTTTCCGCGATCCGGGACTTCATCCCGGAAGCCGATTTGGACTACGCCGTGCACGCGAAGGTGGCCCCGATCCTGGAGGGGAACCCCGAGGCGAGTGCCCTCCTCCCGGTCTTCCGGGGAGGGATGTTGCCCACCCATGGGGATATCGCGGCGGTGCGGACCCTCCTGGAAACGGGTGGATATGATTTGGTCTTCAACTTCAACCCCTTCCTCGGGGGTTGTAGGACCGAGGGAAAGTCGCCGCCT